>Ga0302114_10000026_pt1 | contig 114313 bp, 74 predicted proteins | sample AG5_Surface_MG_FD_203107 | JGI IMG/M metagenome (GOLD analysis project Ga0302114, IMG submission 203107) | Marine microbial communities from Western Arctic Ocean, Canada - AG5_Surface | ecosystem: Environmental > Aquatic > Marine > Oceanic | place: Canada: Western Arctic Ocean | collected... | reverse complement strand
TGAGGCCGCTGATGCGCTTGACACCACCACGGCGCGCGAGGCGGCGGATGGCGGGCTTGGTGATGCCCTGGATGTTGTCGCGAAGGACCTTGCGGTGGCGCTTGGCGCCGCCCTTTCCGAGTCCCTTACCTCCCTTTCCACGTCCAGACATGTTGTTAGAGTTAGTGTGTTTGTGTTGTGACGAGAAGGACGGCGAGGGCTGGCTTTTTATAGCTTTTTTTATAGCAAAAGCGAACCATGCTCTGACGTCGATTTTGCGCTGAGTTTCAGGAATAGAGCCCTCTGATTCGTCAAGCGGTTTATTCTTTCTATGAAAAACAGGCCAATGACTTGTAGAAATAACGCGAGAGGTTCGAACAACTCATTCTGCGACTGAGGAATTTGTTTTTTGGACGTATAAATACGCTGTTCAAACCGAAGGAAGCGTCACAACTCAACACACAGTCAACATGGCTCGTACCAAGCAAACCGCCCGTAAGTCCACCGGAGGCAAGGCCCCCCGCAAGCAGCTCGCCACCAAGGCGGCTCGCAAGTCCGCCCCCGCCACCGGCGGCGTCAAGAAGCCCCACCGCTACAGGCCCGGTACCGTCGCTCTCCGTGAGATCCGCAAGTACCAGAAGTCCACCGAGCTCCTCATCCGCAAGCTCCCCTTCCAGCGCCTCGTCCGCGAGATCGCCCAGGACTTCAAGACCGACCTCAGGTTCCAGTCCTCCGCCATCCTCGCCCTCCAGGAGGCGTCCGAGGCTTACCTCGTCGGCCTCTTCGAGGACACCAACCTCTGCGCCATCCACGCCAAGCGCGTGACCATCATGCCCAAGGACATCCAGCTCGCCCGCCGCATCCGTGGCGAGCGCGCCTAAGCGGTGCCTTCGCATTTCGCATCGGTCTATAAAGACACGACGAACTAAAACAACAAACACAACCAATGGTGATAAATTAATCACCACCACGACCGCAACGGACGACTCCTTCAAATCCTTCGTAAACGCCTCATCTTCGTTTAAAAATATTCAAACTTCAAACCGCGCCTCTCGCTTACTTGTACTCCACCGCGCGAGTACTCCTCGCTCAGTCCCAGATGCTGAGCCCCGATCCGAGCGCCTTTGAATTCTTCTTCACCTTCTTCTTGACCACCTTCGCGCGCTTCGAACCCGGCGCATCCGCACCCGCGCCACCCGCGCTCTTCTCGTCCTCCCTCCTCTTCATCACGCCAGCCGCCGACGGCTCGATCGCCTTGACAACCGCGACGCCCTGCACCGTGGACGCGACGATCTTGGGCCAGAGCTTCTCCAGCGCGTAGCCCTGCCCGCTCTTCATCCATCCCAGCATCTCCGGCAGCAGATACCGCGGGTCCTTGCGCCACTGCGTCGCGAGCGCCGCTTTCGAAGCCACCCCTCTTCGCTGCAACGACGCGACGAGCTCGACGACTCGTTTTTGCGACCGACCTTCCGGCCGTGCGCACACGCTCGGCTTGCCCGCGAGCCGCTCGCGGACGTCCCCCATCGGCGTCGCGACCGCGCCGGCGAGTAGCGCCGCCGCGAAGGCGCCGCACGCGCTCGGGTGGTCCACCGCCAGCGGGTTGGGCCACAGCGGCAGTTCCCACCGGTGCCGGCCGAAGTGCGGCTGGTGAAACGCGACCACGGAATCCCGCGCGGCGACGTACCTCGGCGCCGGTTCTTCCAGCGCGCTCGACAGGTACGACAGCGCGGGGGCGTCGTCGACGAGCCACGATCCTTCCACGGCGGTGGCGCCCGCGAGGTACGGCCGCTTCGCCGTTTGCAACACGTCGACGTAGACGACGAAATCGGGCGACGTTCTGTGCAACGAACTCGACGGATGGAGAAAGACGGCGAGGTCGAGCATGGCGGGCCTGTACCGCGTCGCCTTGGTCCGCCCGCCGCCGCCGTCGCCGCCGTCCTCGTCCTTCTCGGCGGCGGCGTTGAGCCGGGCGGCCTCGTCAGCCTTGGCGCGTTTAGCGACCCGATCCGCCCAGCCGCACAGCAACGCGCGGCGAAGCGCGGATTCGGCGGCGGTTCCGACTTCAAGCGCGATCGACGCGGGATCCTTCGTCGCGCCTCCTCCTTTCTCTCCATCGTCCCTTCTTCCCGTGATCGCGGCGGTAGCCTCGGCGACCGCGGCGACGGCGTGCGGGGAGAGGAAGCTGGATCCGACAGTCGTGGCCATACTCGCGACGGACGCCGGCGGCGACGCCAGAATTCGCAAGAGCTGCCGCCGCAGGTCCGACATCTCGCGCATGGTCCGCGCGTGCAGCCTGTGCTCGGAACAGAACAAATCCGCCTTCCTGTGGTCACGTACCCTGTCGTACGCCACGAGCGCCTTCGCCGCGGACAGCGCGTCGGAGTTGTGGTGGTGAAACTTGTGCGCCAACTTGCGCCTGCGTTTCCGCTCGTCCTCGGAGATATCCGCCGGTAAACTCCGCTCGCTCTCCTCCCCCAAGAACGGCGACTGCAGACTCAGCGCCGCCGCGGACGCCACCGCGGCCGCCAGGCACCCGTCCGCCCTCGAGCTCGCCGCCGCGAGGAGCATGCGCGAGTGCCTCGGGGAGATCGGAAGCGCCGCCATCGCGATGCCGATCTGCGTCAACTCCCCGGGATCTTTCTCATCCCCGAAGGACCCGCCGTGCCCGTGCGTTCGGTTCCGGCCGTTCGCGCGCGTCGCCCTCAACGCCCCTAAGATCGCCAACGTCCTCTGCGCGGTCTGCAGCGCGATTGTATCCGGCGGGGTTATGAACGGGAAGCGGTCGACGCGATCGATGCCCATCGCGCGCATCTGCAACACAACGCCGTCGATGGGAACGCCGGCGATGGCGGGCGGCGCGTGCGGCTCCAAATCATTCACAAAGTGCGCGCTGCTGAACAGCCTGTAGCAGTGCCCGGGGCCCGTTCTTCCAGCGCGACCCGCGCGCTGCTCCGCGGACGCCTTGCTGACCCACCCGACGGTGAAACGCGAGAGGCCGGCGGACGCCGCGCCGCCGCCGCCGCCGCCGGCGTCGTCGCCGAAGACCCTCCGCTTTTCACGACCCGCGTCCACGACGTATCGAACCCCGGGGATCGTCAACGACGTCTCCGCGACGTTCGTGGCGACGACGACGAGCCTGTGCCCAGCCGGGGGTGGATCGAACACCAACGCCTGCTGCTGCGGGGGGAGCATGGCGTACAGCGGGAGCACGTACATCGGCCCGGGGCCGTCGTCCTTCACGTCACCTTTCCCGTCGTCGCCGCCGCCGGCCTCGACGGTGGGCGCGTGCGCGCGGACCCACTCATCCTCCGCCTTCGCCGCCTCCTCCGGCGTCACCCCTTCGCCGCCGTGGACCACGACGTCCTCCTCATCCTCGCTGATGTCGCTCGCGCTGTCGTCGTGGTCGGACATCTCGTCGAAATCGTCCACGCCTTCGAAGGACGTTAGGTTTCGTTCGTCCGCGTCGGCGCCCACGTCCTCGCCGCCGGCGTCCAGGGCGTCGACGTCGTGCGGGTCCAGCCCGCGCTCCTCGTGTTGCTCGTCGGCGGTATCCGGTGCTATCCCTTTCTGAGAGTTCGCGCCTTTCAAATTGAGATCTTCGTCGTCCTTTTCATCACTTTTCGGCCCAAACTCTCCTTCTCTCAGTTTACGCACCAGCCCGTCGACTTCCCTCTGGCCCGTGAGGAAGATCAGTATCCCTCCCGGCGGTAACTTGCGGTGTATCGCGAGCGCCTTCTTCTTCGCGGCGCCGAGGTAGTCCATGTGCTCCGTCCGCCTCGAGAAGTGAATCGTCACCGGGAACTGACGCGCCGCAACCTTGAGCAGCGCGGGGGGCGTGGGACACAAGCGTTTGTTCCCGACAAATTCCTCCACCCGCAACGTCGCGGACATCACCACCAGACGCAGCGGCGTGATACCACCGCCCTCCCCCGCGAGCTCCGCCCGCAGCGGCACCACCCGTGACAGTAACCCGAGCAGTATGTCGGTGTTCACGCTGCGTTCGTGCGCTTCGTCGACGATGACCACGCTGTACTTACGAAGAAGCAAGTCGCTCTGAATCTCCCGGAGCAAGATGCCGTCCGTCATGAACTTGATCCGCGGGGTGTCGCCAACCTTCCGATCGTATCGCACCTGGTACCCGACGTCGTTCCCGAGCGGCAGGTTGAGCTCCTGCGCCACGCGCGTGGCGGTGGACGTGACCGCGACGCGCCTCGGCTGGGTCACCGCGACGGCGCCGGGATGCGCGGAACACGCCGGGTCGCCGTAGCCGGATTCGTATAAAAACTGGGGCACCTGCGTCGTCTTACCGCAGCCCGTCTCGCCGCAAATCACAGTCACCGGGTTGTGGTTTATGTGGTCCACGATGTCGTGCTCCACGCCGAGGATCGGAAGGCCTTCGCGTGCGTCCTGTATGGCCTTTTTCCGCCGAACCTCGACGGGATGCGTGGCGCCGACGAAGACGCCCGGGAATTTCGTATGCGCCGCGACCCTCGCCGCCTCGTTAGCCGCCGCGAGCTGCGCGGCGGCATCCTTCGGGTCCAACGCCGCGGCGACCGCGGCGTGGCCCATCGCCTCCGTCGCCGCCTCCGCCGCCTGTTCCGGGTCCCTCGCGCGAATCACCTGTTGCAGCCGCCGAGCCGACTCCATCGCGATCCTAAACTTCTCCCGAGCCACTCCGTCCTCCGCCGTCTGCTCTTCGCGTTCTTCATCGTCGGAGTCGTCCTGTGCCATGACCAGCGCCTCCGCCTGTTTTAACCGCGCGGCTTCTAATCGTTTGGTGTCCATCGGGTGTATGGGTCCGTACTCGTCGGCGGGTTGGGTCTTGGTTGATCCGTCGTGGGTCATTAGTTTCGGCCACGACGCTTTTTTTTTGTCCGGTTCGAGCTCGATGGGCTCGTCGTCTTCGCTCTCGTCGTCGTCGTCGTCGCCGTCGCCGTCCGCCGGGGCCTTCTCGCGTTTGTGTAGCCTTGAGTCCTCGGTGCCAGGGAGCGTGATCCCCGCGCGTTCGGCCTTGAGCTCGCGCCGGAGCTTCTCCTTGGCGGTGAGCTTGTGCCCGAGCCGCGCGGATCCCGCGAGGAGCGTGAGTGATTCGTCGCTGACGAGCTTGGCAGCCTCGAGCCTGGCGACGACGGATGCCCGCGTCGTTCGCTTTCGTTTGTCCTCCTCGATCTTCGCGAGCTTTCGCCGCTGCGACTTGGACATCTTCTTGTCGTTCGGCATGACGAAGTTACCGCGCGCGCGGCCGTCGGGGCGCCTCATGCCAAAGTTTGCAAACTCGCCGCCGCCGCCGCCCTTCGCCTTCTTCCCCGACTTCTTCAGCATCAGCACGTCCCCACCGCCCAGCTGAGCCTTGAGCTCATCGGACATGAGACCCGCGCCGCCGTCGGACCCCATCGTGCGTGCCCACCCTTCGTCGTCCCTCAGGGTGAGCCGCGCCCTTCCTCTGACCACCGCCGACGGTTGCTGATTTTTGTTGTTCTTTCCGAGACGACTTTGCGGTGCCTTCATCATTAATCGACGCGCGATGGTGGACCTCGGTCTCCCGTCCTGGGGCGAGTTCATCGACAGCGCGGTGGGAGAGAAGTGGCAGCAGGTGCTCGCCGCCCTCTTAGTGGGCTACGCCGTCGCGGCCTTGATCGTCTACCTCTTCCCCTCGCCGTTCAACCGCGACCGCAGGACCGGCAAAAAGGCGCCGAGGACCGAGGCGGAGAAAGTCGCCGCCGAGGTCTTCCCCGACCCGATGCCGAAGGGCGACTTGACGATCGAGGAGCTCCAGCGGTACGACGGATCCAACGTCGCGCTCCCCGTGCTCATCGCGGCGAAAGGTCGCGTGTTCGACGTCACCAAAGGGCGGGACTTTTACGGCAAAGGCGGGCCGTACAACTGCTTCGCCGGCATCGACTGCTCCAGGGCGCTGGCGAAGGTTTCGCTCGATCCTAAGGATCTGAACGCGAACTGCGCGGAGCTGTACGCGGCGGAGCGCGACGTGCTGAACGACTGGGTGAGGAAGTTCGAGGACAAGTACCCGGAGGTCGGCATCGTCCTCGACGGCACCTACGACGGACCGCCGTGAGGATACCTACGCTGAGGTTAGCTAGATCTGGCGAGTTTAATGTAAAAATCAGAGACACCCGTCGTCACTCTCGCGGGCACCGCACATGGCCGACACGAAGGGACAGAAGGGCTGGATCGTCACCCTCGTCGGGTACGTGCTCGGCGCGGGTATCGCGATGGCGACCACCATCCGCAGGTCCAAACGTTCCAAGGGAGGATCGAAGGGAGGGGCTCGAGGGGCGAAGGGAGGGATGCACGGCCACGGCCACGGGGGCGATCCCCCGGTCGGTAAGGGCCATCACGGCGAGCAGCGCGGCGACGCTCCCGGCCAACTCGCCGCGCGCCTCGCGGCGATGGGCGACGAGGAGTGGTTCCCGCCGCCCATGCCCAAGGGCGACCTCACCGTCGCGGAGCTGAAGACGCACGACGGATCCGACGGGGGCAAACCAATCTTATTAGCAGCCAAAGGGATCATCTACGACGTCACGCGAGGCAGGGATTTCTACGGACCTGAAGGCGCGTACCACATCTTCGCCGGCGTCGACTGCAGCAGGGCGCTCGCTACGATGAGCCTGAAGATCGAAGACTGCGTCGGGGACGTGTCGGACGCCACCGAGGAGGACCTATCGGTGCTGAACGACTGGGTGGTTAAGTTCGAAGGCAAATACCCGGCGGTGGGTAAGCTGTTAGACGGCGACTACAACGGACCGAGGTGAGTGGTGAATCGGTCGACGAGAGGTTAGCACGATAGTACAGCGATGTAAGCAGGTCAGACGTAGCATGAGACGACGCCGAGTCGCGTTAATCGCCGAGGACGTGAGTGAGCGGCGGCGTGTGTTGATGAAGTTTGGCACAGCCAAAAAAAAAGTGGCGGTCGGTTGCAAAATTGTCCGCGGGTTCAACTCGTAACCACCCGAACTTCGCGCGGCATTGGACGCGCCGCTTAGCCTAGCCGACGGCGAGATGCGACGGAGGGACAAATTTTCCCTGACGATGCGGCCGATATCGTCGTTGCTGGTCGTCGCGCTCCTGTTCGCGGCGTGCGCGACGTGCGACGCGGCGCGGCACGAGCCGGAACACCCGAACCGCGCCCGTCACTCCACCGCAGCCGCGGGGGTTGGAGAGAAGCACTCACCGTCGGGGTCACCCAAACACGCGGGAGGCTTCCCCGCGAGGCACGACCCGATCGAGATCCAGCCCGGGGACGGCAAGACCACCGGCGTGATCATCTTCATCCACGGCCTCGGCGGCTCACCCGAGAAGTACACCTGGCTCGCCAACGACGGGTCGAAGAACTACGCGCGCCCCGGGGTTAAATGGATCTTTCCGTGGTCACCAGAGCTGGACGTCGCGGTGACGCAGAAGCGCGAGCCCGCGTGGTTCGACATGGACGACTTCCACATCGGACACCTCACGGACGACCGCGCGCACATCGACGCCGCCGCATCGTACATCACGCGAATCATCGATACGCAGGTCAAGACGCACAACATCGATCCGAGGCGCGTCGTCGTCGGCGGATTTTCGCAAGGCGGAGCCGTCGCGCTGACCGCCGCGTTACGGTACCCGAAACGGCTCGGCGGCATCCTCGCGATGTCCACGTACCTGCCGATGCGCGACGACTACCCGGAGAAGATGAACGGTCACCAGACGAAGACGCCGCTGTTCCAGGCGCACGGCAAGGACGACGGCGTGCTCGGGATGGAGTACTACTTCGCCACAAAGGCTAAGCTTCACAAACTTGGGTTCAAGAACAGGTGGGACGCCCTGTACGCGGGCCTTGGGCACGATAAGTGCGACGAGGAGATTCACGACCTGTACCGGTTCCTGGACCAAGAGGTTTTCGGGGAGAAGGGTGACGATCTCGACGAAGGTAACTGGGCCGGCGGGTTTGTGGATTTGGGTTCGAAGGAACGTGAACGCAAGGTGAAGGCGGTTAGCAAGGAGACGAACGCGCGGGTGTCGTCTGACCCACGGGGCGGGTCTGCGAAGGATCCGAAGCGGGTGGTGCGAAGTAGGCTGCGTGATATGATGTTCAGGGCCAACGCGCTGTTGGGCCGCGAGAAGGAGGCGATAGAAGCGGCCGAGAAGCCGGGACAATTTTACTAAACCATTTTCAATGTGAAATTTCAGTTGGCTACAATTCAGTCGTGGACCTCGTCGCCGCGTCACTTGAACCCGCGAGGAGGACCCGTGCCCGACGACATATGTCCGCGGCCGCTCGAGCTGTGCACCGCCTGGCGTCCAGAGTATCGACGCTCAACCTCGCACCCAAACCCAATCGAACCGCGTCGTCCCGCCCGGACCCCACCGCGGCGCATCCATCTTCGCGGAGACGAGCCCTCGGACTTGCGCTCACGCCGCTGATCATCGCTTCCGCCAGCGGTTCGAACGCCGCCATGCCGGTGACGTACCCGAAACCCATCGTCGTGCCCCCGCCCGAGGGCGGCGCGACCACCGCGGTGTGCATCTTCCTCCACGGCCTCGGCGACACCGGCCACGGCTGGGCGGACGTCGCGTCCTCGATGCCCTTCGAGGGCGTCAAGTGGGTGTTTCCCACCGCGCCAACCATACCCGTCACACTCAACGGAGGCATGCGCATGACCGGATGGTACGACATCAACGACCTGTCCATCGACAACATCAAGGACGACAGGGACCAGACCCTCGCGTCCACCGAGTACATCAACGGACTCATCAAAGCCGAGGTGGACTCGGGCGTCGACGCGAGTCGCGTCGTGATAGGCGGCTTCAGCCAAGGCGGAGTCATCGCGCTGCAAACCGCGCTACGATCCAAGGAACGACTCGCGGGCGCCGTGGGGATGTCCACGTACCTCGCGCTGAGGGACGACTTCCCGGACGCCATGTCACCAAACGCGAAGGACTTACCGGTGTTCCTCGCGCACGGAACCGCGGACCAGGTGCTGCAGTACCAATACGGCGTAGCTTCGCACGAGCACATGACGGAAAAGCTCGGGATGACGGCGGTGAGCTTCCAGACGTACCAAGGGATGGGACACAGCGCGTGCCAGGAGGAGATGCAGCAGCTCGCGAACTTCATCGCGAACGTGCTGGAGAGAACGGTCGTGTGATGCGTATTGGGTCGACCTGTTAATGTATTGTATTGCACGTGTGTCTTCGTTCCAAATATCCTGTCTGCGTAGAAATAAATTTGTCATTTCCCACGTTCGCCAGTGCAAGCGGCACGTGGCTGCGCGTCATGGGGGTCTCCATGAGTCAGCCGAAGCCCACGCCGAGGACGGCGAGCGGGCTGAACATCGACCCGCGGCTCCCGCCCTTGGTGTTCGGCCTGTGGCTCTTCGGCGTCCTGGTGCTCGTCCTCGGCATCTCGCGAGTCGCGCCCGTCGCGCCCGGGGAGTCGCGCAGGCTGGTGGACTGGGCGTACCTCGGGTTCCTGTTCCGCCACGTCAACCCGTACCTGTTCACGGCGATGGGCATAGCGAGCTCCATCGGACTGTCCGTCCTCGGAGCCGCGTGGTGCGTCCCACCCACAATCGCGCCCGCGTCGCCTCCAACCCTAGACGCACAGATCCACCGTGAAAGTTCGGCGGTTTTTCTAAAAACTTCAGTTTGCTAACATCCATCCATCCTCGTCGTTCGTCTCGCGACCCGCAGGGGAATCTTCATCACGGGGAGCACGCTCGCGGGCAGGGCGATTCGCACCCCGCGCATCACCAGCAAGAACCTCATATCCATCATCTTCTGCGAAGCCGTCGCCATCTACGGCGTGATCATGGCCATCATCCTCCAGACCAAGATCGAGTACGTGCCTCGTAACGCAGACGGATCTTACCCTCAATCGGTCATGACCAGCGGGTACGCCACGTTCGCGTGCGGGCTGACCGTGGGCCTAGCGAACTTGGCGTGCGGGATATGTGTCGGGATCGTGGGGAGCGCGTGTGCGTTGGCGGACGCGGCGAACCCGGCGTTGTTTGTCAAGATCCTCATCATCGAGATCTTTGGATCGGCGCTCGGTTTGTTCGGCGTCATCGTCGGGATCATCATGAGCGCCAGCGTCGACTTCAAGGGTTCCTGAGTACAAGTGGTAGGGAGGAAGAGGAAGAGACGAACGAGAATGAACGTAGAATGTACTTGTAAAACAGTAAAGTAGCGCCACAAGAGAGCCAGCCGAGAGGCGAAAAAGCACACTCGACTGATCAAAAGGCGTTTCTTCCCGTCACCAGAAAGAACCACGTCGGCATTTTCCGATGCACGCCGCGTGGCTCCCCAGGACCCTGCTGCTCTTCACGTCCGCCGTCCACGCCGCGACACCCACCACCAGATCGGCCTCAACATCGTGCCGCGCCGCCATGTCGTCGTACTACAGGAAGGACGGCGTGAAGATAACGCACGATCCATACGCGCCCGGCATGAAGGAAAAGTACGGCGCCCCGGGTGGGACGGACAACGAGGGGTTCGACCCGTACGCCGACAGCGTGGGCGCGGGCATCTACAGCGGCACGGTCCAGCGCGCCGCGGACGGTAGCGTGGTCATCGGGAAGCAGTACCAGGGCCACAACCCACGGCCCGGCCCGGTTTACAGCGGCGGAGGCTACACCCCGATCTCCGAGGCCATCTCCCGGTTCCACCCCGAGACCAACTCCGGCGTCGCCGAGGCGGACACCACGCTCGCGAAGCTCCTTCACGCGCACCCCGACCTGGTCAACGACGTCGCGACCGGAGGCGCCTCCCCGCTGCACACGTGCGGCATGTCGCGGTCCAACCAGCACGCCGCCGCGTTCCTCATCGGCGCGGGCGCCGACGTCGCCGCGCTCGACACCTACCGGTACACGCCGATGGACAGGATGGCGTCGAACAACCTGGCGATCGGCGCGCAAGCCTTGCTGGCGTTCGGCGCGGATCCCGACGCGCACGGCCCGCCGTTCGACGTCGCCATGGACGCCGAGGCCAAGGACGTCCTTGCCGTCCTCGAACGGTTCGAGACCCGCGTCGAGTCGAAGCGGTAAGTTTATTTTAATGCTTGTATGGGCAATTCGATTGACGTCCTGTTTTGTTTACAGCGTGACTAAGATCGTCGTCTACGCCGAGGCGGAACCCTCCGTGAGTGGGACGTACCTACCCAAACCACGCACTGAAGTTCCCGAGGGGTTCAAGGATGTGTGCGTCGAGAACGGGTGGGACGTGGAGGCGACGTGGGTGAAGCTCAACGGCGGCGGCGAGGACGGCGCGTGGTTCAAGAAAGATGGAGACCGGAGCTACATCTACCGCAATGCGCTGGACGGGTCCTGGTGGATCGACGGGCCGGACGGGTTGGGGGTGTACAAAGGCGTCGGGCCTGATTGGGCTCCGATGGGGATGAGCACCGCGTGGAAGGCGATCGACGGCGGGTCCCACACTCCGACGCTAGCCATTTACCGGAGTTAGGGAAGCGTTTTTTTTTATCGATCGATCCCGACAAGAGTTACTAACGCTCACTTGAGCACGACGTAGCTCGCGTTGCCCTCCTTCATGATCTTCGCCACGCGACCGATCGTGGACTTGAGCTCGTCCTTGTCCGCGTCCGTGTTGAGCAAGCCCTTCTTCCGCAGCTGTTTCGTGACATCCTTCGTGGTCACCTTGCTCCCGCCGCGTAGGATAGCCCTCAGCGCCACCTCGATCGGCCGCGTCGCCGCCTCCGGCTTGGCCTCCGTCTTCTGCACCTTGACCGGGACGTTCGCGGCGCCCGGGGATGTCTCGCGCGGGCGCTTCACGCCGGCGGCGACGGGCTCGGTCTTGACCACCGCAGCCGCCGCCGCCGCCGCCGCTTGCTGCGCCGCGCGAGCCGCCGCCTGCGCCTTCTGAACCTGCGCCTGCTCAGCCTTGTTACGCTGCTGCAGCAAGAACGGGTGGAGCTCCTCCTGGTCGGGGTCGACAAACTCGGAGTCCGAGTCCTCGTCGTCGGAGATCCCGCCGAGCTCCGCCGCCATCTCAGCCTCCTCCTCGCGGCCCAAGAGCCGCTTCAACTTGGCGCCCTCCTCGTCGAGCTCCTCGTCGTCGTCGTCCGCGCCGCCGCCGGTCGGCCCGTGCGGCTTCGGCGGCGGCTTGGCATCCGCGTCCACCATCTCGATCTCATCACCCATGCCCTCGCCCGCGACCTCGTCGTCGGAGGCGCCCGCGTCGTGCTCCCAATCGTCGCCCTCAGCCTTGACGATGCCACGAGCGCCCGGAGCCTCGCCGACGTCGTCGCCGGCTTTCGCCTCATCCTCGATCGGCTCCTGCTTGACCCCGACGCCGCCTCCCGCCCCACCCTTCTTGCGTCGCTTCTTCTTCTTATCGTACTCGTTCTCGTCGTCGTCCGAGTCTGTGTCACCAGCCTGCGTCTTGAATCGGTCGGCGTCGTCGGAATCGGAAAGGCCGTCGTCTTCCAGATCGCCGCCGTTCCCGCCCTTCAACCCGGCAGCCTTCTCGAGCCACTGCGACGTGGACGTGGTGTGCCGGCCCCTGGCCTCGAGTCTCTCCTCGGCTTCTTCAAGGGAGATGACGCGTCGGTTAGCGACGGGTCTGAAGTTGTACCACTGTTCCATCGGGATGGCGCACACGTCGGTTGTGTTCGCTTGCATCATGAGGAGGAAAAAGTTGCCGAGTGAGCCGGATTCGCGGGAGCCGTTGAACTGCACGCGGCCGCCCTTCTTGCTCTCGCTGACGAGCTGGAGGTTGGGTTCGCGCCCCGCGCTCGTGGTCATGTCGCTCCGCTGGCGGCAGAGCTGCCACTCCACCGCGGTCGCGCGCCCGGACTTGAACTTTGGGGGCTTCTCGCCGCTGAATCGCCCGACGACGTACTTGCGCACGGGCGCGAACGCGCGCACCGCGTAGCCCTTGCTCAGCACCAGCTCCATCTTCGCGTCGTTCGGGATCGCGTCGTCAACCCCGGGGTCCATCGGGCGCCCCGTCTTGGGATCCACGAGCGACAGCTCGAACCCGGCGTACTGACCCTTCGCATCGAGCAGCTTGCCGAGATCGGGGCGCGCGGCGAGGACCGCGGCGCAGACGCCCGCGGGTGTCGCGGGCGCCGGCACGGTCACCGGCGCGTGCGCCGCCTCGCTCGGGAACTTGACGTGCACCGTCGTCATCACCGACGCGCGAGTGCTTGTGGGGGGGGGCGCTCAGCTCGCTAGGGCAAAAACCAGGATCTGCGTCGACTGGGCAAACGGTCTTGGGCAGTGTTGTTAGCACAGCTGCACAGTCAGATTACGCATCAGGCGGGGACATCACGCTGTTGACGTCATTGTGGCGGAACCGGATGGATCTATTATCATAAATCTAGCTCCTTCTATCCGAGAGTAACCCTAACCCCCATCGTCCGCGGCCTCACCGCGGCACACCCAAAGTCTCAACAATCCCCCGCGCGCCGGCGTAGAATGTCATTACCAATCTTCTTCTCATGATGAAATCACTCAGCGCTTACACTTAGAAGGTGGAGCCGATGTGCATGATGTTGGTCGCCATGTTGCATCCGAAGGGGTCGACGATGTGGTCCTTGAGCGCGGCGACGGGGCCGGTGCGGTACACGATAGCCTGGACGACGATGCCCACGAACGCGATCATGGCCAGGCGACCGTTCTTGATCTCCTTGAGCGCCATGGCGTCGCCATTCATGCCCATGGGGTCCCAAGGGAACGTCTCGTTGACGCCGGACTTGCCGGTGGCGAGCCAGCCGCGGATGCGGCGGAGCTCGAGGATGCCCATGACGGGGAACTGCACCGCGAGGAGCGCGTTGATGGGGAGGTCGTACTCCGCGGCGCCGGCTTCGTACCAAGGGCCGCCGACGCCGAGCACCTCGGTGGCGGTGATGCCGGCGACGGCCATCATCGCCCAGCGGGCGTTCATGAGCTCAGCCTCCTGGTAGTACTTCAGGCGCTGGGGGTCGGCGCCGAGGCCGAGGGGGTCGAAGCCGAAGTCACCGGGGAGGGTGCCGTCGAGGTGGGCGGGCGCGACGGAGGAGTCCTTGATCCTGTGGATTGGAAATGGATGGGAGGGGATGGACGGGTTGGTCAGCGCATGATAGCTGTGAAGCGGGTGTGGACGGTGTTGGGCGGGTTCGAGGATTGGTGTCGATCATCGCCCGGTCTCCGGGAAGGTGCACGGATCGGTGACGGGGCGGACGCGCGGCGCGTCATCGAAGGCGACGCCTCGATCGGTCGCGATCGGACCATCCCCTCCGAGCTCCTATCACGTTTTCCCCGGATGGACGTGATGCCGGATTGACGCGCACACGGCGATGCGCGATGCGTCGCACGCGCCGCACGCGCCGCGAACGGATGAACAACCCGTCTAATGAGACGCCCGCGTCGCTCATGCGGCGATTGGGAGTGGGTACGACGGGCGGGTGACGCACCAGAGCTCGCGGTTCGCGGCCTGAACCTTGAGGGAGGCGCGAGCGGAAACGGGAGCCTTGGCGGGCGCGGCGAAGGACGCGCGGGAGCCCGCGAAGTTGGCCTTGCGCGCGGACACGGCGGACACGGCGCGGACGGAGGTGGTGGTGAGAGCAGCCATCTTAATCGATGTAAAGTGGTGTACTGTGTGTGCAGATACGAGGTTCGTCGGGCGGCCCCGGACGCTTTTACGTCGGGATTGGAAAAACAGCTCTGTTGCTCCAAAAGAAACGCCCTCATTGGTCGCTGGAGCTCAGGGTGGATCTCCTCGCTGGATTAGCAAAATGCCGACCGGATTTGCAACCGGCCAATTCAAATAAATTGCGATTATGGGTCCGATAGGTTAGAAAAAAATGGATTGGCCTCCATCTGCTCTCCTCAAGGGTTTAGGTCGAAAGCGCACTGACGTCATTCGTCGCGTCCGGAGACCGCTCCAGGAACGATGGCTGCTTCTCTCACCATGTCCATGGCCAGCCTCGCGGTGTCGGGTGCTGCGCGTGCGCCCGTCGCGCGCATGGGTGCGCCCGCGCGCGCGCCCGTCAAGGCTGTGGGTGGCTCGGCTTTCATGCCCGCCAAGCTCGCGTCCAAGATGACCATGAAGTCTTCTCTCGCGGGTGCGTATAGCCTCCCAATCCGCGTCTGGCGCGGCGACGACGGGGCGTCTCTCGGATCGAGAGCGACGCGTCGTCGCCGTCGCATCCCGACCAGCCAGATTCGAAGGAGTGGCACGCGAGCGGGCGCGACATCGAACCCGCCCGGCGCCGTTTCCGGACCCCCGTCCGCGACTTTTTCATCCCATCCCGCTTTATTCCGCGTCTCGCTCACAAACCCCATTTCCCCGTTATCCACTCCACCCAGGCGTCGCCATGCCTTCCGCGATGGCGACTCGCAAGCCCGCCGTGGGCCGTGGGGCGTTGGTTGTGACCGCGGGTGGCAGGTCCCTCGGCTGCACCCTCCACGGCACCCGCCGCGCGCGCGCTCGCACCTCCGGCTTCCGCGCCCGTCTCCAGACCGCCTCCGGCCGCAAGGTGCTGAAGCTCCGTCGCAAGAAGGGACGCAAGTACCTCGCCCCCGCCGGCGCGGTGAACGGATGGAACAGGGAGAAGAAGAAGTCCCTCAAGTAAGGACCTCACGTAGAGGCTTATTAATTAGTAGAGGATTCTTTCTTAGCGGCATATCGTGAGCACGGGCGTGTACACGACACAGGGGGCGGAGGCGTCGACAGACGAGGTGTTGCCTTTGTATTACAAGTGTCTGCAAAACGGTTTAATACAAAGGGCGGGTGACACACACAGCGGAGGACGCGCGGTCGATGATGATGCGGATCAGAGTTAGCTCGAGTCGGAGAGGAGATAGCCTCTCGGCGTTTGTTACATAAGAGACATCGCGCGCGTCGCCTAAACAAACACGCTGAACTAAAGTTCTCGTCATCAAAGTTCGTCCTCGTCGTTGAACTCGAACTCGTCATCCTCCCCGTCCTCGTCGCCGCCGTACGCGTACGCCGCCGTGGCCAAGGACTCGGACACCTCCTCCAAATCGTCGTCGCCGTACCCCCACGACCGAACCATCGCCTTACCGGCGCTGCCCCGCACCGCGCGCTTCCACCCGGCGTTTATCGAAGTGAGCACCGCGCCGTACGCGCCGGTGGATACCAGCCTGGTCATCGCCGCGCACTCGCGCGGGTTCGGACCCCCGTTCTTATCACCGCCGTTACCGAAGACCCGAGGAAAGGGAAGCGGCAGGGGAAGCGGCGCCGATACCGCGCACCTGAGCCTCGGCGCGCGGTACGCCTCGTACCTCAGCGCGGCGTCCAGCGCATCGCGAGCAGACGACGGGGTCGCGGCGGTGTTGGAACCGTCTGGCCCGTTGACCCGCCAGCCGCGGGCGACGTACACCTCCGCCGTCGGCTCCATCGCGTCCTCGTCGACGCACCCGGGGGTGAAGTACACCTGTTTGGACAACACCGCGCGCGCGTTCTCCATCGCCGCCTTATCGTCCTCCTCCTCGAACATGTCGTTCACCCTGGACGCCAGCAACGAGTCCCTGCCAGCCTGGGACCTTCGTTCGTCACGCTTTCTCGAATCGGATCGAGCCGCTACGACGCTCGGGTCGTCGAACGCGTCGCACGGCGTCGTCGCGGTCATCGCGGTGAAAGGCCCACCGGCCCGCGCGGACAAGTGCCTGACCACCGACGACATCCCGGCGCCGCCCACCGAGTGACCCGACGCATCGCTGACCCTCCACGGTAAGGTGGCGGTGTCGATGGCCGCCGCGTGAAACGCCGCCGAGTGATAGGTATCGGCCCCGCGGTACCCCGGAAGAAACTTTGATACCCGCGATTGATCCGGCGTCCCGAGCGGCACGTACGCGTCGCACATGGGCGCGAGGATCGACGACGCGAGCGCGTCGTTCAGCAGCGCGCACCTGGACGCCCGGGACCTCGCATCCGTTGAAGACCTCGCATGCGATTGCGTCGGCGGGCGAAGGGAGAATAAAGTCACCGGCGCGGTTCCGTACTCGTCCCGAAGCTCCTCCAACACCGTCGCCGCGACGCCGCCGAAGCCGCTTAAGTCCTCCGCGAACACCTGGAACCCGCGCAGGTGGTCGCATTCCTCCGCCCAGAACCGCACGGCGTCCCTCGCCTCCTCTCGCCGCTCTTCGGTTCGTAAATGTTCGACGCCCTCGCCAAAGCCGGCGAATAAATCCACGCCTCGCCACAACCCGGGTAAGATTGTGTGCGACCTCGGGTGGAAACACGCCTTGCAGAAGTCGGTCCATGACTTCGCGTCGTCGGTATCGAGCGCCGCCGCGGATGCCTCGAGCGCCGCGGACCGGCGCTCCTCTTCCTCCTTTCGGCGCCGTTGTCGCTCCTCCCTCGTCTCCGTAGAAGATGGCGCTCGCGAGTCGGATTTCTCGGTTTTCGCGGTTCGCTCCGCCTCCAGCGCCATCTGCGCGGCCATCTTCGCGCGGAGCGCCGCGATGGCGTCGACGTCGCCGCCGTTCCTCGATCGTTTCGTGGACCCGCCCCACTTGGACCGCCGCCGTCCACCGCGCGCGTCGTCCTCGTCGTCGGATGACTCGTCCGTGTCCATCCTCGCATCCGGATCTTGGTTCTCGTCGTCTTCTTCGTCGTCGTCTTCTTCGTGGTGGTATCCGTCGCCGGCGTCCTCCTCGAGGTTGCGGAGGAATGCGGACTTGTGCGCCGGTTCCTGCCTGAACACCCTGTGCCCGTCGTCCCAGCTCGTGATCGCCGGTAGGTCATCGGGGTTCACGGCGTCGTCGTCGCCGTAGAGATGCCCCGCGCGTCGCACGCCGCCCATGCTCCCGCCCAGATCGAAGGACACGACCCTCGGCACGTACGTGGCGACGCCTTTTGCCGTCTCGCCGATGCGGTACAGCACGCGGGAGTCGACGCCGGCGTACGCGCGGGATGACGCATCGTCGCCCTCGGCCAGGCCCTGCGCCTCGTCCTGTCGATGGTGCGGAGGAAGGGAGGGAGGGATCAGAGGTCGATGGTTCCGTCGCTTTGTTTTCCGAGAGCCAGCAGCTGGACGGCGGAGGGAGAGAGGAAGGGAAGGGGACGGGGCGGCGCACCTGGAAGTTCCAAAAGTGCGAGCCGGTCCAGTTGGCGTATCCGCCGAACTGGAGGGTGATGACCTCGCCCAGCCTGGAACCCATGTCGTCGGGGCGCTCGAGAGTGACCCAACGCCCTCCGAGATCTGGAAAAAACGATTGAGCAGTTGAGACGCAATCACGAATAGTTGTATTTTCTTATCTTACCACGACTAGCGCTCTCACGGGGAGAACGGCCTCTCCGCGTCGTCCTCGTCTCCCACCGCGCGCCCGCTCCGTCGCATATCCCGCCGGTCCTTCCTCGCCAGGTACTCGTGCAGCTTCGGCGCCGCCGCCTCCGTCAACCGAGCCGCTTCCCGCCTCACCAACAGCTGATACGTCGCCTGCACGCCGTCAGCGCCTTGAGCGCCGCCGCCTCCGGTCCCGTCGCTCCCGGCGTCCGTCCCGCCGCTGGTGTACCCGCCGCCGTGTGTACCGCCCATCGACGACGCGGACGCGTAGCCGCTCAGATCGCCGCTGGATCCCGGACCTAGGGAGCGCATGAGCGACCCGCTCGGACCTCGCCGCCCGCCGACGACTCCCTTGGCGACGATGGGCTCGTACTCGTACACGATGGGCTTGGCGCGGCGCTTGTTCACCTTGCGTGACTTGCGCGTGACGTGCAGCGTGGCCTCGACGAGGACGCGCAGGTCATCCGAGGTCATCCGCGCGGACGCCGCGAGGATCAGCCGGAGCACCTCCTCGTGAACCTCCAGCCCCGCGACGCAGCACCGGAGCAGGCAGCCGTCCACCGCGTTGCGCCACAGCGCCCCGCCGGGCGCGGCGGCGTCCACCGCGCCCATGCCGCTGTTCATCGCGGCGAGTCTCCGCGCCAGGGTGACCGCGAAGGGTTGCTCGTCGCCGAGGCACGAGTCCGGAAGGCCTCCGGAAGCCGCCGCCGCCAAAATCGGATTCGCGCCCGCGACGTCGCCCTCGCGGAGGCGACGCAGCGCGTGCGTCAGCGCGATCTTCCTCGCCACGTCGGACGCCTTCATGATCTCGGCGAGGTCCGCGATCTGCTGCCGGACGCTCGCCTTCTTGGCGGACTTGACGTTGATCTTGATGCGGAAAGCGGGTTTTTGTTTGGGGACCAACTTTTTCACCATCACGATTTCGCCATCCGCGTTGGTCTCCTCCGTCTCCACCATCTCCATATCCTCCGGGACCTCGCCCTCCTCGTCCGACGCCGTCCCTCCTCCTTCACCCTTCTCGCCCCCCAGAGCCGTGCCGTCGTCGTCCTTGCCGTCGCCGATGAAACCGCCGGACGCGATGATTTCGCCTAAGAGGGGAAAGAACTTGTCCATCACCCCGGGCGGCGCCGCGGGGAACGACGGCGACCGCTCGCGCAGGAGCCGCCTCGCCGCGAGCGCGAGCGCGACGAGCCGCGTGAGCTCCTCCAGCCGCGTGTCCTTGGCGAGCGGGTCGATCTTCTTCGCGCCTTTTCGTTCCTGTTCCTTTCGAATGTGAAGCGCAGCGCCGAGGGTTCGAAGCGTCTCGTGTAAAAGCAGGTGGAGCACGGGTGGATCGCGAAGGACCATGCCCACGTTCCCCAGTAAGTTCTCGTGGACCGCGTGGTTGAGGTCCGCGACGACGGAGCCGGCGGGTGCGTCGCTCACGCCGTCGCCGTCGCTCGCCGTGTGATTCGGCGCGCCCACGTCGGTGTTACCGCCTCCGCCGCTGGGCTCGGGAGCCGGCGCGGCTTCCTCCTTCTTCGGTTCCTCCTCCTTCTTCTTCCCGAACGTGAACTTGAGCGTCGGGAGCTTCGGCGGGGGTGCCCGCCGCGTCGGCATCTTCCTCCCGTGGGATACCGTCGCCTTCTTCTTCGACGCGGCCGCCTTTTTCGCGGCGCGTTCGCCCGCCTTGGCGTCGAAGTCGATATTCGTCACGATGGCGACAATCTCCCCGCACCTGCGGCCGTCCAGACACCTGTCCCTGACGCAGGCGTCCGCGAGCCACGCGAGCCTGTGGCACCTGTCCGCGTCGCACAGACCCGTCTTTTCGTCGTCGTGAAGGGACATGAGCAGCTGCGAACGGAGCGAGCACGCACCCGCGGATCCGTGCTCGGCGTAGTGCATCCGAGCGTTGGCGACGGCGCCGAGGTAGAGCTTCTTCGAGTCGCCGATGACGCGCTTGAGCCTCTGCACGGACGCGGACGCGCGTCGCAGGGACGCCCGGGGTAACCCCGGCGGGGGCTTGGGTCCACTCTGTGCGGGCGCGGTGCCCGGCATGTATATGGCGAATCCCTCCGCCGCGTTCAGCGGCGCCAACGACAGATCTTGGTCCAGGTTACGCATCACCGTCGCCGTCTCTTCCGCGTACGCGAGGAGCGCCGGTGTGGTGTGCCGCCTCAGAAGCTCGCCGCGTAGTTCCCAGCACTGCCGTTGGACCTCCACGGGCAGCTGCCGGAAGAGCTCGACGTTTCGTGAGATCTGCTTGAGGTAAGAGGAGGGCACCGGCTTGAGGTGCTCCAGCGCCGTTAGCGGAATCGCCTTGAGCTCCTCGATGCCGATGTACGGAAAGGACGCGTCGAGGAGGGAGAGCAGGGTTCCTTGGGGCATGGATTCGATGCGATCCCTGAGTTCCTTGAGGGCGTCGTCCAGGGTGTTCCTGTACACCTCCGCGCGCGTCATGCCGAGCTGCCCGAGGAGACCGAGGAGGGGCTCCGCGTCGCGCTCCCTGTCGATCCCTACCGTCTTGAGCGCGCCTTGCTCCTGGATGCGCTTGATCGCGTCCGCGACGTCGGGGTTTCGCCCGAGCTCCGCGGCGACGAAGTCCGCGCCCTCGCCGCCCACCAGCACCTTCTTCTTGGATGACCCGCCCGCCGCGAGATCCTCGTGCTCGACGTCGTCTTCGCTGGACGGATCATCCTCGAGCTGCCTCATGGTGTCGACGAGGTTCTGGCCGTCCGACGCCGCGGGTTCGGGCCCGGCCTCGCCCTCGCCGGAGGACTTGCCGGAAGGTTCGGGGTTGTCCACGTCCATGGCGTCGGGAACGGGCACGTCCGCCGTCATGACCGGAGCCCCGAGTCACTGACTGCGCCGAGATCCAATGAGGAAATGGGAACCTCGTAATTATTGAAACTGAATGCTGCCGTCTTCACACTGTGAGCGGTGCGGGGAGAGGCGCCGGGAGCCTGGCCGGTCGGGGGGCTCCACCTTAGCTCGAGTCGCCGCGATGGGCAAGGCCGAGGCGGCGGCCAAGGGCAGGGCGAAGCTGGAGGCTTTCAAAGCTAAGAAGGCGTCGAAGGGAAAGCCGCCCGGCGGTCAGACTCCGGGCGGAGGCGGGGACGATGGGGGTGCGCCCGCGGCGCGTGAGCCGGATCCACCCGCGCCGCCCCCGCCGCCCCCGCCGCCCCACCGTCCGCCGCCGGCGCCCCCTCCGCCTCCGGTCGCGGAGGCCAAGCCGCCGACGACGAAGCCCGAACCCGAGCCCGCTCCGGCGTGGAGCACCGGACCCGCGTTCGACGCGACCCGAGCGTCCGCGCCGGTCGTCACGGCGCGGCCGCCGCCTCCGCCTCCTCGGCCCGCGTACAGACCGCCCCCGCACGCGCGTCCACCTCAGCCCGCGGTGCCTCCAAACGAGCCATCGAGCAAAGACGGCGGCGACGGCGCACGGGCATCGAACACAACATCATCATCGAGGGATGCATCCATTGATTCATTCATCTCCTCATCGTCAAAGCCTCCTCCGTCTCGGCCGAAGACGTTCTCCTCGTACGCTGAACTATCCAACGCGTACAACCGAACACACAAACCGGCGGCGACGACGTACCCGGACGAGTACACCCCACTCGGCAGCATCACCCTCGGCGGATCCGGCGGATCATCCGCGAGTGGGTCCGAAGACAAGACGGTGCGGGCGGTGACTCGCGTGGAGGAGGCGGACACCGCGGAGGAGATGATGGCTCGCGCGACGGAGGCGACGGCGAAGGCACGCGCCGTCGCTAAGGCGAAGGCGGACGAGACGAGGCGAGCCGCGCGGGCGGCGGGTGGGATGGGTGGGACGGGCGGAATAGGAACCGTCGCGCGCGGGTCCGCGTACGGCGACGCGGATGAGCTCCCGGCGTTTACGTCGCCGTTTCGGAGCGCCGCGAAGAAACCGTTCAAGTCTCCCGAGTTCAACGCCGACTCGGGAATACGAACCGGCGCGAACGGGGGACTCGGACGGGACGGCGGGTCCGCGCGTGCGTCCACGTCATCGCGCGGGTCGTGGGGCGACGGGCTCGGGTCCGACGCCATAGCATCCGGCGACGAGATTTCGCGAGCGGAAATTTCGCGGCTGCGAAAAGTCGTTGAGGAGATGACCGCGGAGCGCGCCGCGCTCGAACGCGCGCACGCCCGGCAGAACGAGCTCATGCAGCAGCTCGCGGACGAGAACGAGACGATGACCGCGCGGTGCAACGCGCTTACGTCGGAGCTCGGGACGGTGAACGAGCGTTTGGAGCACCGGGAGAACGAGGTCATCGCGCAGGGCGCGGTGGTTCGGCAACTCGCGGCGGAGCGTGACGCGGCGATCAAGCGAGCGACGCACGCGATGGAGTCCGCCCGGGTCTCCTCGATCGAGTCCGTGGAACTGGAGGAGCGGTGCAGGTCTTTAAAGATGGAGACGATGAAGACGCGGCACGAGCTGGAAAATATACGGGACGAAGCGGAGCGAACCGACCGGGCGTTGCGGGCGGCGGCGGCGGACCGCGGCGAGATGCAGACGAGCCTCAACGCCATGCAGGACGAGCGGATGCACTTACAGTCGGCGCTCCGGCGGATGGCGGCGAAGGAGGAGGCTGAGATGGAACGCGGCGCGGCGGAGTGGAACGGCGAGGCGCCGGAGAACACGCCCAACCCGACGCCCCAGAAGACCCGCGACGCCTCCGCGGCGAAGAGGGCGGCGAGGCTCGCGGACGAACTCGGCGCCGCGTTCGACGGCGTCGGGGGTCGACGATTGGGGAGCTCCAACGGGGACGGGGGACGTGTTCTCGACGGGGACGCCGCGAGCGGCACCCAATCGCAAGGTGTGTTCAGTCACATGTCTCGGTCCATGAACGGCGTACCGCTCGGAGGCGTGCCGGTGGAGAAGGTTGGCGAGGATCAGCTCCGGCTGGTGGATTCGATCCACGCGTTGCTCACGGAGGTTGAGGACGAGCGGTCCCGCGCGAGGGCGGCGCTCGCGGCGTCCAAACGGAAGATGGATGAGCTCCACGCGCGGAACGTCGAGCTGGAGAAGAGGCTGGGGCACACGGTGCAGCGGTTGGAGCTGGAGGTGGGCAAGGAGCTGGGCGCTAAGATGCGCGAGGCGTCGGAGGACGAGGCCCGCGCCGAGGCCATCGACGGTGGTGAGTACGAGTACGCGGAGGACGGTGCGCGGGTGTACACGGCATCGGACGGGACCAAGCACTACGTGTACAACGAGGATACGCCGCGCGCGGGGGGTATCTTAAATTATCTCAACCCGTTTGGACGACGGCGGTGAGAGTTCTTAGGTGATCGTTCTAAGGATGACCGTGCTCATATGCCATCTCGTGCCAACTTGTCATCATCATCCTAAGTTGTCGTCAACACGTGGTGGTGATTAATGTAACTCACTGATTTAACGTGCGCAACCGTCGCTCTCTCGCTTCGCTTTACAGCTATCACGGCTAACAGAACGCACAGCCGCACGGGGCGGCGTCGCACCGCCCATATCTGCTAAATCCACTGAGGCGGTCCGATGTTCTCAAAAATGCGGATTTCGCCCGAGTACCCCGCGGTGACTATGATCTGCCCGATGGCCATTCCCGCGGCGAACGCCCGCTCACCCTCGAGCCTCGCCTGCTCCCTCGGCGACATCGTGTCCGTACCCTCCCCGGGCGTTTCCGTCACCTCCGCCGACTCGGCCTCCTCCCCGTTAATCTCGCCCTCCTCCACTCCACCCTCGCCCTCCTCCCCGTTAACCTCGGCCAGTTCGATATCCTTCGCGTTCGTCTCCTTGGAGCTCGTGCGCGAGTGCGTCGTGCCTCCCTCGGACGCGGAAACGCGCGCGAAGCTCGGCGATGTCATGTTCCCGGCGAAGAGCGCCTCCGCCGCCTTGGTCGGTTGCAGCTGCTCCTTAGCCGCCGCCCTCGCCGCCGCCACCGCCGCGGCGGCGTCGCCGGTCCGCGACCTTCGCACCTCATCCGGCGCGAACAACGCCACCGTCGCGATGTCGTGCTGCGCCGCGAACTGCTCGTAGGATGAGTGCTTATCGCGTCGGTATCCCGTGTATATGGGGTTAATCGACGGGACGAATGAGTTGACCGTCGACCAAACGTACACGTGCTCGTCTTCGCTGCCGCACACGATGAACTCGGCCCCCGGGGAGAAGGACGCTCGGATCTGCGAGTTGTTGTTCTTGTGACCCTTGTATTTGCACGCGAGGGTGTACCCGTCGTAGACCCTGATTCTTGAATCGTTGGACGTGACCAACAATTTGTTGTCGTCGCCCGGCATCCACGAGAGCCCCGTGATCTTCTTCCCCGAAGCCTTGTTGCTCTTGGTGTTCCGCACGTCCAGGTGGGTGATGTAGTCGAAGCGAACGCCGTCCATGCGGTAGAAGTGACACTTTCCCTTGTACGATCCTGCGACGGCGGTGGATCCGTCGCTGTTGAACGAAGCCGCGGTGACCATCTCGCCGATGTCCACCCAGTCCGCGACTCTGTGGTCGGGTATGCTCCAAAACCGAAGCTTACCATCCAACGAGCCGCTGAGAAAGTACTTGTCGTTAACCGGGTTAAAGGCGATCGCGGTGACGAAATCCTGGTGCGAGAAGATCCGCAGGCACTCGTCCATGGTCATGTACCACAGCCGCACCGTCTTGTCCATGCTCGACGACAGGAGCCAATCCGTGTGACTCCAGCACAAATCGAGCACGTCGCCTTTGTGCCCAGAGTACTCCCGAAACGGAGTCGGCTTAAAAATGTGTACCGCGCCGTCGTCCCTGTCCAACTGCCACACGCGCACGATCGCATCCTGCCCCGCCGTCGCCAGGTACTCGCCCGTGTGCGAAAACTTCATCGTCCACACCGCATCCTCGTGCGCGCCGATGGTCTGAATCAACCGAGTCTCGGTGAACTCTTTATACACCTTTCGGTTCACCAGCACCTTGACCTGCGCGCCCACGCCCTCGCGCCCGGGCGTCGTCGCGCCCGGGCCGGCCGCATCGGCATCCACGCTCACGTGTGCGTCCGGATCCTCATCGCCGCGCTCGCCGGAGTTCCCAGGCCCGGCGCCGCCCGATCCCCGCGCCGAATCCCGCGGCGCCTTCGACGCGGATGACTTGTTGACGTAGCTCTGCGCCTCGCCCAGGCGCTTCGTGAGCCATCGCCCGGGGTTCCGCCCGAACGGCTTCTTCTTCTTCTGCGTCCTCGCATCATCGTGTGTTGACGTCCCCGTCCCGTTCTTCCCGACGCCGACGCCGATGCCGTCGTTGTCAACGGAGGCGCCGACCGCGGCTCTCTCTCTCGCGTTTACTTCCCGCATCAGCGGCGACAGCCCGACGCTGCGTTCGAAGTCCTCGACGGATATATCCCGCCCCGTCTGTAGGTCCTTCACCGTGGACGCTGAGCCGCGCGCGGGTTTTACGCCGGCCGGGGAGTTCGTGGGGGAGTGGTGCGCGTTGGCGTTGAGCATTCGATCCGCCGCGGCTTCGTCGACGAGAAATTCCTGGCCGGTGTCCAGATCTTTGATGCGAAACACCTTCTCGATCTCGAATGGCTTCGGGGTGGTGGGCCCTCCATCGGTGGGTGACGGTGATGCGGGTGGTGCGTCGTCGTCCGTGGGCGTCGTGCCGGTGGGCTCCCGCTCGGCGGCGGGCGAGGCACGCGAGTCGAGCTCGAGTTCGGGCGGGGGACCCGCGGAGGAGAGGCTCGAGGGCGGGACGGGCGCGTCGGGCGCCGCCGCGCCCGGCGTGTCCGACTCCGGCGGGGGACCCTCGTCGCCCGTGACCGACGGCATCGTCTCGGCGAGCTGGGAGAGGTCCAGCGCGCCGCCCGATGCGGCGGAGGGCGACGTGGACGCGGAGGGATCTTCGGCGTGTGCCGCCTCGCCCGCGCCCCCGACTTCGTCTCCGCGCGTGCTGACCGCGCCCATGCTCTGCTGGCGCGTCAGCCACGACGGGCTGGGCGGCGCGGTCTCCGATCGAATATCCTCCTCCGGGTCGAAGAACTCATCGTCCGAGGAGTCATCGGAGTACATGGTGAAGCGGCCGCTGCTGCCGGCGCGCTCTGTGTCTGCGTCGGGTCTGACACATAACGAGATCTTTTGGCGATGTTGATGAGACCGTTGAACGCGGGCGTGAATTGAAAATGGGAGTGAACTCGTCGGAGCGACCGAGCGCGCGTCAAAGCCTCTGGCGCAGCTGGAAGGCCGGGGTTCGCGCGGTCCCGCGTCGAGTAGCGCGCGAGAGGGACCGTAGGTTCGATCCACGCGCCGCGCGTGTCCGTGGTGGGCTGGATACGCGTCGAGAGGAGAGAGGAGGCGTTCGAATACCTCGGAAAAGGTTGGCACCCCACGACGCACGGGCACAAAATGGAGGGAACCGGCACCAACGGCGCGCACGAGCCCAAGGGACGGACAAAGTACAAGTACATCACCCTCGCCGAGGCGTACGACTCCTTCCCCGGCGCGGAGGTTAACTTCTACGGCATCGTCGCCGAGTGGACCGTCCCTCGGCCGACGCGCAAAGGGACCGATATGTACCAAGTGCTCAAGCTACGCGACGCCAGCGTGACGGACATCACGAGCGACGGAGACGGCGGGCATTACTCCGACATCCAGGTTCAATTCTTCGCGTCATCCAGGGAGGAGCTCCCAAAGCCGCGGAAGAAGGGCGACATCATCCGGCTGCACAGGGTCAAGGTCGGCCGATGGGACGGCAAGCCGCAGCTCAACGCGAAGATCGGGACCATCATGCAAGGAGGCATGGCGGGCGGGTTCAGCCGGTGCCAGTACTGTCTGTTCGACGCCAAGGTGGCCGAAGGCGTGGAGAACGCGGGGTTCGAACCCTACCAGCGCAGCAGCGTCGGGTTCACGTTCGACGTCCAGAACGACAAGGCACGGATCCAAGGCCTGCGCGACTACCTCGCGAGGATCGGCGGGGAGATGGCCTTGGTCGACGACACGTTTTCAATACCGCTCACGCGAATCACCATGCTCAAGAACTACGACCTGCACGTGCTGGTGCTGGACGTGGTGCGTGATAAGGGCAAGGTGACGCTGGTGGTGTGGGACGGGAGCGACGCGCGGCCGTTCATTCCCGGGCTGAACCTGAACGACGGAGGTCCGGGCGACGGACACGGGTGCCATTATTGGATGCCGTGCGCGCAGGACTTTCCGGTTGAGTCCGGAGCGTTCGCCGGAGACGACGTACCAGGCCTCGGCACCGCGTTCCCCGTGCTGTTAAGGCAGTTCGACATCGAGATCGAGGACTTACCCGCGAAAGGGCAGTGGATCCGGCTGCGACAGCTGTCGTCGTGGGTCAAGAACGGTCAGCTGCAAGGTTTATTCGTGCAGTCGTCGAAGTGGGCACCCGCCGAGCCGAACCACGCGTGGCTCACCGCGTCCAAGACACGGGACGAGCGACGGCAGGTGTCGCTGTGGGCGAACGAGCAAGTGGGCGCCACGACGAACGGTGCCAACAACAACGGAGCGCAGGTTCAGTCGCAGGGCGTGGGGGTGTACGAGATGCCGCGGCAGGTTCCGTTTGGCATGACCAGGACGATGCACGAGAATCAGCCGATGCGTTCCATCCGCGAGATTCTGATGGCGCCGGCGCCCAACAGGCACCGGTGCCTCGTGCGGATCATCCAGCACTACCCAAAAGACACGCACGACCTCTGCGCCGAACGCGACGACGAGGGCGCCACTAAACCCAAGCGAAGGAAGGGCGTTAATGAACCCAAGGCGGCTTCAAAGGGCAAGAACGACCAATTGGATAAAAAGTGGGAGTGGAACCTGAGTTTCCTCATCGAGGACGCCACGGGCAAGATGACAGTGAACGTCGCGCCGGAGGATGGACGCGAGTTCTTCCCGCACATCGAGCCGTGCGATCTGTGGGACAACGAGAGCGCATTCGTCAAGGTGGAGAAGACGATGCGGGCGCTGACGGTGAAGGAGGACAGGGCGCCGGGCGAGGGATGGGTGCAGATGTGCGTAATGTCGTACGTAGGCGAAGACGGCAGACGGTTCCACAGACTCTTCGGCACTCGCGTGTTGTAGTTTTACAAAAAGATTTACCTACACAAGGAATCACCACATGTACCACACCCACCACCCACGTGTCATCGGGCTACTCCTTTGCCCCGACGAAACCCTGCACCTTGGATATCCAGTCCACGTACAGCGTCTGCTCCTTGTGCACGTGAAGCTCGGCGACGTAATTCGCCAGCACGTGGTCCACGCCCCTGGCCTCGAGGTACCTGTGGAACTCCTCCTGCACCGTCTCGTCCAGTTCGTCGTAGTTGGGGCCCGGGTAGGTGGCGGCGAGTAAGTCCGCGTCGTCCTCCTCTGCGTCGGAGAGTGACTCGTACCGGACGTTGCGGACCTCCACGGTTTCACCGTCGGTTGCGCACGAAAACTCGAGCATCTCGCCGCCGTCGCCTTTGGACACGTTGACGATGAAGTGCAACGCGGCTTCTTCGTCGTCCTCGATCTCCACGCTGGAGTCCTCGGTGGTCACGGAGAAGTCGTCCTCGTCGTACGGGTCCTGTCGTCGTTGACGGGGTTGTGAACGGGATATTTAGTTAGGTTAGGATATTTAGTTATTGGGGTGATGATGATGTGAACGTCGACGGGTTCGGGGCGGATGGAAGGGGGGGTGGGTGGTACGGAAAGGGGCGCGTACCTCCGCCGCGTTGAAGGTGATGGAAATTTCCTCATCGTCGCCGTAGGTCCTCACGAGGGTGATCTCGCAGTCGCCGTCGGACTCGATGAGCTCGAACGGCGCCGGGGGACCGGCCGCGATGATCTCGCTCGGCACGTACGTGGATCGCTCGTGCTCGAGCTCCTCGCCGAGCACCTGGTACAGACCCTTCTCGCTGCTGTCGGTGGATGCGACGTCGTGGAGTAGGGAGGAGTGGTGGATGTCCCTGCGCAGCGCGGTGCGCACCGCCGCGACGGGGGAGACGCGTCCAGCCGCGGCGAGGTCCGACGCGCACAGCGTGGACAGCGCCCGGCGCTCGACGTGCGGCGCCGAGGCCCGCGCGCCGGTGACGAGGGGCTGGAGCGCGGTGCGCGCGCGGCGGAGGGCGGATCGGAACATCGCGGATCGGAACTCGAACGACGGGCGTACGTGCACCCTCGCGCTCGAAGGAGTGCCGCATCATCATCATCAGAAGGGCACAACAGAATATTCTGTTCACTAGTGCTACGAGTATTTAGAGTCTTTCGCCACTACCTTAGGTGCTTACAACAACATCTACGCGTTCAATTCCAAACGCGAGCGCACGTGTGACGTCTCACGAATCACGATATGCCGCCCGACCTCGCACCGGAGGACACCGCGCGCGCGAGCCTGCACTCCAACTCACCCGCCGCCTCGGGCGGGACGCTCAAATCACAGCTGTCGTAACGTTTCCTTCCAGCCTCCACCGCGTCCGGCGACAGGTCGTTGAGCAGGTCGTTGATGGACCTGGTCACCAGGTCGAGGTACTCCACGGGGTCGTCGAAGTTCACCTTGACGCGCGCGTTGTTCGCCTTGAGCATGGCCTCGGTGGTGGTGACGGATTGGATGATGTCCTGCACGGCGTAAGGGTCCGCGCCGTACGCGTCGGAGAGGGTGGGCAAGGACCTCGCGAGCGGCCCCGAGACGCGCGTGCTGGTCTTGGTGAGCGCCTGGGAGAGGTCGCACGGGAACACGGGCGCCGGGCATGAGTCCTTCCAATCCACGAGCTGTTCCTGCACGTTCTTGATCGAGTCCTGAACGCCGAAGACGACGGCGAGCGCCTGCGCGGGATCGTTGATGGGGACGTCGAGGTCCTTGTTGTACATGGCGGCCGCGGGCATCGCGGCGGGGCCGAGGTTGACGAGCGGAGCCACGATCGCGACGGCGAGGGAGGACGCCAGCGCCTTCTTCCAGGAGGATGTCTCGGAGGATGACGAGGCATCGCGGTCCAACTGGGATCCCTCGGAAGGACCCGCGCGGCAGACGACCGCGCATGGGGGGGATTTGGTGCGTCGCGCGACGCGAACGCGAGGCACCGCAGAGGCACGCGTGAGCGATGCGACGGAAGACATGGTCGACTGCATCGCCCTGTGTGCGGTCGTTGTGGCGTCGCGCTCTCGATAAAACCAGTCATGACGTGGACGATAGGATCAGGATAGGGACGAAAGTTTTATCACCGGGGCCGGAGACGGGTGCGATAAGTAACTCTATCCGCGTCAATTCGTAAACGTCGGGTAAACTGCTAAGGGCGCATCACACCGTCGGGTAAACTGTGCGTGCTCTCCGAGTGATGCACCTCGCCGTCGGAGCTCGACGGACCCGCGAGGTATTTCCAAAGAAAGTGAAGCGCCACGCCGTTGCTCCACCCGAACCCCCTCTGCGGTGTATACTCCCCGCCGCCGCCCGCCCGTGTACCCGCCACCCTCGCGTCGTACTTCTCGTGCATGTACCCCGTGCGTTCCATCAAACTCGCACACCCACGCACCCACCGAACGGCGACGTCCCTGGCCAGCGCCGCGCCCTTAACGCCGCCGTACCGTTCGCATCCGTCGCAAATCGAGTGCACCAACGGTGCCCACGCGTTGGGGTAGTCCCACTGGTGGCCGGTGTGTACAAGTGATGTCGCGATACCGCCCGGAAGAACCAGGCCACTGGTTCGCAACGCATCGACTGCGTTAAGCGCGTGTTGACTCCCGGCGTCGACGGCGCCGCACCATAGGGGGATCCAGTCGGACGCGCGGACGCCCGGGACGTACCCCGAATCGTCCCGGATCACTTCGTCACCGGAAAAGTCTCCGGAGTCTCCGATACATCCATCCCAGTCGCGGAGAAGTAGGTCACGCCATCGACCCGTCTCGCCGTCCCAGAGCACCTCCGCGATCGCCGCGCGGATCCGAGCCGCCTCGCGTTCGAACCGAGCCGCGGCGTCGGCGTCGCCCACCGCGGCGGCCGTCGCGGATATGTCGCAAGCCGTCTTGAGCATGAACCCGTTGAGATCCGCGGGTACTACCCGCGTGGTTCGAATGCTCCGTAGCGACGCCACGTCGACCGCCACGTCCCCGTCGCTCGTCGTCCCCGGTGGCACCTCGTTTGTTCCCGCGTCGGCGAGCCAGCGGCTGCCAAAGTCGTGGCCGCTCTCCGCGGCGGATGCGACGTCGCGGCTTATTCTTTTGGCGACCGCCGGCGGTTGGTTCTCGATCAAATCGGTATCCTCCCTCCAACTCTCCGGCCTCGGCGTGTCGGTGTACGCCCAGTACCTGTACATTCGGTGCGTCGCACTCGAGTCACGCCTCGAACGCACGCGCACGGTCCGCTCCGGCCTTGTGAGATATTCCCATTCGGAGATGAGAGTCGGCAGCGCTCGAGTGGCCAGCGCGGCGTCATAGTCGCAGTTCCCTTTGACGCCGCACACCGCCGCAACGGTGGACGCGAGCACCGGCGGCTGGCTCCTGTTGAGGTAATAGACCCGCGCGCCGTTTGGCATGAACCCGTGCGTGTCCACGAGCGTGAGCATGTTCTCGCACACGCCAGACGCGGATCGCCGCATGCCGCTGGCGAGCAACCCGAGGACGGTCCAATGCGTGTCCCAGTAGTACGTCTCGCGGAAGCGCTCGCCGGGGACGATGGCGACGCGGGGCGAGGGCAGCAGCGTGGATCGTGGTTTAGTATCCGGGCTCGCCGGTGGTGGTTGACGCGCGAGGGACGGCCAGAGCGCGTGGACGCGTCGCGCGAAGTCGCGGAGGGTCGGATCCGCGATGTCGTACGCGAACGCGGGGCCGTCGGGATCCCAGTCCGGCAGCGTCGCCCTCGCGGCGTCCACGTCGACCTCGCCGCCCTCGACGGGCCTCTCGGGCCCGCGCTCGAAGTACTCCGCGACGAACTCGCGAACCTCGTCGTCCGTCATCGGGCGCCCGCCGTCGCGGTCGGAGCGCGCTCGCCACGCGCGACGCACGTCGTCGGCATCAAACGGGGCCTTGATGGCGGTGTCGACGAAGTCCTTGGAGTCCGGCCATATCCCCGCGCGCTGCACCGCCGCGAGCAGCTCGCCCGTGCAGTACAGGTCCGTCAGTCCGACCAACGACGCCTCGTTCATCGCATCGGAGGAGCGCGCGCGGGGCGGGGGGCGAAGTGGCGAGGGGACTCGGCGCGTCCAAGGAAAACAACGACCTCGGAAACAACGAAAAGCCACGACTGCTTTTTGAACGTCGTATCGGGCCACTGGCCTCTCGGCCGCGTCACTTTACCATGCCCCCCCGCACCAACGCCAAGAAGGCCAAGAAGAAAGCCAAGGCCAAGGCCAAGGCGAACGCCGAGGTCCAAGCCGAGGCGGACGATACAAAGCCCTCCTTTGACGTGGACGAGAGCGTCGCCGCGGCCGTCCTTACGCACGTATCGAGCCCCAGAGACCGCCTTGCGCTGGCGGGCGTGTCATCCGTGTGGAAGAACGCCGTCACGTCCGAGGGCGCGTGGGGTACCTGCGACCTCGTGCTCGACAGCGAGCTCGGTAAGCGACTCACGGACGAGCGCTTCGGGCGCCTCCTCTACTACTGCGGCGATATCAAGCACCTCGAGGTGTGCGACGCCCCAGCTGCAAAGTTTGTAGGAAACTTCCTCTTCGACGAAGGTATCGCCGCGAAGTTCGCCTCACTCGAAAGCTTCAAACTCACGAACTGCCCCGGCGTGGACTGCGCTCGGGTCGTCGATTTCATGAACGCGATCGGTATGACGGCTCGTCCCAAAGACAAACGTTTGCGATACTTGCACCTCGCCGGGTGCAACGTGGCGGAGTGGCAAGTATACACCCACCCCTTGGTGTCTCTCCACGCTTGCCTCGCGGCCGACCAAGACGACATTTTCCACCTCGAACAGGGCAAAAAGAGCGTGCCCTCTGTGATTCGCGTCCAGAACAAAGCCAACTTTGACCTCTGGTGGTGCGAATGTGAACTCATCGTTCCCACCTCTCAGGTGAAAATCTGCAACTCCTGCACGAGTGCTTTCTGCGGCTCCTGCGCCGAAGAGGGCAGTTTCTGCGACGGGTGTGGCGAATTCACTTGTCTCGAATGCGAAGAGGAGTCTGATGATCGCTTCCTTATGGATTGCGACGGCTGTGGCGAGAGGTTTTGCCAAGAATGCCACCTCTCTCAAAAATTCAATATTTGCCGGGGAGGTCCGTGTAGCGACAAGGAAGGCACTGACAAACGATGCTTCAAAGCGTACTGCGAGCCCTGTCAGAAGAAGAAGAACGTCGTCTTTGGGATATGCTTCGAGTGCTTTGGCGTTTGGTGCATGGATTGCGCGTACGACAAAGACGGCCCATTCCTCAACACGTGCTTCGGCCAAGGAGGATGCTACGATTCGATATGTGGACCGTGCGCAGAGAAGACGCATCAGTTCTACGCCTTTTGCTCCGGCTGCAACGATATGTGGTGCACCGATTGCGCGTACGGCAAAGACGGCCCACGCCTCAACACGTGCTTCGGCCAAGGAGGATGCTACAAATCGATGTGTCGACCGTGCGAAGAGAAGACGCAGTTCTACGCCTTTTGCTTCGGCTGCAACGAATCTTGGTGCCCTGACTGTGACCCCGGCGTGGAATTCTACCCCGATCCCGAGGAATCAAGTCGGCTTCTCTGCCCTACCTGCGCAGGCGAGTGACTGACCCGCTAGACGAAGCCGCGCGCCGCGAAGCTTTCACGCGTTTAAGACTCTTAAAAATTACACCTCGATGATACTACAAAACACATCCTCGCGTGTCTCATAGCCGTCCACGGGGTGCACCCATCGCCCGCGCCACGGTCGTCGTCCCCCATCCCGGGTCCACCACCGTCGTCGGACCGGACGTTCCAAACGGACCGGGCGGAGCTACACTAACGTAAGCGTCGCACAAAGCGTCGAGCCTTCGATTCGCCGCCGTCGCCTTCGCCTTGGTGGACTCGTCGCGTTCGATCGCGCGGGTCAGCGCGTCGATGATGTCCAGCTGCAACTGCCGTGTGTGGCACGCGAGGAAGAGGTCGATACCCGCGCGAAGGCCCTCCGCCGCGGCTCGAGGGACGGCGCCGGAGTCGTACTTTACTTTGTCGGATTCGTCATTTGGCCATCGAATGTGCTTCAGCGCTCCCATCTCCATGTCGTCCGTCATCACCACCCCATCCCCGAACCGTAGGTTCTTGCGCAAGTGCGTCACCGCCCGTTCGCTGCACGACGCCGGGACGTGCGCCCGGGGCTCGATCGCGGGGACCAACAGGTGCGCGACTAACGCCGAAGCGACGTTCGCGGAGACGGCGGCTCGAAACGGTGCCATCTCGATCGACTCCAAACGAGATATGTGGTGCGGCAAGGAAGGCAGGGCATCGTGGCTGTCCTCTCTGGTGTCGCCGTGCCCCGGCCAGTGCTTAGCGCACCCGGCGACGCCGTTCGCCTGCAGGTTCTCGATGAAGGAAGAGCCGCATTTGGCCGCCGTTTGGAACTTGGACCCGTAGCTTCTGTCGCCGATGACTGTATTGTTCGGGTTGGTGTTGACGTCGAGGACTGGCGCGAGGGTCATGTCCACGTGGCACGCCCGGAGTTCACGCGCGATGACCTGGCCGGTGGCGCCCGCGGCTTTGATCGGGTTGGAACACGCGCTGCGATTTGGACGGGGGAGTGAGTTTAGTCTCGGTTGTTAAAAAGTCGCGTCGTGTCAGTCGTCAAATGGGGCCGGTTTTGTGGTGCTCACCCGATGGCCGCGGCGGCCGGGATGTCCGCGAAATGCGGTGGCCTGAACCGCCGGACGCGCCCGCCTTCTTGGTCGATCATGACTAGCAAGGGTCTCGGCGACGCGAGCCTCTTGAGGTCAGCACACAGCGTCGCCACCTGCTCGGGGTCTCGGATGTTACGATCGAATATGATGCACGCCCCGCACCCCTTCGCGATCATCTCCCGGGCGTGGTCGTCGGGCTTGTAGCCGTCGAATCCGAAGCACACGAGCCTCGAGGCTAGCCTCGCCGCGTCTTCGCCCATCGCCGCTCCCAGAACCCGACTCCCACGCGCGGGCTCGAGCACTCCCGGTGCCTGCAAAAAGTGTTTTGCGGAGCCGAGGAAAATCCGCCCTCGACTGCTCGTCACAGCAGCCCAGCCACAGCGCTCCTGGCGGTCACTTAGCCAGGCGCCGGATCGCGGCAGAGGGTCCGCGTCGCCCGTATCGTCGATCGTGCGGTCCATCCGAGTGAGAAGACGACGGCGAAGATGGCTCAGGCACTGGTACGTCCCGCATCCGCGCCCAACCCGTGTCTCCACGGCCCGGATTGAAGGCCAAATTAGGCATCCACACCCAACGTTCTTCGCTGACCGATCCTTACCTTCCACCCCTGCCAACACAGACCCTGGACTGGACCTACGGGTTCTCCAGCCAGCTCAGCAACGGCGTGGTCAACCTGACGCGCCCGGACGACCCCACGCGACAGCGCGTGTGCTACGCCTCCGGCCACACCCTCGTCGTGTACGACCACGAGACGCAAACGCAGACGCATCTCCAAGGACACCGCAACCCGATCTCGTGCGTCGTCGCGACCGAGGACCGCGCGCTGGTGGCCACCGCGGACACCGGTGCCGACGCCATGATCGTGCTGTGGGACGTCGACACCGGCGAGCCCGTGCGCACGCTCCCGTCACCGCACATCAACGGAGTCGCCGCCATGGACATCACCCCAGGGGGTGATTTTTGCGTCACAGTCGGCGCGGTGAGCGGATCTCACGAAACATCGAACGAGGAACAACAGGAGGTTCACGTGTGGGACCTCGGGGACGAAGACGCGTGTGCACCGGTACTCTCCGGTCTCGTCCCGGCCGGTGATGTACAAACCTGCGTCAGGTTCCATCCCAACGCGCCCACCGAGTTTGTAACAAACGGACCGTCGCGGGTGTTCTTTTGGTCGTCGGAGAGCGAAGACTCCGACACGCTTCGATACTACTCCCCGCCGGTGTCCCAGAAGGATTTTAAGCAGCCCATCGGTCACTTCACGGTGTCTTGTTTCTTGGTGTCGTCGCATTTGGACGTCGCGGGGCAAGGGCGGTGCGTGACGGGCACCGCGGATGGCGATTTGGTCGTATTCGACGGCGGCGGGATCCCTCCGGGCGGGTCCGAGCGTTTGGAGAAAAGGGGCATGCGGTCCGGTGACAGGCGCGCGGTCAAGATCATGCGCGTGCACCACGCCGCGGTGACGCACCTCAGCACCACGGGCGGCGCGCGGTACGGCACGGGCGCCCGGCCGCAGCTCGTCAGCGGCGGCGGCGAGGGCAACGTCCGGTTTTTCGACCAGAAACTGAGATTGGTCGCCTGGTTCGACGGTTTAGAGCAAGGCGGCGTGACCTCCGTGGCGTTCGTCGCCCAGGCTGGACTGCACGAGAAGTACCAAGGTAGGTCCTTGCAGGTTGACGAGGAGGATGAGGTTGAGATTCCCGGCCAGACGCTGCTGATGGGCGCGTTCGACGCTCCCGACTTTGTCGTCGGCACCGATCACTCCGCGATTTACGCGTTTTCCTCAGAGACGTTCGAGACGCACGGGAGCGCCGAGGCGGTGCGTGATGCACACGAACTGGTCCGCGGGACGTTCGACGCGGTCGTGGACATGGCGTCGCACCCGTCCGAGCCGCTTCTGTGCTGCCTGGGCGGCGGGGGAATCGCCTGGACGTGGGATTACGAGGGTCGGTTCGTGGTGACCAAGGCGGACCTATCGGACAGAGGCGCGGGGCCCAAGCCCACCGCGGTGTGCTACCGGCGCGACGGGCGTGGGATCCTGGTGGGCACGAGCAACGGGTCTTTGAAGGCGTTGGACCCGGGTTCGTTGGTTGACGTCCAGACGATGCGTTTCGGTAAGGATGCGGTGACGGCGCTCGCGTGCGCCGACGACGCGGAGTGTTCCTACGCCGCCGCCGCCGACGCGGGTGGATGCGTCGCCATCTTCAAGCTCCACGGCCCGATCGCCGCGCCGGCGTCCGAGGAGGAGGAACCCGAGCGCGCATTCGACTTTATCGGGAAATACAAGGCGCACTCGGCGCGAAGCCCGGTTCGGGGTTTGGCGTTTAAATCGAACCGCGATGACGGTTCGTTGGAGCTGGTATCCGTCGGCGCCGAGGGCCGCGTGGTGCGATACGACGTCTTCAACTCCACGGAGGAGGGCGGCGTGAAGGTCATCGACGTGCGGGACGACGCCGTGGGCGGGCCCGCCGCGGGGGGCGTCGCCGCGCCCACCGCGCTCGCCTTCGCCCCCGACCCGCGGCGCCCCGATACACTCTCCGTCTTGGTCGCCGACGACGGGTACAAGATTCGTACCGTCGACGTGGACACCCTGACGACCACGCGGACGGTGCTAGGGCCCACGTTCGGCGGGCCGGTGACGCGCATCGTCCCGTTCAACCTCGGCGACTATGCGCACGCGGCGTACGCTACGGCCACGAAGGTTTGCGGCGTCGCCAAGTTACCGTTGACCGGGGACCCCGGCCGCGCGATGGGCGTCGTGGCGCACCCGGGTGACGTCGGCGCGATCTGCGTGGCACACGACGACAGCGCCGTGTTCAGCGTCGGTTCGCATCTCAGCGCGGGGGAGTCATCGGCGGGAAGGGTCGTGAACGTGTGGAACGTGAGTAAAGCCGCGGTTGACGAAAATGATTTCGGCGACGAGGCGGCGGCGGCGCGGACGGCGGACCAACTCTTGGAGGGTGGGATCGGCGGTGCGTTCTACGGCGAGGTCAAGGATTACTTTCTGTACTCGCAGCTTCGCGCGCAGGGTGAGGATTGTACCGCGGCGCGGTTCGCTGGTATCGACAAGCCGGTGCCGACGTCGGAGATCCCGCGCTTGCTACGGGCGCTGGGCCACTACCCGAGCGATCGCGAGCTGGGGGACATCTTTCGGGAACTCGCGGTGGAGGCATCTGGTGTGGACGGCGACCTGGGCGTGGACCCACCGGCGACGATCGGGTTCGACCGGTTCGTGTCGCTGTACGTGAACCACAGGCCGATGTTCGGGGTTGACGCGGCGGATATCGAATCCGCGTTTGCGCAGCTCGGCGCCGGGGATGGTGAGTGCGTGGAACGGGGTTCGTTGCTGGAGGCGCTCGAGTTTGGGGGCGAGGCGATGTCGAGGGAGGAGCTCGTGGCGGCGGCGGTGAAGCTCGTGGGACCCGGGGCGACGCTGGCGGATCTCGTGCCGGAGACGGTGTCCGCGAGGGAGTTTGCCGAGGACGTGCTGGGATTCGTCGGGGTTGGCGCCGAAGAGATTCACGCGTAGTCTAATTAATAAGCTGCCACGCCTGTTTGCCTGTGTCGTCTCATTTTCCGAGGAAGTGTCCTTTCACCTTCCGAGGAATTTCACAACCACGACGACTTTCCTAGATGTGGCCGCCACTTTCTCCCGCACCGCAGCCGCAGTCGCGCGATGGACTCGACCGATATCGCGGCCCCGAGGATCCTTAAAAATGTTGGCGGCGTCCCGGGTGCCCACATCCTGCTCAACGCTTTCTCGGAAGAGATCGAGAGACTCTTGTTCACGTCAAGTCGGTTTTTCAACAAGGATTTCAACACGGAAGTGATGGCGGGCCATGAGCGAGCACTTTGGCACCGCGACGCAAGAACCTGGGGCGCCGCTTTCCCTGCGGAGGTCTACAAGCTCACAAACCTCATCATAGATTCGGGGCTCTATCCGGGTCTCGTGTACCCAGATATGCTCCTGGACATAACCTATCGATCGAACAAAGATCGAGACAAAGGGCCCAACTTGCCCAACAAAGGGCCAAAATTCGCGCTGCATTTTGACTCAAAGTACACATGGGGAGAAACCGTCATAGGAGTCAGCCTTGGCGCGGCTTCCTGTCTCCGCTTCTTTCCAGCCAAGGGCCAGACGATTAACGGCCCCGCCTTCGCTGCGAAAGGCGAATTTGGTAAAGGATTAGGTGCATCGCGCGTCAAAGATAAGCACGTCGAGATAGAACTACCTCGGCGTTCCATCTACATCATGTCGGGACCCAGCCGAACCGATTGGAGGCACGCGATAAGCCCGATAGAGGACAAGTCTCCTCCTTCGCAGAACTGGAACCCTGGGTTTAGGCGATCTTTGACTATGCGCACAGTCAAATGGTACAGCGACGCGGTGTTGCAGAATCGACTGCGAAAGGCGCAGACGAACGAGGATTTTCCGGCGGCGGCGGCACTCGTCGAACGTATCGACGCGCAAAACGTATTCAAAAAGGGAGTTACAAAAAAAGGTATGCAGAGATATTATCCCGGCGGGAAAGAGCAGGCTCAGCAGTTTGCCCAGGAGATTGAGAGCGGCGAGTTGACGCGTCTGAGGTTCACCGATCGCGAGTTGCGCGGAGGAGGCGAATTCCAGGGCGCTGGTCAGCACCTCGGGGGAGCGAGCGGCACTTCGACACGTGCCCCGTCTCGCAAGCGAAGCCTCAATCAGGCTGAGATTCGTGAGGTGCGCGAGGCTCGCATCCGACGTCTCGAGCCTACTGCCCCCGCCATTGAATCACAGGAGGTCATCGTCATCGACGACTGAACCGAATAGAAATTCTTTTCGTTTCATCATTACCATAGCTAGGCCTCCTCGACGCCGCCGCATGATATTACTCGAATGTCCGTCACTGCCAGGACACCGCCGCGTCGTCCTCCTCGAAGCCGTCGTCAAAGTCACCGCCCGCGCCATCGTCGTCGCCCATGAACGTCGCGGCTCCCCCGACGCCCGCGCCCGAAGCGCCAAAGGTGACGACGCCAGCCTTGCCCGGTCCCACCTCCTCCCAATTGCTCGAATCGTCCCTCGGGTCGAACGCGTCCGACGCCGAGGTGGATTCATCTTCATCGGGCGGCGGCGTACCCGCGAGGTACTCCTCGAGCGAGTCGTCGATCCCGCTCTCCAACGGCGCGAGCGGGTCCAGGTCGGGCCAGCCCAGGTCATCCGTGGCCGCAGAACTTTGCGATGAACTCGACTCGAGGTCGGGCCACCCGAGATCGTCGACGCCCTTGTCGCCGTCGTTTCCGCCGATGAGGTCGCCGAACCGAGACTGGTTCTCCGACTTTCGCGACGACGGCGCCGCGACGCCGAAGGTTTCCGGATCCAGGAAGTCCATGCTGTTGGGGTCGATGTTCACGGGACCTCGGCGCTGGTTCGAAGAGTTTTGATCCCGAGGAGTCCGTGGGTCTTCTTCCTCGCGCTCGTCGTTCCAACCTCCGGCGCCGTCCTCCTCGTCGCCCCAGCCGCCGCCGACGGGCTCGTCCCAGCCCCGCCCGCCCGCGGCGGTCCACCCGCCGGTGGTATTCCTGGTATCCCCGCCGCGGCTGTTCACGCGCGTCTCACCCCAGCCGCCCTGGTTCTCCTCGTGTCGCTCGATGAGGATGAAGCACCCGGTGAGCGCGGCGGCCAACTTGACGTTGACGCCGCCGGCGCCGATCGCCTTGGCCTCGTCGTGCCTGCTGACGTAGGCGACGAACTTGTCCAGCTGGCGGCCGTCCGCGTCGTCCTCCTCCGCCTGTTCGACCCGGTGCACCGCCGCGGGGAACAGGGCCTCGGCGACCATGTCCTCGCGGACGTCCGACCACACGAGAATCTGGCAAACCTCGCCGCCGAGCCTCTCGCGGATGGCCCTCAGCCTCGAGTTTTCGACGCCGACGCACGCGAGCACGGGATCGAACACCTTCTCCGCACCGTCTCGCCTCGCCACGGCCACCTTGCTCATCTTGCCACTGACCCGCGCCACGGATTTGATCACCACGTCGCCCGACGCAACCTCTGGAACCTCGGCGGCTAAAACCTCGGCTAACAAACCCGCGATGGCCGTGGAGACGATGACCGGCGCCCGCCTGTCCGCTGCCCACGTCCCGTCCTCCACGTCCATCACCAGCGCGCACACGCGATCGCCTTGTGTATACGCCTTACCAGGGATGGCCTCCTCCTCGGGCAGGCACGCCATGGCGCCGTCGTCGAGCCGCAGGAGAAATTCACCGCGGCGGCCTTCGGCGACGACGGTGGCCTCCACCATCTCACCGCGCTTGGCGCGGTAGGAATCAGCCGCGACCGCGCTGACCTGCTCGTTGAGCTCCTCGGTGTACATGTACGCGAGCTTGCGGATCATGTGGCGCTTGCCGTACGCCTCGAGGAACGCGTCGGTGTCGTCCTTTTCCCACTCGACGGTACCGCCGCGGCCGATTCTCTGCGCGAGCACGGCGAGCGTCCCTTCCGCGACGTTGATGTCCACGCAGACGTCGCGGCCGCGTTGGTCCATGTCGGCGAACGCGGAGAAACGAAGCTTGCGGTACGCGCGGTCGATGGCGCGTGACACCGCCTCCAGGTGCACCCTCGGGTCCGATTCGAACCCGTCTTTGCTGGTGGCCAAATCACGAAGCGCGGTGACGATTGCGGATCTCTTACCGAGCCTCAGGCGCTCGTGTCGCGCGGCTTTCTTGGCCTTCTCCGCCTTTTCCTCCTTCGTAGGGGGCGCGGGGGTTAGGTCTTCCTCTGGCGGGGGTAGGTCGTCCTCGTCGCGTCGGTCCCAGCCGTCGGATCCCGCGGATGATCGAGCATCCATTCCCCACCCGGCTCCTCCGCCGTCGTCGAATGCACCCTCGCGACCGACCAGCCTCGCGGCGGCGCCCGTAGTGCCCACGGTCCTGTCGCTGCCGTCGTATCCGCCGTGTGAGCCATCCTCGTAGCTCTGCGCGAAGTACGCCTCGTCCGCGCCGCGTTCGTCCACGCGGACGGTGCCCATGGCGTTCTCCAGGGCGTCCAAGTCCCCGAAGGAGAGGCCGCCGGTCGGTGACACGCCTCGGGCGCTGCGCCACTCCTTGGCCATGCCGACGATGTCTGCGGCCGGGTCGACGTCGGCCTCGTCGTCGGTGGTTCCGAACTCGGACTCGAGGAGCCTGTCGATGAGGTCGCCCTTCCGCCCGCCCACCTTGAGCCCGCTCCCTTTGCACATCGGCTTGAGCTGCGCGGTGGTCATCTTCTGGAGCTCGGCGCGGCGCTCGGCGACGGGGAACTCGCTGAAGTTGGCGGTGACGCGGGCGATGACGTGTCGGGTGTGGCGGGTAGACGGAGCCGCGAGCGCGAGCCTGGACCCGCCGAGGATGCGGGACCCGACGAGCGCGACCGCATTGGAGTTACCCTGGCGCCCGGCATTTGTTTGGCGGCGGTTGATGCATTGAGCCCGGGCGACGACGATTGTGACGTGTCGACCCGGGGCTTGCGCGGCGGCGTCCACGGCGCGCGGGCGGATGGTGACGCGCCGCGCGAGCGAACTCGTGACCGATGTCGTCTGCATGAGAGACCTGGTGCGTGCGTGTGTCGAGACGCGGCGCACTGGCCGGCCTTCGGTGCCCTTTACCCTTTTTGCGGCGCTTTTTGCAATCCTGAAATGGCCAGTCATGGAATTTGCGAGCAGGTTTGGTCCTCGGCACAAATAAAAAGTAGACTAGCTAGACCACACGCGCAAGGCACGAGTCACGAGGGGCAGTCCCGATCCCACGGTTCCTTGTACGGCACACCCAACAGCTCGAACACGTCCCGCTCGCACACGATCACCCGCGTCTCGTCCCACCCCACCGGCCACCAGTCCTTCCCATCCGCGTCCAGCGAAGGCGCCGGCGGGTCCGGAGTTAGACCGAGCTCCACCGCCCCGTCATCCGGTACCTGGCCCACCGTGCGCCTGTCCCGGGTCCTGTGCAGGCCGTGCGACGTGAGTATGAGCCCGCGCTCGTCGATGGCGAACCGTCGCAGGAACCGGTTATACTGCTTGCTGCCCGTCCAACCGATGAGAGCGAAGGGCTGTGAACAAAAAACATGACGTCAGTGGAATTGCCCATACGAGAATTAAAATAAACTTACCAGCATACACCGGGGCACGAGGACGACGTCGACGCGGCGATGCTTCCCGTCCGCGGTGCGATAAATCCCGTAGAGTTTATCGTAGCAGTCGTTGTTGCCCTGGAACCCGTGCTTTGGATCGCCCTTCTTGTTCCGGCCGGTGTCCTTGACACCTCGCCAGTACTCTTTCATTTTACCTACGGTGAGCATGTGAAATGCGGTATCCGACGGCCCGAGGATCGAATCGCCCATCGCGCCGATCACCCTCGCCAACACCCCGTCCATGTCCCCGTCGCGCGCCAGCAGCGGGTGCGAGAGGAGGAAATCGGCGTCGTGCGACGCGTCGCTTCGTCTTCCACCGCCGACGTTCGTGACCTCCCACGAGCCGTTTTTTTTATCGTCGCCGCCGAAGACGCCGACGGAACGCGCCGCGGAGAGCAACCTCGTACGCATCTCGTCAATCTCATCACCCGTCACCTCGCTCAACAGCTCGTCCGCGATGGCCACGCATCGCGCCTGCGTATCGGTGAGAATACGCGCCGATACACCGTGCGGCGAGGAGTGGTCAAGCTTGAGCTCGTCCACGCTCTTGACCCCGGCTTCGATCAATCTCTTCGCCGTGGTCTCCCCTATGGACGGTATTCTGCGAAGATCCCTCATCGACCACGCCTCGTCAATCTTACCCACGACCGCGCCCACCACCGACCCGGCGACCACGGCCGTGCCGTCGCTCTCATCACCGCCGCGCTGTCCCATCGTCGGCGCCGGGGGAAGCGCGGGGTGACCGGCGGCGGCGCCGAAGCCGAAGCCTCCGTCGAATCCCGCCGGCGCCGACCTCACCTTCCCGCTCCTCACGTGCGTCAACACGCCTCCACCCTCCGCGCCCGCCCGCAGCGCCTCGAGCTGGTCGCACGTGCCGGTGACGACCATCTGTCGGAGCTGCGCGCACGTCGCCTCGGCGAGGTACGGCACGACGCCGCCCGGGTGCGCGATCCACGCGTCGTCTTTCGAACTCAACTTGGCCGGGAGCGCCCTCAGCACGGACGCGACGATGGCGTAGTGCAGCTCCTTCTCGTTCAGTGTTCGTCGCCCCGGGCCGAACTCGGTTTGTCGTCGCATGCCGCCGCCCTGCAGCTCGAGTCGCGCCATCGTTCGCATCAACGGGACGAGGTGTTCGTTAAGTGACGTGTGTTCGTTGAAGTCGCATCGAAGGATCCTCTCGAGTTTGGACGCGCACGCGCCCACGCGGCGGCCGTACTTGAGATGGTCCGTCGCGGTGTACGGGGGCGGGGGATTGACCAGTGCCCAGTTTGGGTGGTCCGTCGGGAGGACATCGTCGAGGTGCCGCGTTGGGACGATCGTTCGGGTCCGAGGCGCACAGCTGTGTCCGTCGCGGTTTTCAATCGTGGGTGCCTTCTTTGGCTTGACCGGAGTCGCGTCGCCCTTCCGTTTGCGTGACACCCACTCCCTGGTCACCACCCTGGCGCCCGGATACTCGCGCTCGAGCCTTTCGCGCGTCGCGTCGTCCACGTTATCGGTCACGACCACGTGCGTCGGGGATCCGACGACGTCCTTCGCCCCTCGCTTGCGCTTGGATGCCGCGCTTGCGCCATTTTGTTTCTGTTGCCCGAAGCCCAGCGAGCGGCCTCCTCCTCCCGCTACGACCTTCTCCAGTATCTGCCACGGAGCCTTGTGGAAGAACCCGCTGTTCGCAAAGACGAAACCCTCGAAGGGCCGAGCCTTCGAGGGTTCCATCGGTGTGCGTGGCAGGAGAATGGCTCTCTTGGTCTTGGAGGTGCCCAAGTTGAGTCAAAGGAGCTTCGATACCATCGAAGTCCAACGTGGCAAGCCCGTTTGTTCTGCCCACGCGTCGTCCTACCCGAGGCCACAACCGGATACGCGAGCGACGCGACGGAGCCGAAATGAGGCTCATCGTCGCCCTCGCGTGCATCCTCCTCGCGGCGACCGCGGTCGTCGCGCAGGAGGACCCGTGCGCCGCGGAGCTGGCGCGTTGCCGGGAGGTCTGCTCCCTCGGCAACCGGGAAGTGCTGGTGAATGAGTGCGTCCACGAAGCTGGCTTCCTGTCCAAGGCGTGCTCGTGCGGTGGAGCGCTGGACGCCCCCGCGGGGGAGGAGGGCGCGATCGAGACCACGTCCGAGACTGTTTACTTCGACGGAGGCGCCATGGCCATGCTCGGGTCGGAAGATACCCAAGAGGCGCAGGTACGGAACCGCCCGGAGCTTCTTTTCACGGGGAATCCCGCCCTCCGTTCAACACCCACCCGATATTATTTTTTCCTTATTCCCTCGAGAACCGGCGACTCACCGCGCCCCCCTCCCTTCACCCTGAACAGGCTAAGAAACCGTGCCCGCACCACGAGTCCATGTCCATGGAGCCCGCGGTGATGTTCGGCCGCAGGTTCGGCCCCGGCTTCGGCTCCCTCTTCGACGAGCTCTTCGACGAGGCGGAGGGCCCCGGAGCGGCGGTCAATCGGCCGATGCTCGGAGGAGCCCCTCGCGTCTCCTTCGGCCCCGGCCTCGGCGTCTTCGGCAACGCCAGGCAGCAGGTGATGTTCAACGTGGCGCCCACGCTGGTGTTCCGCTCCATGTTCGTACCCCAGCCGCGGGTGCGCGCCTTTGCGATCATACCCGCGCTGGACGACGACGCGGACTTTAACGGTGCTGATCTTAACTCTGACGACCTCGGCTCGATGGACCCCTCCGCGCGTACGGAGTCCGTCATGAGCGCGCTGCAACGGTGGAGGGACGCGTCCGACGACAGCGCGGCGTGGACCGCCGAGGGTGAGTACGGCGCCGCCGAGGGCGAGGGTGCGACGACGATGGAGCTCAACCGCGCGGCGGCGGCGCGCGCGAAGACGGGCCGGGGCGGTCACCCGCGGCCGGAGCCCGAGGATGAGGGCGGCGCGGCGCGTCGGTTGTTGTACGCGCTCGCGTCCGTCGCGCTCATCGCGTCGGTGCTGACCCTCACCGCCGCCGCGCTCATGTCCGTCGCGTCGTTGGCCACGGCCGCGTTGCGAAGGATCCGACTCGCTTGGCGCCGCGATCGTGGTTTGTCGGTGGATGCGGTGGACGTCTCCGAGCCGCTGATGTTGGAGTACGAGACGCACCGCGCGGCGCCGGAGCTGAGCACGATGTACGCGGACGGCGCGCCCGCCGGTCCGAGCCCGAGGATGTCGACGGAGGGTGGTACCATGGAGGTTATGATGCCGATGCCCTTGGAGCGCGGGGAGCGCTCGGGATGGAGGAGCGAGCCCGGGTACGCCCGCCTGTGAGACGCTCATGTAACAACACGGCGAATGCCGCCGGTGTTTCAACGTACGTTCGATTCGATTTGTAAATGACGATACGATATTCTTACGAGCACCCGCCTCTCGTCCCGGACCCGTCTGATGTGGATGGTTGAAAAACGTGCCTTCACTTTTCGCTTTATCCATTACGACTGGCGGTAGACGACGAAGGATGGCGACGGCGGCGCAACACCGCGTGTTCGCTCCGCGCATCTCACGATCGTCCCCCGTCACTCGTCGTGTGACTCGTGTCGTAGCGGCTCGCGCTTCCTCCGCGCCAACCTCCTCCGTCGGCGCGTGGGACCTCGAGGGTTGCCCCGATGGCATCATCCTCAAACTCGCGCGCCGTCTCGAGGGCGAGTGGAAGCGCCTGCCGAACGTCCGCGACGCTCCGTGCGCGCCGGAGCTGAAATCCGTGGACGCCGTCGCCCCCGACGGCGATCCCGCGACTCGGATACGCATCGAGAACCTCTGCCTGCAGACGGACGCCTTCCGCAAGATGCACCTCGAGGTGGCGTGGGGCCTCGGAGGGCTCGAGGTGCTGCACTGCGTGATATACCCCTGGGCGGAGGTGTCCGCGCCGATATTCGCCGCGGATCTGGTGGCGTTCGGCGGGAGGGTCACGCTGTGCATCGCGGACGCGTCGCCGTGCGCCGAAGACCTCTCGCTTCCCAAGCAATACGTCGACGCGGCCGCCGCGCTGAGGCGATCGATGCTCTCCAAATGCCCAGCCATCGAACCCAGGCCGCTGCCCGACTGGGGCGAGGCCATCCTCTCCCCGGAGGCGTGCGTGTGCGTGGGCCCGCCGAAGGAAGATTTCCCGGACCAGACGCAGACGACGGCGTTCGTGGGGTACCTCGAAGCCCTGCACGCGGTGCACCTTCTGCTGGCGAGTAAGATCGGCGGAAAGTACGGCGGAGGCGTCGGAGCCCGGGCCCGGGTGCAGCGGCGGTTCTGCACGAAGCAGCTGCTCAACGACAAGACCAAGCGGGTGCTGGAGCGGAGCATGGGGACGGGGTTGACGGATCGGTACATGAGGGAGGTGTTGTTCGACGTCGTGGCCACGACGCCGACGGGGCCGAACACGCGCGTCCCGGGGCTGCCCACCGGTAAATTCATGTAAGAGCGACACTTGCTTATTACATCGGCACTATGAGTACATCAGTTCGAGGACAGGATGGTCCTCGGCTGCTCCCTCGAGCGATCTTCTTTGAGCATCCTTTGCATCACCTGAACGTCACCCGACGCCATCGCCGCCTCGAGCTGCTCGATAAACCCCGAGGAGTCCGCCGTCATCTCGATGAGCTCCCGTTTCCTCGCCTCCACGGCTCTCAGCGCCTCGGAGGCGTCCCTGACGCCGTTGGTGGCATCCTCGATCGCCTCAGCCTTAGCGGACGCCGCCTTCGTCCTCGCGCTGCCACCCGTAGTAGCCTTGCCGAATCCTCCCTCGTACCCCGGGAGCGCCCGCGCGGTGACCCCCGCGGCGGCCATGGCCTGCGCGACCATCGCCGCAGGGTTAGCCGCATCCGCCGGAAGGAGCACCGTGTTCCCTTCCTTGGCGATCTTTCCAAACTCTCGTAGGTAGAGCTCCGCGACCCGTACCCGGGCGGCGTCCGCGCCGCCGGCCTGGATGAGTTGCTCGCCGACGACGGCGAGGGACTCCGCGGCGGCCTTCGCGCGGAGCATGGTGGACTCAGCCTCCGCCTCAGCCTCGAGGACGGTTTTCTGCTTCTGGCCCTCCGCGCGGTTCACGGCAGCCTCGCGCTCAGCCTCGGACTCGAGCACGGTCGCCCTCTTGCGACGCTCCGCCTCTGCCTGCATCTCCATGGCGACCTTGATCCCGGTGGGAGGGACGATATCGCGGATCTCGTAGCGAAGGCATTCGAGGCCCCAATCGCTCGCGGCTTCGTTGATGGTGTTGACGATGCGGTGGTTGAGGTGGTCGCGTTCTTCGAATGTTTTGTCCAATGACATCTTACCGATCTCGCTGCGCATGGTGGTCTGTGCCAGCTGTGACACGGCGTAGATCGGGTTCTCCACGCCGTAGGAGGCTTTGACCGGGTCGACCACGCGGAGGTAGAGGACTCCGTCGATTGAGATTGCGACGTTGTCCTTGGTCACCGCGGTCTGGTTAGCGACGTGGATGGCTTCCTCCTTTAAGTGCCACACGTACGCGATCTGGTCCACGACGGGTATCAGGAGGTGGATCCCGGGGTTCAAGACGGTGTGGAACTTGCCGAAGCGCTCGACGATGACCGCGCCCTTCTCGGGGACGATTTTGATGCCGACGTTGGGCGGGCGGGGCGCGACGGCGAGGTCCCTGAGCGAGGTGTTGTAGGATCTCGCGATGGAAGGGGCGGCGCGGAGCATCGCATCGTGCTCGGTGAGAGCCAAGGCGGTGGCGTTCCAGCGTGGGACCGCGGCGGCCGGGCCTGCGAGTCGAGACGGGGGCAAACGGTGAGACGTGTCATCTTCTCGGAGGAATGCGGTGAAAATTGCACGGCGTTAACAAGCGAGGGGGCGGGCGAACACGCGAGACGCGGGGAACGCACCGAGTTGGCGGGATTGCGCGAAGGCGCGGATGAGTCCGCGTGATGCCGCGCGCATGACGACGAGATCTGTGAAAGTCAGAGATCGGTCTGGTCTGGTCTGTGGGAGGTCCGAGAGAGACACGCGTTTATTAGGGTGCCGCATCCGGGTGGTGGAGCGCAGCGCGATTTCAGAGTCTCGGAGGCCGCGGCGGTTTCACTCCGCGGCTTCCCGCGACGCACGACGATGGGGCCCATGCTGTTCTCGCCCGCCAAGGGCGAAACGGAGCGTCTCCTCGATTACGAAACGACCCGCGCAGGCGACAACAAGCCGTGGCATCCCGCCGCGCGGTTCGCCACCGGCGCGCTCGTCACCGTCTTCGCGGTGCGTGTCCCAGCCCGATGAGATGAAACCGACGCGGCTCCCGCACATGCATGTGCCCCCGACTGACCGTCCTTTCCCGTCCACCGTATTCACAGACGCTGTTCATATTCGCGATCGTCGAGGCGCCGTACGAGGGTATCGGCGAGCAAGGGACGTTCGCGACGTCCACGAAGCCGTCGTCGGCGAGTCTCTCCGGGCACGACGACGCGCCCAAGTCTCAGCCGGTGGCGGTCACGCCAGCTGCCGCGGTGGCGCGGGTGGGTATCCAGACGAGGGAGAACGCGGTGGCGCGACGGGACCGATGCGCGGGGATGGGGTCGAACGCCACCGTGTGCGCCGGCACGAACGGGTGCGAGACTTGGCGAGGGGAGTGCCAGGTCCAGTGCAACACGTTGGCCACCGAGGACGCGTGCGGCGTCTCGGCAAAGTGCCAATGGGACGATACGTATCATACCTGTAACTCCCGGAAGCTTCCCACGTGTACATCGTCCAACACCCGGGCGCTTTGCATCGCGACGCGGTTCTGCGAGTGGGACGCCATCGAGGCAGCGTGTGGAGATGCCACGTGGCGATGCGAGGACCTGAAGGACGCGGCGCACTGCTCGCGGTCAGATTCGCCGCGATGCGTGTGGAGCGCTAGCGACGACGACGACAACGATGCCTCACCGAACGGGGGAACGTGCTCGGACCTGCGGCAGTGCGAGGCCATCGCGCTGCCGCAGGAGTGCCCCACGCACCACGGATGCGCGTTTTCGCAGTCCAAGAACCAGTGCATATCTCTGAGCGCTTTGGCTGGGGACAAGCCTGTGTGTCGAACTAGCGCTGATTGCGACGTGCCGGATACGTTCTGCAACGGCGACTACGGCCCGCGGGGTTTCTGCCAGAACTGCTTACCGATCATAGGCGACGGGATCGAATCGTGCGATGACATAGCGAGGGTACCTGCGACCGGGGCGAAGGAGTGCAGGTCGGCGTGCTTCCCCCCGAAGGTGGGTGGCCAATAGCGAGTTTAAAACGTCATTTCTGACTATTTTCCCATACGTAACCTGGAATATTGGGCCCATATTTTGATCTCCTACAAACAGCAGCTCGAGCTCGCCCGAAGCGACCCATCCATCATTACCCTGAACACGCGTCGCCGAGGCACGCGTGTTGGCGTTCGATAATTCGGAATAGCATCGCGCGTCGGTTGAATACACGATGAGCGGGAAGCGCCAGGCCGCCTCGCCGCCCGCGGACGAGCCCGAGCCCAAGCAGGCCAAGGGCGACGACGCGGACGCCAAGGCTGCCGCTGACGCAGAGACCGCCGGTGCGACTGAGGCCGGCGGGGACGATCCGATGGAGACGGAGGAGAACGGGACGGAAGGCCGCGGCGCCCGTCGCAGCATGCGCACGAGGAACCCCGTGCGCAAGGCCAGCACCCGCAACGAGGGCAAGGCTGCCAAAGGACCCGCGGGTGCGTGCGCAATCTCGCCAACCCACCCAACCCCAACCCACTGTTTTCCCCGCGTGGATGTTGCGCACAGCTGTGGTTGGGACGAAAATGATGTGCCCGAGCCCCCCGCGCGGGCGCCCGCCCGCCTCCCCGCGCGTCCCCCCGCGCGTCGCCGCGACCACCTCGATCCTCGTCGCTGCCGCCGTTCCGACCCATCCGACTGACCCGATACCGCCCACCGTCACACGTGACGCGCAGAGACCAAGATCACGCAGGTGACTTACAAGGAGGGCGAGCTGCTCAGCGAGTCCCTCAAGGCGGACGGTGCCCTGGTGGAGGTCAAAATTCCTGCGGAGTGCACGGTGAACACCAACCAGCAGGTGCGCGCGCGGCCCGTCACGATCCCCCGAACGCCCCGAATCCGACGGCGATGTTCCACCTCGACGACGTCGCGGATCGTGCCCGCGTCGAGACGCACCGAACGCCGCCGGCCGAACCCGCCCGGCCCCGCCTCGACCCTATTTTCAACCCAACCGTCGATCTGAGGGCGCGGCGACGCTCGTCAGTTTTATCCCGTGATGAAAGACGTCCAAACTGAACTCAACCCCGTCCATCCCCACTCCACCCACCTAAATACCAGGTTCGCTCGCGCCAGCTGTGGGGCACCGACATCTACACCAGCGACAGCGACCTCGTGTCGGTGCTGATGCACACCGGCCACTGGCTCCCGGGCCCAACGTGCCCGCCTTCGTTACTGGAGCTCAGAGCCGTGGTCCGAGCCGTGCCACCCATCGAGCAATACCCGTCCACGTCCAGGAACGGCATCCGGTCCCGGTCGTGGGGCCGCGTGCTCACGGGCGTGTCGTACAAGGTTCAGAGCTGCGTCGCGATCACCGTGAACAACCAGACGATCGAGCTGAGCGGCGACCCCGAGCGGGTCAAGCCCAGCGTGCCCACGTTTTTCCCAAACGTGGTGGAGTCCGTGGTCAACACCCGCGCCTCCGCCGCGAACCAGGAACGACGGGGTAAGCTGATCCAGGAGGTCACCATCCAGTACAACCTGTGCAACGAGCCGTGGCTCAAGTACAGCATCGCGTCCGTGTGCGACCAGGGTTTCAAGCGAGCCGACTGGACCAGCGCCCGGCTGAGGACCAACACGCTCTACCTCGAGACGCACACGCGGCGGTTCGAGCTGTCGTACGACGGCCCGGTGTTCGACGAGGAGGCTGAGAACTACGACGAGGTCAACGCCCCCGAGGCGGACGTGTACAGATGGGGACGGTGCGTTCAGCCGAGGGACCTGACGGAGACGGCGGAGCTCGGAGTGCCGCTGCCCAAGGAGGAGCTCGTCGACGTCGTCACCGGGATCAACTGGACGGAGGTTGGCTTTGGCCTCAACTCTGTGCACATCCAGGGTAAGGAACACAAGGTCGTGAGGCTCCAATGGCTCCCGCGGATCGACCCGGGCGGCGAGTTCCAGGCGGACGAGTAAGGCGGCTGGTGACCGATAGGGTAGGGGGGGTTGAATATCACTTGAGAATTGAGAATAAATAACCCGGTCGCGTCTCTAATTTAAAGTAGCCTACGTGTCATCACCGTGACATTCCCGCGCCGCCCATCGGGCCCATGTCCGTCCCAGGCGGCGGCGGCCTGAACGGACCCATCTCGATGTCCATCTCCGCCGCGTCGTCCACGTAAAATTCACTCTCCTGCACCGGCCAATCTTCCAGCACGTTCTCGCCCCCGATCACCATCGTCTTCAACCCAAAGTACTCCCTGGAGAACGTGATGAGGGAATTGATCAGCACGTCCACGCACATCTCGTCCGCGGAGCCCAGGTCGAACCAGCACCGGCACCACCGCCCCTTGTACTCCGGGCCGCCCATCGCGTGGAACACGGCGGTTGGCACGTCGCCGTCGCCGTTGGCTTGGTCCATGTCGTACTCCATGTTGGACACCTCGAAGAAGTTAGCCTGGACCTGCATGTTGTCCGAGTTGAACCCGCCGAGCTTACCGAGCACGAACCACGCCTTGAACACCTCGTCCAGCAGCGGCTGCTCCATCTCGCTGATGTTGTTGTGCGACTCCAGATGGATCCAGAGGTTTTGAGACTTGAACTCGCGAAACTTTACCAACAACGGCACCGTGCTCCCTTCCTTCTCTTGGTAGATTCGTTCTTTTCGTTGTTCGAACCGCTCGCGGATGCGTTTCTCCACCTCGTTCGGGTCGGAGTTTGACCCGTCCAGGAGGGTCTTGATCTCCGGGTCGTACTCGGCGCTCTCCTCTAAGATCTCCATCCACTTGAGTTTGTTCCCGTCGGCGTCGAACCCGGGCTTGGTGGGTGGTGCCTCCTCGCTCTTGGTGGATGCCTCCTCGCCGGGTGATGACGACCCGGCGGTGTCATCGTCGTCGGCGTCGTCGGGTTCGCGCTCGGGGTACTTGCGTCTCGCGACGCGCGTCGCAGAGGCGGTCAGGGATGCGCCCCGCCGACGATTGGCAGAGACGACGCAGCCGCCGCCCAGCGTTGCGACGTGCGCGGATTGGGAGGGTCGTGGGGCGAACACCGCGCGGGTTTCGGGGGTTCGAACGCACACGCGCCCGCATGGTACCGCGCGGGGTAACGCCGCGGCGCGAATAGTCGTCATGGTCGTCCTCGCTCGGTCGACTTGTGTCGGTGGCGCCCTCGCAATTCATTGGTAACTTTTGGGAGCGCAACGTCAGTTTGTCGAGTCATCAGATCCGGCGCGCGCCGCGTTCTCCGGGACTCCGTCGCGCGGTCGCCGCTGGTATCGCCTGAGGTTCGCGCGATGTTCACCGCGACGCAAGCCGCGCGCGCGGCGGCGTGGACCGCGCCGCGCACCCACCGTTCGTCATCACGCGACGCCGTCCGAGCGAGCGCCCGCGTGTGCCACGCGTCCGCCCCGTCGTCGCGGCCGAGCGCGCGGTCGTTCCGGTGGGAGCGCCGCCACGACGGTTTCGCCCCAGACGCGCCCGCCGGCGTACGCGGCGATGCCGTCGTGGCGCGCGCGGGGCCCGGCGGCGCGGGGCCCGGAGGTGACCTGTACGCCCTCCTGAACGTCCCACCGACGGCGACGAAGAAGGAGATCAAGGCGGCGTACAAAAAAGCCGCGCTCAAGTTCCACCCCGACGTGAACAAAGCGCCGGACGCGGCGGAGCGATTCAACGAGGCTAAGCAGGCGTACCAGACCCTGGCGGACGAGGACTCGAGGAGGCGGTACGACGCTCTGAGAAACGGTGGGGGGTTCGGAGGGTTCGGAGGGTTCGGGGGGTCACGGTCATCCTCGAGGACGGCGTCATCATCCGCGGGCACACGGAGTTCTCAGCCGTCGTCCTCGAGTCCTGACGACGAGCCGTTCTACGGCTTCTCGGATTTCTGGTCGGACATGGAGAAGGAGTTCGAGGCGTTCGAACGGAAGCGCCCGGACCCGGCGCGGCCGCGGACGCTGTGGGAGGAACTCGAGGCTCTCGGCGAGGAGTTTGTGGATTTTTTGGAAGACGAGACGAGGGCGTTGGACGAGGAGACGCGACGAAAGTCGAAGGAGAGCGACGCGGCGTCCAATGGGAGGACCGAGGCTAAAAGGACGAGCGCCGAGAAGGACGGGAACGTACGCGGCGCGTCGTCGTCGTACGCATCGTCCGGGACAGGGAAGTCATCCGGAGGTGCGTCGAGGGCGCCGCCGCCCAAGCGCGAGTCGGTGGACGAGATGCTCGAGAAGCTCAAGCGCGACATGGGCATGAAGTGAGGCGTGGGCGCGTTTGTGATGGACGCGCCGTGTGAGCGCGTGTTGATACCGGGCTTTGGACGGAGCGCGTGTGTGAAACAGGGAGGGCGGCGGTGCTGGCGAAATAACCAAAACCAAACTAAATTTTGTTGTCAAAACGAGGGTTTATTTTATATGAGAGTTCTTGAGTCATCCGAGCCGAAAACGTGCCATTCGCATTGACTTTCAAAGTGTCACGAGACAGATCGAACACTTGGTTTCGTGATTCTCGGATTGCGACCCCCAGATCTTCGCTCGCGCCTCGGCACGTGCGTCGTTCGTCGTTAAACACTCTCACCCTCGCTCACTCACTCGCCCACCGCCCTCGCGCCTTGCAACGCGCACCTCTTGTCTTTGTACATAGTTTTTTCTTCGCCCCTACCCTTTCGTTTTACGGATTAAGATGGACGCCGGAAGAATGCTTCACCGCTTCGGCGACGAGAACGCCCCCAAGACCCCGGGGAAGGCGCGGGTGAGTCCCCACATCCATCACGTTTCCAATGATTGCATCCATCCCCGATATCATCGCACCCGACGCGACGTTCGTACCCCCGCGAGACGCGCCCCGATGGCGCCGTCTCCGGCGGCGAGATCGCGGCTGGGTTTCGGGAATTCCGACGAACGATCCCGCTGACTGTTATTTCCCCGCTTCCTCCACGCAGCCCGACCGCTTCATCCCCAACCGCAGCGCGCTGGATTTGGACATTGCCCACTACAACCTCGTGAAGGAGAATGCCAACGCCAATGACCTCGACCTCGCGGCGGAGGTTGCGTCGCCCAGCAAGGTACGCCGCCTTCTCCGTCAACGTCCTATCCGCGACGATCCGAGATCATCGATCGAGTCAAACAAAACATTCTTTACCCCTCGATCGCGCAGCTTCTCTCCCGCTGACCTTTCCTCGACTGAGCACTGACCGACGACCCCGCCAATCCAAATCCATTTCATCTACACAACAGGAGGAGTACAAGAAGCAGCTGGCGAGCAACTTCTTGAGCCAGGATGGCGGCGCGGGTAACGCGAAGATCCTCGCGTTCAAGTCCAAGGCTCCCGAGCCCCCCGCCGGTATGGAGAACTCGGCCCGCGGCGTCTACACCGGCAACGCGGGCGCGGGTGTCAAGTCCAAGAAGACGTTCAGGCACGTCCCTTCCGCCCCCGAGCGGATCCTGGACGCGCCCGAGCTCATCGACGACTACTACCTGAACCTCATCGACTGGGGATCCACCAACCAGGTGGCCGTGGCGCTCGGGTGCACGGTTTACCTGTGGAACGCGGACAGCGGCGACATCCAGCAGCTGTGCCAGACGGATCCCAACAACAGCGACGACTACGTGACCAGCGTGCAGTGGGGCCAAGACGGTAAGCACATCGCCGTCGGCACCAACGACGCCGAGGTTCAGATTTGGGACGTGAGCAGGCTCAAGCAGGTGCGTACCCTGAAGGGCCACAACGCGCGCGTCGGCGCCTTGGCGTGGAACGGTACGCAGCTCGCCACCGGCTCCAGGGACAACACCGTGATGATGCACGACGTTCGCATCCGCGAGCACCGCACGGCGACGCTCACCTCGCACTCCCAGGAGGTGTGCGGGTTGAAGTGGGCGCCCAGCGGTAATCAGCTCGCGTCTGGCGGTAACGATAACCTTTTGCACATCTGGGACCAGAACTCCATCGGCAACGGCACGCACCTCCACAGGCTCGACGCGCACCAGGCGGCTGTCAAGGCTCTCGCGTGGTGCCCTTTCCAGTCCAACCTGCTCGCGTCGGGCGGCGGTACCGCGGACCGCTGCATCAAGTTTTGGAACACCAACACGGGTGCGCTGCTCAACAGCGTCGACACCCACTCCCAGGTGTGCTCCCTCCAGTGGAACAAGCACGAGCGCGAGCTGCTCTCGTCGCACGGATACTCGCAGAACCAGCTGTGCCTGTGGAAGTACCCCACCATGACCAAGATGGCGGAGCTCACCGGTCACAGCGCCAGGGTTTTGCACATGGCGCAGTCCCCAGACGGCACCACCGTGGTGTCGGCGGCGGCGGATGAGACTCTCAGGTTCTGGAAGTGCTTCTCGGACTCGGACGCGGGCAAGGCGAAGAAGCTCAAGGATGGCGCCTCGGATTCCAGCGTGCTCCGCCGTTTCAACTTCCGCTAAGGCGCCAAACGCGGTCGGGCAGTCACAGCCGCCGCGGCTTGGTGGGGCGGCGCTTTATTATTCTTTTTCTGTACTAACGTTAGCGACTAACCCCCGGCGGGCGGCGACTGATGCCCGTCGGGAAGCGGAGCCCCTGATCTTTTTTTTGTTTTCAGGGGTGTGGATGGAACCTTCTGTACCCTACGGTGTTCTTTGAACACCACTCAACTACCGAAAGACGACGACTCGACTTTTCACGATGAGATGATCGCACCATAAAATATTACTTTGCTAGCTGTAGCTCGATTAGTTTGTCGAGCTTCGCCTCGAGGGAATCCATTCGCTTCTCCAGGCTCCCTCCCGACGAATCCTCTATCGATGAACCCGATGAACCCGCCCCGCTCTTCTCCATGCGCGCCACGATCTCGTGCAGGGACTTGAGCTGGTCGAACATCTTCCCCGAACTCGCGATTCCCTCGTTGCTCACCCGCGTGGCGATGGTCTCCTTCCAGTGTGGGTGGAACGTGACCCGTGTGGTGCGACCGTTGAACCGTTTCTCAGACTCGGAGAACACGCTCGCGCTCGGGATCTGCTCCTCGCCCATGATTATCCCGTCGTCGCCCAAGCCAAAGTCCCGGAGGCACCACACGCAGACCTCTTTCGGGACCCTGTTCCTGATCATCCTCTCGCACGCGATGACCGTGAGCTCAGCCTTGAACTCGTAACTGAGCTGGCACAGCTCCTCCATGTGCCCCTCGCTCAGGGTCATCATGGTACACGACTGGGTGCACACGATCGTTTCCAGCCGGGACGCGAAGCCGAGCACCGCGGGTTCGCCGAAGAAGGAACCTTTTCCTAAACCGATGACGTCGTCCACCATGGTCTGCAACTCCTCCGTGCTCGGGTTGTGCGGCATCTCGTTCAGCAGCACCGCGACGGAGCCTTTGGTGATGAAGTACATGTCGTACCCGAGCTCGCCTTGGCCGTACACGGAGTGAAACTGCGGGAACGATATCGGCGACATTCGCAGGCAAACCTCGGTGATGAACTGGTTGGACATGCTCTTGAATATGGGCACTCCCACCAGCGCGTCGGTGTAGAGGTTATCGAAGATGTCCTTTCGAAGACTCGGGGGCAGGTCCGACAGCACGCTCTTCTCGTCGAACTGGTTCATGTTCTGCCACCGGTAGAACGTGATGACCCGCTTGGCCACGCCGTTCGGGAGCTGGTTGTTCTTGAGGTAGGCTATGACGTACTGCAGGCGCTCGTGAAACCGTTTGGACGAACTGTCCGGGTTCATCGCCGCCAAGACGTTCGTCATGATCCAAGAGCACAGCACGACGCCCATGAGCATGGTGAATATCGCGATCACCATCGTGATCTCGTTATCCGCCGGCATGTCTCCGTAGCCGACGCTGGTGATGGACTGCACCGCCCAGTATATCGACTGCAGCCACCGGTTGCCGCTGTTGTACTCCAGGTTATCCTCGTAGTTCATGCCGTATATGCACCCCATCCAGTGCGCGATCAAGATGACCAGGCCGTTGACCCGCGCGACCGAGATGAACGAGTGGTAGTAGATGAGCTGGTTCTGGTACCGGTGCAGCAGCCGACCGACACGGAACAGCCGAAGCAACTTGACCAGCCGGAAGATGCGCAGGAGCTTGAACAGCTTCAACGCGTTCGCATCCACGCTGGCGTTGAACCTCTGCGCCGACGAGCACCCGTTGGGGTGGAACGAGCACGTCAGCGTACCTTCCAACGCCCTAGTCACCAAATCCACCGGAGCGCACGCCACCGCGTCGATCGGGAACCACGTCTTTACGTAATTAACCGCTATTGGCCACGGCTCCGACACCAAAACACTGGTCGTCTCCAACTCCTCCCAGTACCCAGTCACAAAGTTCGTGAACACGTCGCATATGAAGTAAAAGTCTATGAAGAACTCCCACCAGAACGCCGGGCCGTACGCCGGGTGGTCAAACGCGACCCGGTACGGCGTAGCGCACGCGAGGTAGCACAACACGACGACTTGGAAGATATCCCACCAGCTCCGAAATGTGCCGTCGGGGTTGATGTACCACCACCGTCCCACGGGCTCGGGCTCCGAGCGAGGATCTTTCATGGCCTCCGAGCCGACGTCCTTGCCGAACAGCATGGCCTCTTTGCTGATGGAGGAATCGCTGCGCAACAGATTGATGGTTGATTTGCTGGAGATCATGTTCCTGACCTTGTTCCACTTGGACAGCGCCTGGTTCATGCTCGCGTCGTCGGAGAGCTTCAGCGCCGGATCCTCCTCATCGATGACGTTGGCGTTGATCTTGACGTCCACGGAATGCTTGTTTCCCCACTGATTCATTTCGTATCTCTCGCGAGCGCGGTTGTGGTCCATGGTTTTCCTGTGCGCGTGCCGCTCGAACACGCTCTTGCCCCGCATGGATTGGCTCGGGCTCGAACCCACGTCGCTACCGTCCGACCCGGTGCCGCTGATCTGGCGCCTGAGCGACCGTTCCCTGTGTATGGTCCTCATCGGCGCGTCTTCATCGATGCTGTCGAACATGCCGTGCTCCTCCCCACTCGTCCTCTCAGGGCTCCCCGACATGGCAACAATTCAACAAATCGAAGCCGATTGATGCGGCAGGGCGTGTGGGCCGGTGCTTCGTTCGGCGGTCTCTGGACGTTCGCGAGCTCTCAATCACCTTCGATAAACTCGAAGTGAGTACGGAGCGGATCAAATCGTCCCACTGCTTCGGCACCGATGCGCGCCCGCCTCTGATGTCGGTCGGGGATAGGGCAATTATCAACGTACTTTTCGCCTGACTGCCAGATCCGGAAAACTTTGTCGTCCCGTCCGAACTCACTCACGCCGTCGGTTCAGACACACCGGCGCCCTCCATGCTCGCCGCCGCCAGCGTCCGGAGGGCCACCGGCGCGACGGCGAGGCTTTGGAGGTCCCTCGCCACCTCGACGCATCATCTCGGGGCCGATACGGGCGTCGAGCCCGCTAGGCTCAGGACCTTGGACGAGTTCCTGGATTTTCGGCGAGCGCATCCCGATGATTGCGCAATCATCGAACATGCGATCGACGAGTGGCCCTTGATGGGACCGGACTGGGGACCCGAGCGGCTCAGGGACGATCACGGTGACGTCGAGGTACCGCTGGAGGTATCCACCGGCGGCGCGGATTACAGAGACGCGTACAGGGAGGAGGACACAGGGACGACCGAGCGGAAGTTTCAGGCGGATCACTTTGTGCGATTGGGCGACTTCGTCGACGCGTTCGTGCTCGGCGGCAGGAAACTCCCGCCCGGTAGCAGCGCGTACCTCGCGCAGCACGACCTGCTCGCGAGGATACCGACGCTCGCGAATGCCTGCTCACCCACGCCCCAACACGTCGGCGACGGCGACGATGCACAACGGCAACGATCCATGAGACGGTGTTGGTTCGGGCCGGGCGGGACTAAAACGCCGCTGCACCGGGACCCGTACCACAACATCCTGGCACAGGCGTGGGGGCACAAGCGCGTGGTGTGCTACGGACCCAAGGACACAGATAAGATGTACCCGTTCACCAATAACGGCTTCCTCAGGAACACCAGCGCGATCGAGGACGTCGACGACGTGGACGCGAACCGGTTCCCGTTGTTTGGCAATGCGAAAAGAACCGCGGCGTCGCTGGCACCCGGCGAGTGTCTGTTCATGCCGGCGGGTACGTGGCACGAGGTACGGGCCACGTCGGTGTCGTTGTCGGTGTCGTACTGGTGGGGACGAAAGGGCACCGGGCCGGCGGGTGCGTAGCGGTGATAGTAATAGAAGTATTTCGTACAATATGATAGAACCGACTAGCTGGAAAATAACACGTGAATGATCACGGCTGCGGTCGCGTTTGCACCACCCACAGCTGACCATCCGGCGTGAGGCACCCCTCGATATCCTGCGCGAGCAACTGCCCGCCGTCCACGCTACCGAGCGTGGACTCGACGAACCCGCCCGCGTGAACCAGCCTCGCCGCCAGCTGTCCCCGGGCGCCGTCGTCCGTCGAGAGCCAGTGCCCCGCGCTGTTCACGCTCACGCTCTTAAGAGTCCCGTCGCCATCCGTGTCGGGCACGAGCGCGGTACCGAAGGACGAGTACGTGTGCACCTGCGACTCGCCCGGGTTGGACCGGTTCATTGACAGGCGCCACGGCGTGCCACGCACCGCGCCCGACGCCAACGTCTCGCCGTGGCCCAACGCCAGCTCGGCGTACGCGGTGTTCGGATCGTTCGTCATCGGGTGTTTGGTCATGAGGATGAAGGAGACGTCGGGGATGAGCATCTGCTGCACGAGGACAGCCATGTGCGCGCCGCGCTGCCCGACACCCGCGGCGGCGCGTGAGGCGACCGCGCGGGGCGTGTACAGCGACGCCCACACCTCGGCCACCGCGGAGCCCAGCACTTGGGTGTTGTCGGGAGCCACGTTGGATATGGAGTCGTAGAGACCCGCCGCGGAGAGACCGGCGAGATCCTCCGCGTTGCCCGTGGACCGGACCATCACCTTAGTCCCGGGGTCGTTCCTGAAGGGATCCGCGAGCGCGCCGAGTTGCTCGTGCGAAGGTCGCAACTGCCGTACCAGGTCCTGGAGTTCCTGGCACACCCCGGCGACTTCCTCCGGCCGCGACTGCACCGACTCGAGCGCGTCGACCAAAAAGTTGAGTCGCTCGGCGTGACCCAGCGCGTTCGCCGCCTGCTCCATGGAACCGAAGGGGAGCACCGCGCCGGTGGGCGCCGCGAACCCGGAGTTGGGATCGGTGGCCAGCGCTGAGAGGACGGAGCACGCCATCGCCTTGGAACCCGCGACGGCGACACCCGCGTGCCACGGCATCTGACCGAGTTCGTGAAGCGGCGTGACCCACCCGGCGCGGCTGGTGTCGGCGACGAGCGCCGCAGCCGCCCTCTGCGGCGGCGGCGCGGACCCACCCATGGAACCTCCTCCTCCGCCGCCCTGAAACCCACCCTCGGCGGCGTCCAACGAGATGTTGGAGGGCTGCGCCACGAATCTCACCCCCGGCGCGCTCGTCAGCGACTGCGCGTGTTGCACCAGCTTTGGATCCTCAATCGCCACGAGGGGCACGCCCGCCTGGCGCGCTCGGAGCGCGAGGTGCGAGAGGTGGGGCAGCGCGTGGCAGAGTAAGATACCCGCCACGCCCGGTCCGCACGTGGATACCTCCTCGTCGCCGTCCGCGGACTGCACGAGGAGCACCGCGGGGGCGTCCGCGGTGAGGGATCGGATGGCGGGATCCGCGGGGTCGAGCCGGGGCACCGACACGAGCCTCGCGCCGACAACCTCGCCGGCGACGAGGCAATCCCAGCCAGCCTCGCCGGTGGCGGTCCTCGCCGCGCGCAGTAAGTGCGACGCGAGCTTTGCGGACTGGAACACCACGGACGCGCGAATCTGACCCTCCGTGAAAACCTCCACGGTGTGCCCGTCCAGACCCAGCGACCGGCCAAGCGCCGCCGCTCGACCGTCGAAGAGGTCGGAGAGGAGACCGCAGTAATCCTCGGCGGAGCGTCGCGCGCGTTCAGCCACCGCGCGCACGCGCAGTGCACCCTGCTCTCCGCCCGGTAGGTTATTCGCGAGCTCGCCAGCCTCGTGCGCGATGTGGCCAAACTCCTCGCCCGCGCCGCCGCCGCTCGACAGCGCCGTCGCGTCGGAAGCCGCGGCGAGCATCCGGAGCGCGCTGGCAATCTCGGCACCCGATAACTCGTTCCGCGGGGGATCCGACTCGGCGCCCAGCGCGTTGATCCCGCGGGACAGTAACACGAAGGCGTAGTCCTCCAGGCCAATCTCCGCGAGGCGCCACTGCTGGCGCTGGTCCGGTGGTTCGTTCGCGATCGGGCCGTGGTTGATCTCGTGGTCCACTGTTCTGCGAAGGTCGCATAAAGCGTGGAGGCACTCCTCGATCGCCGCGAGGAGCGTGGGATCCGACTGGTTACCACCCGGGATGGCATCCACGGTAGCCTTGGCGCGGACGAACCTGTTCACGCCCTCAGTGACGGCGCCCGGGGGGTTACCTTCCCTGCACTGCTTCTCGAGTCTGTCGGTGACGCTGCTGGCGTTGAAAAAGTCCTTGAGCTCGCGGTGGAAGATTCGAAACTCCTCGATGAACTCCTCCGGGTAGTCCGTGCCCGGCGCCGTGAGCTTGGCGAGCATCTTCTCCGTGGCGACCAAGTCCTCGGGACCCGCGCACCTGTGCAGCTTGTTCTGGATCGTGTGCTTGATCTCGGCGCGAACGTCGCGGCACTTCCCGTGTTTGTCCCCTTTGCCGTGCGCGATGTCGCGGATGCGCGTGAGGGGTACGGATTGGGTAAACTCTGCGGTGAACGCGGGGAGGCGCGGGTGAAGCCGGCGTGTGAGCGCTTTGACCTCGTGTGACCCGTTGTTGCGCTCGACAGCCTCGATGGACTCGTACATCTTCTGGGACGCGTTCGCGTGGTGGTTGGGTCGGTAATGCGAACCATCCTCGACGCAGGCGATGGCGCCTACGCCCACCCAGAAGAGGTAGATGGACGAGTACGCGAGCGCGTCCATGTCCGCGTGGTTGGAGTCCATGCAGAGGACGCCCTCGAGTGCCTGGAGCTTCTGTCTCCACGACGGGGAGTCCCTGTCGTTCTCCACGATGCGTCGCGCGGCGTCGGGGAGGCCGTCGGTGTTCCACTGGTTCTTGCGCTCGTGGTTACTACCCTTGTGCTGGTTCAGGCTGACATCCTGCCCGGCCCAGTTGCTGAGCAGGGCCATGTGGTCGCCGGTCTCCTGTACGGGCGGAGGTGGCGGCGGAGCAGGTTCCTGGTGGTGGTGCTGCTCCTGGTGGTGGTGATGCTGCTCCTGGTGATGGTGCTGCTCCTGGTGGTGGTGCTGCTCCTGATGGTGGTGCTGCGGCGCCTGCTGCTGGATCGGGGGCGGGGCGCCGCCGCCCGCGCCAGCCACCGCCTGGAGCGCGGGTGACACGTCGATGAACACGTCGCCGCCGTCCCTGTCCCGTAGCCATTCCTTGCAGTCCTCGGTGCGGATCAGCATCGTCATGCAGGACGTGCCGGTGTCGTGCGGCGCAAACTCGAGGGTGAGCTCACCGTTTTGAAGCGCCGATTCGCACGACTGCGCATCCGGCGCTCGAGAGTTGGCGGGGACGCTCACGAGGTTATCCTGTGGCGAGTTCCACGACCCGCCGCGTCGGTCGGTGACGCCCCAGTGCAGCAGCAGCGGCTGGCCCGTCGCGACGCCGCCAGCCTGGCACCTGATGGCAACTGACGGCGGCCAGGTGGCCATCAACTTGACGTCGCAGGTGCCGCTGCTCGACCCGTCCTCGGTGGAGAGGTTGATGGTGTACGTAGCCACGACTGAGCCATCCGCGCCGTTCGAACCGCCCCCGGCCATCGTGGGCGTGTGGTACACGGGATCCGGTTCGTGGTACACGGGCTCGGGCTCGAACTGGGTCGCGCTGCCGTAGGACGCGGTGGTATCCGCGGTGGGCCAGGAGCCGACGGCGGCGGAGTTCATCGAGCCGTGCGGCGGCTCGTTGGAGTGCCCGTTGGAGTGACCGTTGGACGGCGGAGTGAAGGCGGGCGCCTGGAACCCGCCGGCGGTGACACCACCACCTGCACTGACGCCACTCGCGGACATGGTGGCCAGCTGTGGCTGGGGCGGCGCGAAGTTCCTGAAAGGGTTCCCCTGGTCGTTGGTGTACCTCTCGAACACGGACATGCCGGCAAAGACGTTGCCGTCGTCCGCCATCATCCGCTCGAACGCGCTGCCGTTGACGTCGGCGTTGATGGGCGCGTTGGCGGCGGCGATGGACACGGCGTGCGCGGCGGCGTCGGCGAGCTGTGCATCGCGTTCGCGCTGCATGTTGGCGACTCGCGCCGCCTCCGCCGCCTCCGCCTCGGCCATCGCCCTGATCTTGTCCGTCTGGGACCTCGCGGCGTTCTCGGCGGCAGCCTGCGCGCGCGCGGCGGTGGCCATGGAGAGGCGCTCGTCGAGGAAGAAGGCGTTCGCGCTGTGGTCGTAGTAGCACTGCTTGCCGGCGTCGAAGATGACAAAGGCGAGGCCGTGACCCGGTCGGCGGGGCAGCGGGATCTCGATGGTGTCGCTGTACGCGCCGAACGGGGAGCGCACCGCGGAGCCGACCGCCCACGACTGGACGCAGTAGGACCCGGGGGGCATGACAGCCTCGGGGGGGCACTCCCACGGGGTGTTGCTCAGAGTGCCGGGCTGCGCCTGGCTCTCCTCGCCGAGCCCCCAGTGCAGTTGCAGATCGCCGGGCATGTGCGCCGTGATGACGGCGACGAGGTCGTCAACGTTCGCAGCCGCAGCCTGGACGCCCACGGAGATGTACGCGCCGGGCGCGACGTGCTCGAGCTCGACCCTGAACGCCTCCTCGGTGAACTTGAGGTCGGGGGAGATCTCGGGGTTGCCGAAGGTGCTCTCGAACGCGCGCGGCGCCGCGGACCGCGCCGATCGTCGCGGCTTCAAAAGTGTCAACCTGGCGTCACCATTGGGTTTTCCTCGCGAGGCGTCGAGCCTCGGGCCGGCCGCGGCGGGCGCCGGCCGCGCGCGGATCCCACCGCGGGGCACGGACGCCGCACTGTTAGCGGTCCCTTGGAGCGCTGCCGAGGCCATCGCGACGGTTCAGGGCACCTGTCGTGCGGCTCGGTCTGCTGGTGGTGGTGGAGAGACGGTTGAAACCCTTAACAATCGGTTCAAACGTCGCTGAGTCAAATATCGCTTTATGGTCGATCGATTTGGTATTTCCTAATTTTGTTTACTCCAATATCTCATACGATTGTGAATTTAGTTAACCGCGAATTACGTCCGTCAGCAGTAAAACACGGGCGACACATCGACCAATCAGAACGGCCTCGATCGAGCCCAAAAAAGTGCGCAGTCATCACGGAACAGAGCTATCCGGATCGCCCGCCCATCGGATCGGGGGGATTGCAGCGCCAGCCCGGGCATTACGACACACGCGTTCGAACGCCGAGCCCGCATTTCGCGACTCGTCACCGTTCGTGCACCCCAAGGAAGGCGCGAGAACAGCGTACCCTTCACCCCTCCCCAGACCCCGATCGTCCGGCCATCATCATGCTCGCCGCTCCCCTCTCTGCTGCCACGTCGGCTTCCTCCGTCGCGACGCGGTCTGGCAATGACGCCCGCGCCCCCCGCGCGGTCGCCGCCCCCGCGCGCCGCAAGGTGATCGTCTCCGCCTCCGCCAAGGACACCGAGACCATCGCCGATCGCGTCGCGCTCGGCAGGTCCAAGCTCGCGGCCGCCCTGGTGGCGCTGCCCCTGGTGATCGGCGCCCCCGGGTTGGCCAACGCGGACGACGACTTCGTCGTTCCCGCCGCCGAGGAAACCGCCGCGCCCACCGAGGAGGCCGCCGCGCCCACCGAAGAAGCCGCCGCGCCCGTCGATGACGAGACCCCTTACGTCGCGCCCGCGCCCCAGGGCTCCGACGACGCCATGTCCGCGTACGAGGCCGCCACCCGCTCGGGGGGCAACTCATCCACCGCCAAGCGCGTCGTCGAGCAATCCAAGCCCAAGAAGAGCGGAGGCGGCGGCGGCGGGATCCTCGGCGGCGTCGGCGTGCTCGCGCTCGGCGCCGCGGGGTTCGCCGCGTTCAAGGCCGGCGCCGGATCCAGCGACGAGGACGGCGAAGACGAGGGCGGCTACCAGGAGCCGACGCCCGAGGCGGCGCCCGCGGGTAACCCCTTCGCGTCATTCACCGAGAAGAAAACCGCCGCCGTCGTTGAGGAGGAAGAGGAGGAGTACTACGAGGAGGAGGTCGAGGAGAAGCCCAAGGTTGACTTCGCCGCAGCAGCCGCCGCGGCCGTCGCCGCGGCAGCCGCGAAGCGCGAGGAGCTCGCCGCTTTGGCCGCCGAACGGAAGGAACTCGCGGAAGCCGCCCGAGAGGAGAAGGCTGCGACCGTCGCCGCGACTAAGATCATGCGCCGCGAACCCCGCGAGGATACACCCGTCCCCGTGCAGGCGTCCACCGTGCGCATGCCCGCGCGCCTGTCCGCGGAGGAAGGCTCACTCCTCCCCCGCGGCTTCCCCACCGTCGACGACCTCGCCGAGTGCGAAGACGCCGAGGAGAAGGAGGAGCTCTGCGACAAGGCGGATCTCCTCGTCGAGCGTCTGGAGGCCAAGGCGGATTCCGCGGAGGATTTCGTCGACGGACCCATCTGCGCGTTCTTCGGGTTCCTCAAGCCCAACGCCATCCGCAACGCCGAGAAGGCGAGAGCCACCGCGGAGGAGGCGGCGGCGGCTGCCGCCGCGCTCCGCCGCGCGGCGGCGGGCGGCCCCGGCGGCGGCGTCATCGCCGGCGCCATCGCCGCGATCGTCGCCGCGGGTGCCGCCGCCATCATCCTCGGCGGCGGCGGCGGTGACGGCGAGCCCGTCGTCAAGCAGTCGGCTCCCCGCGCCGCCAGGACCCCCACCGAGCGCGTGGTGAAGCAGCCGAAGGACTCCAGCGCACGTGAAGCAGCGTACGAGGGTGCCTTAAGGTGAGAGTAAGGGTTTCGAGCCACAATACCGGCTCCTTGTGAATGCAATCATCGCTTTGAACTTTGAACCTCTACCTAATACCTGCGGATGCGACTATGGTGTCCGCGAGCCCGTCCCGCATCAGAAATTCCCGCCTGTCCACCGCCCCGCTCCCGTCCGGGTCGAACACGCACCACACCGCGTCGACGATCGCCCGAATGTTCCGCAGCGACGGCATGTCCTGACCAAGCCCGAAGGTTTTTATCAACGCGCGAACAACCTCCTCCTTTTCGAGCTCGCCGCTGTCGTCCTCGTCCCAGTACTCGAACCATTCGTTGGGCGCCCTCGCTATGGACGGAGGAGGCGGCCGTTCGCGCTCCGTGCGTCTGGGGAAGTGTTTCGTGACGTACTCGATGAGCCCGCCGCGGCTGACGAGCTCGTTCTTCTCCACGTAGCCGTCGCCGTTGATGTCCCACTTTCGCCACATCTTCGGGAGCTGCCGCTCGATGGCGTGCCAGTCGCATCGTATCTGCGCCCTCAGGGCTTCGAGAACCTCCGAGGGCGAGAGCCGCCCGTCGCCGTCCACGTCCACCGCGGCGAACCAGCCGTCGGGATCCGTTTCGGGTGACGGAACCCCTAGGACGCCGTTGAACGGCGCGCGACAGATCGGGCATTGGCTGTGATGCACGCGGAGTTCGTTGGCGCACGCGAGGTGGAAGAAGTGAGCGCACGACCGCGTTCGTTCCTTCCGCATCCCCCGTCCGTGCTCCTGGGTCAGCACGGCGGTGCGCTGCGAACACAGCGGGTCGAAGCACACCGCGCACTCGCCGTACGTCTCGGCGACGTGCGAGTCCCGCGCCGACCTCGACGTCGACGCTCCCGAACCGGACTCTCTCAAATGCTGACTCTGGGCCACCCCGGACGTGCGCGGAGTGGACACGAACGCGGTGCTGTCCGCCCTTCTAACCACCGGCGGCATGGTCCCGGAGTTGGAGGTCGTGCCGAACCCGACGTTGAAGCCGAACCCCATGCGCTCCGATGAACGATCCTCCGGCATGGGCTCGGGGTCTGCCGCCCCAGCCTGGAATCGTCGCCTCGTCATCGCGCAAGATGTTGTGCCCGAAAGCGGTGCGCTGTTCACGCGAATGGGGTGGCGGGGCGAGACGAAAGCGGCGGTTTCGCTATTTCGTGTGGTTCCGTGGTCAGATTCCACGCAATTAGTATCCCTCACGTATGGCAGCGCACTCAGAAGAACGCATTTTGGCAAATACCGAAACAGGGGATATGGACTGGAAGCTGGATAGCACTATCGAGCAACTCGGCAATCACTTTCGCAACGCGTTATCCACGTTCGCGATGCTGTGCACCCGACTCGCGCCGAGTTCCGCGTCGACCTCCCGACCCGCCGCACGCAGGTCGCGATGCCGTCGTTCGTCCAGAGACCTGGTCGTCAGAGCCGGGGACAAGAGCGTCAAGGGAGACGAGGTCTACGTCGGCCAGGGCAAGTGGAACAAAGGAGACGCGGCGAAGATGCCAGGCCGAGACGGCGTGCTCACCGGGGGATGGGCGGGAGGCGAGGTCGGGATGTGGCAATTCCGCGAAGAGGAGTCGAGGCAAGGCGGTAAGTTCGGTCCATGGGGCGACGCGGAATCCGTCGAGGAAGCCGGGGACGACGGATCCCGCGTCGAATCCATCACCGATACAGATGCCACGTCCTCCACCACAACCGGGGGCAATGAGGCGACCAAGTACAGGCTCGTCAAGGTCCTCGCCGCGCTCGACCGCGGCGTCGCGGCGAGCGGCGACGACCGCGCGTTCGTCGACGACCTCATCGACGACCTCGAGCGCGCCGCCGATGTCCCGCGGGATGCCTCGCTCGAAAAGGCGTTGGACGGCGAGTGGAGACTCGCGTACTCGTCCACGTTTGCGGGTGAACAGCCCGGGTCCCAGGGGTTCACGGGCGCACCCGGCCAGGGCGCACCGGGTGTATCGCTCGGTGCGGTGTACCAGCGTTTGAACGCGGAGTTGAAGACGTGCGACAACGTCGTGTGCCTCAGGTCGCCGCTGCCGGGTATCGCCGGGACGGCTTCGCTGGGACACGAGTACGTCGTTGATGGGAGCGGGATGAAAATATCATTCACAGGCGTCACCGTGGAGTCCAGCCCGTTCGGTTCGATGCCGTTCAAGCTGCCCTCGCCGCTCGATGCGCTGCCGAAAGAGGCGAGGGACGCGGTGGTGGGCGCGGGCGCTCAGTCGGGAAGTTTCGAGACGACGTACGTGGACGCCGACGTGCGGGTGTCGAGGGGGGACAGAGGCGAGCTGCGCGTGTTCGTGCGATGAGCATGATGAGTAGGCGTTTGCCGTCGTGATTCTAGCTATGTGATTCTATACCCTAATTACGTCCCCGTGCGCTCGGTGGATTGCTGCGTGCCGAACCCAAGGTTCCAGTACCCCGCGGGCGCGGGCGGCGGCGCCCACCGAGCGCGGTGCCTGGACCAGTCGTCGAAAGTCGCGCCGTTGGGACGGTGCTGGCAGGCGCCTTCGTCCTTGGGCCTCGTCAGACCGGCGGCGGCGTAGAACTTGTCGCACTCCTCGCATGTAAACGCGGGAAGCTTCTCGCGCTCCGACTTTTTGCGCACCACCTCCACGAACTTGACAATCTTCTCCGACGCGTCAACCGCGGGCGGCTTCTTCACCGGGGGCGCTCCCCACGGGCGATTGTTTTCGTCCCCGCCGATGTTAACGGCTCCGTTCGCAGGCCTTCGGTCGGCACCCTGGGCGGTGACCCCGAGCTTGAATATCTTCCTATCCTCCGCCGCGTACGCGTCACCGCCCCGTACGTCACCGCCCCGCACCTGCGTCGCGCCCCACAGCTGTGAATCCCCGCTGTTGGCGCGTCGGAGCGAAGCCTCCTTCGCGAGCGCGGCTACCACCGGTCCGCCCGGCCCGCCCTTGCGACGCCATCGCACGCCCGGGTCCGGCATCAATCCGGGTCCGGTATCTGCGGGCATGCACACGGGTGCGAACGTCGGGTCCACGTCCGACGGCGACGGGTCCGCGTCCGTGGTTTCGGGCGCGGGCGACGGCGCCGCCGGCGCGAATCGTCTCGTTTCCTCCGGCCGAACCCGCTTGGCTCCGTGGGGCCGCTCCTCCGACGCGGGAAGCTGCGGCGGGGTTGCCTCGACGAACCCGGCCGCACCCGCGCGTGCCTTGAGACGCGCGTGCGCCTGCTCCGAGTGTTCGAGCTTCTTGCGATACTTCCTGGTGCTCTCCTTCCACAACTCCAGCTCGGCGCGGAGTGGCTCCTGCCCAGCCTGCACCGAATCTCGCAGATCCTCCAGCTCGGCGCGCGCCTTCCTCGCGTCGGCGACGGCCATGGCCTCCTTCTTCTCGGTGTTCGTCAGTTCCGCGCGAAGAGTCGCGATGCACTCGCGCATGTTCTTCGACTCGTGCTCGAGCTCTTGGATACGAGCCCCGTGGCTCTTCATCATACTCGTCACGTCGGCCTCGATTTTCCTACGGAGCTGACCGAGGTGCTCGTCGGTGTTCGCGCTTATGATGTCACGCGCCTCATCACACATCCTCGTGATGTCGACTGATGCGGCATAGGGCACGCCCAGCCCATCCGGCGGGTCACGCTCGTTCGGCGCCATCGGCTGAGGCGCGACCCAAAGTGGGAAGGGGGTGCATCCTTTTTGAATAAACGCACGCGCGGATCTTGCCGGTGGCGAGGTGGGCCCAAACGGTGGTTCTTATCCAGACCGGACTCCACCGAACCGTCATTGTAGCTCGAGCACCGGCATCGTCGGGTCGTTCAGCATGTCTTCCGCGATCGTCACGGGTGCGATCGCACTTCCCGCCCTCGCCAGGGGCGCGGCCTCCAGGTGCCGCGTGGCCAAGGGCGCGGTGATGGCTCGATCGATCACCGGATCCTCCAGGGTTGCCAGGTTGGCCGACGTGCCTCCCTCAGCCTCCGCGCGCGTGCGGGAGCACCGCGCGGCGTGGACGGTCGCCGGGGGTGTCGCGATCGATTCCGAGGTGCGAACGGAGTCTGAGGAGGTCGAGATCGCGTCCAAGGCGCCGTTCACGGCCTCGGCGACCGCGCTCTCCACGCTGGTCCTCACCGCGATGCCCGCGATGGCTGAGTTCGACGCGGACGGCGTTCCGGAGACTAGCATCGTGACCACCATCTTCTTCACCGTCGCCGTGCTGCTGCTCGGCGTGATCACCGTCGGTATCCTCTACCTATCCGCCAGGGAGGCGCTGGATCGCAAGGAGGAGAGTGACGCGGTGGAGGAGGAGGAGCGCCAGGCTCGCGTCATCGAGGCGAACAAGAACAACAAAAACTTCGTCCCGAAGACGAAGAAGCAGAAGGTCACCCCGTCCATGCAGGCGTCGGGGCTCAACAGGAGGGAACGGCGCAAGAAGGAGCGAGAGGCGGATGATGCCTAGATCGCTCGCGTGTATTAAATAACCTCACCGCCGCTGCTGGCCGTACGGCGACACGTACTTATCGGAACGATGACTCACCGGCGCCTTGTGCCCGCCGACTCCAGACGGGGGCTCCAACCTGCTCCCCCTCGCCCCGGGCTTACTTTCTCTCTTGTACGAACCACCGTACGACGACCCCGCCACGCCGCCGTACCCACCGCCCAGCTTGACCGGCTCGCGCGCGCCGCCCACCGGTTTGACGTTCCGTCCACCCCCCACGCCCTGCACCCCGAGCTCCGCCGCGCCAGACCCGTACCCGCCGCTCCTCGCCGCGCTCACACCTCCCAGGGATATACCCCCCGCGCTGATGATCGAGCTCGCATCGGACCCGCCGTGGTACGAACTAGCGCCCGCGTGGTAGCCGCTGTGCACGCTGGAAGCCGCGCCACCGTGCGACCGGTGCGACCCCCCCGGCTGCGACCGCCTGTGCCCACCCCCCGGCTCGTACCCGCCGATGCCTTCCCCGATGCCTTTGCCCGCGATGGACGGCACGGACGTGCTCGCCACGGATGCGGACGCGCGCGAGCGCCGGGTCCTGTCCGAGCGGGCGTCTGATGATGTGACCGCGGACCCGTGATGGCCTTTCCGGCTGTCGTCGCCGCCGCTGCCGCTCAGCGTGCCATCCGCCTTGGGGTTCATCAACGCGTACTGCCTCTTCTCCATCTCGCGAATCTCGCGGAAGTACGGGTGCCTTAACGCCTGCCTGGCGCTGAGTCTGTCGTCCGGGTTGTACGCCAAGAGTTTGTTGATGAGGTCGATACATTCAGGTGTCGCGTGCGGGATGAGCTTCTCGATGCCGCTGCCCGACTTTTGCGGAAAGTTGAAATCCATGTGCGCGGACCTCTGCTTCATCTTACCCAAGAGCTCGGCGCTCGGGGTGCCGATGATGTTGTGGATCTTCTGGATCTGGTCCAGCTCGTTGGTTCCCGGGAAGAGGGGAAACAGGGAGACAATCTCGAAGAACACGCACCCGACGCCCCACATGTCCATCTTGTAGTTGTAGTACCCGTCGGTTAAGAGGCACTCGGGGGCGCGGTACCAGCGCGTGGAGATGTACTCCGTGTACGGCTGCTTGCTGTATATGCCCCGGCACGATCCAAAGTCCGCCAGCTTGAGGCAATCGTCCATGATGAGGATGTTCTCGGGTTTGATGTCTCGGTGGAAGATGCCGTTGCGGTGCATGTGGTCCATCGACTTGGTGAGCTGGTACAGGTACGTCTTCACCCTGTCCTCCGCGACGTAGTGCCGCCGGCCCCGGATCAGCTCGTATATGTTCATGTCCATCAGCTCGAACACCAGCGCCAGCCGTCCGGTGGGCTGGTCGTAGAGCACCTCTAGGAGCTTGATGATGTTCCCGTGCGGCGACAGCCGTCTGAGAGCCTGGATCTCCCGCAGGTTGTTAACCTGGTCCAGGGAGTCGAAGTGGTTCTTCATGCACTTGATCGCGACGTACTTCCCGTTCTTGATGCATTGCGCCTTCAGCACCTCCGAGAACGTGCCCTCGCCCTTCTTGGCGACCAGGCGATACTCTGCGGCGGACGACGGGTGGGGTGAAAATCAGATTCCCGATTTGGGGCGAAAGCTCAGGTTTTTTCGGGTCGGGGGCTGAAGTCGGCCCGAGGGCGCCGTGGAGCCCGTGGGCGCGGTTCGGGGTCGGGTTGAAGCGTTTGGGGATCGCGATCGATCGCTCCGATCGTTGGGGTGGATCAGAGGCGCTCGATCGTGTTCCCCCGCGGGTTCATGGGCCCGACCGCGGTGCCTGGGCCTCGCACGACCCCATGGTTCCAAAAGAGGCACTCATCAGAGGGTGAGGGCCAAATCGGCTCCTGGAAGCGGTAGAACCGGGGTGGATGCGACGCGGGATAACGTACTGTGCATGGTCGCGTGTTAAGCCTTCTCGATCCCCTGTGTGTGTTGGTGCCACCTCCCGCCGCGGGTGGTATCGGCGCGCTCTGCTGCGTCGCCGGATGTGACTGTTCCGCGGCGAGCAACACTTGTATTGCCAAGCAAGGACGCGGCCGTGATTTTCAGATTCTGGGTGAAAAATCATGGTGCCAAGCGGGGTGCCAACGCAACGGTGAAGACAAGCTCTCTCCTCCGCTTTAAAGGTCTAATACTTTCTGGCTAACCTAGTGTACGAATCCGCGTAGCTCTTCACCGCGAGGTTATCCGTGAACCGCCTTTGTCCCTCGCCGTGTCGTCCGGACGTCAGCGACAGGTTATTCGGGTTGGCCCGCGAGAACGGAAACGAGGATAAAAACTCGTCGTTTTTATCATCCAGCGGCGCGTCGTCGCCAGCCACGGACACCCGCTCCAGCCTCGCCGCGGTGTGCTGCACCGCGTAGGACGTCTCCGCGACACCCATACTCGCCCCACTTCGCTTGCGCGCGTCGCACGAGACGCAGGAGCACCCGGGCTCCGCGCGAAAGAACGACCTGGCGTGCGCGAGCAGCTTCGCGTCTAGCGCCTCAACCTCCCGCCGCTCCTCACGCGATAGACCGACGGGCGGGTAGACGCGCGTGAACCCGCCGAGCCGCTCAGGCGGGTCCGTGACGTCCATGCACCCGGGCGGCGGTGGGATCCTCTTGCGCCGCGTCGGGGACTTACCCACGGGTACCGGGCCCCGGTTCAGAACGCCCCGAGCGTACCCGGCAACCGACGTTCCCTCCTCCTCGTCCGAGTCGTCCGATGCCAAGGGAGCGGGCGAGACGATATTTTGCCGTGTCTTGCCCCATCCGCTCTGCGGCCGCTCCGCCGTGGCGTATCCGGACCCGTAGCCGCCCATCGTGGCGCCGTATCCACCCCCGCCGCCGGAAGATGAATCGTCCCCGGGTGCATCCATCGCCGACGCGTACCCCGCCCCGGTAACCCGCCCGTGGGTAGACGCGCCCATCCGCGCGTTCTTGAGCGTCTCCCCAGCCTTGTACAGCCTCTTCTTCTGCGCCTTCTTCTCCGCCTCGATCCACGCCCTGCGCTCCTCCCCGTCGAGGTTCAACGCCGCGAGTATGTCCCCGATGGCGCCGCTCTTGACCCTCGCGTCCAGCGGGCTGTCCATGTTGAACGACGGCGAGTGGTTCACCTCGATGAGCCACGGCCGAAGCTTCTCGTCGATGATGATGTCGAAGCCGAGGAGTTCGAAGCACCGGCTGGGTGCCGGGTCGTCGTCGGAGGGTTTAGACGGGCTGGACCGCCCCGACGATGAAACGCCGCCGTCGCCCGAGTGAAGATCCGCGTAGCCGCCGCCTGAAGGCCTCTCCGTCGCCCCGCGCTCCGTCCGTTCGTCGTTTGAGCCGCGCTCGGCACCCGGGGTCGAACCCTTACCCGCGCGCTGGTTCACGGCGCTGTGGTAGCAGTGCGCGAGGTGGGGCTGGATGGGCAGCACGGTCCTCGCGACAACCTCCTGAACGTCGCGCCACAATTTCTCCGTGTCGTGGCCCATCTCCCTCATCTGCGCGAAGAGCGACGATATCGACCGCTTCGTCCCTTCGTCCTCCTTGTCCGTGTGAACGAACGTATCGCTGTGCTTGTTGAGGGAGTAGTTGGTCAGGTGCATCGTCGTCTGCGACAGGTTGCTCTTGTTAGGGGCTGCGTATTTAGTGGTGGCGAACCGCGCGATGCCCTCGTCGTAAAGGTAGACAGCCAGCGGGTCCGCGGCGGTCACCAAGGCGTATATCCGCAGGTCAAACTTGAACCCGTCCAGCAGGAACGGGTCGTGCATGTACCGCTGCACGACGACGGCGCCGGAGTGGTGTTTGTCGATGCCGGACTCGCCGCTCGCGAGGTAGATGCCCCTTCCCATGGCTCCCGCGCTGGGCTTGACGATGTACACGTCGTGTGGGTTGGCCCTGGAGTACCGGCGGAAGAGATCGAGCTGCGCGGGGTAGTCCCATGTCTGCGGTGAGAAGGAATACTCGCGCGGATGCGCGGTCTGCATTCGCCGGAGGTTCCGGGAGAGCGGCGCCTTGCGGCAGATCTCCAGCATGCCGGGGAAGTGGTTGATGCGCTGGAACGGGTAGAGCTTGGCGACCCGCCCCTCGGACACGGACGAGTCCATCCAGCACAGGTCCCAGTACTGCTCATCGTCGCCAACCTCCTGGAACCCGCTCTCCGCCGTCACCTTGCGCAGGCACTCGTACTTGCAGTGCTCGAGGTTGACCAGCAGCCCATCGTGGTTCGCGGCGTCCTTTCTTGTTTCCGACACGGAGGGCGCGCGTTCCCCTCCCGGTTGCGACGACGGCTTGGACCCGAACCTGTTTTCGGCGACCCGACTCGTTCGACCTGGACCGAACATGGCGCGTCGCGACGAACCGGACCCGTCCGCTGACCCGGATCGACCCAACGCCGCGCGACCACGCCTGTGTCGTGGTTCCCCCGAGATCATTTCGACATCTCGCGCCCAAATAAACCAAACTGATTTGTCGAGTCGGCACACCCGAGCCGCACCCGAGCCGCACCCGACATCAGCACCATGGGTTCGGCCGAAGCCAACAAGGAGAAGGCATCCACAGTCGCATCGGCGATTGCGAGCCAATCCATCGCCCTAGACCAGCCCCTCGAGGTTCCCGGCGGCACACCCTTCGCGCAGGTCTGCGACGCGGCGGCGGCGGTTGAGTTGGGCGCCACCAAGATTCAGATGCTCTTCGCCGACGGCGCGGACGTCCCCGAGGACGCCGCCGGGTCCGCGCTCGAGTCGTTCCACATGAACGTCATCACGTTCATCGCGTACTGCCAGTCCGCCATGGGCACCCAGGGCAAGACCTTCGACGCGGGCCTGAGGGACGCGGCGAAGGTGCTGTGCAAATCCGCGGGCAAACTCGTCACCCGGGCGACCGAATCAGATTCCGCTCAAGGCGCGCTCAAGGCGGTCCTCGGCGAGTGCTGGGCGGCGGTGAAGGACGTGAAGAAGCTCCCAAAGGACGGCCGCGTCGCCATCTCCAAGGCGTTCATGCGCGTCTCCACGTTCATCAAGGACACCAGCACCGAACTGAGCGAGCTGGGCGAGGGCGTCGAGGACGAGGGAGGAAACCCGACCGAACCCGACGAGGACGACTTGCGCTTCCACGACGAGGACTTCACGACGGAGGAGATGGAGGTCGCCAGGGCGTGCGCGTCCTTCGTCTCCGCGTCGTTCGAGTTCGTACGCAAGATCATAGGGCCCATCGTGCGTGGGTCGGCGAGCGACGTGGCGTCGTTGGAGCGGGCGCTGGACGGCTGTCGAAAGTTTCAGAGTTTCATCGAGGACGTGGGCGCGGGGGTGTACCCGCCGCAGGACGGCGCGGCGCTCGTCGAGGACGCATCGAAGGCGATGGAGGAGGGTAGGATGATGGGTAAGGAGATCGCGGAGGCTGGGGGCGTGGAGGGGGCGGAAGAGGCGGTCGCGGAGTTGGAAGGGGCTTTCAATGCGTTGCGCGAGGCGGTCAAATGAGAAGTAACATTAGCTGGTTAGCGGCGTCGTAGCAAACAGAGTTCGTCTCGTATTTGGGAAGCGTAAAGGCTAAGATGGTTCCTTCGCGAGTTAAGCCTTACATCCTTCACAGCACTCACTTGTATCGGGAGAGTTGTGAAGGATGAAATGATGGTGACATCGCTCAACTCGCGGAAAAACCCACCGAGTCTCGCGTCATCTACGCCACGGGGTTCTCGAGCCCTTGCTTCATCTTGTCAGCCTCCCACATGTGCGACATCATGTCCACCACGCGGCAGCTGTACCCCCACTCGTTATCGTACCACGCGAGGAGCTTAACCAGCGTCGGAGACGTCGCCACCGCGGCAGCTGAGTCAAAGATCAAGGAACTCGGATCCCCGATGAAGTCCGAGCTCACCACCGGATCATCCGTGTACCGCACCAGACCCTCAAACTCCTCCTCGGCGGCGAGTTTGACCGCAGCCTTGATCTCATCGATCGACGTGGGGCGCTTGAGGACGCACGTGAGGTCCAAGAGTGACACGTCGGCGACAGGAACGCGGAGGGCGAATCCGGTGAGCTTGCCGTTGAGGGAGGGGATGATCCTACCGAGGGAGCTCGCTGCTCCGCTGCTGGTGGGGATGATGTTGGTCAGTCCGCTGCGGCCCCTGCGCCAGTCCTTGGGGTTCGCGCTATCCACCGTGGGCTGCGATATGGTCAGCGCGTGCACCGTGGTCATCAGGCCTTCAGAGAGGCCGAAGTTATCGTCGATGATCTTGGCCAACGGCGCCAAACAGTTGGTGGTGCAAGACGCGCAGCTCACCACCTGAGGGTGGTCATGCTCCATCGTGTAGAGATCGTGGTTCACACCGAAGACGTACATCGGGGTTTCGGTGTCCTTGCTCGGGGCGGTCATGATGACCCGCTCGGCGCCGCCAATTTTGATGTGCTTCTCCAGGCAAAGAGGAGTCGTCAGAAACTTTCCGGAAGCCTCGACGACGTAGTCGCATCCTGACGCTCCCCACGGAACCTCCCCCGGGTCGGTCTTCTGCGTGACGTGCACGGGCTCGCCGTCGATGAGAAAGCAGTCGTCCCGATCGAGGCTGGTGGACACCTCGCCCTCGAAGCGACCCATGACTGTGTCGTGAGTCAGAAGAAAGCTGGCGTACTTCGCCCCAAGAACCGGGTCGTTTATTGCGACGACTGTTATACCCGCATTGCGACTCGCTCTGCACACCAACCGGCCGATACGGCCGAAGCCGTTGATGCCGATACGTAGAGGGCGCCCTTCGAGGTCCTCCTGACTCGCGTCCATGTCGGATCGTGCGTGTGCGCGGCGGAGAGTGGGCGATATCTCGGGGAAAACAAATTGTTGTGGTTGGCTCGTCCAAGAATCAATACGTAACTTGCATACATTTTTATATTAAAAACAGTCGCCGTCGCGATGGATGTCTCCTCGGGATGCTGCGCTTCGGGTGTTTGGGTCGACGTATTTTCTCGCCCCTGCCCCCGCAGATGTTTCTCTGTGCGCGCTGTAAAACTTTATCTCTGGGTCCATCGCATCTAATACATTTCTTCACATCGGCAATACCATCAGGCGGCGGGCGTGATCTCGGTCCACGAGCGAGCGAAGACCGAGCGCCGGTTCTCCGTGTCGGAGCCTTCGTTCTCCTCCGTCACGAACGCCTCGAGCTTGGTGTCGAACTTGTACGCCCCGTCCACGACGGTCATCTCGGCTCCCACCACGATCTCGGCGTCCACCAGGCCTGGGGTGGACGACCTGGACGTCGGGGACGCGGGTCCAAACGTGTGACTCGAATCCAGCGCCGACTTGGGCGAGGCTCTCCCGCTCACGGCGAGGCCCTTGATCACGCGACGTCGCTCGATCCGCTGGGACCGGCCGCTCTTCGCGCTGATATCGACAGCCTGCGACTCGACGATGAGCTTCGAGTCCTTGATTTGCACCAGCCTCGCGCCGCTGTCGGCGCGGCGGATCGACTCCAAGCTCGCGCCCGCGCCGATCAGATCATTGGAAACCTCGCCCCCGCGCAGACCCCGCGTGGCGAGGGGCGCGACGAGAACCTCGAGCTCCGGGATGGTATCCACGGAGTATGACCACTTATCGGCGATGTGCTCGTCGGAGAGCGCGGGTATCTCGCAGGCGCCGCCGACGACGGCCAAAGGCTCGAAACCCGCGGGGGACAGCGCTATGACCGGCCAGTACGTCTGGGACAGCGCCACCCGCAGCTTCCAACCGACGGGGATGGAGAACGCGCAGTAGTCGCACGCGACGGTGACGACGAATGCTGAGTCCTCCTCTTCTCCATCGGCGCGGTAGCTGGACACGGACCGGGTGTCGTTCATGGCCGACACGTTGCATACGCCGTAGGTGACTCGGTGCGAGGATCCATCCGGGGCGACGGCGCAGATTCTGGCGACGACGACGCCGCTCTGGACCTCGACGTCCTCCCCGACGCGTCGGCACGCGACGGTGACGCGCGGTGCGCCGATGATCGCGGTCTCGACCGTGACGGGGGACCCGTCGAAGCACACGGACATTTCGTCGTCGAGTCGCTGGTCCCCCGCGAGGTCGTCGCCGTCGCCGAACGTGAACCACCTTCCGGACGCGACACCCACTGGTTTCTCCGGGGTATCCTTCATGACCTTGGGGTTGGCGAAGATGTCGAGCGAAGATGTCGGGTTCGCGCCGAGTACGTCCGCCTCGAGGGCGCCGGTTGGGGTGAAGGAGAGTAAAAAGGCTCCCTCGGTTGCGGCGGCGTCGAGGTGGTCCTGGGAGTGTTCGGCGACCCAGTACCCTTCCGCTCGCTCCGGCGCGGTGGTCGGCCCGCCGTCGAGGGGAGGTCTCTGCACGTGGACCCTCACGCCGGGGACGTCGCGCCGGTTCGTATCCGATCTGACGGTATTTCGATCGAACGTGGTGTTGCCCGGGACGAAGAGGTGCTCCTTCCAAAAGTCCAAAACTTCGGCGAGAAAGCCAAACGCGGGGCCGGATTTGGACAGGTGGGGGTAGTTATGAACCCACGAGCCCATGACAGCCTTGACCCGGTCCGGGCCCAACGCACGGGCGAGCCTCGGCGTGGAGTTGGCGTACCCGCCGCCGTGCAGGCACCCGACGGAGAGCACGGGCACGACGATGCTGTTCCGCCCGCCCGATCCCACCGAACCCCCGCTCCAGTAGCTCTTACCCTTGGAAGATTCCGGGTGCAGCGAGGCCCACTCGCCGTGCATGGGCTTGAGCTCCTCGAGCCTGCTGACCCACCGGCTCTCCCACGAGGACGGATCGTCGTCTGAGCTCACCTCGGCGTCGACGTCGGAGCCGGCTTCGGCGTCTGAGCCCGAGTCGTCGGGGGTGAGGAGACCCGGGGAGGAGACCCGCGGGGGCGACGCCGTCCCGACGGAGGAGGACACCGGCACGGGCGGCGCGGCGAGCGAGTCGAGTAGCCACGCGCCCCACGCGAGGTTCTCGCCCAGTAAGGACCCGCCCATCCAGTGCATGTCATCGCTGGCGCGCTCGTCCGTGGCGCACACGGCGCAGACGGCGCGGAGGCTCGGAGCCTCTTTCAAGCCGGCGCCCGCGTTCGCGGTGTCCCCGGCGAGAGCCGCCACCTGGAGCGCGACGAAGCCGCCCCAGGAGCAGCCCATCATGCCCACCGCGCCCGTGCACCAGGGCTGAGCCGCGACCCACTCGCACGCGTCGCACGCGTCCCGCTGCTGCTGGGGGGAGTACTCGTCGTCCAGGATGCCCTCCGAGTTGCCGCTGCCGCGGCTGTCGACGCGGATGCACGCGATGCCGTTACCCGCGAGGTACGGATAAGTGGCCTCGTCGGTGTCGATCGTACCCGTGGCGTAGCCGTAGGGCAGGATCTCGATCACCGCGGGCGCCCGCAGTTCATTCGCGTGGAGCGATACGCCGTCGGGGAGCCAGAGCCGAGCGGAGAGTTTGGTACCGTCGCGGGTCTGGAAGAAGATCTCGTCCACCCGGGTCACGCCGCCGACGGTGTCCGTGGAGCCGTGGGGCAACGATCCGATGTTCACGACGGTGAGCGCGTTGCTCGACGCGGCTCGCGCGGGGAGGCTCGACGCGTGTCTGCGATCGACGTCGCGTGAGTTTACGTCGAACGCGTCCTTCGAGACGTTCGTCGCGCCGGCGCCGTCGTAACCGAGTTTGTGAAGCGTGGAAGCGACCGCCCTGGGCGTGGGGGCGTCGTTGAGCTGTCGCATCTGGAGCCTGAGCCCCGTCGCAGCCTCGAGCCGGCCCACGAACTGCATGGCGAGGAGCGAGTGGCCCCCGAGGTCGAAGAAATCATCCAGCGCGCCAACCTGATTGGAGCCCTCGGGGAATAGAACCTCCTCAAAGAGCGCGGCGACGAGCTCCTCCGCGTCACCGTCGGGGGCGACGTACACCGTGACGCGCGCGTCGTCGTCGTCGTCGGCGGCGTTACCCTTCACACGCAACGTCGCGGGCGCCGGGAGAGCCTTTCGGTCGATCTTGCCATTGGACGTCATCGGCATTCCGCCGGGCTTCACCCCGACGATGGCGCGGGGGATCATGTACGTGGGGAGGCGCGAGCGAAGCGCGACGCGTAGACTTCTGGCCTTACCCGCCGGGACGATCGAAAACGCGGAGGAGTCCTCCTCGGAGACAGTGTGTAGCTTCTCGACGGCGGCGGTTTTCTTCTTGTTGCTCAAAAGGTCGGCGAGCGCCTTGTCGGCGCGGGCGGTCGCCCTGGTGCCCTTGTTGGTCATTTCCCGGAGCATCCCCGCGGTGTCCTCGACGTCAGTCTCAGTCGTCATGTAGTCCATGCCGCGGCATCGCAGCGAGGCGAAGGCCACGGGTTCGGGCTCGGGCGCCGACGCTTTCGCGAAGACGACGTCGAACCGCGCGGGCTCGTCCGGCGTCCACATGGCGTTGACTACGTACCCGAGCCTCTCGCCCAGGCGGTAGACGTCCTCGGGCTCCACCGCGGATCGTTCGAGTGCCACCGCGCGTTTATCGAGGTGGGCGCGGAGGGAACCCGCGGTGTCGTGGACGTGCGCGTCCGCCGCGTTGTCCAGTTCGTCGATGAGCGCCTCCTCGTACACCAGCCTGGCATCGGGAATGCCCGTGAACGCGAGGTAGTCCGGCGCCCCCTCGGTGAGGAGGTCCTCGATCTCGACGAGTGAGTGCACGTTGGGGTCCCACAGCTCGAGCTCGTACCTCGCGCCACCGTGTTCTTTTTGTGAGCCCGTGACGTCGCCGTGTGGGCGCCTGAACTGGACATCGTAGCGGTACATGCCAAACTCGGTGCGGTGGTACCCTCGGCGCATGTCGATGACCACCCGGTCGCACATCGCGGGCGGTAGGGATCGTTTGACCATCGCCAGGAACGCGACGGGGTCCACGAGGAGCTCCTTCTCGTGCTTGACGTGCGTCGCGACGTTGACGCGGTAGTCGTGGTAGGCGACGCTCAGGTCGGCGAGGAAGAGCTGGACGCTGGCGTGGAAGTGGCGGTGCAGCCGAAAGTTGCGCACGTCGCCGAGGAAGAAGTGCCCGCCGGGCTCCAACGCGCTAAGCGAGTTCTCCACCACGGACGTGAGGTAGTCCGCGGACGGGAAGTACATCGAGACGCCGTTGCACACCACGGTGTCCAGGCGCTCGTCCGCGAACCGGGTCGCCTCGTGCGCGCCGGCGATGTCCAGACCGCAGTGGGGCAGGATGAAGTCGGGGTGTTGGGTGATGACGTCCCTGACGTAGTCGATGGCGTTGGAGGAGAGGTCCGTGCCGACGTACCTCTCGCACTGCTTCGCGACGCGGAGTAAGATCATGCCGTTGCCGCAGCCCAGCTCGAGGGCGCGTTTAGGTCGAAGCCCCGCGATGCGATCGCAGATTGTCTCGACCCACTCCCTCACAACCTCGGGTCGGTGCACTCGGCCGGGGGTGTAGGAGTTCCCGTAGCCGCTGAAGTTGAGGCTCGGGTCGGACTCGTCCAGGGCATCGCGCGCGGCGTACGCCTCGTCGTACACGGCGCCCCACGCCTCGGCTTCCGCGAGGTCTTTCGTGAGATCCGAATCCTTCTTCGAAGAGTCGGCGTCGTCGAGGACGTCTGATGAGGATTCCACCACGTACGCCACCAATTGCTTGTCATCATCCTCATTGGAGTCGTGGACCATGACCACCGCCTGTTCCACGTGTGGTAACTCGGCGAGCGCAGTCTCGATTTCGCCGAGTTCCACTCGGTAGCCGCGGATCTTCACCTGGTGGTCGAGCCGGCCGAGGCACTCGAGCTCGAGCGTGTCCGGTCGAAGCCTACCGAGGTCGCCCGTGCGGTACAGACGCGCGTGCGGATCTTCGGAGAAGGGATCACGCGGGAACCGTTCGGCGGTGAGATCGTCACGGCCGAGGTACCCGAGGGACACGCCCGCGCCGCCGATGCAAATCTCGCCGACGACGCCGACGGGTGCGGGTTCGACGCGAACACTCCGGGAACCTTCGGGCGAACCGTCACCGTTTGAACCTTCATCGGGGGTTCCATCGACGACGGTGGCGATGTAAACGGACGTGTTGGCGACCGGTGTACCGATGGAGGTCAGGTTTGGGCGTTTAATCACCGCGCACGTGCTCCACACCGTCGTCTCCGTCGGTCCGTACACGTTGAAAGCGACGCGGGTGGCGTCGACCATATCGCCGGCGAGTTCCGCCGGGACCGCCTCCCCGCCGACGAGCGCCGTGAGCCCGCCGAGCCGCGACGTCGTGTCGCCGCCGCACGATCGAATCAGTCCTCGCCATGTGGTCGGGGTGGCCTGCACGAAGTTGACGTCCTCGCGCGCGATGAGGTCCGACAAGGCGTTTGGATCGGCGGCGGTGTCCCGCGACGCCAGCACCGTCCTGCCCCCGACGCAGAGGGGCAGGAAGAGCTCCAGGCCGGCGATGTCGAAGCACACGGTGGTGACCGCGCACAACGCGACGCTCGTGTCCATCCCGGTGGTCTCCTCCATGGAGTAGATGAAGTTCATGAAGTTGGCGTGGGTCACCTTCACGCCCTTGGGCCGACCCGTCGAGCCGGAGGTGAAGATGACGTAGGCGAGATCGGTCGGCTTTGCGGCGCTCGCGAGGGTGCCAAAGTCGGTAAAATCGTCGCCGGCATCCTCGTCTTCGTCGACGAGAAGCACGGAGGGCGGTTCGAACCCGCCCTCGGTGCCCGCGGCGTCGACGCACTCGTCGACGGCGCCGGCCAGGCTCGTCGATGAAATAACCGCCGCCGCGTTTGAGTCCAAGAGCATACCTCCCACGCGGTCCGCCGGATAGAGGGGATCGAGGGGCACGTACGCGGCGCCGGTGAGGTGCACCGCGATGAGCGACGCGACGAGGTACGGGCCGCGCTCGAGGTAAACCCCGACGCGCTCCCCGGTAAGGTCCGACCGACCGAGCGAACCGGTAAGGCGCGACGCTATTCTCGCCGACGCTTCCGTCAGCGTTTGATACGTCCAAGCCGGTGTCCCGGTGTCGAGCTGTACCGCGGGGGAGTTCGGGTACGACGCCGCGATCTCGGCGATGCGCGCGGGGAGTGTCGCCGCGCGTTCAGGTGAAGGCGTGAGGGGCAGGTACCCCGGTCGGTGCGCAGCGTCGTTCCACTTACGCACGCGCCGGAGCTCGTCTGCGGTGATGAGCGGAAACGCGGCCGCGGGCTCGTCGACGCACGCGCCGGTGCCGTGGAGTGCCGCGAGGACGACGTTGAGGTGCCCGGGGGTCTTCTCGATGTCGTAACGCGTCTGCGCGGAGGTGTTGGCGCGGACGGCGAGCGCGCCCTGCCTCTCACAGAACAGGAACGCGAACCTCGGGCCTGCGTCTGCAATCGACGCATCCGTGGCAGCCGAGTCCAGCTCTGTCTGGAGCGCGGCGGCCACGGGGTCCGGGTCGATTCCCGGCTTCAGCGTCGCGATGATGACGTCGACGGGTGCATCGTCCTTGGGTACATCGATCGGGTTCCCAAACGCGCGTTTGCACTCCACGAGCACGTCCGTCGCGGTGGCGTCGTCGTCGAAAGCGACGCGAAAAGTGACGGATCGGGAACTAAGTTCTGTGGGCGCTGGCCTGAATTCGCTGTCGTCGTACACGCGCGCGGTGAAGTCGTGGCGCTCGGTGTACCGCCTGAGGAGGAGTATCGATGCCGCCAGTGTGCAGGTCCGACCGTCTATTGCCTCCCGGTGGGAACGAGCCGGTAGACCGTCGGTCATGATCTGTGCGAGCGTGGAGGGGAGGGGCGCGAGGTGAGCGGATCGGCGGATCGTTGTTATTTTGGTTCGATCTGAGAAAGTTCCGGCAAAGTGGCGGCTTCGGGATACCGCGTCTCGCGTCCCGTTCGAGCACAAACACGTCCCGAGACGCGAGCTCAGATCCCGGGACACCATCGGGTTAATGAAACAGGGTCAACCGGGATCGGGGAAGGTCGACGGGTGACTCACCGAGGCGATGGGCTGGTCGACATTGGCCTGGTCGACATTATCCTCAGCATCCATCATCTCTCTGGAAAAAGCGATGAGCTCTGGCACCCCGGCGTCGGCGATTAGCGTCGTCGGCGACGCTCGAACGAGTCGCGCCCGCGATGCAGGGATGATAACGCGGTGTTTATCCCGGGGTACGAGCTTCGAACGATCGGCTGGTCGTGTGTGCGGTGGGTCAAGCGCGTCGATCGATGGCGGACGGCTTCAACTGTTTCGGAAGCTGGCTCAGCTGAAGGCTTTCTTCCGGGCGATGATCGTGACTGTTTGCTCGATGAAAAAGTTCAGCGGAGAGCCCGAAAGTCCCGATCCCTTTTTGACGTCCTGCGCCATCGGCCAATCAAAACGGACCCAAAACGCAGCGCCACGTCGGACTGATTCACTTTCTCCGATATTTTATTCAGTGGTTGAACAGACGAGCTACGACACCCTCGTCGACGGTTCGAGGCGTCCCTACGGCTATCTCTCTCGAATCACTCCCCCACGAGCTGCGCCTGCGTCTCCCACGTCCCGTCCAGCGCGTTCGCCGACCACAGCCGCACCCTACCGTCCTCCGCCGACGTCGCGAGGGTGTTCCCGACTGAGTTCCAGTCCAAACCCACGACGCGCGCCGGGTGATGCAGAGTCGCGTCGAGCGCCGCCCGGGGAGACTCCACACCCGCCCCCGCCTCGCCGTCGTCCATGAGAGCCCGGCCGTCCACGCGGAACAACCCCACGTCCGCGCCGAGGGCCAGCGCGATCGTCTCCGGCTCGCCCGCCCTCGTGACGGGGGACCACGCCAGAGCGTTCACCTCCGCGGGCCCCTCGTACACGCGGCCGCTCACCCTCCACCGCATGCCCGCCTCGTCGTAGCACAGCACCCTCGCGTCGTTCGCGCCGTCGGGCCATCGCAACGCGACGGCGAGCGTGGGAATGTCCCCGTGGGCGTGTATGGGTCCCTCGGGTCCATCGAAGCGGTCCACGTCTGTCACCGCCGCGTTTGGGACCCGCCACGCGACGCCGGAACACGCCGCGCCCGGCCGGAGCGCCTCGGATTCGTTGCACAGCTCCCACTGGTGGAGCGCCAGTTGGTCGGCGGGGGAGTAGAAGCGGACCGCGCCGTCGTCGCCCGCCGCGGCGAGTTGTAAGCCGTGGTCCGCGGGCGCAAAGGCGAGACGCGTGACGGGCTTGGACGAGTCCCGTAGTTGCGCGCAACGCTCCCACTCGGACGAGCCATCCTCCGCGGCGGCGGTCGCGGCGGCTGCGGCGGCGGCTCCCGGCGCGCGGACGCTCTCGCGCCACAGGCAGATGGTGCCGTCGTCGGAGGATGACGCGAGGCATCGGCCGAACTCGGCGCCGGCGAAGGCGACCGCGCGGCACGCGGATCTGTGGGCGGCCCAAGCGGCGGTTTGGCGCCATGTACCCGGGGCTCCGTCCGGGCCGTCCACGCGGTCCCAGACGTGGATGGCGCCCTGGGTGGTGCACGTCGCCATGCGCGTGCCGGAGGTGTCGTAGCAGGTGGCCGTCACCTCACCGCGCGTCTCCAGCGCGGTGCCCTGAACGGTCTGCGGGTGTGGATCGGGGTTGGGAGTCGGCGGGTGAGCGAAGATTTCGAGGGTTTGCGGTGGACGCGTGGGAGACGCGCGTGAGGCACGGGAGGGATCGCGAGTCGGTGAGCTCATGAGAGGGTGCGGCGGGATCGGTCGACTCACCACCGCATCGTCCGCGACGATATCTTCGGCTGCGCCTTCCATGGTCGAGCGGGTGTGGCGCGGGTAGATTTGAAAATGATGCACTTGGAAGGCGGGTCCAAGAGACGACGGAATCCAACAACAGAGCCTGTGGTCTCTAAGGTCTAAGGTTGAAGCTATCGCCCACTCGGTGCGTCCCCATCGCCGTCGCGCTTGCTCTCTGACGCATCCGACGTCGTTCCCGCCGCCTGCTTCGCCGCGGCCACCGCCCTCAACTCAGCCGCCCTCCCCGGCTGATACAGTTTCGTGCAACCCGTCGTGATCCCATTCGAGCCTTTCGGGTCCAAAGCCTCCACCCCCGTATCGTACGGGGAGCCGGGGTCGCCGCATCCTCGGATTGGCACGAAGGCATGCGCCGTGGGAGCGTGAAGCCCCATTCCCATCACCAAACTCGCGGCGAGCGCGGCTGAACCGGACACGAGGATACGATCCCGCACGCGCTCGACAACTCTTCTTCGGGGTGCCGACTCGGAACTTGCCTTGACGGTCGCGATGTGGCGGGCAGCGTGACGCGATACACGGGGGGCCCTCACGCTTGGCGGTGATACGACCGCCGTGAACGTCGACATCGTGCGATAAACCCAGCTCGGTGCGCCGGTATTGTGGCAGAAGCCAGTGCAATAAGTCGACATTTAAAAGAGAAAACTAACTCTTACCCGAATCAAACTCGTGTCGTGTCATTCACGCGCGATATACGGCGCGCACGACATCCCCCGCACAATCGCACCTTCGGACGTGCCCCACCCTCGGCGCGGGGTATACCCCGTCCGTTATTTGGTTGAGGTACTCCCCGGCGACGACTAAGACGCAGTCCCTGAGCTCCTCCTCCTGGCCTTCAAAAGCTGGCCAACGCATCTTCGCGAATTGTTTCTTGCCCGCGACGGTGGTGGGCAGATCCATGTAGACCTGCGCGTGCATGCGACCGCGCGAGGGATCGTCCACGCGGGGGATGACGGACACGAGCGTTGGTTCCGTCGTGCCCGCGTTGATCGAGTGCGCCATCTGCGCCTGGCACTCCAGGGTGGCGGCCACGTTTGCGCCCCCGTTGATGTCAATTTTGCTGGGGTGCGCCGCGAACGTGGTCCGGCACGTCATCGCCCTCAACCCGCACTTCTCCGCCTTCTCATCGAAGCCCGGGTCCATGACGCTGACACCCGCGGCGGTCATCAGGATATCCCCAAACTTGCTCGCGGCCAGCCGGGCGGTGATGTGGGCGTCGAGGAGTCGTTCCTTGAACTTGACGTTTGGCCACGGAAAGTCAGCTTCAAACTCGTTCTCGACGACGAAGCACTCCAGGTCCTCCTCGTCCTTCTTGAGGCACGACGCGTGACCGCGCAGCGCCTTGGAGCGCGCGTCCCTCGGGTGGTGGAACCCCGTCTCGGTGTGGTAGCCGCTCTGCGCGGGCGGTTCGTGTGCACCCACGGGCTTGTGTTTGGCCTTCATGCCGTGCTTGAGCTTGAAAAACGCAGCCGCGCACGCCCCAGCCTCGACAAAGACGTTGTGCGGCGACGACAGTTCCGTCGGCAGCCTGACGCACACGCACCCGTGTTCCTTCATGGCGTCGATGAACGCGATCCGCTCCGGGTGCGTCGCGTCGTCGCAGGTGATGGCGTCGAACGAGACGATCTTGGGAGCGAGGAATCCGGGGCTCGGGACCTCGACCCACGAGTCGGAGTTTGAGTCGGCGCTGCCCGCGTCGGATCCACCCTTGTCCATATCGGATCCACCCTTCGCGTCGGATTCCTTCTCCGCCTCCCCATCCGCCTTCGTTTCCGCCTTCTCCATCTGTTTGACCCGGACGGCCAGCTCCTGCAGGTACACCTCGCCGTCGGAGATGTGCGCCCTCGCCTCCTCCGCGCTGTCGGGATTGAGTCGAGACGCCTCCTTGAACCCTTCGTCGATGGACCGCCGGACCCATCGCTCCAGAATAGCCGTGTCGACACCCTCGGACTTCTGCGCCATCTTCAAGAGCGCCTCGCCGAGCCTGTACCTCCCCTTGGCATACATCGGGTCCGCCTTGACGCACTCCTCCGCGCACTCCACCGCGTGGCCGTAGTCCTCGAACTTGAGCGCCGCGTGGGACCGGTTGCCCCAGTACTGTGGAACCTTGCCGACTTCGAGGTCAGTCGGGTACACCGACGAGTACAGCCGCAGGGCGCGTGATACGTCCCCGTCCTTCAACGCTTTGGTCGCCATGTGGTACCGTTCCTTCGGAGGCTTATCCGCGGTCTTCGGGTCGAGGCCCATGAGGTCTTTGAGCTCCTTTGACTCCCGGATCATCTCGCGTTGCTTGTGCAGCTCGGCGCGGACCTCCTCAGTTTGTTTCTCCTCCACCGCGGCGTTGGTCACCTCCACGAGCTTGGCGAGTATAGGGCGCTGCGCCTTCTCGTCCGGGGTGAGATTGAGTGAGTTTTGGTACACGCGCCTCGCGTCCTTGGTCCGTCCCATCGCCGCGAGCACGTTTCCCTTGCGGTACAGAGCCTTGCCCGCCATCACGTGGCCGTCATGGCACTGGCAGACCATCTCCTCGGCGTCGGCGAGTGCGTCGTCGAGTCGATTCAACGCGAGCCGCGCGGCGGACCGGTTGCCCAGTATCGCCGGGACCAACTCGCCGATCGGGTTCGCCTGGTACAGCGCCAGGGTGTAAAGCGTCTCCGCAGCCTCGAAGTCCTTCTGCTTGTACCTGGCGTTACCCTCCACGCGAGTCGCGTCGGAGATTTCGTCAGCCGCGTCGAGATCATCGACGCCCGGGACGAGACGCGGTGCCGCCGACGATGGGTCCGCGAACGTGACGCGCGCGGGCTTGTCATCGCCGGAGATCTCATCGAGAACGACCATGGCGACGGGTGCGGCGCCGCGATCGAGATGTGTCCTCGAGATGTGTCCCCTCCCGTTGTTCCTGCTCGTCGAGGCAAGCTGGGGGCGGGCGTTACTCTCGTCTCGGGGAGCTCACCGGTCGCCAAAATCGCCACGTTGTGGAAGCGCGTCAATTCTCGGACTGGACGTGTGACGGACACCCGGTGGGTCCGGGGCATAACCGGGCGCGCGAGCGCCGGAAGGGAGGTCACGGCGACGGCTGGTCGATAGGGGGAGCGAGGCGAATCGCCAAACCCCGGTGAATCGCACCTAGTGTCGCTCGATACGAGCCCGTAGGACGAGGTCGTTGTTGACTCGGCCCCCAAGATGCCCCCCAAGAAGGCGACGAAGAAGGCGGCGTCGGAGACTGCGACGAGGGTCGTGAACAAGCGGAAGACCGGCGGTCGTGAGCCACTTAAGGTGTGGTACATGCCGTACGGGAACCCCTTCCGCGTCGTCGCGGCGAGTGCGGTGAAGAAGCTCGTGCTCTTCCTCGCGGTCGTCTGCGTGGGATTCTACCTTCGCGAGTTGGTGCCGATCCCTGAGGGCGTTCAGGACAGGGTCGAGCAAGCGGTTCCCCCGTGGCTCAACTCCAGCATGCACATGCTCAACGGCCTCCCAGCATTGAACGCCAGCGCGCTGAACAACGGCATGCCCCTCGGCTGGCGCGGACCCAGCCCCGGACAGGCCGCGCTCGAGCGGGGTCGAAGGCCCAAGCATCCCGTCGTCATCGTCCCGGGATTCATCTCCTCGGGTTTGGAGCTGTGGGACGGGCTGCAGTGCGGCAAGCACTTCTTCAGGCAGCGCATGTGGGGCACGCCCGCGATGGCCACCGCGTACTTCGCCAACCGACAGTGCTGGATGCAGCACATGCGTCTGGATCCCGCCACCGGGTTGGACCCGCCGGGGATCAAACTGAGGGCGGTGTCCGGCTTGGAGGCTGTGGACTGGTTCGTGCCTGGGTACTTCGTGTGGGGTAAGGTGATCGAGTCGCTCGGTGAGGTTGGGTACGACACCAACATGCTGCAGGCGGCGCCGTACGACTGGAGGCTATCGCCCGTTGGGTTGGAGCAGCGCGACGGGTACTTCACGCGGCTCAAGACCACGATCGAGACCATGGTTCACCTGCACAAGATCCCCGTGGCGCTGTTGGCGCACTCGTACGGTGACCAGCTCGTGAGATACTTTCTGAACTGGGTGGAGGCGCCATTGAGCGAGGGCGGCGGCGGAGGGGGTAAGAGCTGGACGGATAGGCACGTCGCCGCGTACGTCGACATAGCGGGTCCCATGCTGGGCATACCAAAGACGGTCCCTTCGCTGCTCAGCGGGGAGATGAGGGACACCGCCATCTTGGGGCAGCTCGAGGGCTTGCTCGGCCTGGGTGTTAACCCGTTGGACAGGTTCGTGTCGGGGACGCTGGGCACGGTGGCTGCCACGTTCCGCACGTGGGGATCGCTTTGGGCCATGTTGCCGAGGGGCGGCGTGGACATATGGGGCGCGGATGACCACCTCGGCGCACCGGACGCGTCAAACGACGAATCCACGGGCGTGACCATGGACGCCCCGTCGTCGGAGAGGGAGGAACACGTCGAGTTGGCGCGTGAGCCGGAGATTGGGGGAGCCCTGCGACACTTTTTGTCAATCCGCGTCGAGGAGGACGGCGGCGCCGACGGCAAGTCCGGGAACAACACCCCATCGCCGACCGCCGACGGAACGGTGCAGGAACCAGTGCAGGACCACGCGCGGAACTTGACCATCACGCGGAACCTGACCATCACGGAGTCGCTCGATATGCTCTTTGAACGCGTCGCGTCGGATCACCCCAGGCACGCCGCAGACTTTCGCCGGGTCACCCTCGGCGGCGACGACGCCGCGGCTGGTCCACGGGGCGGGCTGATCGATCGGATCCTCTCTATCGTCGGTATCGGTCGACGAAGCCACTCCACCGGGTTCATCGGTCCGTTGAAACCGGCGTCACCCGCGGAGAAGTTTGGCGACCCGCTTACGGCGCCGCTTCCCCGCGCGCCAAACTTAAAAATCTACTGCCTCTACGGCGTCGGCAAACCGACCGAGCGCGCGTACCACTACGTCCACAGACCGGGCCAGTCCGACAGGCCGTTCGCGCTGGACGTGTCCGTGCACGGCGACGGGGTTGAGCGCGGGGTGACGTCGGTGGACGGCGACGGGTCTATTCCGCTGGTGAGCCTCGGTTACATGTGCGCCTCGGGTTGGAGGGACGAGCCGCGGCTCAACCCCGCGGGTGCCGAGGTTAAGATCGTGGAGTACAACCACAGGGCCATCGGTCTGTGGGGTGGCGGGATCCAGGAAGGACGGTTCAGCGGCGACCACGTCAACATCATGGGGAACCACGAGATGATCGAGACGGTGCTCGAGGTTGTCACCGGCCACGGCGGGGACGTGGAGGAGAAAATCTACTCGGGCGTGAGGGAGATATCGGACAACGTGAGGCGACTGAGGGACGCGCGGCGGGTGCGTGGGGCGCGGGAGAATGAGCTTTAGGATTTGATTCACGCGATTGATGCGTCGATTGAACCGGCGGCGACGCCTGAGAATTGAGAATCGAGACCATTTTTTTCATTTTTGGCGCCGATACCAGTGTGAGAGTTCGCGCGAGGCTCGCACAGCAGAACACGTCACGCGAACCAGAGGCGTACAGGGCTCGGAACAATCAGTCATCACGCGTCACTTCAAAGCGCGCAACCTCCCACCGAGGAAGCACGCCAGTAACGTAGGGAGGCACCGGAAGAGTCAAACATGTCCGCCATCACCATCACCCTCGGCAGGACCGTCGCGGCGTCCTCCGCGGGCGCCACCAGGTCCACCCGCGGACGCACTGTCGCGAAAAAGTCGGCGGTTGAGGTGTCCAAGCGGAACGCGCCCGTGTGCCGCGTGGTTCAGGACCCTGCCGCCAGCATGGACGTGGGCAGCAGCATCGACATCGACATGGACATGCGCCGTCGCATCGTTCAGATGGACACCGCCACGACCCTGCGCAAGACCATCGACGTGCGTGCCCCACCACCCCACCCCGTCCCCGTCTCAATCGTTCCCGGGTCGACGTTTCGCGGCAATTTTATCCACTTGGCGGACAGCGCTCTGACCTCGCCCCTCTCCTCTATCCACAGGCCATGGGAGGTACCATGATTCAGGATCCCGCCGCGTTTGTTTCCACCGACTACCATCGACTCGTCACCACCGGCCTGTTCGCCTCGTGCGCGGCTCTGGTGGCGCGTGGCGGCGTCGGGATCGAGATGGCGGGTGACGGCGGCGACCCCGCGGCGTGGGCGTCCTTGGTGGGCTCCGGCCTGCTGGCGTACTGGCTCTCCGACCTGGGCACCGGCGTGTTCCACTGGTCCGTGGATAACTACGGGAGCAAGGCGACGCCGGTGATGGGCGGCATCATCGACGCCTTCCAGGGCCACCACAAGTACCCGTGGACCATCACCAAGCGACAGTTCGCGAATAACATTCACGTCACCTGCCCGGCGACGATGTGCGTCACCGTGCCCTTGCTGCTCGCCCCGGGGCTCGCGCCCAACGCGTGCGCGTTCATGGGCGTGTTCTGCAGCATGATCGTGCTGTCCCAGCAGTTCCACGCGTGGTCGCACATGAAGAAGTCGCAGCTGCCGGAGAGCGTGGTGGCGCTTCAGGACCTGGGCGTGCTCCTCTCCCGCAAGGGACACGGCGCGCACCACAGGCCGCCGTTCAAGGGTAACTACTGCATCGTGTCAGGGTTCTGGAACGACATGCTTGACGGCAACGAGGTCTTCGACAAGATGGCGACGGTGGTTTACGAGGCGACGGGAGTGGCGCCCAGGTGCTGGTCGGAGTCCCACGACTTTGAAGTCGAGGAGGAGGCGCCGGAGGGTTGGGGCAAGGAGTACAACCTGTGATTGCCGCGCACGATACGATTATTTATTCTTTCTTCGGCGGGGCCAAAGGGCGGTCCCCGAACCGATGTACCATCAGCTTAAAGTCTGCAAGCAGCAGCAGCGACTTCGTTTGTTATGAAAAAGTTACAACGTGGTTTACAACATTCAAGTATTCGCGCGTCACCAGCTCTCCCCTCCCTTCACGGTCGTATCGGGCAAACGCCGCTCGGACCCTTCGCGCATCACTCCACCTCCGGAACCTGGATCCCACTCCAACAGAGTCCGGTAGCACGCCTGGTGTCCGTTTCTGAAGGCGACCTCCGCGGGCAGCACGCCCTGCGACACCCCCCCCGCGGTGTGATCCGTCATGAGCCTGTCCGCCGCCACGTCCGGCCTCGCGCCGTGCGCCAGCAGCACCTCGACCACCTTCACGTGTCCCCACTCGGCGGCGCAGTACAGCGGCGTCTTACCGTTCGGGTACCTGGCGTGAACGTCGGCGCCCGAGCTTAGGAGCATCTCCGCCACCCGCGCCTCGCCCGTCTTCGCCGCGGCCATCAGGGGTTTCCACCCTTTCCTCGAGCTCGACGCGTTGGCATCCGCGCCCCGTCCCAGTAACGTCTCCACGCATATCGCCGCGCATCCCCTGTGGATACACACGTCCGCCGCTCCGGCAGCCGCTAGGATGAGCGCCGTGTCGTGCTCGTCCACGGCGTCGGCGTCGAGTCCGTGGTCCAGGAGCGCGACCATGGCCGTGTGGTGCCCCCTGGACGCGGCCGTGACCGCCGCGCCCGCCGCCGCCAGTCCCCCGGGCTCGACCGCGCCCGGGAACGACTCCAGGATCTTGGTCACCAGCGCCGTCTGCCCTTCGCTCGCCGCCAACTGCAGGACCACGTCGGGCTCGGCGTGGGGAAACCTGAGCAACGCGGGTATGGCGCTCCAGGTCTTGTGCTGTACCACGGCTGTGAGGTCGGCGAGCCAGCGCTGGTACTCGCGGTCGTGCGTGTGGTCGAACGAGTGGTGGTGGTAGTCGTGGAAGACCGCGGCGGGTCCGTTTTTAGAATTGGAAATATCTTTGGAGCCGCCTCGGATAGCCGCGGGGTTGGAGGTCCACTTTTGCCTCGATGCGGGCCCCGAAGATGCGGATCTGGTTCGCAATCTTGCATTCCTACGAGCCGTCCGGTTCGTCGGGTGTGGAGCGATACATCCAGACGCCGTCACGCCGGCCATCGTGTCCACGCGATATCTCCGGATGTTGTCGGTGAGATATTCAAACCCACAGCCCTCCCCCTGTGCGCGCGGGGTTTCTCGGCTCTCCCGCGGCGAGTTTCTCGGCTCTGCACGTCCTCTGAGCGACCGAGCGAAGCGATCTCTCTCGCGTCGATGCCCCCTCCGAGCTCGCGCGCGCTCCTATGAAGTGTGGAAGCTTGCCGAGTCAGCGCTAAAAAAGTCCGACGTTCGCGCGAAACTGTGATACGCTGGCATCACAAAATCATTGGGAACCGCGGCCCTGGAGCGCGGCGCTGGGTCGGCGAGGACCGGGGTGGGCGACGAGAGTTGACGAGATGGACGTCACCGGTGCCTTTAGGGAGTCGGCGCACCGAGCGTACGCGTCACAGGCTGGCATGACCCCTGATCGCGCGGACGCACTGGTCGCCCCGAGGGATCTGCCCCCGCCCTCGGCGCGCTCCCAGGTGCTGAAGAGCGCGCACGTTACCCTGGTGCTGGTGCGGGAGCTGCGGGCGTTCGTCACCAGGCACCGCGCCGACTACGTGAGGGAGGGCAAGGACTCGGACACCGTCAGGGACGGCATCGAGTCCGAGGTGCGGCTGAGCGTCAAGGCGTGCCAGGCGCACATCACCATGCTCAAGTCCACCGTGCAGGAGGTGGAGGCGGCCAAGACGGAGGGCGTCCAGGGGGTGGCACACATGCACGGCGTGGTCCTCATCGTGACCGAGATGCTCCAGAGGGTCGCCGCGTCGTTCGACCAGTGCAGGGAGGTTCGGTTCAAGAAGGTGCTGGCCGAGGCGGAGCACAGGCGGAGGCGGGCGCCGCCCAGGCCGCCGACGCCGCCGAGGAGAAACACGGAACCCGCGCCAGCAGCGTCAACCACCGATGAGGGTTCAACCACCGAGACCACCGAGACGTCAGGTCACCAGGTACAGGCGCAGGTGCATAGCACGGAGGGCGACGTCCTGGTGGACGAGCTCACCACGCTGGTTGAGCAGGTTCGTAAGGCGGAGGGTCAGGTTGCGGAGATGTCGGCGCTGTCCTCGCTCTTCGCCACGCACGTGCAGGCGCAGGCGGCGCAGATCGAACAGCTGTACGCGCAGGCGGTGGAGAGCACACGGAACCTCGAGAGCGGTAACGTTCAGCTCAAGAAGACGATCAAGAGGCGTGGGGAAGGGTCGTTCATCGTCGGTATCGTGCTGTTCATAGCAACCTTCAGCCTTTTGTTCCTCGACTGGCTTCAAGGGTGAACTTAGTTTTAGTTGTAAGGCGAATAGTATTGAGCCGCTGGTTCAACGTTATGCGTTATGTCGCCTATTCCATCGCCGCCGCGAAAGACTCCGGCTCCGGCGCCACGAATTGCATCGTACCCACCGGCTCGTCGAAGGGCATCGTCAGCTTGTGCGCGTGGAGAAACGTCCTGAACGAGTCTCTGTCCTCACTATAAGCGTTGTCACCCACGATGGGGTGACCGCTCCACATCAGGTGCACGCGGATCTGGTGCCTCCTGCCCGTCACCGGCGTCACCTCCACCTTGCTCACGGGCACGCCCTCGAACTTACCCTTCAGGGTCAGCACACCCCGCTTCAGCACCCTGAACCTGGTCTCGCACGCCTTGCCGTTGTCCTCGTCGATGCGTTCCTTGAAACCTTTCGGGTCCTCCGGGTCGCGTCCCATCGCCGCGTCCACCGTCCACTCGTCTGTCTCCGGGTGACCGAACACGATCGCCAAGTAGGTCTTCTGCGCCTTTCGTTCCCTGAACAGCTTGGCGGCGGCCCCCGCGGCTCGTTTGTTGGACGCGGCTACCAGCACCCCCGACGTGGCGTTATCCAGCTGATGCACGAACCGAATGGTGTCCCAGTCCGGGTACCGTGCCTCCAGCCAGTCCTCCACGCTCAGGTCCCCGGGGTACTTTGGCGTGAACCGTGTCTTACCCGGCCAGCCCCTCGGGGTGTCCAGACGCACGCACCACGGCTTGTTCACCACCGAGTAGTCGTCGTCCTCGTGCACCAGGGAGAAGTCCCTCTCGAGCGACTGCGGCTGCCGGGCGATGGCGCTCGCGACGCTCTCCCCGTCGAGCCTGTCGTTGTCGTCCAGGAACCGTAGGTAGTTTATCCGCGGTTGGACCTCATCCACCAGGTCGTACTTGGTCTCCAGCTGCGGATGAAGTCGCATCACGTCCCGCACCTGCCCTTCGCTCATCCCCGCGTTGGCCAACGTGGTCCTCACGTCCGTCCCTTCGATCCCGCCCCGTCGTATGTTGAGCTTCGCGGCGTCCAGCCCGGGGTTCTGAGGACCCGGGTCATCGATCACCGTCGCGCGGGGATGGACCGGGCGCGTGCTCGCGTGACGCAGACCCCGCCATCGGGCCGCGAGATGGACTCGAGCCGCGAGGCGCAGCGCCATCGAGAAATGAATCTATCCGTCTCCGAGCGTGTCGCGAAACAAAACACTCAACGGGGCACCGCGGGCGAAGGCACGGCCGAGATGGGTCTTTGCTGCGGCGCGTCCCAGGCGCGCCGCGACAGGAGCGCGGACTACGAGGAGCGGAGGAGACAGGAGCTGCTCGAGGCGCTCGGCGAGGGGTACAACGGCGAGCTGGACTTCGCCGAGTCCGAGACCGCGTCCGAGCTGGCTCCAACCCCGGGGCGAGAATCCTACTCGGGCGAGGACACCCCGAGCCGCTCGCCGAGTCGCTCGAGAACGACGTCGCGGGCTAGCTCGAGGGAGTCGCCGCACCCTTACGACTCTTCTTCGTACTACGAGACGACGGAGTCGGACCGGACCGAGTCCATTCGCGCCGCGAGGGAGGCAGAGGCTGGGCAAGGGAGCGACGGGGGATTCACGGAATTGCGCGAGTGGTCCAAGGCTGGACGGCCGCCGTCCCCCGCGCGCGCGGCGCCGCCCGGGGCGGTCAACGCCTCACCCGGCGCGCGGCACTCAAATCAGGGCGGTGTCTCCCCCGGCCGCGCGCCGTTCGGGTCGGTGCGTCGCAGGGGCCAGCAGGGGCCAACAGCGGGGGTCGGACCCGACGAATCGTTGACGCGTTTGGCGGGTGAAGCCGCTTCTTACGAGGCCATCAGGGCGACGCTCAACGTGGAGCAGGCGCTGGACCGGCCGTTGGCGGAGGTGTTGGCACCCGTGGATGCGGTGGCGTCGTTCAAGGGCAAGAGGCACAACCTGTTCTCGCCCTATCAGGACATGCCGAAGAGCCTGCTGCTGCCGTACCAGAACTATCAGGCGTACGGTCAGCCAAAGCAAAAGGAGAACAGGTGAGGGAAACCTGACGTATTAGCGCGAGTAGCTCGCATTTGATTAGATGTACACCTAGTTAGCTATCCAAATCGCCGTCCGTCACCGCAGCGCCGACGCGAACTCCTCGTACAGGGCGTCGCCATTCTTCAAAGGAGCGGGTGCGGATGTGCGAGCCCGGCTCCTTTGCGCCAAGCCGGCACCCAGGCCCAAACCGAGCGGGGATCCCCTCGCAGGAGCCGACGCGCGCGCCACCGACGCGGTGCCTCCTCGCGACACGGATCCTCCACTCTTCATGACGCTCTGGGCGCCACCCTTGGACACCATCCCCGCCAGCATCTGGCACTCCTCCTCCTTGATTTCCAGCTCGAGACGCATGCTCGAGACGCTCGCGCGGAGTTCCTCAATCTCATCGTCCCGCGTCCGCTGGTTGCCAACCTCCAGGCTCTTGTTCCGTCTGCGCAGGGTAGACATGCGCTGCTCCACGCGCAGGATCTCCTCCTCGAGCTTCTGGCGTTCCTTCCGCTCGGCGTCCCGCTCCTCAGCCGTCGCCGCGAGCTTCTTGTTGATTTTGTCAATCTGGTGGTCGCGCTTCACCGTGCGCTCCAACAGCTCGTTCTTGCGATCTTTGAACCGCTTGAACTCCTCCTCGTTCTGCTCCTTCTCCGCGCGCAAGGTTCGAAGCTCGGCGTCCAGCTGTTTCCTCTGCTCGCGTTCGTTCTTCAGTTTCTCTCCCAACTTGTCCTCCTTCTCCTGCGCCTCGTTGAGCAACTCCTCGGCGGCGGCGTAGTTCTTGGATACATCCTCCAACGCATCCTTCGTCGCCCTCAGCTCGTTCCGGGCGAATTCCTCCCCCTGCTTCGCGGTGTCCATCATCTGCCTGTACTCCGCAGCCTCGGTCTCCATCTGTTTGTACGACCTCAACAGGAGCAACAGGCGTTTGTCTCCCCGCCGAGCCTCCATCTCGAGCGCGTGCCACCGGGTCTTGAGGCTCAGCGGCTGACCGGCGGAGTTCTTCGGGGTCCTCGGGCGTTCTTGTGGGTCCGGAGAGTCTGCCAGTCGCTTGGCCACCGCCGCCGCGGTCTCCGTCACCTCCGCGGAGTTGGCCAGGCGCCGGGTTTTCATCGTGGCGAGGGCGGATCGTTCCCTCGCGAGCTGGTTGACCCGCGCCTTGAGCTCCTCAACCTCCTGGTCCCTCCGCTGCAGCGCGGTCTCCAGTCGCCTGGCCCGGGCGTTGGCGTTGGTGACCTCCTCCTTGAGTATGCCCATGGGTCCCATGCGCTCCTTCGGGGTGAGTCCCACCTTGTCGCTCGTGAGTCCCACCTTGTCGCTCGTGAGTCCCACCTTGTCGCTCGTGAGCTTCTCCTGCACCGCGGCTGCCACCATCTTCCGTGCGCGCTCCTCGGCGGTCATGTTGGGGTTGTCCTCGTCCTCGTCGTACTCCCTGAGCGCGTCCAGCTTGCCGTGGCCCCTATTGGCGGACGCGCTCCACGCCACCCTCGTCTTGGGGGTGCCGCCCGCGGGCCTGAACACCGGCTTGGATTTTGGCGATGACTTCCCCTGGGACCCCTTTGGCGCGGCGGCCTTCTCGGCGGACACGGGGAGGTCCCCGAGCCTCGCCAGCACCCGCTGGATGGCCTCATCGTCCGAGCCGGGAGGAAGGTTGTACTTGAGCAACAGATCCTCCGCGGTCTTAGCGCCAACCTTGCGCTCCGGGGTCGTCACGCCCGTCATCGTCCCCCTGGGAAGTTCTGTTGTGATTCAGGAGGGCGAATCTGTCGGGGCGATTGCCAAAGGTGCTGGGCGACGGCCGGACCCGTTCGTGTGGGGTATCGGGGTACGCGACGCGCTCTCGTCCCTCTCCCTGCTCACCCCTATCGAATGCGACCTTCGATTCGGTGCCCTCCGTTGGGTACCGTGGTCCCGTGGCCGCCGCACTCGGCGTGTTGCCAAACTGGTCCGCTTTTCCCCCCACCTCCACTCCCGGAGGTCGGGACTTTTACCACTCGACCAGGATTGGCGGGAGATGGCATTCAAACTGGTTCCGCGACAGAATAGTGCACCCCATCCCGTGAAGGAGCGGGCGACCCGGGTAGCGTTCGCGTCACAACAGCCGAGCGCGTCCGCCTCATTCGGCGCGCGTTCTCGGTTTAGTAGGGGAGAGGCAAGATGGCGATGATGGGGCTGTCGACGCCGACGAAGGATCGGTCGTGGACGGAGACCGGCGGCATGTCGTCGCCCTCGCCGTCAACTCGGGATTTTGATGCGGGAGAGGCTTCGGGTTTGTGCACCCCCGGGCACGACGACGAGCTGATGTGCCACGAGCCCATGTGGAACGACCTGACGGGCAGGCAGCATCATGTAGCGGCGTTGGCCGGCGCGCGCGAACCCCTCCACCGCCGGGGCACCGTGCACGAGTTCCTCCGGGGCCGCGAGCTCGTGAGGCACGCGAGGAACACGCAAAGGCGACCGGGGATCTCGGATTTCGTCCACGACGCGCGCCGACCGGGGTGCGGAATCATCCCAATCGTGCCCCCGCACACTGGCGTTGGATCCCCTCCCTTCGTCGCCAGGTTCGGTCGGTGCGAGCGCGGCCAGAGGCTCCTCGCGATCGCCGACGAGGAAGGGGTGGTGACCATTGTCGACGCCGCCGGGAAACTCCCTGGGCTCGAGATCGATCCCGAGTTCCGCCCGGAGCAACAGTGGATCGCGCACGAGAACGCCATATTCGACGCGGCGTGGTGCCACGGCGACGGTCGATTGCTCACAGCCTCGGGCGATCAGTCCGTGCGGCTGTGGGACGTGGAGACGGCCGTTCCTTTCCGGTACTTCCGCAGGCACAACGGCAGCGTCAAGTCCATCAGCGTCAGACCGGACGGCGGCGGCGGCAACGGGGACGGGGGTAACGTCTTCGCCAGCTGCGGGAGGGACGGCACGATCGCGATGTGGGATATGAGGGACTCGAGGAGGACCAGGGCGAGCGCGTCGGGGATCGCGCCGGGGCCGGACGGCGAGCCCGCCTCGGTGCCCGCCGCGGTTGTAGAGCGAGCGCACGAGCCGCCCGCCGCTATGGGCGGCGGGGTGGCGCGGGGGTTTGGGGGGCGGGGCGAGCGACGCGCGGTGACCAGGTCGCAGACCAACGAGCTCGTGGACGTCACCGTGGAGGAGTTTCCGGCGAGGGTACGTCAGCGGCAGCAGCGCTTGACCACCTCGATCAGGAACGAGTCGAGGAGCGTTCGCGGCGAGATACAGCACAGCGTCACCTCCATCGCGTTCGCCCACGACGGTCAGGTGTTGGTCTCCGCGGGCGCGGCGGACGGGCTGATCAAGCTGTGGGATGTGCGGCAGCTGTCTCGCGGGTCGCCGCTGTGGGAGATCGCCGACGAGGACCCTCCGGAGCTCGCGGGTGGTAAAAACTGGTTCCGCGGCGACGACAATATCGGCGCCTCCGCCAAGAGACGCCGCCGCGGCCGCGGGGTGATCGCGCTCGCCATGGCGCCGTGGGGTTCGTCGCACATCGCCGCGTCGTACTCCGACTCGCACATCGCGGTGTTCGACCTGCACGGCCCGGACTCCGGTCCCCGGTGCCACCTCCGCGGGCACCGGGCCACCAGCTTCTACAACAAGCTGGCGTTCAGTCCGGAGGGGACGCACGTGACCAGCGGATCGTGCGATAACCACGTGTACGTGTGGGAGGTCGACAGGCCGCTCGACCCCCCCGCGGTGTTGAAGGGACACACTGGCGAGGTCGTCGCGGTGGACTGGTGCCCCAACGACTTCACGTGCCTCGCTTCGTGCGCGGATGACGACACCGCGAGGGTGTGGCGGGTGGACCGGTCGACGCTTCACGAGGCGGCTGGAGACGGGGAGGTCAGGGGCGCGGTGGGGGCGAGCACGGAGCGCGGTTCGATGCACACGTCGATCGCCGATCGTGATTTCTTTAGGACTCCGGCTCCCGCGACGCGTGATCGGACCCCCTCGACGCGCGGTCTGCTCTCGGGCGGCGAGTGGCTGCAGAGGGCTGTCGAGGAGGGTCGGAGGTTGGACTTTGCGACGCCCATGCCGATCTTCAACGCGAGGCCGGCTCCTCCCGGCGTGGATACCACGTGCGGTGATGCGGCGATGAACAAGGAGAACGTGGACGTCAACGCGGGTGCGGCGGTGGCGCTGCTGACCCCGGGTCCCGTCGCCGCGAGGACGAGGAGGGGCGCTCGAAGGCCGCTCCTGGCGGCGTCTCAGCGTAACTCGATCCTGACGTACTTCACGCCGAGACGCGGGGAGGATCGCGGGGAGGATTTCATGGAAATCGACGGCGACGACGACGCGTACTGATAGCATTAGGAACCGGGTCGACCACCACACGTGGGGCGTATCGACTCGCACGACGGTAAAACTAGTTTGGATCTAAAACGTTCGCGTCTCACTTTGCCTCCTTCCTGACCACCGCCACCTCGTCGACTATCTCCTGCGCCAGCATGGACACCGCCATGGCGTAGTTCGTCGACGGGTTATACCTCATGATGGCGCGGAAGTTGCAGAGCGCCAGAAACGCCGGCCCGTCCTTACCCTCCGGCATCAGCAAGACGCTCTCCGCGCTCCGCGGCAGCCGCAGGGTGTTGTGCATGGGCTTGACCCCGTTCCATAGGAAGTAACTCGCCGGTTTGGGCGTCTTACGTTCCCCCCACCACCCGCCGATCACGTCTTCCGGCAGCTGATCCCCCTCCACGCTAACCCTGAATCCCGCGGGTCGAACGTTTGGGTTCCACTCGCAGTACTTGTTCAAAAAGTTAGCCATCGACGCGAAGACGTCTGGGAGTGATTTCCATATGTCGGCGCGTCCGTCGCCGTCCTTGTCCACCGCGTACCTGTGGAAGTTGGACGGCATGAACTGGCACTGACCGAGGGCACCCGCCCACGATCCCACCAGGTCACCCGCGGGGACGTGGCCCTCGTCGACTATTCTGATCGCCTCGACGAGTTCGTTGCCAAAGTACTCTCCCTTCCAGTGCCTGTGCTCGAACCCGAGGGTGGCGAGGGCGCGGATGCAGTCGTGCTCACCCTGGAACCCGCCGAAGTGGCTCTCTATGCCCCATATCGCGACCAGTATCTCCGGCGGTACCCCGTACTCCCGTTCAATCTCGTTGAGGAGCTCGGCGTGTTCCACCATGAGCGCCGCGCCCTTGGCTACCCGGTCCCTCGACACCATCCGTCGCAGGTAGGCATCCACGCTGAGGTTCTTCTCCGGGTTCAGCACGTGCGACGACGACGTCTTCTCCACCACAGTCTCCGGCAACGGCTCCAACTCGTTGAGGCACGACCCCACGGTGGACTCGGACAGACCTCGTTTGACGCACTCGTCTCGTATACCGTCGAGCCATCCGGCGAACTCCCTCTCGCGGTTGGTGAGCTCACGGACGGTGATTGACGGGTGCGCGCCGGGTTCGATGTCGGGCGGGTTTCTCATGGTCTTCCACGTCGTCGCCGCGCGTGCCGACCCCGGTTGGTGCACCGTGCTCGCCACGAACGGAGAGACCCACGGCGCCGCGATGGTCGCCGCTCCCACCGCGATGCGCAGCAGGGCCTTTCCCGCGCTCTTCTCGCCTCCCCGGGGCGCGTCGGGGGCGCCATCCGACGGGCCGTGGGAGCACCTGCACGTCACATGCGACCTGATTGACCTATGCGGCGCGCTGAACCCGGACATTCTCGTCGGTGTCGCCCCCCAGCGGGGTGCGAGCGCCGACGACATCTCGACTGCCGGAAAGTCCAAGGCTCTGTCTCGTGCTGTCCCGCGATTTTGCTGACCCACCGGTTGGAATCGAGCATCGAGCTGGCAGGCATCAAACGTCGGTGTTTTTGAGTTCGAAAACTCTGTGACCACAGCGCCATACGATTTGGAAGTTTGGGCACACCAAAAAAAGCCCGCGGAAGAAAAAAGTATTCCCGCTTCCACGTAGGAACGTGGCGAACTCCGTCTGTCGGGCACAGTGAAGAGCGTAAGGAACGCGCTCTCGTTAGTGCACAGGAGTCGCTAAGGACAGCGGACTTGTCTGTGCGGGGAAAAGCGCGTCGCTCGAAAGTCCGGGCACGTGTCTACGGGTTGTTTCTTTTCGGAAATACAAGCGATTGCGATGAATCTGGGTGGAAATATTGAGACGGTAGTCCCGTCGCACACCTACAGCCGACTCCGCTTCGACGATGCGGCGGATCAGGCGGTGCAGCACCTGGCTCTGGTCCTTCAGTCCCATCGTGGGTCACCTTACGAGGGCCAGTTTGTGTCGCAGGCGGAGCCGCGCGCGGGTACGTCCCACTCTCCGGCTTTTAATTTTCGCGATGATCCAGCCAACACGGTGTTCCTTGGCGGGGAAAAAAACCTAACGTGCGCGAGCTTGGCCGCCGCGCGCGTCTCGCATCGGCCCCGTCCGGACTTTCCCGTCGGCGAATCGATTGCATCGCTGTTGTTCGATGGAATCGAGGATTCAGCGCCGGGTCTCCCGTCCAATGACGTCCTCCGCGCGTCCCGATCTTCGCACCAGTGCTCACCGATCTCCCCCATTCCTCCCCACTTTCCAGGCATGGGCTGCTCGCCTCCGCACATCGCCCTGCTCTCGGGGCTCGAGGGAACGGGTATGACCGGCAGGCAGATTACTGACGTGATGAACTCCATCGCGATGCAGTTCGGCCCGGTCCCTGGGAGGCTTCTTCCCCGTTGCAAGTGAGTCATCGCGCCTCCCCGATCAAAATCGGTCAAATTCTCGCCGAGGGCGCCCGAATCCCGCGCTTTTTTTGAGTTCATCCCGCCTGACACTCGCTGACCTTCCGATCCTCCCCTCTCTCCTTCTCTCAGGGTGACGCAGAGCGGCTGCGTGCTCCTCGGCGTGGATTCACCCGATGCGCTTCGCATCGCGCAGGCGTTGGCTCGCATGCTCCCTGGCGCGGACATGTACTACCCCAACCAGCGCCCGGATCAGCAGCACCTCACGCTGGGGCGATTCAACGGCAGCGACCCGGCCGGGTTCGCCGCCTGGCTCAGCGAGAGCCTCGCCGGGCAGCTCAACCTGCTGCCCACCTTCACGGGCACCAGCGTGCAGCTCAGCGACGAGGTTCGGCCGTACCCCAACTACCCGATCCCGCTGAAGGGCGGCGCCGGCGGTTTGGGGGGTATCGGCGCGCCAGGACTTAGCCTCGGCAACGGTAGCGGACTCGGGGGTGGGTTTGGTTCGGTCGGCGGTGGCTTCGATGCCCCCGTCAGCAGGCCCGCGGCTGCGGCGCCCATCGGCGGTTCCCTCGCCCCCATCGGCTCGGGACCCATCGGCGGCGGCCCCATCGGAGGCGCCCCGATTGGAGCGCCCGTGCAGAAGCCCGTCGCTCCCATCGGCTCGGCTGCGCCCATCGGTGCCGCTCCCGCCGCCCCCGCGCCCGCCGCGACGCCCTCCCAGCCCCCCACCTACGCCTCGGCGATGGCGTCGGGCCTGGCTGCGGGCAAAGGGTTTGCCGCGGCGGCTGGAGCCCCCGCCAAGCCGGCGAGCCCCTCCCCGGCGGCGGCGGCGGCGGCCCAGTCCCCCGAGGCTCTGCTGTCCATGCTGCAGTCCTCAACCGCGGGTGCCGAGGGCGTCGGCGTGCTGGGTAACTCGTCGTCCGCGGCTTCCGGGTACGTGCTTCGTCCCCAGGAGAGCGCGGCTTGGGCTCAGCGCCTGGCGCCGCTGGTGACCAACCTCCAGGGCGTCCTGTCCACGGTTGGCCCCCAGAAGTTCTGCCAGATGATGGACCGCGTGGCCAACCCCAACGACTGGAGCCTCGCGTCCGAGGTGAGCGCCGGCCTGCAGAGGGGCGCGCGCCTCGAGGTTGTGCAGGACTCGGAGATTGCCGCCGCCATCGAGGCGAGCGCCGTCGCCGTCGCCAACACCGGCGCGCAGGTGCGCCTCAAGACGGTGGCTGTCGACCAGGCGGTCGTGGGCGCGCCGGGTCACAACAACACCGGCTCCCCGGTGATGGTGTGCCGCGTCGATCGCGCGGTGGACCCCACCCCGGGCATGACCCGCGTCGCCGCGTTTGCGCTCCACCTGGAACCCGTGAGCCAGCTCGCGGCGGCGGAGGCTCCCTACCTCTCCCTGGTGTTTGCCTGGCTCGGCATGCGCCAGGCGGCTCCGTCCTCCGCCGCGGCTGTGGTTGCCTCCGGCGAGGGCGGGCCCTCCGCGGTCAAGCAGGAGACGGTGTCTTCGGCGGCTGCCTCGGCTGGCGGCGGCGGCGGTGTCCGTCGCCCCGGCGACTGGACCTGCCCCGGGTGCCACGCTCACAACTTTGCGTCGCGCAGCGTGTGCTTCAAGTGCAAGAACGCCAAAGCTGGCGGTTCCGGTGGTGGGGGTGGTTTCTCTGGCGACGTCTCCAAGTCGTCCGAACCGGCGGGCGGTCCCACGGCGGGTAACTTCCGCCCCGGCGACTGGATATGTACCGGCTGCCGCGCGCACAACTTTGCCTCCAGGTCCGCGTGCTTCAAGTGCAAGCAGCGCAAGTCCGGCGGTGAGCAGAGCTCGGCCGCGACGCAGGCCTCCTCGGGCGGGTCCGCCCCGGATAACTTCAGGTCGGGTGACTGGATGTGCCACAGCTGCCGAGCGCACAACTTTGCCTCTCGCGCGGCTTGCTTCAAGTGCTCCTCCAAGCCCTCGTAGTGGACTTGTGCGAAGAGCTTCTCGCAAGCGCGGTTGACGAGACCGGTCTTTGAACTCACGTGACGCGAGGGCGGGACCGAATCAAGACATGAAAAATAAATAAACAGTGAAGAGAAGAGGGTTGGAAGAGGGTGCAGAGGGTGTTACGATGGTGGGTGATGTTTCCAGTATGTGTGAAAAGGAGACTCCGGGTCTCTCTTCGGGATAAGTGAGAAACGCATAAATCTGACTCTGAGCAGTTTGAAAACTTCGTCAACGTTTCGTTACACTAGACCTAGATGGCTTACTGGTAGAAGCTGAACTCGTCACCCGGCTTGCGCACGCTAGATTTGTATCCCTTCTCGAAATCCTTGGGCATCACGACGTAGCGGTTCTTGCGCACCGCCTGCAGTCCAGCCTCTTGGCAGATGGCCCGGATATCCGCCGCGCTGATCTTGTCGGGCCTGGACACGTAGTCCTCCAGGTCAACCTCGTCCGAGAGGTTCATCTTCGCCGTGCACACCTGGAACACCAGCCGCTTTTGCCGCCTGTCCGGCGCCGGGCACTCGATCTTGCGGTCCAGGCGGCCAGGTCGGAGGAGCGCGGGGTCCAGGGTATCTGCGCGGTTCGTCGCCATGATCACCTTCACGTTCACCGTCTGGTCGAAACCGTCCATCTGGTTGAGGAGCTCCATGAGGATACGCTGCACCTCGCGGTCGGCGCCCGTGTGCGCGTCGAAGCGGGCGGTGGCGATGGAGTCAACCTCGTCGATGAAGATGATGGCGGGCGCGTTTTCCTTGGCGAGCCTGAACACGTCCCTCACCATCCGCGGGCCCTCGCCCAGGTACTTCTGCACAAACTCGGATCCCACGACGCGGATGAACGCGGCGGTGGTGTGATGCGCCACAGCCTTGGCGAGCATCGTCTTACCGGTACCCGGGGGACCGTACAGGAGCACGCCGCGGGGCGGGTCGATGCCAATCTGTCGGTACAGGTCAAAGTGCGTCAAGGGCAGCTCGACAGCCTCGCGAATCTCCTGCTTCTGCACGTCCATTCCTCCCACGTCGCTGTACTTCACGTCCGGTCGCTCGGCATCGGTCAACAGGGAGATGGACGAGTCAGCCTCTGGGGGCAGGATATCGACCAGCGCGTTGGAGTGGCGGTGGAGCGCGACGGATGACGAGGGCTTGAGCAGCTCGCGGTTCAGCGTGGAGAGGATGCGGACGTAGTAGTTGGACCCCGTGGTGGACGAGACGATCCCGGCGTTCTCGTCGACCATCTCCAGGAACTGTCCGATCACCAGGGGCACGGCCTGGATGCGCTTCACCTCCTCCTGCGCGCGCAGCAGCTCGATCTTGAGGTTCTTCTGCTCATCCTTGACGTACTCCTCCTGGATCTCCACAAACTCGAGCTCCCTCTGGAGCTCCTTCAGCCGCGAGTACAGGTCCTCCTCGCTCTCCCCGGGACCGTCCTTGGGCATGGTCACGACCACCTTCTCCACGTCCACAGCCTGCGACGGACGGTTGGGTGAGGGCGGGAAGGTCAGGGGCGGAACGGAAAAAAGAGAACCGGGGGGATAGATCTTGACAAAAAAGGCCCGTTGTGCGACGCGACGCCCGGTGCGGTCCGCGAGGGGTCAGATCCCCCGCGAGGCCGAACACGCGAGGGTGCCGGAGCGCCGTTGATGACTCTCAAGGCACCCGGGAGCGATGAAAAGCGGCGCGCGCGCTTCGTTCGCTCCTCCCGGGCCGCCCCGCGGGTCCCAGATCTGGCTGAACCAGCAGGGCCCACGGGGGACCTTTCGCGAACGGAGGTGAGGTGGTCCAAACTTAGGGTTGCCCCGGGCGAGCGCCTCGGTGCGGTGTCGGTCGCGAATGGAACGTACCATGGGCTGGGTTTCTTTCGCAACGGCATTCGCACTGCTCCTCCTGGTGGAGACCATCTTTCCTCCCCCCCGCGCGCGGGATCTGGCGTCCTCGCGCTGAACAGTGGTGTTGTTTGCCTTTGCCTTTGTTTTTTTAGTTTTCTCACCAGTTCGAATCTCCGGGGTCGAGGGTCTAATTCAGGGTCTAAAATCCCAGTCAGCTTCCCCGCGATCGACTCGCCGAGACAACTCCCGACATTGGCTTTAGCGTGGCCGAGGTTAGGGGAGCGCCAGTGTTATGGCCGCGGGCCCGCCTCGTATAGTCGACCCTCTGCTGGACGACGCTGCGCCGGACGGGGTCTCGGTCGAGATGCAGGGGCCGCCGTACACCCCGCTGCGACCGCGGAGGATGAGTCTCATGACCCACACCCTCGCCAGGGCCGCGAAGAAGGGCACCGCGTTCCCCGCGTTCGCGAACGTCCCTGATTTCCCAATCTGCACATTCTTCTTCATGGACGAGGCGCCCAACGACGTGGATTTGATCGAGACGCTGAAGAAACTCATGTCTATCGACAGGCTGCGGTGCACCGTGATGGGCGAGAAGACGTTCGAGTGGGAGGTGGTGGCGGACATGGAGCAGAAGCTCGCCTCGCACGTCACCAGAGCCCAAGTCTCGTCGGAGAAGGAGCTGCGCGCCAAGATGGACGCGCTCATCCTGACGCCGCTCGACGCGTCCAGACCGCTCTGGGACGTGACCGTGGTGACCCTCGCGCCCAACGCGACGTGGACGGACTCCCCGGGCGGGCCGGGACGGAAGCCCCCGATGGTCTGCGTGCGCCTGAGCCACACCATAGGCGACGGGATATCGCTGGTAAATGTTCTCAACGAGGCGTGCGTCTCCGAGGATGGGTCCCCGGTGAGAACCGTCAACTTCACGCGCCGGCCGAACCCTAAGGTGTGGGACTGGAGCACGCTGTACAACCCCGTGAACATCCTAACGCAGCTCGCCAACCTGCTCTGGTACATCCTCAAGTGTATATACGCCGTGCTGAGGGCGCTGGTCACGCCGTTTGGACCGCACGATACTAAAACCGCGTTTTGCGATACCAAGTCCAAGGTGGTGTACTCGGGCAAACGGACGATGGTGACCTGCCCGTCGTTCAAGCTGGCGGACATCCGCGAGATCAAGACACAGATGGGGTGCACGGTGAACGACGTGGTGTGCGCGTGCCTGGCGGGGGCGCTGCACAAGTACCAGGTGCATCGGGGTGACCCGACGGCGGACCGCAGGCCGCTGGTTCGCGCCGCCGTGCCCTACGCCTTCCCACGGAAGAACCCCGCGGAGCTGACCAACTCGTGGACGTTCGTCTCGCTGCCCTTCTATCTCGGACCCATGGACATCAAGGACAGGCTGGCCAAGACGAAGAGGAGGTGCGACGACATGAAGCGCAGCCCCGAGGCTCACGTCATCGCCGGGATCAACACCGTCGCAGGGAAGCTCTTGGGCGCCAAGTTCCAGAGCCAGACCATCTACGACTTCATGTCCAGGCACAGCATGGTGTTCACGAACGTACCGGGACCCACCGCGCCCGTCGTGCTGTTCGGCCAGAAGGTTAACGATTTCCTGTTCGGGATGGGTAACCTCGTGAACCAGGTGAGCGTCATCTCCTACGACGGGACCATGACGCTGAGTCTGGTGGTGGACCCGGACGCGGTCCCCGATGCGCACCTGATTGGGAAGTTCTTCCAGGAGGAACTCGATAACCTGTGCGCCAAGTTGATCTGATGATACGTCGATATTACCTGTACGATTATAGTTCGCTGTTGGAATATGCATTACACTGTTCACTGATACATCACACCAGAACTGGCGCACCCAAACCGGCCAAAGCCCTCACGTGACCCACCACGCACGAAGCCAAGCCCTCCCTTATCAAGCCCGCCGCTCCGTCCTTCGCGTCTCCGGTCAGATACCCATACCCGCCCTCCAGAACCGACACCACCCTCGCGTTGGACGACCCCGCCGCCGCGCACAGATAGGCGGTCATCTCCTCGTAGTCGTCCGGCTGCAGGTTGATACCCGCCAGGCGCTTGCCCGTCTTGTCCACCCCGGCGTTGCCCACGTCGTGATTCGCCGCGTCGAATCCCGCGCTGATTATCAGCAGGTCGGGTTTGAACGCTCGCAGCGGGGGTAACACGCGCTCGCGCAGGCGTTTCATCCACTCAGCCCGTCCCCCTTGGGGGTTGGCAGCCGCCGCCGCCGCCTCCGCCGCCTTTACGGAGGTGAGCGACTTGCCGCTGCCGTCCAGTTCGTCGTCGCGATTCTTCTTGGGCGCGGACCTCACGCGACCACCACTCGCGGACACGCTACCGCGCCCACCGCCGCCGGCTCCCGTCCACATGGGCGGGACGCACACGTTGACGATGTTGTGGTGAAGGTCGTCCGCCACCCCGGTGCCGGGGTAAAACTCTATGGAGCTGGCGGCGCCATCGTCCGCAAGGTGGATGCTCGCGAAGAAGAGATCCGAGTCGTCGGCGCCACCGTTGTATCCAGCCTTGCGGTGCTTCGCGTGCCAGGCTCGAGCGATCTCCTCCGTGCCGTTGCCGTGATGAACGTCGAAGTCCACCACGGCTACCCTCTTGGCTAGCCTCCCCGAATTACCTTCAAGGGCGTGAAGCGCACCTGCGGAATGGGATAAGGGAAGGGTCAGCGTCGGCAGTGCAGCGAGAGCGGTCGGGATGTTCGATCCGTATCTGTCCGAGGGCGACGTAATCTTCGCGCCACCAGGTTATCAGAGACCGAGTAAATCTCGGGAGAGCGAACGAAGGTTCGACGGCAACCGCTGACACAGGCGTGGGTTCATAGCCGGCATCATCGGCGCCACTCTCCCTGTGTGAAAACATACGTAAGGAAACCACTCACCTATCATGGCGTTGTTGACGATGGAGAACCCGCTGCTCGGCGCCCCGGCCGTGGCGCCGTCCACCCCGGCGTGGTGCCCCGGTGGCCTCACACACACGAAAGCGGACCGCGAGTGTCCCTTCAGCACCCTCTCAACCGCGTGGACCACACCGCCCGCGGCTCTCAGCGCCGCGGCCATGGTCCCCGGGCTGAAGAACGTGTCGCTGAACTCCGGCTTCTTCTGCTTGGCCGTGGGCATGCCCTTGAATCCCTGATAGTACGGGGTAAACGCGACGGGAGTGTTTGCCACCTGCTCCCCTAACTCGGTAATAACGGAGATGTACTCCTCGCTGTGACACCGCGAGAGGTGCTGCTTGCCAACCGGGTCAAACTCGGTTGACACCAGGAGCTCCTCGGCGGAGAGCGACCCGACCGTCGCACCTTTTGCTATGAGCGCGAGTATGGCGCTGATGCGCTCGGGCGACTCCTGATGCGGCTTGAAGGAGACGTGCCGGCCGCAGTCCTCGTGGTGCAACAGCAACACCCGGAGCTGAGGCGCGGCGTTCAGCAGCGCCGATCGCACGGCGGCTCTCACCTTGGAGCGTTTACCCTGCGACACCTTGGATGCCGCCAGGGCGAGTAGACCCACGCCGTCGACGTTGACTGCCAGGGGATTCGCACCCGCGGCGATGAGACCGAGGCAGCAATCCACCCGTCCGGCGCTCGCGGCTGCCATCAGGGGCGTCTCCCCCGTCTCCGCCGCCCTCGCATCCACGGCGCGTCCTCCCTCCCACCCCGCCATCGCCGTCAGCGCCGCCCAGTTACCCTGCTGCGCCGCCCAGTGCAGGGGTGTCAGGTTGCTGGACAACACGAGGGGTGACGCGCCGTGTTCCAGCAACAGAGCGGTCAACTCCGCGGCAACCGCGGGGTCGGCCAGCGCCGCCGCCACCGCGAGGGCCGTGTTCCCGTGCTCGTTGCGCTTATCGACCGGTCCTCTGTTCACGCCGTTTAGGGTACCCGCGCTGGATCGATCGCTGTCCCTCTTGGGGATCGAGGGAAGTCGCGCGAGCTCGCCGGCGAACCTGTGCTTGTTCTGTATGCCCGGCCTGACTGGATTGTCGCCATCCTCCGTCGCCGCGGCGATCCGTACGCCCGCCTGGGCGTCGGCCACCTCCCCGGCCTGATCGCACGGCGGCTCCCTGGACGCGCTCCCCGGTCCGAGGATATCGCTGACCGGTCTCGGGGGCCACTGCGGGGTGGACACGGACTTACCTTCGGCGTCCAGCCCTTCCTCCGAGTCCATCGGCGCGTGCACGTCGAGCCACACTCGAACCTCCTCGACTTTCCCAGCCGCCACCGCCGCGTGCAGGGGCAGAACACTGATCGCGGTGGCGGGGGTGACGGGTGGCATCTGGTCGTTGCCGGTGTCTTCCGTTCCCAAGCTCCGAGCGCTGCCTGGCCTGTCCCTGCGATGGGTTTGACGGGGGAGAAGTCGTCAGTCAGAAGGTTGTTACGCAATTTTCCCAGTTCCGGCGGTCGAACGGCATCGATGCTGGGGAGCGAGGGGTGGCAAAGGGCGAGGACTCACTCGGAAGGGGTGCCCGGATTAGAGTGCGGGATGTTGATGTGAAGACCCAGCCGCGGGAGACTCGGCATGCGTCGAGCTGCTGCGGCGGGAGGCGCGGGAGGGGGCATCTCGTCGAAGTCACGATTAGCCCCGGGTGTGTGTTCTGCCTTGGAGCTCAGCTCGCCGGAACCGATTCTCTCCACGCCTTCCGTCCCCCGAGGCGCCGTATCCGACGTGGGCGGTGCACTATTTGACGGGGCTTCAGCCTGCATCGTCGCAGCATCCACCACATTTGGAGCCGGACCCAGGTCGAGGTCGTCGAGCTCGCTCAGCTTTTGTGTTCTCGGTCGTTTGGGAACGTGCACGACGGGGATGTCGTCGGGCGATGGGGCGGCCGCGCCCGAGGCGGGCACTGCCGACTCCGCTTTGACGGCCCTCCGCTTCATCTCGGAGTGCTCCAGTCGAGAACCCGGTGCCGTTGGCTCTGCCTCGACCACGTCGGCCGGTCTTACTTTCAGGCCGAATGAGACTTGACTGCGTGAGCTGCGCTCGCGTTCGACAACAAAAGCCAAATATTCGCCCGAGGGGTCACCCGATACCCGCACAGCCGGGACTAGGGACGACCGGGGTCAGCGTTCCCCGGGGGTTCACACCGGACCAGGTCGCTCGTGGAAAGGTCGGGGACATGACTTCCACGGTGGGCGCGTTCGCCCAGAGGAAGGCCCAGACCCTGGCCGAGCTCTCGGCTGACAGCGGAGATTTTAGCCGCGCGGGGCACGTCGACGAGCGCGCGAGGCCCATCGTCGGCCTGGTGAACCGCCATCCGAGCTTCTTCACCACCAGCTCGTGTGCCGGGCGCGTCAGCCT
>Ga0302114_10000025_pt1 | contig 115306 bp, 65 predicted proteins | sample AG5_Surface_MG_FD_203107 | JGI IMG/M metagenome (GOLD analysis project Ga0302114, IMG submission 203107) | Marine microbial communities from Western Arctic Ocean, Canada - AG5_Surface | ecosystem: Environmental > Aquatic > Marine > Oceanic | place: Canada: Western Arctic Ocean | collected... | reverse complement strand
GTAAAAGGGCTCTTCCGTATATATACCCGGGATTTAGAAGTCATTTCGGGGCTTATGGGTCAAGTAATTCGATTGGCAAAAACTCGATCATTTTGATTATTCGTGGGGCAGTTGATGACTGTTTGCATGTTCACCTGAAACGTATTTGCTGTTTTTATTAATTGCGTTTCCAATCATCAGTCCCGTGCCCGCGTCACGGGCAGCAGGGTGAGTTGTCGCCCTCCCGGGCACAGGTCTATCCACCTCATCCAGTCCAACCGTCGCCGGGAGTACCCGCGCGATATGTCAGCCGTCGCCGCCGCGTTTACTCTCGGCGCCGCGCGCGTCACTCCATGTGCTACGGTGCGGTCCACCCGGGCCGCTAAGGTCGCCGTCGAAGCTTCGTGTGGGTCCACCGGTCAGCGCGATCGGCGCGTCGCGTTCCATCATCGTCACGGCCATCGCAAGAATGGTTCCGTGCCGGGCAGTGCATCGGTGGTGGTCGACACTCGGGCCAAACGATTCTCGATCGTCCCGGCGGCCGCCGAGGAGGACGCCGACGTGCCCCAGGAGGAGATCGACCCGCAAGCGGTGGCGCCCGAGGACTACGCCCTGGTGGTCGAGCTCCTGGACTCCGAGAACGGCGAGGAGCTCAAGGAGAAGGTGGACCTCATCGCGAAGAATGGTTTGCTCACGGAAGGGGTGGTCAAGGCGGCGCGCGTGGTGGTGGAGCAGAACGAGGCGGCGGGACAAGAGCAGGACATCATCGAGCTCCTCCGCTCCGTCTACGACGTACTCCTGCGCAAGTTCCAGGAGCTGTACAAGCCAGCCGCCAAAGCCGCGCTCGAGTTCGGCTCCACCCTCATGGACGTCTTCTCCGCGGAGGACCTGGAAGCGATGGAGCAAGGCGAGACGCCCGTGAGCATCGGCAAGGTGAAGCTCATGATGCAGGAGGAGTTCGACAGGGAGGAGGGCGAACGCGTGGACAAGATGGCGTTCGCCAAGTACCTCGACGAGGTCTTGCCCATAATGGACATGCAGGACGACAGGCTGCGGCAGAAACTGAACGACGCCCCCGACGACGACACGCAACAGAGGCTCATCGTGGTCATGATGAACCGCACCAAGGAGCGGCTCAAGGTGGAGGCGCTCCGGGACATCGCCACCAACCTGTGACGTGTCGGTTTGAGACTCTAGTAATTATTCAATACGATTCAATCGGGAAAGCTGCGCGCACCCAGGCAAGAGCGCCGGGGGCGAGCGGCGTCTGACCCCGCGAAATACTCAGTAACTAACTCTTAACTCGTCAGAACCCGATGGCGCACCCGTCCCCGCGCGAATCGCTCCCACCCCACAGCACCCCGTGCTCGTCCCGGGCGATGACCTGCCCGCGCCCGAACACCGTGCGTTCCAACCCTCGCGTGTGGTCCACCGGGTGGCCACGTCTGTGCAAGTCGTTGATCGACAGGTGGCCTTCCTCCACGGCGAGGACCGTATCCTCCACCGATTCCGACCCAACCTCGGATCCCACGCCCCACAGGCACCACCTCGGCATGTCGAGCGCCGCCTGGGGATCGAGCCCACCGTCGACCATGTGCGACACGACCTGAAGGTGACCCTGCGGCTGCATGAACCCGCCCATGACGCCGAACGCGGCGAAGAGGTCGCCGGAGTCCGTCCTCGTTAACATGCCCGGGATGATGGTGTGGTACGGCCTTTTACTCGGCCCGACGCAGTTGACGTGACCTTCGCGTAAGATGAAGTTGTGACCGCGGTTCTGAAGCGTGAACCCGCAGCCTTCAGGCGCGATCCCGGTGCCGAACCCGTCGTAGTTGGAGTTGATGAACGAGCACGCGTTGCCGTCGCCGTCGACGACGCAGAAGTACACGGTATCCGGGCTCGGTCTCAAACCGGCGACGTTGGAATCACCTCCTTCGCCGTCAGCGTCGTCCCCTTTATGCGTCACCAGGCCTTGCGCGTTCACGCCGCACGCCTCCACGCGAGCCTTGGCGTACTCCTTATCGATGAGCTGCGCCGGGGTGAGGGACGCGAGTAATGCGTCGGGGTGGTCGGGGTCGCCGCAGTGCTCCAGCGTATCGGCGAATGCGATCTTCATCGACTCCACCGCGGAGTGATCCCACGTCCTGCAGTGCGCGGGGGCGCCGACACCGGGCAACACAGCCTCCAGGCAGTTGAGCGCGAGCAACGCGGCGAGGCCGTGGTTGGGCGGCGGGAGCTCCCACACCCGCACGGTGTCCCTGTACGTCGTGGACAGCGGCTCCGGGAACCTTGTTTTATGTACCGCCAAGTCGTCGAGGGTCAGGACGCCGCCGCGTTCGGCGACGGCGTTGACGATAGCCTCGGCGATGGGCCCGGTGTAAAAGCCGGCGTGCGCGCCGTGCTCCGCGACGCGTCGGAATGTGGCGGCGAGTTCGGGGTTGGACTTGCGCTCGCCCGCGCGTGGCGCGCGGACTCCGTCGACGAGCATACATGAAGCGCCCTGCTGCTTTAACAGATCCTCCTGCCTGCGCCAGAGCTCGGCGGTGACCGGTCCGATGGGTGCGCCGCCCTCCGCGAGCTCGATCGCGGGCGCGAAGACGTCACCGAGGGTGAGCTTACCGCTGCCGTGTTTGGTCACCACGTCCTCCCACACGGCGCACGCGCCGGGGACCATGACGCAGAGGGCGTCCGTGGATGGGGAGATCTCGGAACCCGCGTGACCTCGCTCGCGGCAGAGCTCGAGCGTGAGCGCGGCCGGGGACGCGCCGCCGCCCACGACGGATGTCACGGACTTGGAGTCCGCGTGGTAGCACAACGCGAACGCGTCGCCGCCGATGCCGGTGCTCGTTGGCTCGCACACGTTCAGCGCCGCCGCGACCGCGACGGCGGCATCGAAGGCGTTGCCGCCGGATCTCAGGATGCGGAGGCCCGCTTCCGAGGCTAACGTCTGCGACGAGGCGACCATGCCTCGCGTGGCGATCGCGGGGGAGCGTCGCCCATTGAATTCGATCGCGGTGGCGCTCTTGCCCCAAGACTTCGACCCGGGTCCAGCCATTGCGAGTATGTCGGGCCGCCCTATCCGGGGGTCACTTTTCGTTAAAAAGTATCGGAGCTCGGCTGACTTTTGCCCTAACAGCGTGACATTCTCGATCACGCGCGGGAAGAGCCCCGATGGCCCTCCAGCCGACTCCCGGCGTGGCCGGCGGCCCGATCGAGGTCTCCGCCGGCCTCAAGCGCGCAATCAGCGTGGACGTCACCAACAAGGACGACATGCTCGAGATCATGCCCCTCGGCGCGGGCTCAGAGGTTGGCCGATCCTGCCACCTCGCATCCTACAGGAACAAGACGGTCATGTTCGACTGCGGCGTGCACCCCGGGTACGCCGGCATCGCCTCGCTCCCTTACTTCGACGAGGTGGACCTCAGCACCGTGGACGCCATGCTCATCACCCACTTCCACCTCGACCACTGCGCCGCGGTCCCGTTCGTCGTGGGACGAACCAACTTCAAAGGCAGAATCTTGATGACCCACCCGACCAAAGCGATCTTCGCCATGCTCATGCAAGACTTCGTCAAGCTCAACAAACAGAGCGAGAACTCCGAAGCTCTCTTCGGCGAGAAGGACGTCGCGGAGTGCATGAAGCGCATCGAGGTCATCGACTTTCACCAGGAGATGGACATCGGCGGGATCAAGGTGACGCCCTACCGAGCAGGGCACGTCCTCGGCGCGTGCATGTTCTACGTCGACATCGGAGGACTACGCGTGCTGTACACCGGAGACTACTCACGCACGCCGGACAGGCACTTACCCGGCGCGGACCTACCCCCGGTCCCCCCGCACGTCGTCATCGTCGAGGCCACGTACGGCGTGTCACCGCACTCCCCGCGGGAGGAACGCGAACGAAGATTCACGGCTATGGTGCACAGGGTGCTGACCCGCGGGGGCAAGGTACTCCTCCCCGTCGTCGCCCTCGGCCGCGCGCAGGAGGTGCTGCTGATCCTGGAGGACTACTGGGTCAAGCACCCAGAGTTGAAGGGCGTGCCCATATACCAGGCATCCGCGCTGGCTAAAAGAGCGATGACGGTGTATCAGACGTACATCAACGTCTTGAACTCGGACATGAAAGCGCAGTTCGAGGAGTCCAACCCGTTCGTCTTCAACCACGTCAACCACCTGACGAATTCGAACGGGTTGGACGGCGTCGGGCCGTGTGTGGTTTTGGCCACGCCGTCCATGCTGCAGTCCGGGCTTTCACGCGACCTGTTCGAGTCGTGGTGCGGCGACTCAAAGAACGGCGTCATCATATGCGACTTCGCCGTGCAAGGTACTCTGGCTCGTGAGATTCTCAGCGACTGCAAGACGGTGACGAGCAGAACGGGCCAGGAGCTTCCGCTGCGGATGACCGTGGACGCCATATCGTTCAGCGCGCACGCGGACTATCCGCAGACGCAGCAGTTTCTGGACGCGTTGGCGCCGCCGCACGTGGTTTTGGTTCACGGGGAAGCGGGCGAGATGGGCAAACTGAAGCGAGCGCTGGAGGGCAAGGCGACCGCGGACGGTAAGAAGATGATGGTCTACAACCCCAAGAACTGCCAGGCGGTGGAGATTAAGCACTCGCAGTCCAAGACGGCGCGCGTGATGGGTAAGCTGGCGCTGAACCCGCCCAAAAACGGCGAGAGGGTCAGCGGCCTTTTGGTGCAGAAGGACTTTGGGCACATGATCATCGCGCCCGAGGATCTTCACGAGTACACCAGGCTCAAGACGGCGAAGCTGATTCAGAAGCAGAAGGTTCCCACGACGCAGAAGATGGGCGCGCTGCGATTCGCCCTCGAGGCGCTCTTCGAGGGGATTCACACCGTGTCTTCGTGGGATCCCGACGCGGCGCCCGAGGCGGAGCCCGAGCCAAAAAAGTTGGAAGAAATCAACGCCGGCGAGGCGGCCGAGGAGGCACCCGCGTCTCCCACGAAGGCGACCCGCGGTAAGAAAAAAGCCGCGACGTCCCCGGCGAAGGGCAAGAAAGGCGCCGTGAAGAAGGAGGAACCCGCGGAGGAGACGGTGGTCAAGAAGGAGGAAGCGCGAGAGGGCAGCCCCGAACCACCGGGGCTCAGCGTCAACGGCGGACAGCTCACAATCTTGAAGCGCCCGGAGACCAAAAAATACGGCGCGGAGCACGCCTTGCTCCAGTGGGACGCGGACCCGATGAACGACATGATCGCCGACGCGGTGCTCTCCGTCATCCTGCAGCTCGAGGACGAGCCGGAGCACCTCACCGCCGCGGAGGCTGCGCACAAACGAGCCATGAAAAACAAAGACGTCGCCGGGGTGCAAACCGCCCGGCTCCGCATCGTCGCCGCGATGCTCGGCGTGCAGTTCGGGGAACCGAGACAAATCGACGAGGAGGCGCAGGTGGTGGAGCTGCGCGTGGAGAACACGGACGTGGCGGTGCGGTACGGCACGCGGGACGTCGACTGCGAAGACGCCGCGGTGAAGGCTCGGGTGGAGACGGCGCTCGAACGCATCGACGTTGCAATCGCGGATTCATCCTTCTCGCGAGCGCTGCCGTCGGTGTCCGGGGTCTCCGCGGGCGCGGATCCGCTCAAAGGGACGTGATGAGTCATCTAGATGTGATTGGTACAATACTTGATCTGTTTTTTCAACAAGTTAATCTCGCGAAGGGCACACGCTATCATATACCCTCCTCGACTCGACTTTTCCTCACTTTTTCCATCCACCCGCCTTCGCCGGGTCAAACTTGGCGGACGCTGAGGCTCGCACCGTGGACCCGTTCGTCGATCCGCCCCTGGGTGCCGTGCCGTACATGTTCAGCGATCGCTTCGCGGTGCCAAACTCCGGAAAGTTCCTGTGAAGCGACCTCGCGGATTTGGAGTTTTCATTCTCAAACCCGAAGGCATCCGCGCCGTCGTCGTCGGCGCCGTTCAAAAACGACATCTCCAGCGACTCGATTCTCTGCAGCAGCTCGTCGTTGCTCTCAATCGCAGCCTTGTGCTCAATCTCGATCAAGGTCTTGCTCCCCCGTAAGTTGTCGTTCTCACCCGCCAGCCGCTGGTTCTCGGACACGTACCGCTGCATCATGGCCTCCGCGCGCTTCACCCGCGTCGCGAGATCCGTCTTGCTCATGCCCAAAAACTCTGGGTCGATGGGCACCGAGCCCATCGGCTCTCCGTCGAAGGACGACACCGGGAACCCGTCGCTTCCCGCGGGCGATCGTCGGCCGCGAGGGTTGGTACCGTTTTTCTTATCGTAGAGCGGCGGCGGCGGGCCCATGCGCTCGGGGCTGGATCGCTCGGATCCGAGCGAGTTGGCTCGCACGGGCGCATCCACGGGGAGCCCGAGCTGACCGCGCAACACCGCGTTCTCCTTCTTCAAGAGCTCAACCTCGTGCCGCAGGTTGCTGATGAGCGCCTGCGTCGGGTCCTGCATGACGGACGGGCGGTTGATGATGTTCCTGGCGCGCGTGGCGTAGTGCAGCGTGCTCAGCGTCTCCTCCATGTGGTTAGAGGACGGCGAGCAGCACGCGATCATGAGCGCCAGGCTGGACCCACCGAGCGAGTCCATGAGCAGCTTGGTGAGCTTGCTGTCGCGGTAAGGGATGTGCGTGTTCTTCTCGCCGTCGGACAGCATCGCGATCACCTTACCCAGCATGAAGAGCGATCGGTTGATGTTCGCCGTCTCCGTCACCATCTGCCCCTCGCTCTTGCTGCTCTTTAAGCGCTCCGAACCGGCGAGATCGACAAAGCTAACCTTGCCAAACTTGCTCATCGTCACGCCGTCGCGGCTCGCGTGCGACTCCACGTGCACCGTCATCATGGAGTGCGACCGCGACGAGTCCTTGTTAAGCTCGTGGCTGCCAACCCTGCGATTCCTGGTCCCCCGGCCGATCACGGCGAGCGCGTCGTCGAGGCAGGCGCAGTCCACCGTGACGAGCTCGGGAACGTAAAAACCCCTCTGCGGCTCCCACCGCTCCGTGAGCTGCCGCTCGTTATCTCCCGATAAGAGGTCGTATATAGCCTCGTTGTAGATCTCCAGGTAGGTGCACTTGACCCGGAACTTAACCCCGGCCCCAGCGCGGTTCACGGCGGCGAAGATGTGCGCGAGCGACCGCGTCATGATGCCGTCGTCGCCGCCCCCGCCGGCCCAGTCCTGCCGCTCGATGAGCTCCTCCCGCCCGCTCATGCTGAACGTCTTGCCCGAGCCCGTCTGTCCGTAGGCGAAGATCGTCGCGGCGTACCCGTGCAGCGCGCTGTCCAACAGTCGCGGAACCCCGCACTTGATCATCACCTCCGGCTGCGTCGTATCCGGCGAGAGGCACGCGTCGAAATTGAACTGCCGCATGCCGTCCACGACCGTCAGCGATCGCTGATCGTCCGCCACCTCCACCGTGTTGCGCTCCCCTCGGTTCATCTCCCCGTTGTTCAGCGGGCGGACCCTTACGACGACCTTGACCGCGGACCCCGAACCCGCACCGCCGTTGCTCCGCGTGGACGCGCCCCCGCCGGAGTGTGCGCTGTTGCTCGGGGACGGGGGCGCGCTCCCGTGCGCGCTACGCCTGGATGTGGCGCCCAGGCCGCCCGCTGTGTACGCCGACATGTCCCTCGAGTTCTCGCGTGACATCCTCCCCTCGCCCATGCCGTTGCCGTACCTCGCGCCGGGCCCCGGCGAGTGCGCGCCCGACGGCCCGCGGCCGTGTCGGTCAACCGGGGGCGCCCCGTACTTCGCGGGCGATCCGACCGGGGTTCCCCCGCCCGTCGAGCTCCCGCTGTTGTGGCGCGGGAGGCCGCCGGTGCCCCGCGGCTGTCGCGAGGACGGGGGTGCCATCCCGGACATCGTATCGCTCGTCACCCGAACGATCCCCAAGTCCCAATCACGCGTCTCCCGGGTCTACACCCTCGTCGCGCGCGTCAATGGCTCTTTGACCTCCCCAAACCGCGTCGCTTCGGGAGCCTGGGTTTGACGGCTTTTTTCGATACCACCAAACGTGCGAAGGAGAGCGTTCAACACTCCCGATTTGGAATATTTTTTGCGCTCCAGTGCGCCAGTGCGATTTGCTGTGAGATATTTTGTCGAGATTGCCTTTAGCCCCGTCCTTTCCCAGTTCCCACGTGTCACGTGTGTCGTCTTGATTCGAGCCTCTCGCTTTTTGCCAAATTCTTTTTGCCCGAGGAGCCGGCACCAGAGACTTGCTCAGAGCCAAACGTCGTCGTGTCACTACCCGCGACGGTGTACGCACGACATGCTCGGCGACTACCTCACCGCGCTGCTCGTCGCGGTGCTCGGGTACATCTACCCGGTGTACCTGTGCTTCAAGGTGAGCCGATAGCCCTTACGCAACGCGACGCTCGGGGCCTCGGCGCGCGGGGATCGCGTCGAACTTTTGTGCCTTTTTCCCCCCAACGTTCCCATCAATCTCCCCGAAGAAGCGCCTCCGAACGCACCAAACCTGACCGCTCGACGACCCAAATTTTCCACCAGGCGCTCGAGAAGCATAAGCGTAAGCCCGAGGCGCTGCGCGGCTGGTGCATCTACTGGGTCGTCATCGCGCTCTACACCGTCGGGGCCCAGATCGGCGATCGGTTCATCTTCTGGCTGCCGATGTACTGCGAGGCGAAGGTGGCGTTCGTGACGTACCTGTGGCACCCGCGGACGCAAGGCGCGCTGTACATCTACGAGACGTTCGTGTCCCCGTTCCTCGCCAAGCACGAGCCGGACATCGACAGGCACATCGACGAGACTCGCGCGTCAGTGGGCGACGTGGTGGTGCGAAACAGCCGCGGCGCAGTTGACTTCGTGCGGAATAAGATGACTAATCTGCTGATGAGCGTGCCGCAGGCGAACGGGGGTGGGTCGACGGGTGAGGCGAGGTACATGGGCGCGAGGAACGCGACGGAGGCGGCGGCGACGGCGTACACCCGGGTGCCTCCCAAGCCGAGGTCCGATTAAAATTTGGGTTTTGATCGGTACACACATTCTTTTGATAGCGAATAACGAATTATGTCACGGTGAATCTCGTGCCCCATCGATCGACCCGCTTTCAAATCAGGCCGCCTTGAAGTCACCGACGTTGACCCGGCCGCGGAGTGATTCGCAAGGAAAGCGTCTGACGAGAGCCAAAAGCGAGAGATTAGCGATGGCTCGCGCAGACCGACACGGCCTCCGGGAGTGTCCGTGCGGTCGTGAGGACGGGAGCGGGTGTTGGCGTCTTAGAGGTGCGTCCCAATATCCGATTACGCCCGTCGGACCCGCGCGCCGTCCGTCGCATCCGTCGTGAGACGCGCGCTATCGGAGCGCATTCGGAGTCGGGGATTTGGCTTTCCACGGCTCTGTGCCAGCGACCAATTTTGCCGTGACCTCGGCGCTGGCGTATCGCGCGTTATCGGGCGGGTCGCGACCGAATTGGACGCGTGAAACCGAGCCCGTGGATCGCGCGAGTGTTTCGTGACCTCGTTCCGTCGCATTCGCACCCAGCGCGATACCACGCGCGGGGCGACGCGCACGATTCCGACCGCATTCAACACTGACTTTGTTGGGCAACAATTGACGATTCCGTTTGTTCCTTTCCACGTTCTACTACAGGGGGTTGGCGACGATGGCGCCAAGACGTGGAGCTCGGCGTCCCAAGACGTACGATGAGTTGTGTGAGGGCTTACCGAACCACTCGTTGTTCGTACTGGGCAAAGGGAACCCTATGCGTAAGGCGATGATCAAGGTGGTGAAGAGTCAGACCTTCGACCAATTCATCCTCCTGCTGATCCTCGCCAACTGCGTGTTCCTCGCGATGGACACGAAGGAGGTGCTGTTCGAGGAGAGCGCGTGGGGCAAGGCGACGGCGATGTCCGAGCACATATTCACGGGCATCTACGTGGTGGAGATGTGCATGAAGATCATCGCCATGGGCTTCTTCTACGGGAAAGGGAGCTACCTCAGCGATCCGTGGAACAGGATGGACTTCTTCGTCGTCGTCCTCGGACTCCTGGGCTACCTGCCGGGCATGGGAAACTACTCGGGGATCAGGACGGTGCGAATCCTGAGGCCGTTGCGAACAATCACCGGCGTCAAGGGCATGCGGCAGCTCGTGGTCACCTTACTCAGGTCCCTGCCCATGCTCTTCGACGTGCTGATCCTGGTGTTTTTTGCGTTTTTCATCTTCGGCATCATCGGCGTCCAGCTGTTCATGTCAAAAACCTCGCAGCGGTGCGCCATCCTCGGCAACCCCGCGGCAGGATGCGAATCGTGCGGCTTACAGGACGACGCTGGATACACGGGCTGCGACACGAGCTGCGTCATCCCGGCGGCGCCGACCTGGGTGTACCAAGGGGGAGAAGACGGGGACGTCCTGTGCAGCGGGCCGCGGTGGAACTCGTACCCGGACCGCGGCGACGCCGGAGCCGGCAACGCGTGCCCCGCCGGCCAGTACTGCGTGCAGCAGCGCAAGCAGGACTTGCCCAACTTTGGGTTCAGCAACTTTGACAACATCGCGTGGGCGTGGCTGACCATCTTCCAGTGCATCTCCATGGAGGGCTGGACCAACATCATGTACATGGTCATGGACACCACGTCGACGTGGACGTGGCCGTACTTTGTCGTGCTCATCGTCTTTGGATCGTTCTTCGCGGTGAACCTGGCGCTCGCGGTGTTGTACGTGTACTTCACCGGCGCGGGCGAAGAGGGCCGGGACGACGACGAGGAGAAGGAGTTGCCCATCCCCACGCAGGAGGGCGAAGTCGCCGTGACGCACAGGAACGCGCTGCAAAAGATGTGCTTCAAGATTGCGTCGTCGCAACGGTTCGAGCAGGTCACCATCGGGTTGATCATCCTCAACACGGCGGTGATGGCGTCGGATCATAACCGCATGCCGCGGATGCAGGAACAGGCGAACGAGTACGTCAATTACTTTCTCTTCGCCTACTTTGTCGTCGAGATGATCATCAAGCTCATCGGTTTCGGCCCGAGGGGTTACGCGAAGGATCAGATGAATCTTTTCGACGGGTTCGTGGTGCTCATGTCGTGCGTCGAGGTGGTTGTGGGTTTCATATCCAGCGACAACGGCAACAACTACCTCTCCGTGCTTCGAACCTTCCGCCTGCTTCGCGTGTTCAAGCTCGCGAGGTCGTGGAAGCAGCTCAACGACATCATCACCACGATGTTCAAGTCCCTCGCGGGTATCTCGTACCTGTCCCTCATCTTACTGCTGTTCATGTACGTCTTTGCGCTGCTGGGCATGCAGCTCTTTGGCTACGAGTTCATCGACTGCGGCGGCTACGGCATCGAGGCGGCCGACAAAAACTGCCCGGCGGGGATGACGAAGGAGTGCCCGGACCACTTCGACTGCTACGCGCCGTGCGAGTCGTCGCAGCTTGGGCAGTGGGTGACGTTCGTCGGCGCCGAGGGTGGTCTCGGCGGCGAGTGCGTGAAGTACGGCGGCGCTAAGTGGAACCCGAATAAGCGAACGGAGGAGGCGGTTTCCGAGGAGTATTTGGTGTGGCTCGGCAGGAGCGAGTACGCGCGTCACTCGTTCGATAACATCTTCTGGGCGTTCATCACCATCTTCCAGATTCTGACTGGCGAGAACTGGAACGAGGTGATGTACGACGGCATGAGGCACACCAACTCGTGGACGTGCGTTTACTTCATCGTGCTGGTGGTTTTGGGCAACTACATCATCCTGAACCTCTTCCTCGCCATCCTCCTCGATAATTTCGGGGGTGTCGGGGAAGATGACGACGGGGAGGGCGAGCAGTCGGTTAATGGCAAGAAAGGGTCGAGGCCGTCCTCGCGCGCTAAATCGCTCAAGGATGGAGGCGCTGGGGCGCCCAGCGCGATTCCGTCGATCAAGGATGAAAAAGGGAACAAGCTCAAGAGCTACAACTCGATGGCTGCGTGGAAGACGGAAGATTTCGTGTCGAAGAAGAGCAACTTGGAGAAGCTCAAGGAGCAGGGCGTGGACCCGAAGCACATCCTCTACGGCAAGCACGTCCCCGCGCTCAAGCACAGCTCGCTCTACATCTTCGGTCCGCACAATCCGCTGAGGCTGGCCATCGCGAAGGTGATATACCACAAGTACTTTGAGTACTTCATCATCGGAGTGATCCTGATCAGCTCGATCATCCTGGCGGTGGACGGCCCGGCGTACAGCAAGGACGCGCCCGTGTACGACAAGGACCTGCCGAACCTCCAGGATAAGCTCAAGACGGTGATGGACATCATGGACACGGTGTTTCTCTTTTTCTTTGTCTTTGAGGCGATGCTGAAGGTGATCGTCCGCGGTTTCATCGCCCACGAGGGTGCCTACCTGCGCAGCGCGTGGAACGTCCTAGATTTCATCATCGTCATCGTGGGCCTGATCGCGTTCGGCATCGAGTACAGCGACGGGTCATCACGCGACTTGATGGCGGTGCGCGCGTTGAGGACGTTTCGAGCGCTGAGACCCCTTCGCATGGCGTCCAGGGCGCAGGGCATGAAGGTGGTCGTCAACGCGTTGTTCAGCGCGGTTCCCGGGATAACGAACGTGGCGTTCGTGTGCCTGCTGTTCTACGTCATCTTCGGCATCCTCGGCTTGAACCTCTTCATGGGGAAGATGTACTACTGCGGAGACGCTTCAAACATCGCGGCGCACTTGGTGCCGGAGAGCGTCGGGGTGTTGGACGCCGCGATGACCAGAGCGTGGTGCTTCCGCGACGACGGCGCGCACTTCCACTACTGCCCCGCCAAGACGGACCCGTTGTACGCGTCGCGGAACGAGTGGACGAGCGTGCTGGACCTCCCGAGGGCGAGCGGTGACGCTTGGACGTGCTCCAAGACGACGGCGGGGACTGGATTCACCGCGGCGTGGGACGTCGAGGTGAGCGGCACGATCGGCGCGGAGTGGACGTGCACGCCGGGCGCGGACACCGTCACCGCGTACGCGTCTGGGGCCGAGTTCACCGCGCTCGCCGCCGCGAACGGCGCCGGCGACTACACCATCAAGTCGACGTGCGAGCCTAAGGCGTACCAGACGGCTTGGGTGAATCCGCGGGATTACGATTTCGACAACATCGGGCACTCCATGTTGTCGCTGTTCGAGATGGCGACGCTGGAGGGATGGCTGGAGATTATGTACCACGGCGCGGACACCACCGAGATTGACCTGCAGCCGATCCGGGATAATAACCCGTACTACTGCCTGTTCTTTGCCTTTTTCATCATCGTCGGGTCGTTCTTCGTGATGAACCTGTTCGTCGGCGTGACCATCGACAAGTTCAACGAGATGAAGGAGAAACAGGAGAAGAGCGTGTTCTTAACCGACGAACAGCAGTCATGGGTGACCATTCAGCGGCTGCTGGTGGGAATTCGGCTGAAGAAGACGGCGAACAGGCCGCTGAATCGCATGCGCAACTTCATCTACGACATCGTCACCAGCCGCAGGTTCGAGTCGCTCATCTTGACGCTGATCATGGTCAACATCGTGGTCATGTCCATGACCCACGCGGACATGTCGGAGGACTTCGAGCAAGGTTTGTTCTTGGTCAACTGCGGGTTCGCGGCGATCTTCTGCGTCGAGGCGATCATGAAGCTCATCGCGTTCAAGCCCGGCGGATACTTTCGAGATCCGTGGAACACGTTTGATTTCTTCGTGGTGACGCTGTCCGTCGTGGGCATCGCCGTCACCTTGACCACGGACATCTCGGCGACGTACCTGAGCATCATCCGCGTGTTTCGCGTGGCGAGGATCTTCAGGCTGATTCCCAAGGCTAAGGGGCTGAAGAAGCTGTTCCAGACGTTGCTCTATTCGCTTCCGGCTTTGACCAACGTCGGCGCGGTGCTGTTCCTGTTCTTCTTCATCTTCGCCGTGCTGGGGATGAACCTGTTCGGTAAGGTTCGGATCACCGGCAACTTCCTCAACAGGTACGCCAACTTCGAGACGTTCGGGTTCTCGATGCTCACGCTGTTCCGCATGGCGACGGGCGAGGCTTGGAACGGCATCATGCACGACTGCATGATCACGAAGGATTGCGTGTATTACCAGGATCCGGCTACCGGTGACGTGACTTATTACAACCAGGAAGATTCCTTCTGGCAGGACCTGGACGAGGACACGTACACCAATCAGTGCACGCCGCACCCGGTCGGCGCCATCATATTCTTCTGCTTCTTTTGCATCCTCTGCGCGTTTGTCATGCTCAACCTGGTCATCGCGGTCATCTTGGACAACTTCCAGAACAACTCGAAGACGTCGGAGCTGGGCGTGAGCAAGGAGGACATGATGCACTTCACCGACGTGTGGATGCGTCTAGACCCGCGGGCGACCTACTACATACCCGCGGAGAAGCTGCCACGTGTCATCGGCGCCATGGACCACCCGGTGGGCACGCGAGGTTTGAGCAAGCGCGAGGCTAAGACGAAGTGCATGCACGTCATCATGACAGTCGACATCCCGAACCACGACGGCAAGATTCACTTCCTCGAGACCCTCCACGCGCTCACGGGCCGGATCGCCGGGACGGAGCTGCCCGAATCGGAGGAGGTCAAGGTGAGGGACTCGATGGTGGACAGGCTGCCCACCTTTGACAACGCGAAGGACGTTCCAAAGTTCACGGCGGCGCACTTCCACGCCGCGCTCTACGTGCAGGCGGCGGTGAGGGGATACATGCAACGGTACAGGATGAGGGAGAAGCTGAAGCAGGCGGAGACCCGCGCGGATGAGAAGCGTGAGGCGGCGGAGGCCCGGAAGGCGGGTAAATGAGGAGGCATCTATCGCTTAGCAATCGATGAAACACTATCTTATTAGAACTTCACCAGACGTTCACCAGCCTTTTAGCTCACTGCGTCTTTTTGGTATCCTCCGCGCCGTCTTCCTCGTCGCCCTCGACGAACGCCCAGACAGCTCGCAACTCCTTGAACCCCCCGCCGATCAGCGCGCGAATGAAGGTGGCGCCCAAGATACCCGGCACGATGTAAAGCAGCGCCGGCTGCGCCGCGTTGAAGACGTTCATGACGATGATCGTAGTCGCCAACCCGGCGAAGTACCCGAAGATCACCGCCGGGAAGTACCTCACGGGCGCCGGCTTACCCTCCGCGCGCGCCTGTTCCGCGCGGGCACGATCCATGCGCAGCGTGAGCGCCACGTAGATCCCCGGGACCACGATGTCGCCCAGCCCGAGCATGGAAAACGGCGACTTGGAGTCGGGATCCGCGTCTCTGGGAAACAGGAGTTTGATGGGCGCGTCGAACGACTTGGCCACCGTGACCATGACTGGCGTGAAGAACACCCAGAAGATGTCGTAGAAGAAGAGGCCGACGAGTAGGATGGTTCCGATCTGCACGCTGTCCAAGGTGAGAAACTCGACGCCGGTGAGTGAGAACGCGAGGCCGAGCGCGTTGTTGGCCACCCAGTGCTTTTCCATCACGTACCAGCCGCAGAAGCCGCACGCGGCGAAGCCGGCGATGAGCTCGGGGATCGTGCACTCCAGCCGCGACGGCGCCTCGGTGATGAACGGGATCGTGGGTAGGGTTCCGAACTTGAGCACCTTGCCCGCGATTTTCTTCGGGACGAAACGCGCGAGCACCGGGGAGAGGCATCCCGTGAGCGAGAAGATCCCGAGGATGACGAAGTACCCGGTGAGGAGCTTGTTGACGAGATCCTTGGGGAGGTACTTGAACAGGATGAAGAACGAAAACAGGACGCAGCTGCCGATGAGGGGGAACCTCATGGCGTCCTGCTTGGTCATCGCCTCGGTGTTGCCCTGCGCCACGGGCTTGATGGACCGGTACGCCCCGGCGTACACGGCCAACGTCGCGGTCGCCAGGATGTTGGCGTTGGGCTCGATCGCGGTGACCGCCGCGCAGCACACCTGGAGCAACACCAGCGCGATGTGGGCCATCGGAGCCGCGATGTGGGTAGCATCCTCGATATCGGCCGCGGCCTTCGCCGTCGCGGAACGAGTACCGGCCATGACCCTCCTCGTGCTGTCGAACAATGGATCGGGTAATCATTGGCCGCGGACTTTTACAGCGGAGATCACGAAATTCCGGCACCTCGGTGCTGGCGCTGCACAAGCACCGGGCGTCGTCCCGGCGGAGGCAGTCATCGTGGCGGTTCGGGGTCGGACCGCACCGCGCTCGCTATGGACCTCAAGAGCATCAAGGGTGCGCTAAAGTCAGCCGCGGGGAAGGCGTCCAAGGCTGCGCAGGAAGCTGGGATCTCGGCGTACGCGTCAGCCAAGGCTGCCGCATCGAACGCCGCGTCCACGGCGACCGGTGCGCTGAAGTGCACGCGCGATTACGACCTCGGCGCGCCCGTCGTGGCATCGGGTGGACCCGGGTGTCTGTTCACCATCGTGGACGGCACGCGAAGGGGCAAAGGGGGCGCCGCTGGCAAGCAACCCGCGAACGACGCCACGACGCCTAATTCTCGCGTCAGCGTTTGGTTGCTAGACAAAGGCGCACTCGTCCGGGACGGGAAGCACTCCAAGGAGGAAATCGAGCAGATGCTCCAGCTCATCCGCGATGACGCGTCGCGAATGCTACGACTGAGGCACCCGGGGATCCTGCGGCTGGAGCAACCGCTCGAGGAAACACGAACCCACCTCGCGTTGGTCACGGAGCCAATCTTCGCATCCGCACATGACATAACGGCAAAGGGCGCCAACCTCGCGGGGAAACAGCGCGAACGCACTAGGGCATTCGAACAGGGTGTGGGTACCAGCGGTGGCGATCCATCTTCCACGGGACACGGACCGTCACACGGCGCGGTCCAGCCTCCCAAGCGACTCGCTTCGATCGTTTTGTCGCAGCTGGAGGTGAAACACGGCGTATCCGCGTTGGCGAACGCGCTCCACTTCCTCCACAGAAGCGCCGGGCTGGTGCTTCGCGGGTTAGGGCCCTCGTGCGTCGTGGTGACGAGTCGTGGGGACTGGAAGATCGGCCCCGGGGCGTTCGCGCACGCCAGGGGCGGGCCGGACGGGGGTAACCCCGCGGATTTTTATTTAGGCCCGTCTGGACAAAATACTTCCAGCGTCGGGTACGGGTCTTCATCGAACGAGGCGTTCGTGACTGGCCCGTTGCCGCTCGTTCCCCCCGCGGGATACATCGCCCCGGAGCTGGTCATCGGAACGAACGGTGGGTACGGCGGTGGCGGCCGTGCAGACGCGACGGAGCAGGCGGACGTCTTCTCCCTCGGCGCGGTGATCCACGAATTGGCGGGTAACCCTCCGTTGCTGGGTACGAGTTGTTCGATGGGGTGCGAGGCGAGCGAAGGGGACTACCGGAGCGGTTTAAGGGACGCCAAGTTTGTTGGTGCGTGCGCGTCGGTGGTGTCGAGGATGTGCGCGAGGGACCCGAACGTTCGGCCGAGCGCTGAGAACGTTTGCGCAGACGCTTGGTTCCAAAATGACGTGGGTTTAAGCGCTTTGAGGGAGCTGGACTGTTTCATACAGAAGGACGTGCTGGCACGTGCCGCGTTTTTACAGTCGCTGCAAGGCCAGTGGGACCTATTCGACGCGAGGGTGACGCAGTACAGGGTGCTGCCCCCGCTGCTCACCGAGCTCCGAACGCCCGAGCTCCAGCCGCTGGCGCTGCCGCTGATTCTCAACCTCGCGGAGCGGCAGACTTCAGAGGATTTCAGCGAGTGGACGCTGCCGCACCTCGCGCCGCTCCTCGCGACCGCGACGGGTCACACTTTAGGTACCATCTTAAAGTCCACGGCGGCGTTCGCGGACCGCGTGCCATCCCCGGAGATCTTCGAGCTCTACGTCCTCCCCGCCGTGCTCCGCGGCGTCGTCGCCCCCGAGGTACTCGTCCAGGAAGAAGCCCTGCGACAGGTCATCGCCGCCGCGCACAAGGTGACACCCGAGACGTTACGTATCTCCGTCGTCCCGCTGCTCCACAGAACCGCGGTGGACACCACGGCGGCGGCGGTGCGGGTAAACGCGCTAGTCGCGTTGGGCAAAATCGCGCCGTGTTTCACCGTACCCGAATTCGACGCCACCCTCGACGCGCTGCGTCGTATAGCCGCCAACGATAATGGCGCCGCGACGGTGATGTGCGTGCTCGGCGTGGCGGACGCGATGGGTAAGGTTGGCGGGGTTGGGTTGATCGCGTCGCGGTGCCTGCCGCTGGCGTGTCCGCTGATGTTAGCCCCAGGGTTGAACCGGGCGCAGATAGGAACGGTGGCGCGGACGCTCGGGTCGATGCTGCGGCGCGTGGAGGAGGCGAGGGTGGCCACCGCGCCCGCCGCGCCTCCGCCCCCAAAGCCAAAGGCAACGAGGCCGCCACCCGCGGTGCCCGCACGATCTATGGGAGGTGAAGGAACCGATCCATTCGCCGCGTCGGCGGCGGCGGCGGCGGCGGCTCCCGACTTGTTCTCGGGCATGACCACAAACAGCGCTACTCCTTCGTTGACGCCGATGCGTTTGACCCCGCCGCCGCCGTTGGGGGGCGTGCCGCGCGTGTCGTCCGCGACGGAGCAGCTCACGGCGGCGCTATCCGCGGCGGATGACCTGGAGACCCTGTTCACGGATCCGGGGTACAGGCCCTCGGTGAATGTAAACGTCGTCGCGAGCGCGGGTGCTTCGGGGGACATGTTTTCGGGGATGAACGCGGGCCCGGGGGCGGGGGGGATGGGCGGGGCGCGTGGTGCGGGGCGCACGGGTCAGGGCGCGCTCGACGCGAAGGAGTTCTCGCTGCTCTGAGCGCGGAACTACCGGTAGACTTAGCATGAACGACACGAAACGGTGCTCACGCTCGCTCTGTGAAAATCTCGTCACTGGAAAAGCGGTCCGGTCTCGTAAAACCCAATTGTGGCGGCACCTTTTTCACAAATCGTTGGAAACACCATGTTGACCACGCTCTGTACACCCATCGTCGGTTTCGCGGTCGGCGCTCGCGCCCCTGCCCGGGCGCGCGTCGCCGCCCGTAATAGCCTCAGCGCGCGCTCGTCCGTCGCGGGCACCACCCTCGCCGGTGCGCGCCCCGCCCTTTGCCTTATCTCAAAAGCGACAAATTCCCGATACACGTCGACGCGCATCCATCGAAGCGCGTTCTCTACTCCCTCTCCTCGCTGACCCTCTCGTCCCGATATCTCGCTCAATCTCCGTGTCATCAGGCACCGTGGCGAGTCAGCGGGCCAACACTCGCGGCTCCCTCTGCGTCGTCGCGGGCAAGAAGGACAAGCGCAAGGGCGGCGGTGGCGCCAAGCCCGCCGGTGGCGGAGGCGCCGGCGGTGGCGCCAAGACCGGCGGCAACCAAGGCCACAAATCCCCGGGCAAGGTCAAGGAAGGCTCAGCTTACCAGACCGAGACCCGTAAGATCATCCTCTCCCTCTCCAAGGTACGCAAGGTCACCCCGACCGGCAAGGAGCTCATCAAGAACATCAACCTCGGCATGTACCTCGGCGCGAAGATCGGCATCTTGGGAGCAAACGGAGCGGGTAAGTCAACGCTGATGAAGATCCTCGCGGGCGTGGACAAAGAGTTCGACGGCGACATACACCTCGACGACGGCATCAAGGTTGGGTACCTGCCCCAGGAACCGCCCCTGGACGACGGCGAGACGGTGATGGAGAACATCCAAGTGGGAGTCGCCGCGGTGAAAGCCGACGTCGACGAGTACAACCAAATCGCGATGGACATGACCGACCCGGACTGCGACATGGACAAGCTCATGTCACGCATGGACGCGCTGCAGACCAAGCTCGACGCGACGAACGCGTGGGAGATTGAAAGGACCGTGGAGCGCGCGATGGACGCGCTCCGATGCCCCCCGGGCGACGCCCTCGTGAAGAACCTCTCCGGAGGCGAACGCCGCCGCGTGGCCATCTGCCGACTTCTCCTCGCGCAGCCCGACATCTTACTCCTCGACGAGCCCACGAACCACCTCGACGCGGAATCCGTCGCGTGGCTCGAGAAGTTCCTCGCCACATTCCCCGGCACCGTCGTCGCCATCACGCACGACCGCTACTTCCTAGACAACGTCGCCGGCTGGATCCTAGAGCTGGACCGCGGCGAGGGTATCCCGTTCGAGGGCAACTACAGCACGTGGCTCGAGTCCAAGTCCAACCGCCTCGCGTCCGAGCAGAAGAAGCAGGACGCGCTGTCACGGACCATCAACGCGGAGCTGGAGTGGGTACGGAAGAACGCCAAGGGCCAGCAGAAGAAGGGTAAGGCGCGGCTGAGGGCGTACGAGGAGCTCTGCGACGAGGCGACCAAGTTCACCGCTCGAGCCGACCTCGATTCCATCACCATCCCGGCCGCGCCCAGGCTCGGAGACGTTGTCGTGGACGTCAAGGGTCTGTCCAAGGGATACGAAGGCCGCGGGCTGTTGATCGACGGGTTCGACTGCATGGTCCCGCCGGGCGCCGTCGTCGGTATCGTCGGAGCCAACGGCGCGGGAAAGACGACACTTTTCAAGATGATCACCGGCGTCGACGAGCCGGACAAGGGTTCGGTCGTCGTCGGCGAGACGGTCAAGCTGATGTACGTCGACCAGAGCCGCGACTCGCTGGATGACGAAAAGACGGTTTTCGAGACGCTTTCCGGAGGCGCGGAGGAGATCAACCTCGGGTCGCGAACCGTCAACGCCCGCGCGTACTGCGGCTGGTACAACTTTAAGAGCTCCGATCAGCAGAAGAAGGTCGGGCAGCTCTCCGGGGGCGAGCGCAACAGGCTCCAGCTGGCGAAGACGTTGACGAGCGGCGGTAACGTGCTGATGCTGGACGAGCCCACGAACGACCTCGACGTGTCCACGCTGCGGGCGCTGGAGGAGGCCATCACTTCGTGGAACGGGGTCACCATGTGCATCTCGCACGACAGGTGGTTCCTGAACAAGATATGCACGCACATCATGGCGTACGAAGGGGACTCGCAGGTGACGTTCTTCCAAGGGTCGTACGATGAGTACGAGGAGCACAGGAAGGAACGCATGGGCGGCGGCGAGCCTGCACCGCTGAAATTCAGACCAATGCCCGCAATGGCGTGATAAAATTACTTTAGACTGCACCTTGAATACGCATACGACTATGCACCACAAAATATAATTTGAAATAAATAGGACCTCGACGTATGGAGTTTCAGTTACAATCGCCATTTTTTCTCGAGTTTTGCCTTCAGAACACTCGCTAAGAAAACTCGCACCAATCCCGCTCCACTCGCCCTCTTTGTAACGCGCTAGGCAGAAACCGCCAAGCCGCAGGAACGATGTCTGCGATTCGCAAGAAGGTGCGTTCACGTTCGAGCCTCGTGCCACCCCCGATGCGCCGTCGCACGCGCGTCGGGCGTCGGGTTTCCGCGCGACCTCGTCATCGAGCCCTAGTTTTCTCGCCAAGAGCCGAGCCATCGCGCGTGCCGAGACTGCCGCCGAGACGAGACGCTGACCGATCCCCCGCCCCTTTTCTCCCCCGACAGATCGTTAAGGACGATGGCGCCGCCCTCTCTGAGTTCGAGAAGGAGGTTGCTCAGGTGCGTGTCGGATCCCGGGCCCCCAACACCGGCGGAAGGTTCCGCGTTTCCAGGGATCGCCGTTAGGGTTTTTTTACAGTGCGCGCGCGGGCGAGAAGTGGCGATGTGCACGGCCCGGCGGCGAGCTCGCGCGTGGTCAATCGAGGACCCGCGGCGTCCGGGCTTCGCCGCGCGGGAGTGCATAGGACGTGAACGATCCGTTTAAGGCGTTCGAACGCCCGTACGATCGTCGCGGCTCGCCCCGCGCGCGCACGCCGTCGCGCCCTCACCTCGGAAAACAACACCGCGAGGACCTCAACGCTGACCTCTCCACCCCTCCATTCATCTTTTCAGGCTCTCTTCGACCTCGAGGCTACCAACAACGAGCTCAAGGCTGAGCTCAAGGACCTCTACATCAACGGCGCGCAGGAGGTTGACGTGTCCGGTGGCCGCACCGCGGTCGTGATCCACGTCCCTTTCCGCAAGCTGAAGCAGTTCAACAAGATCCAGCAGAGGCTGGTGCGCGAGCTCGAGAAGAAGTTCAGCGGCAAGGATGTGGTGCTCGTCGCGACTCGCCGCATCAACCCCGTGCCCTCCTCCGGTTTCGCCCGCGCCAGGCCCAGGTCCCGCACCCTCACCGCCGTGCACACCGCCCTCCTCGAGGACCTCGTGTACCCCACCGAGATTGTCGGCAAGCGCCAGCGCTACAGGCTGGACGGTTCCAGGCTTCTCAAGGTGTACCTCGATCCTAAAGATCGCAACACCACCGAGTACAAGCTGGACACTTTCGCGGGCGTGTACAAGAAGCTCACCGGTAAGGAGGTTGTCTTCGAGTTCCCCGTCCAGGAGTCCGCCTAAGTCAAACGCTTAGTCGCGATTCGCGGAGGTAGAGACTCTTAGAGTAATTTGGGGGGGTTGTAAACGAAGATAAATTGCTTCGTGCTCAAAAACGTCTCTCGTGTCAAAGCGCTCGTTAGACTCGTGTCGCCTCCGTATTAAAAAATAGAATAGTCCACCCCCAACTCACCCTCTCAGTTCCCGCCCGTCATCTGCGACGCCTTGAGCTTCCGCAGCTGCAGTCGCACCTCCGAGTCCGTCTTGGCCAGTATGCGCCGTTCGCTCACCCGCACCCGCGCCGCCGCGACGGACCGCTGCGTTTGCCGGACGGGCTCCGGAAACACTCCGACCCACGCGTCGGCGTCTGGAAACTTGGCGAGCTCCCCTTCCGACGGCCCGCGAAGCTCCGCGAGGAAGCTCTTTTGCTTCTTCGCCTGCTTACCCGCCGGTTTCGTCGGATCCGACGCGGCGATCTCCCTGTCCTTCTCGAGCGTATTCGGGTACTTGGACAACGCTTCGCTGGTGACGTCGGCCAGAAGCTCCCGAACGGCGATCTCGCCCGCGACGCCGCCCAACACCTCCCCCTGCGTGCCCCTCTTCCCCTTCGTGATCGCGCCCAGCAGCCCGCCCACCATGGCGTTGCCGATCAGCGCGCGCGTCGCGAGCTCGGGCAGTTCCTTCGGATCCTTCGGATCGCACAGCGCGAACGACGCGTATTGAAGCAGCTGCTTGGGGTAGCCGTTGAGCTTGAGCGGGAACGCCTCGACGGGGCCGAGGCCGATACGCTTCAGGGCATCCGCCTTGGCGTCCGCGTACCGATCGTCGGGGTCGATGCCGAGGACCACCTCGAACTCGTCGTCGGGGTTCTCGCCAACCGCGGGGGCGAACCCGTAGGAGATCAACAGTTCAGACGAGGGCCTGGAGCCGTAAGAGGCGTAAACCTGCTCGCCAACCTTGTACCGTCGGTCGGGGGAGAGGCACACGGCGCCGCCGGTGTCGTCGATGTAGGCGTTGCACCCGGGCCTGTGGTTGAGCATGTCCGCCCAAGGAACGAGCGCGAGCTCGCCGCCGCGGTTGGGCAGGCGGATGAGGCGCGAGAAGAGCACGTCGAATGCCCATCGCAGCGCCCCGGGGGTGAGCGCGGGAAAGTCGGCGCGGATCTCCTCGATCGCCGCGTCGACGGAGGCCTGCCGCTCCATGGCCGCGCGCTGCGACGGGGATCCCGCGAGGAGGCTCTTGATGTCGTCCTCCGGCCAGTCCAGCACGCCGCCCGTGCGTCTGGGCAGCGCCTTGACGTAGGTTGCGAATCGCCCGCCGTCCTCGCCCGCGTCGATGGCCAGCGCCTGCTCGGCGAGGAAGGCGGCGAGCACCGACCACTCCTGCAGGTTGGCGTGCGCGGGGCCGAGCTTAGACTCCGCGATCGCGCGCTCCACCGTGATCAGCGTCGTCTCCGGGATGTCCAGCAAACTCTCGCCGCGGCGAACCTCGTCGGTGGCGACGAGGCCGCGACCCTCCGGTAGGTCCACCACGAGCTCGAGCTTCTGCGCGGGTAACGCCTGCTGGACCGTCATCCAGCGCATGAACTCCTCCTTGGACGCGGTACCGACGCACGCGGGGATCTCATCGTCGCCCAAGCGCGTCTCCGGGAGCGCCTCGTCCGCCGCGGTCGTCTCGGTGTCCTGGATCGCTTCCGACGCCCTCGTGACCAGATTGTCGTTGCGAGGCGCTGAGCGATGGGCCGGTCGCGTGGAGGTCAGTCGCGCGCGGCGGGACCTCGGGGCGGACGCGCGCGACGCGACGCCGAGACGCGCGGCGCTCGCGATGGTGGATGACGCCATGGTGATCGGCGTTTCGATCCCGATACCTGGACGCGGGGGAGCCTCCGAGCGTCGCCGACTGTGCGCGCGGGGCGACGTATCGCGAGCGATTTATTCAGGGAGATCTTATCGTGTCCTTGAAGTCCTCGGAAATTTAACCGTGTTTTCTGAGTCAATGCATCTCGAGTCATTAACTCGCCGATCGCGCCATGGAAACAAAACAAACTCTTGGCGGCCGAGTCAAGACCGCCGCCCCATTTATTACTGTCATCTATACTCCGTCGCCGCACACCGCGCCGCGCTTGGTTCGACCGGACCGACCGGAACCGCCCAACCTCAGCCGACGAACGTCGCGCGAAGTTGAGCGCGAGCGCCAGCGGGACACGCACGAACGTATCGCGCGCGACCCACCGAGACGAGAGGAGGACCGCCGTGCAGCGTCTCCAATCTTTTCTTTGTCGGCGCCGATTTCCGGCAATTGCGGTCGAGTAGACTGACGCCCACCCCCCCGACGCGCACGATCATCTCGCGACCCGATACATCGGCGGGTGCCATGGCGGTCAGCCTGAAGGAGCGCGTCGCCGGCCACAGCGACTTCTTCGACAGGCTCGTCGAGCTCATACCCGCCAGGTACTACGTGCCCGACGAGCAGAACCCGGAGTGGTCCAAGTTCCAAAAGACCAAGAGCGCCAAGGCTGCCGCCAAGCAGGCGGCGAAGGAAAACTCCAAGAAGGCGCTCAGGGCTAAGCTACAGCCCGGGAACGCGATGACATCGCTGGAGAAGATGCGCCTCAAGGAGGGCGCAGAGGGATCCGACGAAGACGACGAAGACGATGCGAAGGGATCCGACGAGCCCGAATCTGACAACGAGTCCGACTTTGAGGACGACGTCGAGGACGATGCATCCGATTCCGCGGACGATTCAGATACCCCGCCCAAGAAGACGGTGCCGCGCGTCCCCAACGGCGACAAGGCACGCGCCAAGCTCGACCCGTCGGCGGACGACGCGTCGGCGGCGAGGATCGAAAACGTCCCAGCCGCGGGGGCGCCGCCGACCGCCGCGGGCTGGTCCTTGGGCGACGGCGCCGGCGGCGACCGGCTCGAGGAGCTCCGATTGCGTCTAAAGGCTAAGATCGAGGCGTCGAGGGTGGCGAGGAAGGCGGAGGAGACCGCGGAGAAGGCTGCCAAGGCGAGGGAGTGGCGCGAGAAGAAGAAGAAAACCAAAGCCGAGAAGAACGCGGAGAAGCGAAAGAGGAGAGAGTCGGAAGACGCCGCCGGTTCGAAACCCGGCGCCGATTCGGATTCCGAGTCCGACGAACCCATCCGGGACAAGGGTGCCGACGACAAGTTCGATTTCGGACGCGTGGACATGGGCGACGGCGTCGGAGGCGGCGCGCCCAAGCGGAAGCGGGCGAAGAAGGAGACCCTCCTGGCCCGCGCCGTCGACCAGCGCAGGGCGGTGGCCGACGCGGGCGGCGAGGAAACCGTGGCGGGGCAGAAGGTGGCTGAGAAGTTCTCCTGGTCCGCCGCGCTCGCCAGAGCCGGCGGCGAGAAGGTTCTGGACGATCCCAAGCTCCTCAGCAAGAGCGTCAAAAACGAGCAAAAGCGCAAGAAAAAATCTCAGGAGAAGTGGGAGAAGCGCGAGGCTTTCCAGAAGGAGCAGATGGCGGACAAACAGAAGAAGCGGAAGGACAACCTCAAGTCGCGGGTCAAGGCGAAGATCGAGCGGAAGATCGACAAGCGGGAGAAGAAGCGGAACCGGCCCGGGTTCGAGGGCCGGTCGCAGGGACCAATCAACAAGTGATTCAGATAGATTTCAACGACACACACGAGATTTATTACGTACGAAGGTCTCATCTCATCACTCCACTCGTAACACTCACGTGCAAACACGCTTCCACTTCATCGAGCGTTACCTCACCGCTCGGCCCTGTGTCCCATGAAGAACCCGCGCCAGTCCCCTTTGTGCCGCCTGAGCTGCAGGAGCGCGTACACGCAACCTCCGAGCCATCCGGTTGTCATCATGATCGCCGTCCACGCCGCGGCGACTAGACCATTCGCTTCCCTGAACCATATCCACATCGAGTACACCGTGAACCCGACGTACAGGTCCACGAGGGACACGATCCCCCACGGGTTCGACACGAGCCACTGGACCTGCGTGGAGTTATCCGGGACGCCCCCGGTGGATGTGTACAATGCCCAGGATATGACGAAGAACATGAGGGCGGCACCGACGTGGCACACGAGCGAGGCTGCCTTGGCGAAGTCGTTCCCGCGGCGGGCCTGCCAGTCGGACGATCCGGTTTCCGGCACGGGCTGCCAGTCGCCGGACATGTCGCTCCCGGCTCGAACCGCGGAGCGGTGCTTCGTGGTGCTGTCGCGCGTGGAGGGCAACCCGGTGGTGGGTCGTCCCGAGAATGCGAGGTGCGCGCGTGTCGGGGACGCGCGGGGCGGGCGGTGCGGCGCGGGTCGACGCTTGAAGGTCGGGTGGACGCCGGGAGACGGTGGCGCGAGTTCGGTACCGACGCGTATCGACGACGAAGCGCGAAGCATGCGGCGTCCGGTGCTCTGCACGGCTGTCGTCTTCCGAGCCCCTCGGCACCACATCCTGACGTGGCGCTGATCCGAAACCGGTGATTGTTTAACCTCAATCGTGGGTCAAATCGCCAACGGTAGTGTTCGACACAGCACCCGCGCGCGACCCACCGTCGTCGCAAACCCGCCGATCGCCACACACCGATCGCATCGGATACGCCACCGAGTGATCCGCACGCTCGTCGCACGGTAACGCGCGACCCAGGCACCGCCACCGAATAGGTTGACATCGACTGACGATGGGGGGCAAGAACAAGAAAAAAGGAGGTCGCGGAGGTGGCGGATCGGGCGGCGGTGCCCCTAAGCCCGCCGGGGAGGTCCCCAAGCCCAAGCCCGCGGCCGCCGAGCCCGAGGGCACCCCGTCCAAGAAGCCCCTCCTCGACGAGGAATCGTCCAGCTCCTCCTTCGTGCCTCCCGCGCCCAAGGTTGCTGAGAAGGCCCCAGAGCCCGAACCGGAGCCGGAGCCGGAAATCGCCGATGCACCCGCTGCCCCCGAGCCCGAGCCCGCCGCTGCCGCTGCGCCCGAGCCCGAGGCTGCGCCCGAACCCGCCGCCGATGCCGAGGCTGATGTCAAGGCTGCCGAGGAAGAGAAGGCCGCCGCCGCGAAGGCTGCCGCCGAGGAGAAGGCTGCCGCCGAGGAGAAGGCTGCCGCCGAGAAGGCTGCCGCCGAGGAGAAGGCCAAGGCTGAGGCTGCCAAGCCCGCGGATGTGAAGGTTGAGGTTGACAAGAAGGAAGAAACCGCGCCCCTCGCCGCGCAGCCGAGCTCGCCCGCCGCCTCCGAATCCGAGGAGAAGTCCCAGGGATGCTGCATCATCATGTAAGCGAGTGGGGACGGGCGTCGTAGGGTTCCCACCGAGCCGCGTCCGATGGACGCCGCTGCTGTAGATACAACCCCAAAACGGGGGGAACATATATATTAAACCGTAATAACCGTCAAATAACGCACACGCCACCAGTAACGCGACGCTTCACGAATCTAATTCCGGCAATTACGAAACCGACCCCGAATGCCCATACGAGATCTCCAGCAGAATCTCCTCGGAGCCGAGTCAGAAGAATTATTCCGAGTTGACGGCACACGCACAGCACACCACACGCCATGGCTCGCTGGCTCCTTTTCGTCGCGTGCGTGCTCTCCGCGCTCTCGCTCGCCTCGGCGGCGCGCCCGAACCCCCACGACGGTATCGCGCTGAAGATCTCGCGCCACGCGAAGGCCCTGGGTGGCGAGTCAGATCTGAAGAATGGCGAATTCATCATGAACGCAGAGTCGCTCGCCACCCCCCAGTGCGACGCCGCGTGGAAGATCCTCAACAGCGACAGGTCCACCGGCGGGTACATCGAGACCGTGGAGAAGATCTTCGCCATCGGGCGCGCCGTGGGTCAGGAGGCCGGCGCCGTCTGCGGCGCGCACCTCAAGGTCCGATGGGACGCCAAGCCCGTGTATTGCAAGCAGTCCTGCTCCGACTTTTGGACCCCCGAGCGCATGGACATCGCCGACGAGCTCGACGCGGCGGCCGGCAGGGTTCTTCCCGGCGGGCACACGCTCATGTGGCTGCACGAGAGCGTCACGCTTCCCTTCCCGCCCTTCCCCTTGGTGGACATGAAGGCGGATTTCGACGCCATCATGCCGGTGATTGTACCCGCCGCCTGCGAAGACGCCGCGGACATGGACGGCATCCTCGGGTGGTTCAGCGCGGCGTGTCACAGCGAGAACCCGAAGCTTAAGCACTGCGACTACAGCTTCGACTGATACGATACGATGCGATACGATACGATGCGATGCGATACGTGTATAGATAAGCTGCCAGACTGTAAACAAAAAAGAGAATCGACCGCGTCAGCAGGTCAGCGTTTTTTTCGTCCCGAGTCAACTTTGCCGTTGGGCCCCCGACAGAGGCGGAGGCGCGATGGACGCACCGCCGCTGGGATGGACGGCGGAGGGCCGCGCGCGTAAGATGCGCGCGCTCCGTGTGGAGGCAGGCCGTAAGGCGAAAGAGGAGCTGGACGCCGCGAGAGAGAGGTGCGCGTCGCGTCTCGCCGACCCGCTCGTTCCGTAAATCCCCCCCGAGACGGCACCTTTGCCATCCATCTGACCCCCCGCACCCATCGTCTCTCGCAGGTTACGCAAGAAGGAGGCTCTGCTGCGCAGGATGAAGCAGGACAGGGCGAAGGAACACGAAACCCTCCGACGGATGGCGACCGAGGACGACGGCGAGGCGCTCGAGCGACGGGCCAGAGAGGCGGAGGCGCGAGCCGACGACAAGGAAAACAGACGGCTGTGGTTCCGACCGTGCGAGACGTGCTTCGAGATACGCAAAGCCGCGGCGCTCAGCAAGGATCCGGACTACGCCTCGAGGCTATGCACGCGATGCAACGCACGCGCGGTGAAGGAGGCTGCCGAGGAGGTACGACGGGTCCGGCGTGCAGACGGCGGAGAGGACGATGACGATGAGACCAATCCGAGGACGGTGTCCGCGTTGCGCGCGGATCTCGCGGATGCGGAGGCGTTGGTGGCGCTCTCGAACGATGAGAAAGGACGCATCGCCGCGCTCGATCGATGCGTGCAGCTGCGACTGGCCATCGAGACGGCGCAGGCGGGTGCCACGTGGGAGGCGCGGCGGCGGCGCGTGGAGGAAAGGGACGAGGAAAAGGACGACGAATACGATCCGCTCAACACGAGCATGGAGACCGAGCCCGGGACGGGCGAGACCTGGATCAATAGCTAACCTTAAACCTAAACACGCTTATAGGTACTTCACATCACTCACAGCCCGACCCAGTACGACCTGCCGTTGACGTTATGCACCGGCCCCACGTCCGGCGACGTCGTCCCCCACTCGTACCAAACCTTCGAAGGACCGACGCACCGCCACACGTGCGCCTCGACGTCGCACCCCTGTAAACAAAACACGAAGTCAATCGAATTGCCCATACTATACGAGAATTAACATAAACTTACCGCGGGTACGTACACCGGATATCGCAACGGGAAGTAGATGGGGAACCAGCTGAACATGGGCTCGCCGCTCGGGCCCATCGTGTGCGTGGGGGGGTATATGCTGCAGTGCACGTCACCGGCGGGCCCAGAGTACAGTTTCGCGTCGAAATACCCCGCGAAGCCGTGCATAGTCGCCGCGTGATTCGTTCGGTCCCGGCGCCACCGAAGCTTGGCGTATCGGGAGTTGTCGATGACCTTGTCTTCGTTCGGGTGTTCAAACGTGAACACCTCGGCCGGGTCCGCGATCAACGCGCACCTGTGCAGCTTCACCACGTACGGCGTCTCCATGTGCGCGAGGTCCCCGTACGCCTTGGCGTCGTTCCACAGCTTGGCGCACGTCACCGGCGCCAGATAACTCGTGTACGCCTGAGGGATGGACACCCCGCCGGGCTTTAGAAACCTCTGAGCGCCGTCGAGGCACTCCGGGGACAACTCGTTATCACCGAACGATCCCAACAGCTCGGAGACCAGCACGTCCGCCGGTTCCGGCGGGTCCACCGACCGCATGTCGCTCGAGATGACCGTCACCAAGTCGCTCCACCCCTCGGCCTCCACCAGCGATTGAAGCGTGATCACCGCGTTGGGGTTCTTCTCAACGGCGTACACCCTCAGCGGACGACCGCTACGCTCGGACGCCCGCAAGGACGCGCGAACCAGCGGCCCGCGCCCGGCACCCACGACCATCAACACCGTCGTCTTCCCACCCGCCGCGTCCACGTCGCTCACCCTGTCCTTTAAACAGTTAAAAACCGCTTCTTCGTAGCACAGATACTTTGACGCGTCCTTCTCGAACGTTTCGTACGTGGCGCTCTCCAGGTTATCCATCAGCGGCTGCAACGGCGCCTGTAGGTAGTCCCGGTACCCAGCCTCGACGAGCTCCTGCTCGGTGGTTTGTGGGATCTTGCGGAAAAGGTAGACTAGATACTCCCACCGCCGCCGCGTCGGATCCGCCGAGTCTGTCTCCGCAGCCGCCGCCTCCGCGGGAGTGGGCTCGTGCACAGCCGTGTCATCGCCGAGGTCCCCTTTCGGACTCAACACCAGGTCGCCGTCGCCGCCACCCGCGCGTATCACCACCTGCACGTTACGCCTGAGCATGGACGTGACAAACTCCTGGTGTCGCTTGGGAAGAACCGGGAAGCCGCGTTTGTTGGACGTGAACGCGTCGTTTGATACCACGACAGCCCTCACCGGTTCCCCGATCCATCGTTCCAGCTCCGTTTGCGGTGGAAGCGTGGGGCCGAGGTGGAGGCACACGCCGAGCTGCGGGTGGCCCTCGCACATGGCGCGTAGATTGGCCCACGCCTCGAACGGGTCGTGCGTTCGGCGCCGCGTGTGCGGATCCACCTCGGAGGTTAATGAATCTGGATCGATGGACCGATCGGATGATGCGTCACCGGCGTCTGCGTCCATCGTGTCCATCCCTCTGGCCTCCGCGGCGTCCACCGCGGGGTCCACGAGCGGGACCCGGACCCAGAGCGCGGTGTGCGAGAGCGCGCCGAGGAACTGGTTGACGATCCTGGCGTAGTTCGCGGCGCCGAGCTTTGGGGGCGGGAGGAGCACGGCGTGCAGGGAGAGGTGCGCCGCCCACGAGAGCTCCTGTCGCAGCGCCGCCTCGCTGTCTCTGCGGTAGGCGTCGGAAGGGGAGTCCGCGTCGATCCACGGCGAGGTTTTGCCCACGACCTGCGACGACCACTGGCTGGAGTTTAGCAGCAGGTCGGATCGCGCGAACGGCGCGGGCGCCGGGGCGGTCGGATCGCGGGCGGTGGGCGCCGGGCGGCGGTGGCGCGGATGCGCGAGTGGCGCGACGAGGAAGTCCAGCCCGAGCGATAGCGTGTCCGATAGGCATCGCTGCAGGTCATGGCAGACGTCGACCTCGAGGCCCGCGTAGGCGCTGTCGCCGAGGTCGGTCCTCTTGGCGAGCGGCATGGTACGAGCGGCGCGAGGTCGAGTGCCGCGAGGAGTCCGAGGACTTGACGCTGAATAATCTTAACATTATCTCCCGCCCTCGGACACAACGAGAGCCGCACGCATCCACGGACGTGACATGGGCGCCGCGCCAGCCGCCCTCGCGGATGCGAGCGTGATATCGACGATGTCGGCGTGGATCGAGCAGGCACTCAGGCCGATATCCGACGCCGACCCCGCGGTGCTCTCCAAGTACGTCCTCGCTCTACTCAAGAAGGACACCCCGCTGGACACCATGCGAGCCAACTGCATCAAAGAGCTCGAAGACTTCCTGGAGGACAAGACGCGCGGGTTCGTGGACGCGCTGTTCCGCAAGGTGGACGAAGAGATCGCACGGCACGCCAAGCGCGCCGAGGAGGACACCAACGCGGAGGAGGACGAGTTGGACTACGGCGAGGGCTCGGACAGCGAGAAAGATGATGAGCGCCCGCGCGGACGACGCGAGGGACCCGCGGACACTGACGCGCGAGATGATCGCCCCGACCACACCGGGCGTTCGAACGACAGGCGGCGGGACGAGACGAGACGCGGCGAACACGCGCGGGAACCGGACCGGCGGCGACCGCGGTCACGGTCACCGCCACGGTCCCAATACCGCGATGACGGCCAACATCGAGATTCTCACCGCGGCCGTCGCGACTCACCCGATCGACGCGGCCACACGTACGACCACCGCGACGATCACCGCGACCACGGACGCCGGGATCAGCACATGCGCCAGCGTGCGGACGGACACGACGACCGAGCGCCGCCGCCGCTTCCTCCGGGACCGCCGCCGAGCTCGATCCCGACGAAAAATCAATTCCCGACACCGGACCCGAAGGACGCCGCGCGAAAGATCCCGGAGCCCATGGACGACACCGTGCGCGCCGTGTTCTTCCAGATACCGCCCAAGGCGATCGCGTACTTCGAACGGCACCACAAGAGCGATTTCGGGGTTAAGATTTACGACTTTTATTCCCAATTCGGCGACGTCGAGGACGTGCGACCGAACCACAAGAACTTCCGCGCCACCGTCGTGTACGCGGATGTCGAGTCCGCGCGTCGCGCGGTGGTCTTCCGCAAGGTGCTGTTCTGGGATAAGGAGCTGAAGAACGTGGAGACGCGGTGGGCGAGGCCGGAGGCGGAGATTGAACGCAGGCGCGAGAAGAAGCTCGCGGGGACGGAGGAGAAGAAGGCGGAGCGAGAAGCCGCGGCTGAGAAGCGAAAGGCTGAGGCTGACGAGCGCGAGGCGGCGCGTGTGAAGGCGGTGGAGGCGCTGCGGGTCAAGCGCGAACACGCGCGGCGACTCGCGGCGATCGAGGCTGAGAAACGCGCGCTCAAGGAAAAGCTCGAAGCGGCGTCCGCGCCGAAGAGACCCGCGGAGTCGACGAATACTCTTAAAAAAGGCGGGGACGTCGCGGCGGCGGCGGCGAAGCTGGAGCGGGACGCGAAGGAGCTGCGGGCGAAGTACGAGGCGATGGTGGCGGCGAAGAAGCGCAAATCCACGGAGGAGGGCACCCCCGCGGGGGGGGGCAACAAGCGCGGCAAGAAGTAGCGTACGGTGGTGTGAAGGATGACACTTGTTTCGAACGTCGGTTTTCACTTTGGCAGGTTATCGCGCCCCCGGTCCCTCTCCAGCGTCACGACGCAGTCCACGTGCACCCCGCTCGTGCCCACCGTGGCGTTGTACACCCCCCTCGCCGCCTTCATCACCACGGCATCGTCCACGCCATCCGTCACCCGCAGCGTCACGTTCGCGACCAGCTCCCCCGGCGCCGTCATCCACGACGCCGACTCGATCACGTCCACGACTCCCGGGATCCGCCTCAGGTCCAACTCGCACTTGGCCAGGGACTCCACCCTGCTCCGCGGCTTGGCGCCGAAGAGCGCGGCGGCGGTTCGTAGGATCAGCGGGTGCGCGTTGTAGACGATGACGGCTGCGGCGAACATGCATTCGCCCCACTCCGTGTTTTGCGACTCGCCTCCCATGACATCGTGGACCCATTGGGCGATTGGGACTCGCGCCGATCGGAAGCCGTCGGCGAGGGCGAAGAGGAAGACGGCGTGCAGGTTCATCTCCCGCGCGCTGGCGAAATCGCCGATCCACTGCGCCCCCTTGAAGAACATCGCGGCGCCGAGGACGTCGATGGCGACTCGCGCCGTCGACGGCGCCATGAGCGACGCCGGGTACCTCTCCTCGCTGAACAGCGTGTTTCCCCCCCCTCTCATCCTCCACCCTTCCATGAGCAGCTGCAGCGTGGTGAACGCCAGGAAGCACGACACGGCGAACGCGGCGGTCACCTCGACGCGCGGCGGGCGCTCGTCACCTTTCCTCACCAGCGCCCGGAGGCTGAGCGTCAGCACCGCGCATCCGACGAGCGTGTGCGTCGCGTCCCACGCGAGGGCGCCGTCGCCCGTCGCGATCCCGGCGGTGAGCTCCAGGAGTGAGAGCGCGGCGAGCATGGAGACGTAGGTGACGAGCCTCCTGCCGTCGCGCGGGAGGCGGGACCACCGCAGCGGGGCCTCCACGAGCCACACCTGAACCCGGCCCATCATCAGTCACCCGGGTGGTGCCCCGATCGTCTGACGAACCCGAGGTTTTCCCCTCAGCCAAAACTTTATTAGATTTATCCGGTTGAAAGTGCCTACGTCACACAACGAGAGGTGCGCACATGCCGACCCTCGCGAGCGCCGGACGGGCGCCCGTCGCGAGGCACGCCGCGACGACGATCGCTCGCGTTGGGGAGAGCGCGCGCGATGCGACGATGCCGGAGCCACGACGAGATCAGCCAGGGGCGATGAGCCGCAGGGTCGCACTGATGGGTTCGTCATCAGCGGCCGTCGTCGGCGCGCGGACGCTCGCGACGAGCCCGCCCGCCGTCGCCGCCGACGACTTCGTCAAGGACCCGTCGTTCTTCGCGGAGTGGTCGTACTCTCAGCCCGCGGATATCATCCCTTACATCAAGGCGACGGCCAAGGAGGGCGACCCGGTCTCCGTCCTGAACGCCATGGACACCTTCGGCGTGTATTACCCGATGTACAAGCTCGGCGGCGAGAAGGGCGCCATGCTCGCGCAGATCGTCAAAGACCGCGCCCCGACGTCGTCCGTCGAGGTCGGCACGTTCTTAGGGTACAGCGCCATATGGACCGCGTCGAACTTGCCACCAAACGGCCGTTTGACCTGCGTCGAGTTCGAACCCAGGCACGCGTTTGTGGCGCGAGAGCTCGTTAACTACGCCGGGTTCGGCGACGTGGTCGAGATCTTGGAGGGCGCGGGGTCGGAACGTGTGGGTGACGTGAAGACACGTGTCGGGGCCGGACGCGTGGCGGACATGATCTTCATGGACCACTGCAAGGAGTGTTACCTTCCGGATTTGAAGCTGATGGAGGCGGCGGGTTTGGTCGGGGATGGGACGGTTGTCGTCGCGGACAACGTGATTTATCCGGGGGCTCCGGACTTTCTGGAGTACGTGGACACGAGCCGCGGGCGGTACAGGACGACGCTGCTCGAGGCGGCGTTCGAGTACGATCAGGTGTGGAAGAAGGACTGGGTGCCGCAGAGGGACGCGCTGAGCTACTCCGTCTACGTCGGAGGCGACGGGGACGTTTCGTGATGTAACCGAAGAAAAATCATCGTTACTTTTCAACGTGCATAGGTCGTCTATCCCGTTGTCGTGTTAGTCAGCTAAGGTGGTCGCTCCACGCCGCCTACGCGAGGCGCGACCGGGTCATCGCTATCCCGTCCCCCGTCCACGCGGCGGGACCCGTCAAATGTCAAAAATATCGTCGACGCGGCGCCGAATCGTAAAACAAACTTATTATCAGTTTTGTTTTTACTGCCCCATGCCGCCAAAGTTGAACCCGCCTTGGGGCATCATGGGCTGCTCGAACGCGAACTGGTTCCCGCCCGCGTCCATCCCCGGCGCCAGGTTCTGGTCGTCCTCGTCCTCCAAGCCAAAGTATTCCTCCAGGATCTTCATCGCCTTCTCGTAGATCTCGTTGTTGTTGTGGTTCTGGAGGTTTTCAATCTTCTCCAAGCCCTCCGCCTCGTCGATGAACTGCGCGTACTGGTTCGGCTGGCCGTCCACTTTGTCAACCTCGCCAACCTTGAGGATGTTCTCCAAGCCCTCCAGCGCCACGGTCACGATCCGCGCGTCCGAGCAGACGATCAGGTCGCACAGCGGCTTGATGCACCCTTGCTCCACCAGGTACTTGATCTGCTGGTGCGTGCCGCCCGACGTGGCGTTGGACAGCGCCCAAGCCGCTTCCTTCTTGATGTCAAACTCCGCGTGAGCCAAGAGGTACACGAGCGGCGGGACGATGTTGTTCTCCACGATGGCCTGGATCTGGTCCTTGTTACCGGCGGTGATGTTGGAGATGGTCCAGCACGCCTCCTTCTTGATGCTCTTCTTGTGATCCGCGGTGAGCAGCGCGAGGAGCGAGGGCAGAGCCCGGCAGTTGATGACGATCTGCGTCTGGTAATCGTCGCCGGTGACGATGTTACCCACGGTTCGCAGCGCGGGGATCAGCACGGACGGGCACTTGCTGCCCAGCAGCTCGACGAGCCTGCGGCACACGCCAGCCTCGATGACCGCCTGGATCTTGTCGTTCGTGCCGTCGCTGAGGTAGCTCAGCGCCCAGCACGCGTCGGTCAGCACCTCTTCGTCGTTTGAGTGCACCAGCCTGGCCAGCGCGGGGAGCGCGTCGCGCAGCATCTCAAACTGCGGCTGGGGCTTCCCGCGGCAAAAGTTGGAGAGGGTCCACGTGGCGTTGCGCAGCATGGTGAGCTTGGAGTGCTCGTTGAGCTGCTCGAGCAGCGGGTGCAGGGCGTTCTGCGCGAGGACGAGGTCGCGGCATTTGGGCGAGTCGCCGGCGATGTTGCCCAGCGCCCAGACGGCTTGCTCTCGGACGTCGTCGGAGGGCGATCGTAGGAGCTGGACGAAGATCGGGACGGCGCCGGAGTCGATGACGACGCCGGTGTTCTCGGAAGTACCGGACGCGATGTTGGTCAGCGCCCAGGCAGCTTCGAACTGGAGTTGCGGAAACGCTTCGCACTTGAGAAACTCGACAAAGTAGGGAACCACTCCGGCTTCAATCACCTCCTGGATGGGCGGCGCGCGCTCGATGGAGAGGAGCTTGCGGAAGGAGGTGGTGGCCTCGACCTGGATCCGCGGGTCGTTGGACTTGACGCCCTCGACCATCTGGGGCAGGCTCTCGAGCTGTCGAGAAAGGAGGGAGGCGAGGTCAGCTCATGATGATACTCCGCGGGAAAAAGGATCGGCGCCGTTTTTCACCCAGAGGTTGGTTGGAAGGGGGGAGCAAAGATCTGCGTGGAGGCGCACCTTTGCGACGCCGCCGCCGCCGGCGGAGTTGGTGGAATCGCCCTGGGTCCCGGCACCGCCATCTCTGTGGGTTCGTCGTAGAGGCGATCGGAGGTCAGCGGTGGAATCGTGGCGCGGATCGGGGTCGAGCCGCGATGGAGCGCCCGGAGCGGCGGGCGAAAAAGAGGGGGAAACACAGCCCCTCGCGGGGGAGTTTTTCAAAAGGGCGCGTAAAAGGCTGCACGGCGGGGGCGCGCGATGGGTCGACGACGGCGACGCGCCGCCCGCGACGTGCGCGCGTCGCCGTCCACGTGCCTAAACCGAGTGAATGCGTCCGCGCGGCACACACCTGCGCTTCTTGAGGAAGGCTTCCTCGCGCTTGTCCTTGCGGATCTGGATCATGCCCTCCTCGCGCTTGCGACGAGCCTCATCGGCGTCGATGACCTTCTTGAAGCCCTTCTTGCGCGCCTCGCTTCTGGACGGGCGGAGCATGGTGGCGTGTGACTCGTTAGTACACGCGGAAACGGTGTGACTTCTCGAGGGGCGAAGTGGAGTGCACCGCGCGTCTCGTGTGTGACCTCGTCGCGGCAGCCGAGAGGCAACTACCTCGTACTGCCACTGCCCAGACCCTGACCGGTGACGAGACTGCCAGACTGGCTTGGTATCGACAATTTTTTTTAATTATCGTATGGGCAATTAGACTGACGTCGTGTTTTGCTGGTATCGGCGAAACTCACGAGTTTGTTTTGGTCGCACCCAGAAGAAGGTGTCGTGGTTGGTATCCACCGCCCCGCGCGCACACCGCGATGTCGCCGCCGCCGCACGCGACGCGCGAGGCGGTGGTGGAGGCGCTGTACCGCGACGTCGACGGCCTGAGCCCGCGGCTGAAGGACCGGCGGCTCATCCGGCGCTTCGCGGCCACGCGCGACCACGACAGGTCTAGGACCAGACGCCTCTTGGTCGAGTACGACAAGTTCTATGCCAAGAGCGGGCTGCTCGACGACCACCTCGGGCGCGACCCGGGGGTGCGCACCGAGATGCGACGACGGGGGACCATGCGCCTCCTCGATCCCCGAGACGCCCCGGGCGTTCACGACGACTCGATGGCCATTGAAGACGCGGACACGGAGGCTGGACCACAGAGGACGCAGAGGCAGAGACTCACGTTTTTACAACTGCACACGCCCTCGATGTGGCGCACGGTGCGGGACAAGGACGGCTGCCCGGCGGTGTACACAAACCTGGAATCGTACCGTCGGGGTGCGAACAAGGACGTGGAGAACACGTTCGTGTGGATACTGGAGACGGTGTGCAGGGAGATGGACGTGAGTGGGGACGAGACAGACGCAAGCGACGGCGCCGGCGAAGGAGGGAGGTTCACCATACTCCTCGACGCGTCCACGTGCTGCACACACACGCGCGACTTCAAAGCCGCGGCGTGGATCGCGTGCTGCGCCAACCTAGGGCGCGTGCTGCAGACCGCGCTCAAGCGCGGGTTCCGCGGCAGGCTTCACAGGTTCTACGTCTACCCCACGGGCAAAGCCGCTCGAAGTTTGCTGCGGTGAGTTTCTTTTAATCTTTGTATGGGCAATTAGAGTGACGTCGTGTTTTGTTATAACAGGGTGATCAAGCCCTTCCTGGGGAAGTACACGCCGCCCAAGATTGTCATGGTGGACGCCGGCGATCTGGCGAAACTGGGCGAGGTGTTCGGGGTTGATGCGTTGCCGATTCACCTGGGCGGACGGTCGGAGCTGCTGTCGGTGCCGCTGAGCGGCGACGGCGACGCGGAGAGGGAGGCGGAGACGTCGTCGTTGAGCGCGACGGAGAAGCCTCTGGAAACGTCTGGAAACGACGAGAGACGGCCGAGACGGGACCTCGACGACTACGCGTGGTTCCTCCGCGTCCCGGCGTTCAACTTTCTCGTCGTCGCCGCGCTCGTCGCCACCTCCGCCAGGGCCCCGGCCCTCGACTCGACACTAAATGATGGAAAAAGACAAAGTCCCGTGTGTCGCGGAGGAAGGCTTAGCCGAACGAGGCGGGACGCCGGGTTCAGAGTCGCGAGGAACGCGACGGTGTGGCACGTCATCGGCTCGCGCGTGCTCGGGCTGGATTTCGCGGGGTGGGTGAGCGCGTGCGTGACGGTGGGATGCGCGTGGTGGCGCGAGGTGCAGTCGCGGCGGTGAGCACACGAAGTAGCCGAAAATGGCCGAGTGTACTTTTCACGCTGGATTTGACGTCTCGGGATCCTCGGCACCCTTCTCCACGTGTAGCATTTCGGCCTTCACCTGGACTCCGGTTTTTTCTTCATTTTTTTTGTATGAGTAAACGGTTGGAAACAGTTCATTGGCGCTCGGCTCGCCCTTTGACCTAGCATTGGCGTTTCGAGACTCGTACCTTTTTTATCCGCCTTTCGCGACGCGTCACAAGAGCGGGCACCGGGCGCATCGTCGGCACCGACATGTACTCGGTGAGCTCGATCGTCGTGGGGCGCGCGTCGCGGCCGGCGATATGCGCGGCCGCCGGGCGCCGGGCTCGAGCCTCCACCGGCGCGTGGGTCCGCGCCCCGGCGGGTTCGTCACGTCATGAAATTAAAGGGGGCGGCAGGGATTACCTTTTCATGCCCGGTCGCCCCCGCGGGCGCGCGCAGCGGCTGCGCATGGCGGACCCGGGCGCGGAATCTTCCGCGGGCGGCGGCGAGAGCTCTGGTAAATCGAGCAAGAAGAGCAGTAAGTCCAACAAAAAGAAGAAGGACAAGGACAAGAAGGGGAAGAAGGGTGACGAGGACCCCGCGGCCGTCTCCGACGACGATTTGGACGCCGAAGATGGCGAAGGGGACGAGGACGACGCCTCGGACGCGGAGGCTGACGCCAAGTTCAAGCTCAGCCGCGGTACCGTGGTCGTGGGTTTCATGATGTTCGTCCTCTCCATGATCATCGCCGCGCTCGTCCACCTGCCCTTCCGCGCCGCCGCGCTCAAGGCGTGCAAGGTGACCTTCTCCGTCTTGAAGCTCCTGACGCAAGGAGGGCTGAACCAGGCACGGTCCAACGCCGACACCGTCGACGGGATCCTCTCCATATTCACCCTCATCGTCCTGCGGTTCGCGTTGCAACCGGTGACCAAGCGCCTGTACTACTGGTGGGCCAACACGAGATCCGAGAAGCAGTACGAGGCGTCGCCCCTGCACTGGCTCCTTCTCAACGTCTACGGACCGGTGGAACTGGCGCTGGTCACCGTCGCGGGGATGCGCCTGCTGGAGGCTGGCATCGAGCGCATCGGCATCATCCCCACCGCGCTCCTGAACACCGTGGTGGAGAAGCTCGTGGTCGTCGCGCTCGTGGCGACGCTGTCGCGGGTGACGCTCAGCTGGCAGGACCGCTTCTTCGACCGACAAGCTTTCGAACTCGAGCTCGAGGGAAAGACGCTGCAGGCGGATCGGCTCGCGGGCGTGAGCAAACTCTCGTCCATCGCGACCTACCTGGTGACCATCGTGCTCGGTCTCAAGGCGCTCGGGGTGAACGTCGGCGCGCTGGTCACCTTTGGTGGGATCTCCGGTCTCGCCATCGGTCTCGCCGGTCGGCAGATCCTCGAAAATGCGTTCATGGGTCTCATGCTCTACGCCACCGCGCCGTTCATGCCCGGGGATGAGATCGTCTTCTCCACCCGGGAGGAGAAGAACATCCAAGGGCACGTCATCGACATCGGCCTCTTCCGTACCTCGATCCGGTCGTTCCAGCGCGAGCTGTACTACGTCCCGAACTCGCTCTTCTCGTCCTTGGTGGTGCTCAACATAACCAGAAAAGGAAAGCAGTGGCGGATCAAGCAGGATATTTTGATTCGGCACACCGACGCGGCTCGCGTCGCGGCGGCGCTCTCGGCGTACCGTTCGTTGTTGAAGAGCGACGGGCGGGTGGTGCAGCGCCTGCACAGGCGCGTGTTTTTGTCCGAGGTGACCCCCGAGGGTTTGATGTGCCGCGTATCGTTCTACGTAGAGGCTAAGAACAAGGATCAGTTTTCGGGAATCAACCAGGATTTCTTGAGTGCGTTTTTGGAGACGTGCCGGAAGAACGACGTGCGTTTGGCGGTCCCGATGCGCGGCGTGATGCAGATGACGGGCAAGGACGACGAGATCATGGCGGAGCTGGAGCGGTACCGCGAGAAGGAGCGGAAGGAGAAGGAGGACAGGGAGATGATCGAGCTGAACGACGAGGGGTTCACCGACGAGGAGGAGAACCTGCGGCGAAAGGAGAAGAAGGAGAAACAGAAGAGCAAGCTGACCGAGGCGCTGGAGGAGATCTCGGCGACGGCGTCGGAGAAATCGGAGAAGAAGTCGAAGAAGAAGGAGGAGGATGCCTCGGCGCCGAGGTGAATCGACCCGTAGCTCCAGTAGCCGATGTGAATAGACACCCGTCAGTGCGTCGCACTGTGATTAAAAAAGAAGTCTCGAGAGTCCAAGTTGCGCCACGCCACCAACCGCGTGGCGGCCGCGCTTTTTATCTGCTTTTTGGGAGAATCGTCCGCGGTCTGGCGGTCTGGGGCTCACAACTCACCGCGCCGAGTCGTTCGACCCGCGCGCACACCGGAGGAGCCGACCACGTCGTCGTAACCCGGTTCACGCTCGTACATCCGAGCGGAAGAGACGCGAGCGGGCCGTACACGCACCGCAAATTGGAGAGGAGGAAAAGTAAACTCGCGAAATGGAAGCCATGTGCACCAGCCGCGTTCAGCTCGCGGGATGCGTTCGCCCCGTGGGACGCTCCGGCGCGACACGTCGCCCCGTGACACTCACGGCGCCCAAGCCGGCGCGCGTTAACCGCCGCGCGGGGCTCAGGGCACACCGCGCGGTCGTCGACTCGGCGGAGGCGGCCGACCTGGACTCCGACGTGGCGGCGGAGCAAGAGGCGCGGGCCATGGCGCTCCAGCTGGCGGCCCTCGCGGACGAGACGCGCGCCGCGGACATCCGCGTCCTCGGCGTCACCAAGAGCGTGCACTGGGCCAGGTACTTCGTGCTCGCCACCGCGTTCAACCGACCGCAGATGCAGGCGGTGGCTAACAAGATGCGGGACCACGTGAACGAACACTACGGCACCCAGCTCTCCAAGTCGAGCGCGAACTCGGCGCAGCAGGGCGACTGGGTGTGCCTCGACGCGGGTGACATCGTGGCGCACGTCTTCACCCCGACGTCGAGGCAGTTCTACGACATCGAGACGCTGTACAAGGGTGCCACTGACGTCGAACTTCCGTTTGAGACGGAGAGGCCGATGGACCAATTGGACGACGGGGAGGACGAGTTCGAGGTCATCTTCGACGACGGGCTCGCGGACTCGCCCTTCGCCGACGGTAACCTCGATTAAGCGTAGGACGTGAGCCGCCGGCGGCCTGGTTCCGTCCTCGGGCGGTGTTACACTTAGTTGCCAAATGATTGCTGTAAACTTTTAAAAATTCGCTAAAACCCAATACGCAGACACCGCTCTCACAATAGCATGGTGACCGGATCCTCCATGTAATTCTTGAACGCCCCGAGCCACTGCGCCCCCACCGCACCGTCCACCACCCTGTGATCGCAGCTCAGCGTCGCGCTCATCATCAAGGCCTCCTCGTACCCGCTCCCGTCGGCTTTCTTCACGACCTCCTTCCTCGCGGCGCCGACGGCCAGGATGGCAGCCTGCGGCGGGTTAACGATGGCCGCGAACTGCTTGATCCCGAACATGCCGAGGTTGCTGATCGTGAACGTGCCGCCGATCATGTCCGTCGCGCCCAGCTTGCCGTCCTTGGCCTTGCCCGCGAGCGTCCTCACCTCGCCGGAGATGCCGGAGAGGCCCAAGCCGCACGCGCCGCGAACCACCGGGACCATCAGACCCGCGTCCGTCTGCACCGCGACGGAGATGTCAGCCTTGGAGTACTTGCGAATCTTATCGCCCATCCAGCTGGCGTTGACGTCCGGGCACTTTTTGAGCGAAAGCGCGGAAGCCTTGACGACGAAATCGTTCACCGAGATCTTTCCGCCGCCGTCCGACAGCAACGCGCCGTTTAACGATTTGCGCATGTCCATCAGCCGATCCATGCGGACGTCGACGCTGAGGTAAAAGTGGGGCACCGTGCGCTTGCTCTCCGTCAACCGTTGCGCGGTGACCTTCTTGATCTGACTGATGCTAACGTCCTCGAACGGCGGGAAGAAACGCGCAAAGCCGGACGCATCCGCGCCGGGCGCGCCGGCGGCCACTCCTCCGGCGGCGACGCCGTCGCGAATTGCAACCTGGACGTCGGCCATGACGACGCGGCCGCCGGGACCCGTGCCGGCGATCTGCTCCACCGCGATGCCCGCAGCCTCCGCCATCGCGCGGGCCTTGGGTGTGGCGAACACGCGCGAGCCGCTGGGCGCTGAGGAAGCGCGCGGCGCGACGGGGGCGGCGGCGGGGGCGGCGGCGGGAGCGGCGGGGGGAGCGGAGGGAGCCGCCGGGGATGATGCCGCGGGGGCTGCGCTCGGGGTGAAATCCGCAAACTTGGCGCAGTCTCCCTCCTCTTCGACCATGATGGCCACCAGCTCGCCGACCTGGACGTCGGCGGCACCCGCTGGCACGAGGATCTTGGCCACGTAGCCGTCCTCCATGGACTCGAGCGCCATGGTCGCTTTGTCCGTCTCTATGTCGGCGATGACGTCCCCGGCGTTGACCTTGTCCCCAGCGGCGACCTTCCACTCCGCGATGTTACCCTGGGTCATCGTCGGTGACAGCGCGGGCATCGTGATCTCCTGGTACGGTGGATCTGTACGGGTAAAGGGAGGGGTGGACGTTAGTGAAATCCAAAAAAGCGCCAAACGCAAAGCGAGCGGGGACACATCGTGGAAATATCTCCCGGGGACGCGCGCGGCTGGGCCGTCCCGACGGGGCCGCACACCGGGTTCACGCGTCCCGACGGGTATCACGGTACGAATCGAGGGTACTCACAGTCAGCCGAGGCGGCGAACGACCGCACGGGTCGCGACGCGCCCGCGTGCGCCGCGACTCTCGGGGCGAACCGCCCGCTTGAAATCAGCGCTCCTCCTCCCTGCGCCAGGAAGGTTCCGGCCCCGAGGTACGCGGCGCGCGGTTCGCCGTGCCTCGCGATCGCGGACGCCTCCGTGGCGACCGCCGTAGCCACGCGCCTGAGCGCGTTTCGAAGGCCCATGTCGCCTCGCCGGGCGTCGTCCTCCTTACCAAAGGCGTAGGTCTCTCTGATGGATGACCTCGATCATCAACGCGCCGTTTGGGCTTTTGGCAGCACCACACCGCGCGAAAACCAAAAGTGGTTTTTTGACTTTTTTCTCGGATCGGTAAAAACCGGTGTTGAACCGAATATTTTAGTGCGCGATATGTATGCGTCCACGGTGAGTTCTTTTCGAGAAATAATGTATTTTTTGCCAGCCAAGAAGCCGAAAATGATAACGCGATTGTCGTTTAGATATTTTACAATCGTATGTCTCGACAGTCATAACCGCCCACAGAAATATTCCCATTTCTCACGATACCAGTTTGAATTCTTGGAGGTGAGAACTTTCAGCTTCGCCGTCGAGGGAAACCTAAAAAGCGCCTAATTTTGTTCGGGCGAGTACAACTGTATCTCTGCGTCAGGCGAGTCGCAAATTGCCCGCCCAGCGCGACGCCCTCACCGCCCGCGCGGCGCCCGGGTCCGCGGTGGAGAGACGCGACGGCGGTCAAGAGGTTCCCACTACCTCCCATAATCGCGTCCGAGTCTCGGGAAGGCCCCGAAGTGATCGAGTCTCGGGTCCCCCGCGTCCCTCGAAGGGCCCGCACGCCCACGTGGACGGCAGGGCCCTGCAGCGCTGCTGACTCTGGCGCGTGAGAAGAGCTTTTCGCCGATCCGAAGCGCGCCGCGCCGTCGCGGCGACGTTTAACCCAGGGTTTAGCGGTCCACGGAGTTAGGAGATACCATGGAGGAGCCCGCGGAGCCCATCCCGTGGCTCAAGAACAAAGACCTGGCGTACTACGGCCCCTTCCGCGACAACATCAAGGCTTTCATCAAGAGCGAAACCGAGGCTGACGATTTCTACGTCGAGGGCGGGATCCTGGGCCACACCGTGACGTTGGCGAAAGGAACGAAGTACGAGGCGACGATGCGGGTGTACGAGGAGACGATGCTAGATTCATCGCGCGTGCACTGCGACTGCTGCAGGTGCATCGGGTGGCACCACCACCCGGTGACGCGCAAGCAGTACCACTTCATAATCCACACAGATTTCAGAGCCGACCTCAAACCCGAACTCAAGGGAAAGCGCATCTGCCAGATCTGCACCGCCGCGATGCCGGCGAAGGACAAGGTATGCGCCTCGTGCGGAGAGAACGACAGGGAGACGTCCATCTTAGACTACCAGACGCACCTCATGCACGGCATGCTACACGCCAACGGATGCGGCCATCTCATGCGCATCAACGGCCGAGAAGCCGGCTCCCGGGTGCTCTCGGGGCAACAGCTCATACAGATCTGGGAAAAGACGTGCATGCTCTTGCGCGCCAGAGAGGTCAGCGTCGAGGACGTGAGCCAGAAGTACGGAGTCGAGTTTCGGCTGCTGAACCCGGTGGCGTGCGGCAAGACGTGGTACGGGACCTTCGGGTACCAATTCGGAAAAGGCAGCTTCGGTAACACCGCGAACACGCACCGCAAGGCTGCGGAGCTCCTCCGAAACTTTCCCCTCGCGGATCTCAAGCACGACTTTAAACAGCTGAAACCGAGGGGCAACTCGTCGGACAAAGTGTCGGACAAAGAGACGGAGAACGGAGAACGCGCCGCCGGGACCGAGGATGAAGTTTTGGAGGTTATAGCTCGGCACGAAGCGCTCATGGGTCGTCACGCGCCCCGAACCCTCGGCGGCCTGGTCGCGTTGTTACTCAGGCTCCAGCGAATCGTCCGGCGGAACGACAAGGCGGAGAAGGCGCTCCTGTTGAGGTCGCAGCGCGAGAGCAAGGAACGAGGGGAAGGGGAGGAGACGGTGGACGCCAAGCACAAGCGTCGCGAGGAAGAGAGGGAGGCGGCGGCGAAGCGAAAGGCGGGCAGCGAAGCCCTCTTCGAACCCCTCGCGTTTCAGCACCACAAGCGACCGAAGGGTGGTATCCAGAACGGCGGTGTCGGGCGCGTGGGTGATCAATCGCGTTCGCCCCCGGTCATGTCCAGGCGCGTCATGTCCAGCGCCAAGCCCAGAAAGTCCACGCCCGCAAGGCCTTTACGACCGAGGGGTGCCGACGGCTTGGTCCCCGCGACGGAGTCGCCGTTCAAGGCGGAGCCCGCGCCCAACCCGCGCCATCTCGCGGCGTCGATCCGGGGACCCGGGGTCAAGCTCGAGCTCGAGATCCAAACGCCGCCGAGCAAGTCGAGGCTCGCCCCGAAGGACGCGTCAAAGGCGAAACCCGCGCCGAAGAAAGCGTCGCCCCCGTCATCTTCCAAGGTCGTCAAGAAGGAGGAGCCCAACACGAGCCGGTGGAGCGACGCGCGGATCGAGACGGCGTCCAACTACTGCGTCGAGGTGCTTCGCGAACACGGCGGGAGGTACATGCCCCGGCAGGAGGTTCGAGCTCTCGCTCGGGCGAAAGGGGTGGGCGACACAGGCCTGCTGGACCACGTGCTGAAGAACATCAGCGAGCGACGGGTGATCCTGACCAAGACGGCGCCCAAGGCTGAGAAGGGTACGCGCGTGACGATCGACCCGGTTTTTTCCCAACCTTCCTTTTGGTTTTTCCTTCGTTCCGGGCGAGCCGCCGAGAGACGGGGGTGACGAAGACTAGCCAAATCCTAAGCGAGCGCGGCCCCGGGATTTAATTCCGGGAGCCGCCTTTGGAGCGATGTCGCGACCCCACGGCGTCGAGAAAAAGTATACAATCTGACCTGCGAGTCGGATCGCCCGGTTGACGACACGGACCGCCCAACACGCACGTTCGTTCTCCTCACATCGAATCATCGAATCAATTCATCGCTGACCTCGATACCCCGTATTTTATCCCATCAAAACAGGCGCGACGCAGCGCGCGTCGATCAAGCGGCGCCAGAACGCGTCCACCGGGCAGCTCGAGTACATGCTCGAGAACGTGTCGGGTATGTCGAAGATGGTCGCGTCCGTGTTGATTTCCGCGAGTACCAAGAAGGCTTCGTCTGTGGTCCCGCAAACGTCAAAGTCCGCTGCCAAAGCTTCCGGAGTCAAGCCGGAGCCCGTGCCGGTGAAGCCCGAGGTTGTCAAGCGCCCGGGGTTGACGGGCGAGCAAAACGCGATGGAGGAAGCCGCGCGGCAGCTCACGCGCGACGACCTCGACCGCGACATCAAGCTCGTGTACAAATCCGTGCTCGAGCACTACAAACCCGGGCGGCCTCGACCGGGAAGGCCACCGAGCAAGGACGCCGGCGCCAAGGGCGGGCACTCAAAGTCCAAGGTTCGCGGCGCCGACCTCGTCGGCGCCGCGCGCGTCCTCCTCGACACCAAGCAGTTCGTGAAGACGTACGTCCCCGTGGAGTCGCTGCTGGCCTTGCGTCCGCCGGCGTCCAGCGGAGGCGGGAGGCCGCCTACCCTCGCCAAGGGTGTCCGCGTCCTCGTCACCGCCGTCATCGACGCGAAGAACAAGGGACCGAAGGTCAGCGGCATGGACACCAAGGGGTCATCCGCCAAGGGAGGTAGAAAGAAACACGGCGTGGAGACCAAGCCACCGCCCGAGGTTGTCCTCCTGCCGCCCGATCCCATCCTCGCCGACTTGAAGCTCGCGGTGAACAAGTGCTTCCAGGACCTCTACGTGGTGCTCGCCAAATTTAAGGTTTCTTACGTCGTCGGGTTCGAGTCCACGAAGGACGCGACGAAGCTCGGCGTGAAGAAGATCGGTGGTGCGCGCGTGGAGGTTCACGGCGACGGTGCCGATCTGGAGAGCGAGTTTCGGTACCAGGGAGGGCTGGACCAGTGGGTGGTTCGGTGCGTGTGCGGGACGTGCGACGACGACGGCGAGCGGATGATTTGCTGCGACGTCTGCGAGGTGTGGATGCACACGAGGTGCGTGAGCATCGCGGACTCGCAGGGGACGCCACGAAAGTGGACGTGCTCCGACTGCGAGGGTGAGGAAGGACGCGGCGGAGGAGGGCGCGTCCCACCCAATTCTCACAACTCCAATTCTCACAACTCCAACGGCGACGGGGTAGCCGCGGCGGCGGAGCAGCAACGACCCGCGGCGAGGGAGCGCCCGCCGCCGACGCTGCGGCGGCCGCTGCCCGAGCGGATCCTCAAGAGGCGCAAGGCGACGCGCCGGTGAGTTGAACGATCGATTGGGAAGAGACGCGAGACGATGACGATGGAACGATTTTGTCAATTGCAAACGACGCCCGGCGGGGCGTCTCAAAAGTAAATCCAAACACCCACTTCACCCCTCTCTTAAATCCCACACGCACGTGACTCACGTCGAGTGTTTCACATGGTATCCGCGATCTGCGCCTTTTGCCACGCCGTCGGGAGCATCATCAGCTTCTTCATCTTGGGCACGTACGCGCGTTGGCTGAAGTTGTCGTAGTCGTTTTCCTCGATGGCGTCGAGGATGTTGCGATAGACGTCGAGCGCGGACCACACGGGCCAGCGGGCATCCGCGTGGAGGCAGTTCACCCCAGCCTCAGCCTCCGCGAACACTTCCCGCGCGCGCGCGATCTGGAACTTCATGAACGCCTTCCACCGGTCGTCAACCTTACCAGTCGCCGGCGAGTAGAGACCTCCGCGGACGATCTCCTCCTCCGTGATGCCGAAATCGGCCAACTCGTCGAGCGGCACGTAGATGCGGTTCCTGGTCTGGACATCCTCGCCCACGTCGCGTAGGATGTTCGTGAGCTGGTTCGCGAGTCCGAGGGAGAGCGCGGCTTTGTACACCTTGCGTAGGTCACCCTTGAAGTTCTCGTCGCATCCCATGATTGGCATGGACATCAGCCCGACGGTGCCCGCGACGCGGTAGCAGTACTCGTACAGTTCGTCGAAGGTTCGGTACCGGGGCTTGACGAGGTCCATTCGCATGCCGTCGATCATGTCGCGGAAGGGCTGGATGTCCACGGGGAACTTGGACAAGGTGTCGCACAGCGCGGCGTCGATGACGTCCGCGGGCCTGCCCTCGAAGATTGCTTCCAGGCGGTTCTCCCATTGGTCCAGCGCCTCTGGCGTGATGTGCGACGCGTTGGGCCCATCTACCAGTTCGTCGGTGCGTCGGCACCAGACGTAGATGGCCCAGATGGCGCGTTGCTTCTCCTGGGTCATGAGCTTGGTGCCGAGGTAGAAGGTCTTGGCGTACTCGCCGGTCACCTCGTCGCATCGCTCGTAGGCTTCGTCGAGCATCTGCGGCGGGATGCGGGGCGGCGGTACGAGCAATCCTGAGTTTTGCCTGGCGACGCACGCCTCGGTGGCGAACTGCTCAACCTCGCGGCCGTTGGACGCGACGACGTCTTCGGGCCTTCGCTGGTAGGTGGAGGTTGCGGGCGAACCGGACTCCATGACGGCGGCGACGACGGTCGAATGGGACGCGCGGTCGTCGTTACGGGCGCGAAGATTGGCTCCGATGCCGCCGTTCATCATCATGCGGGAAGATTTCCCGCAGCGGGCGCGCGTGTGGACGACGCCCCTCGCCGCCTTCGACGCGCCGGCGCCCGCGGGGGCGTCACCGCGTCCCGAGACGCTGCATACGCCGGCGAATCGCGCGGTCACCGACGCCGCGGCGGCCATGGCGGACATTGTTCACGCGCTTTTCCGGACCCTCCTCGGCTCCGCGAACGTTCCGCGAGCGGGGCGCAATGTGCGGTCTTCGCACGGACGCGTTCCTGCCGGAAAGCGAGCTGGCGCGGTGCGTGCGATGCGTTCGGTGGCTCGAACGACGCGCGGCTGAGACCTTCGAAAGTCCTTTGAAGTGTTTGTGGCGACGCTCCCTCCCGTGGGTAGGCGTATCGCGCGCGTTCGTGTGTCGAAGCACGCACGCCGTCGACACGACAAGGTCCCACGAGCCTCACACAGTCGCCTCGACAGTCTCAGCCTCCCTTTTTGCAACTTGAATGGATAAGTTCGGCGGGGTTTTCTGGGGTATGACCGTACCGTGACTCCGTATGACGGAGTGACTCGATGCGCGCACGAACGATTCGCGATTTTCTAAATGCCAACTTGGCTTAGTGGGTTTTTCTCGCGTTCCCATTGGTCGAGATACAAAATCTTAGGTCCCGAATCGACGTGATAGGCTCAATCGTCATTTCAGAATCTGGGGCTCCGGTTCGAAGATCCAAAAAAGCGTAAAGCGAGGTTGACCCCCCCGCGAACCGAGGCCGTGGCTTTTACAGTCATCAACGCGCAGTGAGGAATAAAGTGTTTTTTGTGCCTTTCATACTGTTTTCCCATAGAGATTGTTTTTTTGCCAGCTGCTTTCTGAACAGTGCTCGTTTTCATCATTACAAGTACTTCGCCGGCGTGATGAACCGTTGACGATCATCGATCAGCTGAGCGCGTCGGCGAGGCTCCGGTGCGCCGCGCCGCGGACATCCGGCGCCCTGTCACCGTCGCGCATCTCCTCCAGCTTCTTAACGAACGCATCACGCGTCGAGGAGGTCCCGACGGATCCCAACGCGCGCGTCGAAGCCCCGAGCGCCTCCGCGGCGACGGACCTGAGCTGCGAAACCTTCGGATCGTTCGCGCACGAACCCATCGATTCGCGCAGCGGGTCGAGCCACGCCTCGATGCCGGCCACGTTCAGTTGCCCGCATCGCGTGGACAGGGACTTGACCACCCGTAGGCCCGCGGCGCGTCGGGTCCACGGAGCGGATGGATCGATGGCGTCGCCGGCGAAAGATGCCACCGCCGGCGCGGCGGCGGCGAGTGACGCCGCATCACCCGCGCCCGCGCAGAGCGACGCCAGGCACTCCAGCGCGCGTTCCGCGACCGCACCGCCCGCCTTGGCCTCCGACGCCTTGCGATGCGCCTCCTCCTCCATCTCGCGTATCGTGTTGCCGCCCACGCCGCCGTCGGCGTCGTTCGCGGGGCTTTGGTCTTTTCGAGCGGCGGCGGACGCGTCTCCGGATACTCCGTCCGCGTCCGACCCGCCGCCCGGGCTCAACACGTCGCGAATCAGGGGAAACGCGACGGGGAAAAGGTCGCATACGGGGCTTGTTTCCTTCGTTCCCCCCGGGGGCGCGAGCGCCGTGAGCGAGCGTTGCAACGCGCTCAACGCGGCTTCTCGGTAGGATGACTTTTTCCTGGACGCCTCGGCGACGAGAGCCGCGACGACTGTCTCGCCGCCGAACGTTCCAGAAGCTCCCGGACACTTCTCGACGACATCGGCGACCCCCGGAAGGAGCGACTCCTTCCCTTCCCAGACCCGTCCCGGGAGCTCCTTCAGCAGCGCGTCCAGTATCGCGGGAACCTTGCCGGCGCCGGCGACGACGTCGGGGGCGGCGACGGCTAAGCCCGCGAGCGCCGCCGCGCCCTGCCGCTTCACCTGATACTGCGAAGAGCCGAGCCGCTTGAGCGAAGACGCCAGGATCTCGTCGAGGTAGAGCCTGCACGTGGACGAGGCACCAGACGCGTTCTCCTCCCAGACCTCCTCCCACCGCCTCCGCCGCTTCTCGTCCTCGTCGAATCGGCCGACGAAAGCCAACGGGAGGATCTTCGTCGCGTGGTCACGAAGCGCGTCGGATGCGTTTCTAGAAAGTTCTAGACAGATCGCCGTCGCGAGAGTCGCCCGGCGCTCGTGGTTATCGTCGTCGACAGCCTCGTAGGACACAGCCGCGTCCTCCACGAGCTGGTTCACCCTCGCCTCGGTGGCGTGTCTGGCGACGGACGCCACCGCGGCGATCATCGCGGCAAACACCGACGCCGATCGATCGGACTCCGCGGCGGATAGCAGAGACTTGAACAGTTTCCCCGCGTGCGGTCGGACGAGGGATCCGCGTCGGAGGCACAGCCGTGATATGAACCGGGCGGCGCCCGCTCTGGTGTTGAGCCCGACGCCGGAGCGCAGCACGCCGCCAATCGCGGGCACGAGCTCCTTCATCACCTCCTCGTCGACGTGGTTCATCAGGAGGTCCAACGTCTCGCCCATCGGCGACGCCTTGGCGGACTGGAGCCTCGCGTGCTCCAGCTTCTCCTGCGAGAGCCCGATGGCGGGCGCGTGTTGCTCGATGTAGTTTAGACGCGAATCCTCCATTCCGGAGAGCGCCTCGAGGAGGCACGTGACCATCGTGGGTATGTGCGGGCCGAGCTCTTTGCTCCCGGCGTGCTTCGCCACGTTCATCACGACGTCCATGGCGAGCGCTTGGACCTCCCGAACGCTCGAGTTGAGACCTTTGTTGAGCAACATCGGTAGCGTCTTCTCGATAGTGGACCGCGTCTCCGCCGGGGACGAGTGGTGCGAGTCGCACAGTCGTATGGTCAAGCCCCTCGACGCGCGGCACAGGGTCTTTCCGGCCAGGCGAACCGTCTCTTTAATGTCGTCGATGGATCGGAGACTGGCTTCCCACACCCGCTCCAAATACGGCTCCACCTCGACGAATCGCCTACCCGAGAGCAGCTCGGCGAGCGCGGATGCCGAGGACTGCCTGGCTCGCCACATCCTGCTGCCGCACTCCGTGAGGAGCTCCTCCATGACCGCGCCGAAGTGTTTCTCCACCGCGCCCTTCGGGTCGTCCACCACCGCTTGCCAGATTCCCTTGACCGCCTCGCGCATGTTCGGGCTCGGATCGTGCTGCATGCGGTACAGCTTGGGGAGGAGCTTGGCGAGGTGCGGCGCGAGCGCGTCCCCCGCGCGCTTGGCGATGCTCGCGAACCCGTACGCCGCGCCTTTACTGCTGTTGAGCATGGCCTGGTAGTTGGCCAGGTCCATGAACTTGTATATGAGGTCGGGCTGGCCGATGTCGGTGACGATCGAGCACAGCTCTTTGTACGTGCTGAGGCTCCCGCCGCCGGTGGAGCCCGCGGGGGCGTCGCCGTCCTTCTTCTTGGCCAGTTCCTTGTCGTCAACCTTGATCGTACCCTCCTGGAACACCTGCGTGTCGTCGTCGAGCTTGACCCGGCGCTTGCGCTGGCTCTCTCCGGACAGCACCCCCATGAGGGACCCGAGGAGCTCCTTCCGCTGATCCTCGGTGCCCAGTTCGTACACGACGCTGACGCCGCGGCTGGCCATCTCCTGCGTCAGCTCGTTCTGATCACCGAGCAAACTCCCGAACGCCTCCTGGATCTCGGGTAGCATCGACAGCAGCTTCGGGTGACGCCTGGTGTGAAGCACGAGCGCGAGGAGCCACGTGCACGCCGCGCATCGCTCCTCGGACCGCGACGAGTACAGGTACTTTTGGAAAATCGCATCCAAAATCTTCGTTCGCGCCGCGTCAGTCCCTTCGAACCCGACTCCGTCCAACTCGTCCGTATCCATCGACACGGCGCCGTCTCCCGGCGTCGCCGTCTCCAGGCCCGCCAACGACATCTTCTCCGTGCCGGCTAGGTTCACGAACGAGCCGTAGAGCACCGTGTGGGCGCGTACCCCTACACCGCCGAACGCGAAACACAGCGCCTCGCCAACCGCCAGCTGCGTCTCCTCGCTCTTGCTCCTGCTCAGCTTGAACAAGGCGTCGATGAGGGCGTTCGCATCGGACGGGGAACAACCGCCCGCGACGACGTACCCCGCCGCTCGAGCCGCGCGTTGCTGCGCGCCGGGATCCGAGAGCTTGGTCATCACGCGGCTCAGCCGCTGGATGAGGAGATCCATCGTCCCGACCGGCGCCTCCTCCTCCTCTTCCTTGTCGGCACCCTTGTCGGCACCCTCGGCACCCCCACTCGCATCCTTCACCGGCGCGCGCGGGAGGTCCGGTAAGCCGCTCAGACCCACGTGCCCGACAGCCTCAGCCGCCGTACCCGCGAGCGTCGGGTTCTTACACCCTGTGAACAAAACAAGACGTCATTCTAATCGCCCATACGTAAATAAAAATAAACTCACCCGCGACTGCAACGAACACGTCCAACGCCTCGCGGATCTTATCACCCGGGAACGTGAGCGTGCGTGACGAACCGGGCCCACCGCCACCCGCGGCGGCGACGTACCCCGCCGCGCGCAACGCCCCGTCCTGGTCCTCGAAACGCCCGTGCGCCTCGCCGCCAGCCTTGCTCCCGCCCACTCCCGCCGTCGCGAGTAGCCGCGACAGCTCCGCGACAGCCGCGTCGGGGGCGAGCCGCGGGGCCAACGCGCCGCATATCTTAGCCGACACCTTACGCGTCGGGCCGTCCACCGCGGACGCGAAGTGAGCCGCGATTTTGTAAAGCGTCGACGCGTCCGTCGAGTCGGCGACGCACGACGGGGAGCGTTCGACGAGTTGCAGCGTCGCCGTCGAGGCGGCGGCGGTGAGGTCGCCGGGCGCGGACTTGACCATGCATCGCTCCAGGAAGCGTCTGTACCCGGCGGGTGACGCGGCGGCGCTCGCGTCGTTTCCGGAAGCGTTTCCGGAAGTGTTTCCGGAAGCGTTTCCGGACGCTTCCGCGACGTCGGCGTCGACGCAGAGCCGGATGAAATCGAGCGCGGCGGCCATCGCGGGCGGCGGGAGCGGGAGCTTGGAGTTGAGCCCCGCGGGCTTGGCGAGGTCGGGGTGCCTTCCGGCGAGGTACTCGAGGAACGCCGCCGCGGGGGGGAGCGACCGACCTCGGGCCTGCGGGGGCGGAACGCCTGGGGCTGGAGCGTTTTCCCCCGCCGCCGCCGCCTCATCCTCTTTCTTTGTCCCGTCGTCGGCATCCTTTTTCGCGAGTCGCCCGCGCCGAGCCCGCGCGAACTCGTCGTTATCATCGTCATCCGGCGGCCTCAGACCCGCTTTACCGACGTCCCGTACGTCCTGCTTCCCGTCCCCGCACGCCACCACGCACAGGTACCTCGCGGGCGCGTGACTGAACGGGAACAGGTCCCGGGCCCACTGCGCCGCGACGAGCCGTCTGGCGCCCACGCCGCCCGCCTCGGCGGCCGTGACCGCCGCGCCCGACTGCGCGGACGCGTCTATGGACGATAGGAGCAAGCCCTCGATGGCCATCGCGACCCCGCCGCCGCAGCCCTTGTACGCGGACGCGAGCGATCGAGCGGCGTCCTGCACCGACGGTCTGACCGCCTCCGGTTCCGTGGCCAGCGCCCCGAAGACGCGAGCCGCCAAGTCGGGAGTCCCGACGACCAAACTCGGCTGACGCGTCGCGAGCTGCCCGAGCGCCTGGTAGCAGAACCCGCGGAGGGACGCGACGCCACCCGCGGCGAGCCCGCCGGATGCCGCCGCGCCTTTCGTCTCGCCGTCCAGCAGCTTGATCATGCCGCCGAAGAGCAGCGGCGCGGCTTGTCGCAGCTGAGCGTCGGTGGCGTGTCGAAGCACCCACACCGCGAGCTCCATCGCGGCGGATTTCAACCGGAGGTTGGTCCCGACGCCGTACAGCCCGGTGAAGATCGCCTGGACCGTGTACGGGAACGCGTTCGCCGCCGCGACGGATCGGCACATCAACGACGCGAGCCGAAGCTTCAACGCGGGCGACGCGGGAATCGTTCTGGATTCAACCGGAACATTCTCCGGGTCACCGAGAAAGGCGCGGTAGAGCTTCGTCACGATGGATGGATCCTCCAGGTCCACCGTCGGGCGGTTAGTGTCCCAGACGCATCGGCGCCGGAGCAGCTCCTCGCCGCGCCTGGACGTCTCGTGATCCGCGTCGCACGCGGCGACGAGGTAATGCATCAGCGCCTCAGCCGGGGGAAGCGTGGAGTCCTTCGCGCGGTGGAAAAACTCGAGCAACGCGAGCTTACGGGTGGCGAGGTCCTTGATGGACAGTACGGGCGCGTTGGGACCGAGGATGCGCTCGACGGAGGACGGGGACATGCCGGGGGGCGCGGCGGGGGGCTGCGGCGGCGCCGCCGTGGATTCAGTCGCGTTGTTGGTCGGCGGCGCGGGGACGCCGGCGACGTTGGCGACGCCGCGCATGGCCTGCTCCGCGGGTGACGGCGCGGGTGCGGCGACGGGCGCGTGGCCCACGGTGTTGGGCTGGTACATCAGGTACAGGAGCGCGTGCCTGAGGAAGACGGCGCGATCGCCCGCGTTTGTCATGAACTCCATGTCGTCCACAGCTGTGCGAACTTGTTTCTCCGGGACGGCGAGGGCCGTGATGGCGAGCCTGCAGATGATGTCTGCGGCCTGTCGCGGGCGCGCGGAGATGCCCTTGAGGAGCGGGAGGATCTGGTCGGCGCGAGCCTCCGGGGCGGCGCGCGCGTGCGCCTGCTCGACGTAGATCAGCGCAAAGTTGCGCACCGTCGGGGGTCTCTCCTCGTTGACGTACAGGGCCGTGAGGTCCTCCAGGGGCAGGGGCATGGCCGGCACCGCCTTGAGGCGCTTGTTGACGTGCGATAGGATCTCGAGAACCTTGCGCTTGGTGGACTCGTGCTTGGACGCCATCTGGTCGATGACCCGAGGCATGAGGACGTGGAGGAAGCGCTCGAGTTTAACATCGTCCGTGAAGCCCAGAGCTGTGAGGGCCTTGTTGAGCGCCGCGAGCTCCTCCTCCTCCGTAAAAACGGGCGCCGGCGATGCCATCTCCGACGCCTTACGTTTGAGATCCGTCGTCACGATTCCTACGTTCGCGATCCGGCCGGTGCTACCAGGCGCGGACGCGAGTGACGGGACAGATCTCAGTCCAGATCTATAGATCTTTACAAAAAGCCGTTGAGTGCGTTGAGCGTTATTTTGAGCATCTTTACACGTGTCCCGGCTCCCGGCTATATCCCCGTATCTACCCACCCCTCGCGTTCACCTCGGCATCCGTCTCGGTCTCGCGCGGCGCTCACTCACTCCACCTTGTTCGCCAGAACCTCCCGGGCGCCCTCGTGCAACGCATCCATCTGCGCTCCAACCTTCTTCTCGTCGAATGAATCCATCGCCTTGACGTAATCGGGCACGGGCGCGTGATCGAGGAGGTAGTCCGCGATGAACTGCCGCGGGTCCTGCGGCCGTACCTTGGCCATCGCGCACATGCCGTCGTGAAGCACGGAGAGCACGCCGGTGTCCTCGAGGTAGGATCGGGCGCCGACGGCGACGCCGCCCGCCGGTCTGGACAGCCGCGGCGGCGGCGCCTCGGGGGTCCACCTGCGGATGACGTCCGCGGCGAGCACGAAGGGTTCCTCGGGGCGCTGCGAGGAGAGCGCGCGGAGGGCGTGGCGGACCGCGAGCTGGATGTTCTGCGCGAGGTAGGCGTGCACGGGCTGACGCTTGGAGAGGAGAGAGTCCGCCATCGGGGCCATCGCGGCTGGGGGATCGTTCTCCTTGGTCTGCGCGTACCGCGGGGGATCCACGACGGGAGGTGTCGTCTCGGGCTCGGCGGCGTCCCCGTCGCCGTCGCCGCCGGGCTCGGGCTCGGGTTCGGGCTCGGGCTCGGGCTCGGGATCCTCCGCCGCCGGGGCATCTACCTCAGCGGGAGCAGCCTCATCTTCCGCGGGCGCAGCCTCTTCCTCAGCGGGCGCGGCCTCTTCCTCAGCAGGCGCGGCCTCTTCCTCAGCGGGTGCGGCTTCTTCCTCAGCGGGCGCGGCCGTCTCTTCCTCAGCGGGCGCGGCCTCCTCTTCCTCAGCGGGCGCGGCCTCCTCTTCCTCAGCGGGCGCGGCTTCTTCCTCGGGAGCGGCATCTTCTTCCGCGGGAGGGGCGTCGCCCTCAGCGGGAGCCTCCTCTGCCGCGGGCTCCTCTGCCGCGGGCTCCTCGGCGGCGGGCTCCTCGGCGGGAGTCTCCTCGGGCGCGGGTTCGTCGGACATGGCGGTCAAGGAGACGGGGAGAGACTCGCCTGCGCTGGTGTCTGTGTCGTTGTTGCCCCGGCGGTCTCCGTTACGGAATAACGTTTGACTTTCGCGTGACTCGTTCCCCTTTTTTAGCACTTTCCGGGCCACACAAGTTTTCGTCAACCCAACTGACGCTTCATACGATAACTTTACAGGTTTAGCCTTTGATCGCTATTTGGCCCGAAATACAATCCTGACTGCGATTCCCACGAACCGAGCCCGACTTTGATTCGAACCCTCGAGAATCGCCCCTCGGACTCGCCACTCACCCGAGCGCCAACCCAGGTCGGCCGCTCCCGCGTCGTCGCGTCGCTTCCCCCGAGAAGGCACTTCGACCTCGAGACATGCCCGGCGCCGGCGCCAAGGCACCCATCGCGGACCCCGCGGGGGTCTCCAACATGGCCCCCGAGCAGCACAAGTCCGCGCTCCAGGCGCTGTCAAACGGAAACCCAGTCCCGTATCCCGCGACGCTCAGGACCGTCGTGCACGCGGGGACCAAGGCGCCCAAGAGGGATGATCAGGATCCGGATAAGAAGCCCCCGGGGTACAGCAGGAACGCGAGGGGAGGGTTCTTCACCTCCTGAGCGCGCGCCGAGGAGGGGATCCCAAAATAGCACTGTAGCCAAATGAATCTCATCAAACGAAGCAAATCATCATCTCCCATTGGACGTTCCAAGGCGCGCCGCGACACACGAGAGCGGCGCGTGTGGACCCCGGATGGACTTCCCGCGGGCGCTGGCGATCCTCGCGACACCCGGCGTCACCCACGCGCATCCGGGCGCGCCGGACCCTCGCGTCGATGCCGAGCGGACGGTCCAAACGTACGTCGACTCCCCGTCGTGCGTGCCGTCGCTCGTCTCGGCGCTCGTCTCGGACGGCCTGGCGAGCGCGGCGACGCGCCACCTCGCCGCGGTGCTCCTCTCCGCGGCCGCGGACAGGCACTGGAGCGCGCTCGGTGACGACGTCAAGGCTGCGACGAGGTCCGGGACCCTCGCCGCGCTCTCCCGCACCGACGACCGCGCGGAGCTTCGCGCGCTCGTGCACGCCGCCGACGTCGTGGCTCGGCACTCTGCGACGGACGGGTCGCCCTGGAGCGAGCTCCTGCCCGCGCTGAGAGACGCGGCGAAGTCGACGCACGCCACGCACCGCGAGGCGGCCATGCTCCTCCTCGGCAGCCTCGTGGAGTCCATGGGCGCGCACATGAACGACCACCACGCCGCGCTCGTCGCCCTCTTCGCCGCCGCCCTGCGAGACGACCCATCCGACGCCGTCGCCGTCTCAGCCGCGCGCGCGCTGGGAAACACGGCGCTCGCCTTGCAGCGCCGCGGGGACTTCCTGATCGTCGCGGACCTTATCCCGCGCGTACTCGCCGCGTGCGTCGACGCCGCGGCGCGACGCCTCGAAGCCGGCGACGACGAAGGAGTCGCGGCGTGCATAGATGCGATCGCATCCGCCGCCGCCGTCGAGTCCGACGCGGTCTTCGGCGCGGACCTCGCGCTCCTCCCCGCCGTCGTCGACGTCGCCATGCGCGTCGGGACGGACGCGCGGCTCGACCCGGACGGACGCGCGCGAGCCGTGGCGTTCGATGCCCTCGGGAGCCTCGCGGCGTCGCACGCGGGCCTCCTCGACGAGCCTCGACCGGCGAAGCCGCCCGCCGGATCATCATCATCCCCATCGCCGGGAGCGACTTCGATGACGACGTTCGCGGACGGGATCATGCCCGGGCTGTGCGCCGCCGCCGCGACGGGGTTGAACTTCACCGACGCGGGCCGCGCGGAGGGCGAGGCGGAGTCCAACGGGTGGGCCGCGGCGGCGAGGTCCACCCTTCGCCGGTTTTCGCTTCACCTCCCGCCCGCGACGATCCTTCCCCACGTCGTCGCGCCCCTGGACGCCGCGACCGCGGCGGGGACGCCGCCGACGCCCGGCGCGCTCGCGTGCCTCGCGGCGGTCACGGAAGGGTGCGCGAGCGACCTCGCGGAGGACCCCATCGCGTCCAACGTCGTCGGGTCCATCGCGAGCGGGCTCAACTCGGCTGATCCCGCGGCGAAGGTTGCCGCCGCGCTCGCGTTCAAGGAACTCGCGGAGCACGCGGGCCACGCGCTCACGGAGCTCTTCTCCGACCTCGTGATCCCCGCGCTCGTCACCGCGGTCGTCAACGCGGTGGAGTACGAGACGGAGGCGGGCGATACGGACGCCGCGGAGTCGTTCGTCGCCCCCGCGCACGCGGCGGCGGCGCACCTCTGCGACGAATTCGGCGGCGACGACATCGAACCCGCGCTGCGCGACGTCATCCCGCCGCTCCTCGGCGGCGCGCTCGGTGGATGGCGGCGTGGGGACGGGGTCGATGGGGCTGGGCGTGGTGGGGTGGCCGCGGCGCCGCGCATGACCCCGCGCGCTCGCGCGAGGTGCCTCGACACGTTGGAGCGGTTCGCTCGAGCCGCCGCGTGGGAGTTTGCTCCGTTCGCGGTTGACGTCCTCGCGGCGATGACGACGCTGGCCGCCGAGGCGGATCTATCGTCGTCGTCGTCCGTGGGTGGCGGCGTGGGTGAAGGGGCGTCCGCGGTGCGCTCCAGGGCGCTCGCGGCGATGGCCACGGTGATCTGCGCCGTCGGGGAGGAAGCCGCGGCGCCCGGGGTCGTGGACGGCGCGTTGGACGCGTCGACTCGAATCCTCTCCGACCCGGCCGCGGATAGCGTCGCGCGGGAGTGCGCGCTGCGCTGCTTCGGGCGGTTAGCGACGGTGTTGGAGCGCAGGCTCGCGCCGTGGCTCGGGGGTGTGATCGCGGCGGCGGCGGCGTCGCTCGCCGCGGCGGACGCCGCGGGGGGATTCGCTCGGGACGGGAAATCTTCGCGGGCGGTCTCAGCGGGTGACGCGAGCGAGTCCATCGCCGCCGCGGAGGCGCTCGGTTCGCTCGTCAACTCGTGCGGGTCATCGACGAGGCCGCACCTCGGCGTCGCGTTGGCCGCGCTGGGCCGCGCGGCGACGAGCCCATCGTCCCCCGCGGCGCTTCGAGTGGCGGCGGCGCGGGCGGTTGAGTTTTCGCTCAAGCCGCTCGAAGCCGACGGCGACGGCGGCGGCGGCGGCGGCGGCGAGCCCGCCGTGCCCACTGACGCCGCCGCGCCCGTCGCCGCCGAGGCTGTCGCGTTGCTCGCGCGGCTGGTGACGGGGGACGAGGAGCCGGAGGTTGCGCTCGCGGCGGCGACGTCGCTGGAGGAGGTCGCGAGGGTCGGCGCTCAGTTCTTCGGGGTTGGGGTGGATTCGGCGAGGGCGGCGGCGGCGGCGGTGCTCGACGGGTCCGCGCGGTGCCAGGAGGGTGCGGCGGACGGGGCGGACGGGGGCGACGGGGAGGACGGCGGGACGGTGTTCTTCGACCTCGAGGATCAGGCGAGGAGGCTGAGGAAGTCGCTCGCGTGAGCGCGCGCGAGGGTCATCGGTAGCACTAGTGCTGAGCATTTTTTTTAACAGCCCGCGACCTCCATCATCGGGCTCGAATCAAGCGGATCTTGTCAGGACTCACAGACCAGCCCCAGCCCCACTGGAGTCACGTGACCGACGCGGCGCGATCATACCGCTCTCGCGCCCGAGTCGTGCACCGCGCGCCACCTCCTCGCGCGCCGAGAGCATCGCAGAACCCCGCAGAGAGATTCGCGGCGAAGAAACGCCGCGCGACGCTCGCGAACCCGACCTGGTGCGCGCGCAAGCCCGCCGGGTGTTATTGGTGGTCCCGCTGGCCTTTCGATTCGACATCAAAGGGGCGGGTGAGCATCCTTCGACTGGAGAGGTCACTCGCACAGCCGGACATCAACCGCGTCCGCGTGTTTCGTCTCGCGAGACACCGCGGATACGCGCCTCGCGGACGAGCGCTTCCTCGACCGCAGGTGCGCACGCGCCGACGACCTCCCAGGGTTCTCGACTCCCCCCGCCTCGCGTCGAGTTCACCCAATCCTCCTCGAGGCGTGTTGAGCTCGACGCACGCCGCGCCCGAGACTCGCGTCATCTGCGATCGATTCGCGAATCGCGGTCGATCACGCGTCTCCCCGGGTGTCCTATCCGCCGGACGGCACGCGCTGACGCCCTTACCGATATCGACGCCGTCGACGAGTTCCCTGACACCCGCCTGCCCTTCCCAACCTTCTTGCCCAGAGAATATAAATTGCTCATGGGTTCGACACGCGCGGAAACGTCGAGGCGCAGTGCGGGGCGGTCCGCTCTGATCTCGCGCGTCGGCATCCTCCTCGCCGTTCTCGTGCTCTCGGGAGCGCCTATCGCGTCCGCCGCGCCGTTCGCGGACAAAGCCGCGCTGGAGGCTGCTGTGGCCAGCTGCCTGGATCCCACCTGGAACTCCCAAACTGCAGCGACCGTTGGCGATCCCACCGGCGTGGCGTGCTGCTCCAAACCAGACGTGGACTGCGGCGCCGCGGGAACGGATGAGATGCCGGACTGGGACGTGTCGCTGGTGACGGACATGAGCAGCTTGTTTTTCGCCAAAGGATCCTTCAACGCGGACATATCGCGCTGGGACACCTCGAGCGTCACGACCATGCAGGGCATGTTCCGTGACGCCAGGGCGTTCAACCAGGATATCGGTACATGGGACACCTCGAGCGTCACGACCATGCAGGGCATGTTCCGTGACGCCCACGCGTTCAACCAGCACCTATCGAGATGGGACGTCAGCTCGGTCACGACCATGTGGGAGATGTTCTCAGGCGCCAGGGCATTCAACACCATGCCGGTGGGCTGGGACACATCCAAAGTAACGAATACCGGTTACATCTTATATCAAGCAAACGCATGGTATGCGAGGTTCGAGGGCGGTAGCGAGGGCACCCTCCCCAGCGGATGGACGCGCAAAGACAACGCGTGCGACGCGTCTCTTCCGCCCTTCAACGGTGCCGTCGGCACCTGCATCGACACCCTCGTGAGCGGCACGTCCTGCGTCCCCACGTGCAACACCGGGTACGTGCTGGAGGGCGTGACGTCGTGCACCGACCGGGTATTGACGGAAGCTGTGTGCATCCCGGAAGTCACCACCAGGGCTGAGCTCAAGGCGGCGGTGGACGCGTGCGTCGGCGATCGGTTCTGTGAGCTGACCATGCCCCACTGGGACGTCTCGCAGGTGACGGACATGAGCTTCCTGTTCCAGGGCAAGACACAATTCAACGTGGACATCAGCCAGTGGGAGATGTCGCAGGTGACGGACTCGAGTGGCATGTTCGACGGCGCCTCCAGCTTCCACCAGAACATCAGGGGATGGACCCTGGCGTCCGGAGCAGACACGGCGGAAATGTTCGCGGGCGCCGACACCTGGCTCTCCCTTGTATCTCGAGCGGATGGTTCCGACACGACGGACGGGCCACCGGCCGCTTGGGTCGCATCCGAGCTCTGCTTAATGAACGAGCACGTCCAATCGGGATGGTGTGTTGCATGCGGGGCTGGCAAGTACAACGGCCCGGGCGACGATCCGTCGCTCGGTGTCGACACCAGATGCGACGCGTTTGTGGACAGTGCCGCGCTGAAGACCGCGGTGAACAACTGCCTCGCCGTCGATGCCACCGGCGTGGCGTGTTGCAGCCAGGGCGCGGACTGCGGAGCCGCGGGGACTGTCGAGATGCCGCTGTGGGACGTGTCGCAGGTGACGAGCATGAGCGAGCTGTTCTACAACAAAGGATCCTTCAACGCGGATATATCGCGATGGGACACCTCGAGCGTCACGAACATGTGGAGGATGTTCCGTGACGCCAGGGCGTTCAACCAGGATATCGGTACATGGGATACCTCGAGCGTCACAAGCATGTCCCGGATGTTCTTTCAGGCCTACGCGTTCAATCAGCACCTATCGAGGTGGGACGTCAGCTCGGTCACGGACATGTGGGAGATGTTCTCATACGCCAGGGCATTCAACACCATGCCGGTGGGCTGGGACACATCCAAAGTCACGGGTTCTCGTGACATATTTTTTCATGACCCTAATCATGCAAACGCATGGTATGCGAGGTTCGAGGGCGGCACCGCCGACACCCTCCCCGGTGGCGGGTGGACGCGCATCGAAGACGCGTGCGACGCGTCCCTTGCGCCCCTCAACGGCGCCGTCGGCAACTGCACCGACACCCTCGTGAGCGGCACGTCCTGCGTCCCCACGTGCAACACCGGGTACGTGCTGGAGGGCGTGACGTCGTGCACCGACCGGGTGCTTACGGGGGCGATATGTGCCCCCATGTTCACGAGCAGAACCGCGCTGAAGACCGCGGTGGACGCGTGCCTGGCCGCGGTGCCATCGGGGGAGAAGTGCTGCTCCACCGATCCCCACTGCGCCAACGCGCTTGACGACCCCACTGCGCCCCCTCGCTGCGCCAACGCGGGATGCTCGGATATGCCGGAGTGGAACACGGAGTTTGTCACCGACATGTCTGCGCTGTTCCAGAATGCACACGCGTTCAACCAGGATATCGGCAACTGGGACGTGTCGTCCGTGACTGACATGCGCATCATGTTTGGCGCCGCGGCAAAGTTCGACGGCGACCTCTCAAACTGGGAAGTGTCGTCCGTGACGGACATGGAAAACATGTTCTTGAATGCTCGCGCCTTCTCCGGCGGCGACCTTTCGAGCTGGAACACCGGCAAGGTGACGAAAATGAACGGGATGTTCGCCGACAATGCTCACAACGGCGCATCCAGGTTCAACGGGGACCTCTCAAACTGGGACGTGTCGTCCGTGACTGACATGTCTGCCATGTTTCTCCGTGCGGTGAAATTTCAGGGTAAGGGTCTGTCGCGCTGGGACGTCCGCGGCGTGACATCCACGAGTAACATGTTCAACGGCGCGTCCGTGTTCAGGGGCGACATCATGGCGTGGGACCTCGGCTCGGGCACCTCGGCGGATGGCATGTTCAACGGCGCGACAGCCTGGCAAAGTGTGTACGTCGACTGCAGCGCCGTCAACTGCGGATCGGATAACCCGGATTGCGACCTTTGCGGCGTGGCGTTCTACGGCGCGAAGTTTCCTACCATCAACATGGCATCTTCGGAGTGGACGCGCCGCGTGCGGAAGTGGGCGCCAGTCGACCACCATCTGCACATTTCCAGCTCGTCTGATTCGAGGAGCGCGGCGGTTTCTACCAACGGCAAGCGCATCGCCTTGGCCGCTGACGGCTCACAGGGATCCGTCGCTCGCGTGTACGAACTCCGCGACGGCGCTTGGACGACGCAGATTGGATCGGACATCGCGCCGTTCAGTTCGCTGCACATGTCCGCCGCCGGTAACCGCGTCGTCGTCGGCCCGCAGAATTGTGAGCTGGTGTGCGAGGGGCACGGCTACGGCTCGTCCGAGTGTGTGGCTCTCGTCGGGTGTCAGTACGACCACACGTCGAGTGAATGTCATTCCGCCGTTGGCCCGCACCCATGCGACTCCCAGTCTGGTCATCCCCACTCGAACGCTCACGTGACCGTCTACGGGTACCACGCGCAGGACAATGCGTGGCTCCCGGTTGGCGGCGAAGATTTTTCCGGCGACGTGAACAGTACGATGGGCGACGACGTGGCGCTGTCCATGGACGGCTCGCGCGTGGCGATGTCGGCCATCAAGGAGGACGACGTCGCCGGGAACCACACCGAGGCTGGGCTGGTTCGGGTGTACGAGTGGCGCCGCGGCGAGTGGATTCAGCTTGGGCAGGATCTCCGAGGCGTGGACCACGACGAGCGTTTCGGCGCCACCGTCTCGCTGTCCAACGACGGCGCGCGTCTCGTGGTGGCGTCGGGCGCGGGTTTCGCGACTGCGTATCGATTGGACCTCGGCTCCGGGCGGTGGCGCCAGATGGGCGACGCCTTCCCGGGGAACTCTGCGACTCGAGCGTGCATATCCGGCGACGGCGGGACAGTCGCGGTTGGCGTCACGGATATCGACCCCGACCCCGGGTACGTCGAGGCGTACCGGTGGAGCGAGAGCGACGAAGCCTGGACGCAGGTTGGGGAACGCGTCAGAAAGGGTGAGGGCGACGGGACGTTCGCACGCACGGTGTCGCTCTCGCACGACGGCGAGACTCTCTCGGTGACTGGAGTGCATACGTGGACGGATGACAACGGAGACCCAGTGGATATGTCCTACGCGGCGGTGCTTCGCTGGAACAGTTTCATCTCTCAGTGGGATACGCGCGGTTCGAGCGGCATCTCCATGGATGGGTATCACCGTCACGCGGCGCTCTCGGGCGACGGGCGGGTCCTCGTCGCCGGCGCCGGCGTGTACGCTCTCTCGTGCGACGCGTCCGCGCCGCCCGCTGGGGGCGGTCGCGGCGGCGACGTCGGCGACTGCACCGCCAGCCTCGCGCCCGGGGAGACGTGCACGCCCACCTGCGGGCTCGGGTTCGACGCGTTGGACGCGACGTGCTCCGAGACTGGCAGGCTCACCCCGGGCTCGTGCGCGTCGAGCTGGTGCGAAGCGGACGTGACTCGCGGCGGGTTCGCGACGGGGTCGGCGGCGGCGGATGACATCGGGTGCGTTCCGGAGTGCGTCGCGTCCAACACGTGCGATTGCGCTGCTAACGAGTTCTGGGATGGATCGGCTTGCGCGTCGTGCCCCTCCGGATCATTCAGCGTTGGAGGCGCCGCGACGACGACGTCGTGCTCGACGTGCACTACCGACGAGTACTGGGACGGACAGGCGTGCGCGACGTGCCTCGTCAACTCAACTTTACGTGTGCAAGCTGAATCCGGATCGTATTCAGGAACTAAAGCCGCGACATCCGATATACACAGTGGCTTTGACGGCACGGGCTTCGCTGCTTATTTTAATGATCCGGGAGATGCTGTACAGCTGAATGTCAACGTTGCTTCTGCCGGAACTTATAATATGGTTGTTCGTTATGCCGCTGGTGACATCGACTACTGGGCTGATAGTAGTACTCGGATCACATTCGATAACAGCGTCCAACGCACCATTTCGCTCTATCTCAACGGAATCAAGGATCGTCAACTTTCATTTACTGGCACCGGCAGTTTTACCACTTGGGCTGACCAAACCGCCTACATCAATCTGAACGCGGGCGACAACACCATCGAGTTTCGAGTCGACGCGGACGACACCGGTTATATGAACATCGACTACATCGACGCTGCTTTCCGGAGTGCCTTACCGGAGTGCCGTCCGGAGTGCACCGCGTCCAACACGTGCATCCCAGCGCGATACGTACGAATCTACAAGTCCTATTCGGGTCACAGCTCAGATGACATCATCAACTTGGCTGAACTGGCCGTGTGGAGCAGCGCGGACCCGGACGCTAACCTCGCCGACGGGAAAGACGTGACGTGCTCACCCGCGTGCTCAACCCGCCCAACCCTGCCGCATGGTAACCAATTTCTGGTGGATGGAGCAATCGACTCTGGTATGTTGCACACCTGCTTTGAAGAAGACTCGGACACTCGAGGGGGGCTCGCGGCGGGTGCATGTGCCAGTAGCATTCCCAAGTCTGTCGAGATTGACCTCGGTCAGGAGTACACGATCGACGGCATGCTCATCGTGAACAGGCTCGACGTGTGGCGTCTCCGGTCCGAGGGGCTGATGGTGGACTTCATGGATGCCGACAGGAACGTCAAGCTGACCACCGCGCCGATCACGTACGCGCACAGGCTGAACGACGGCTTCATCATGGACGTGCAGGCGGGCATCCAGCGAAACGGCGAGGGCGAGTTCGACGCGTGGAGCTACGTTCCCGAGGGTAGCATCAGCCAGTCGAGTGCATTCGACTGGAGAACGTACAGGTGGTGCGCCACCGACGAGTACTGGGACGGATCCGCCTGTGTGACGTGCCCCTCCGGATCATTCAGCGTTGGAGGCGCCGCGACGCTGACATCGTGCACGTCTTGCAATGCCGACGAGTTCTGGGATGGATCGGCTTGCGCGTCGTGCCCCTCCGGATCATTCAGCGCTGGAGGCGCCGCGACGACGACGTCGTGCACGTCTTGCAATGCCGACGAGTACTGGAACGGACAGACGTGCGCGACGTGCCCCGGCGGCGCTGTTGGCGCCGTAGACGGGACTATGTGCGCGACAATCTGGTACAGCACGGCTGACCCGTCGGACGTGCTCATCGGTTCACAGGGCGAGGTGACCGGGTGGACGGACGCCACCGGCAACGGCTACGACATCGGCGCTGGTGCCGGTTCTAGCGCGCCGACACTCGAGACGTCCACGGATGGTAAATACGCCGTGCGCGTGGGAGGCAGCTCTGCCAAATACCTTCGCAGCGCCGACACGTTCGTCAACCTCGGACTCGCGGATATTCCGCAGCCGTTCACTTTAATGGCGGTCATAAAGATCAACAGTGGGAGTGGCTACCTCATGGATGGCTACCTCATGGACAAATTCGCGATTGGGATAGACGGCGGCGATAACATTTATCCTTATCCCACGACGGACACGGCTCCCACGTGGCGCGGGACAGGTGGCGCGAGCTTGACGGGAAATTGCGGGTTTCCCAGTGCTGGCTGGGGTGTCCACGAGTGGGTGTTCTCCAACACTGCGGGTGAGACTGCGATATACAAAGCGGACGGCAGCGCGCCGTGCATCGACACCCAGGACACCATGAGGGACGCCAATAGCCTCACGGGCCTCACCATCGGCGAAGACGGAGCGATGCGAACCAGCATCATCGATGCTGACGTGTCGTGGCGAGAATTCATGATCATCCCGGGAACGCTGACCAGGGAGGAGAGCGCGCGCTACCGCGAGTACCTCGACGACATCGCCTATTCTCTGTCGGATTTGTACGAAGCCTACCCAGGACATTATTGTACGGGTAGGAACGAGGTCGGCTCGTTCACTGGTTCATTGGCGGAGTGCGCGGCTATGTGCGAAGCATCCCCGGAGTGCATCTCGTTCGATTTCGACGCATCAAACGCGGACTGGACGTCGACGGCTCAAACTGATTGCTGGCTCTCCTCGACATGCACGGAGGAAATCTCGGACACGAACAATCGATTCACCCTGCTCATTAAGATCAGCGCCAAGGCTGCCGCCGGCTGAGGCTGCTCTTAAATAGCGCCTCAAAATAGCAGACTCGATTTAATACCTTCGTAGAATATTTATTCCGCATCGTCGCAAGAGTCTCACCCCCCCTACATAGACTACGGCTTCTAAATCGAAAATAACACCCCGTCCCTCGTGACGTCAAACGTGTTCCCGCGCGAAACCTCCAGGGGCACGCCGTGCCTGTGCGTCGCCTTCGCCGGGCTCTTGCACCGAACGACGCCGTCGCGAAGAAACGCCGCGGGTATCGGCCCCGTCGTCCCGAACCTGCACCAAACCGGCTCATCCGCGGTGAACCCCACGCCGTACACGCTCACCACCGTGCCGCCGCCGACTGTACCGGCCCTCGGCTCCAGCGCCGACACCAGCGCCTCCCCGAGCGGCTCAAAGTACGTCGAGCTCTGCGCGAAATCGACGCCGCCGTTGTTGGACGCGTCAACCGCCAACGCTCGATCAATCGCCGCCGCCGCGAACGTCGGCGTCTCGCATCGAAGCACCGCGGAGGACACCGCGGACGCCCCCGAGACGTACACGCCCCCGAACCGACACGAGAGCGCGTCGCCGCCGCCGCCTCCACCTCCGACCTGACCGTTATTTAAAACGCCCGACCCCGGCTGCGCCACCATCCCGTGGCCGTACCCGACCCGCCGCTGCGACGCGATGAAGTTGGAGCCGACGACGGTGACGAGCGTCCCGCCCGACGCGAGGCCCACGGGCGGGAACAAAACCTCGGGAGCCGCCGACGCCTGGTACTCGAACGCGACGCCGAAGGATGAAAAGTTGCCACCACCCGCGCTAATCTCGAGCGCGACGAAACCAGCCGCGTGCGGCGGGCTCCTGCACGTCGCGGCGGACGCCGTGAGCGCGTCGGATCCCGCGACGTTCGCCGGTACAACCTTGGAGCCGAACCTGCACGCGAACGGGTGGTCCGCGCGGGTGGTTACCCACGCCGCCGGGAGGAAATTGGCGCCGTGCGCGGTGACGAACGTCCCGCCGAGGCTCGGCCCGTGGTCGGGCAAAAGGCCGTAAAGCTCCGCCCTCGCGCCGTATGAAAACGTGACTGGAAACGTTCCGTCGTCGACGATCCGGCTGGAAAAGTCCCGGCCGTTGACAGCCACCGCGAGCGCGTTCGCGTCGCCGGACGTGTCGGGCGCCTTGGCGGGGGACACGCAATCCACGCGGTTCATCGAGACGAAGCCAGCCGCTGTGACGGTGACGGACCCAAAGGCGCAGACCAGTTTCGAACCCGCATCCCTAAAGTCGGCGCCCACCACCTTTACCAACGTCCCGCCACCCTCGCCGCCGCTCGCCGGGGACGCGCGGTACGTCGACGGCAGCCGGTGAAACGCGACGAGCACGCCGTCGGAGGACCAAGCGTTTACATCCGCATTCGCGTCGACGCTCGAAGCAACCTCCGCGGGTGCCCGGGTGTCGTGGTGGTGATCGCCGCACGCCTCCACCCTAAGCAACACCGACGAGACAACCTGCGCCGTCGGCATACCCGGCGCGGCTGACGAAAACTCGCCGAGTCGAACCGAGACGGCTTCGCGGTGGAAATCGGCGCCGTAGACGTCGAGGATGGACCCGCCGCCTCCCGGCGCCGCGGCTCGCGGGCTCACAGCCGTGACGGAAGCGGTGGCGCGGTGCTCCAGCTGCGGCAACGGCGCGAAAACCGCGTTTCGGTACCCAACCCCGCGCGACGTCACCTCCCACGCGTCCGGGAGGGTGAGCACGTGGAAGCCGCCGCTCGGCATCGGCGGCGCGACGATCGCCGCCTCGTTTCGTTTAACCCTCGAGAGTGAAAGCCGACCGCCGGATGGCTCGGTCCACTCGCCATCCTCGGGCAACGAACCCGTGTCGCCGAAGAGCGCGACCCTCGCGCCGCCCGCGGCCGCCACGGCGACGGGCGACGCGTGGAACGACGCGAAGGGTTCGCGATATACGAACGCGGCATGGAGCGTGGATTTGGAATCGGATATTGACCGACCGGCGGAGACGTCCGCGGGCCCGGCGACTCTCGCGGGCGCGACAATCTCGACCGATCCAGTCGCCGCGCCGGGCCGCATCGCAACCGGCGAACACGTCCCGACGCGGACCGAGAGCTCATCGTTGCCGGACGCGGGACGCAGGTGCTTCCCATGGAGCGTCACCGCCGCGCCGCCGCCGAGCGCACCCGCCGTCGGTGAAATTTCGGTAACCTCGGGAGCGACGGCGACGCCGAGCGGCGCGGCGGCGCCGCCGCCAGCCGCCGGCGTGGACCCCGCAGTGCCCACGGAGAGCGCCGCGACGCCCTCGGGTAGACCCGAGGGTACCTCGCACGTGGCCACGGCGGTGGACACGGCTGATGCGGCGGGAACGGACGGCGCAAAGCCGCTAATCTCGCCACCCACCCGGGGTCCCGTGGCGAATACGCACACGAGCGACTGGTCGTGGACGCGCAGGTCCATGCCCACGACGGTGACGAGCGCGCCGCCGCCGAGGTGCGTGAGCTCGGGCTGCCACGCGAACATCTGCGGCGGTTGGATAAACTCGAACTGCACGGGAACGTTGGGCAGGGCGAGCGCGAGCCCGGCGCCGGGGGAGTCCCAGCCCTCGGGGACGACGGGGAAGAGACCCTCCGTGAACGGGTCGGACGCGGGCGCGCACTCGAGCCACGCGTCGCCCGAGGTACCGAGGCGGCGCCCGCGCGTGGACGACGTACCCCCGAACGCGCACCCGACGACGCCGCCGGCGGACAAGGACGCGGGCGACGGCGTGAGGGTTTTGCCAAACGTCGCGAAAATTCCATTCGAAGCGCCGAAAATCCCGCCGCCGCCCGGGACAGCCGCGGGGGGCATGACCGACTCGAGCGTCGCCGGCTGGACGTAATCGAACGTCCAAATGGGTTCCACCGCCTCGCTGAACACCAGGTCGTGGTCGTACCCGAGGTACCCGGGCTCACCGGCGAGCGCGAGCGAGCCGACGGAGACATTCGTGTGGTTGTCGGTGGAATTCCACGGCGTGGGCACCCGGTTGATCCGAATCGTCGCCGGCGTTGAAGACCAATCGCGGCGGTTATCCGAGACGCTCACGCCAACCGCGCCCAGCCGCTGGCCCGCGGGGAGCACGCACCGCACCTCCATCGACGCCGGCGCGTTCGTGTTCCGGTAGGTGTCAGCGTCGCCGGTCGTCTCGTTGAACGGCAGCGCGCGGCGTCCCGCGAGCGGCCCGACGGTTCCCGCGCGGCACCAAACCGAGTCGCCGCCGGACCCGCCGAGGCTTAAGCCGCGAAGAGTCGCGACGGACCCGCCGGTGACCGGCGCGCGGCGCGGGTACACCTCCCGTACCGTCATCGTGGGACGGGTGGAGTGCGTGGGGGAGTTGGTGCCGGCCGCGGCGAGGACGCCGGCGTTCGCGGCGTTGGGATCCATCGACCCTGCGATCGCGAGCACCTCGGCGGAAGCGGAATCGTATCCAGACCCGCCGATGGTTGAAGGTGATTCCGCGTAGGCGATGGCCGATGACACCGCGTGGAGTGGCACGGCGACGCCGCCGAATGTGGCGTACGTGTCCGTGAACGCGCCGGGTTCCCCGCGTCGCAGGTTACGGCCGGACAGCGCCACGATGGATCCACCCGCGGCGGATCCGATATCCGGCGAAATCGCGTCAATCGCCGGCGCCGCGAACACCATGACCACGAGCGAATCCCTAGAGTAGAGCTTGGCGCGGGATCCCTCGACGATGTCCACCGCGGCGGTGGCGACGGCGATGAACCCTTGCGCGGTGACGGTGGCGGGGATAAGCGCGCCGGGTGTGCACCGCGCGATGCCCCACGTGGACGCCGACGGCGACAGCGTCAGCGAATAGGAGGACGAGTCACCGACGACTGCGCCACCCGCGATTGCGCCGACACACGGGGAGACGATGGACTCCGATTGGAACCCGGCGCCGACGATCTCGAGCGACGCGCCCGCGGCGTTCGGCTCGGATACCGCCGAGGGGACGACGGCGGTGAGCGCGACGGGTGGGCGCGCCACCGTGAGCGACGCGCCGACGCCGTCGTTCGCCGCAAATTCGTACCCCCGGCGGAAATAGTCGCGTCGGTTAAACGATACGCCGATCGCGTGCGACCTCCCGGGCGTCAGCGCGGGGGCCGCGCAGGTAATCTCCCCGGAGGACGCGACGTCGCTCGCGGCGATCGGGCCCACGGTGCCAAAGGCACACGCCGCGAGCCCGGTATCGCGGAACCCAGCGCCGGTGATCCGAACGGAACCCGCCGCGCCAGACGAAAACACAAACGACGGCTCGGCGTTTGTGACCACCGCGGGTGACAGGTACGCGGCGGCGACGGCCGCCTCGGGCACGGTCACGCCGCCCACGCCGCCCGTGGCCAGCGTCAACGACGCGGCACCGGACGGCATCGGCGGCGACTCGAACGAGACGACGGCGGACGAGACGATGCGACCCACCGCGGCGGGTGAATCGACCGATGAAGACACCGCGGAGGCGCTCGCGCTCGCCGCGACGATGAATAAATTCGAATCGTCGGATGAACCGAATTCGTCTCGGTGCGAACCGAGGTTGGATCCGGTGATCCAGAGGACGCCGCCGCCGTCTTTGGGCTGCAACGACGGGTGCGCGGACCGGGCGTCCGGCGCGGGGGACACCAGCACCTGGCCGAACGGTTTAGCCGCGTGCACCGCGAGGGACAGCGCGAAGAACCCACCCGGGTTGTCGGTGGGTGGAATTCGGACCGTCCCGAACCCGACGCCGAGACGGTACGCAGAGGAACCGCCGGATCCAGCCGCGTAAATCTGCAGGTTTCCGTTCACGCCGTCCAGTGATACGGCGCCGTCGTAGTCGTGGGGTACCGCGAGCTCCACCTGGCCCGCGCGTGAGGTGACGGCGACGGACCGAAGCACCGTCGCGGAGAGCCCGTCGCGGTCGAAATGAGCGCCGAAAAACCTGTACACGTTTGTCGGGAAATCATCATTCGTATCCCCCGACGTTTCCACCCTGCGAGCGTAGCCGCCCGCGCGCGCATCCGGCCGCGCGGACGCGTGCGTCGCGACCGCACCGGGCGCGTGCGCGATCGACACGCACTCGATCCCGCCCGATCCGTCCTCGCCGCCGCGCACCGGCCCGATCGTGCCGAACCAACACTCGGCGCTCGCGGCGTCGCCGACGGCCGTGATTTTCGGAGCCAACGCAAACGCCGTCCTCGCGCCGCCCGTCGCGGGGCCGCTCGCGGGGGACACGCGCTCGATGCGACGCGTCGGGGTGAGCCATACCGCGGTGGACGTGAGCGGCGACGGGCCGGAGGCGTCGAAGCCCGTCGCGCCGCCGTGCATCGCCCCGACGGTGACGGACGTGGTGACATCCGGGGACGCGCCGAGGACAGCCGAGCCGGGAGCCTCGACGAGAACCAACGCCGACGACACGAGCCGCCATGTACCGTGATGCACCACCGCGTGGTGATCGCCGTCGCCTGAACCCTCCGTCGTCGCGCCAAAGGTGAAGGCGACCGCGCGGTGCACGTCGACGCCCGACAAGGACAGCACGCCGCCACCCGCGGAACTCACCGCGTTCGGAGACGCGGCGTAAATCGTCGGGCGTTGCGATCGCGTCATCGTCACCGACCCGACCGCGTCGGAGAGGGAGAGGGTGACGAATCCGCTCGGGCCCGGCGGGACGTCGCACGCCACAGCCGAGTCCGTGAAGGGCTTCAACGCCGCCGACGGTTCGTCGCCGTTCACGACGCACGAGACCAAGCCGCCGCGGGGCGGGGTCAAGCCCCAGCCGAGGACCGACGCAATGGACGCCCCATCCGACGCCACATTCGATGCAATCAGCGTCCCCTCGACGCGCCCCTCCGTCGTGTAGGAGAAGTCGCCGCCGATGACGCCCGACTTTGGCGCCCGGGGCGACCCTGGGAGGTTCACGGATCTCTGCGAGAAGATCCTGACGTCCGCCGCGGATCCCCTCGGATCCCCCGCGGGAACCACGCACTCCACGTCGGTAAACGCGCCGCCGCCGCGAGCCGCGACGGGGCCCAACGACCCAAACGCGCACGCCACCGCCGCGCCGCCGCCGCCGGATCCGCCAAACATTCCGGATCGACCGGCGGATTTAGTTAGTTTACGCGATTGTATCGATTCCACCGCACCCGCCGACGTGACTCGCACCACCGTCCCGCCCGCCGCGGATCCACCCGACGGATACGTCTCCTTGATCCAAGGGGTGCGCGCGACGGACCAGGCGAGCGCCGCGGCGGACGCGGCTTGCCCGCCGCGGTGTTGCAGGTGGAGGCTGGCGTCGCCTCCGCCGTAGCCGAACATGGGCGCGGCGGCGCCGTCGGCGAGCGCGGGCGTCTCGCAGCGCGCGAGCGCGCTGGACACGACGTGCGCGTCGACGCCCACCGCGGACGCCGGGAGGACGTCGAACCCGCCGGTGCGAGCGGCGAAGACGCACCGAGTCGTCTCCGCGTCGAATTCGCCGAGTACAAACGCGACGGATCCGCCTTCGATGCCGCCGCCCGAGGGCGCCACGCTCCTCACCTTTGGCGCCGCGAACCGCTCCACGAAGACGTTCACGCCCACCGCGGGGGTACCCACGCGAACGGCGACGAACCTCGAGTCGGAACCGGCGTCCAGCGAATACTGGGTCGCCCCACGCGAATACTGGGAATCGAGCCAGAGGCTGAAAAATAAAACGGATTCGTGCGGCGCGTGCGAACCTCCGAGCGTCGCGGGGGGCGACGCGAACGCGTTCAAAGGCGCGTGCGTCGCGAGCACCGCGCCGCCGGTCGTCCACGTGGACCCGTCGTGGGTCCCCGCGGCGACGGTTCGTGTCCCGCGAACCGTCGCGGGGGTTTGGCACTCGAACCGGTGACCCCCCGCGTAAGACGCCGCAATCGGACCCACGGTGCCGATCCTGCACGCCACCCTCGAGACGCGTCCGAGCGAGCCGAGCGACGCGCCCACGAGCGTGATCGTCGCGCCGCCGTCGATGCCCACGCGCGTGGGTTCCACGGTAAAGTCCTCGACATCCTCGACGTACGTATACCGTCCGCTTAAACCCTCCGTTCCGTGAACCGCGACGGACCCGATGTAATCGATCGAAGCGGGAGCCTCGACAATCACAACAGCCGACGATACCACGTGCGCCGGGGCCATCAACCCGGGCCCAAACTCGATGAACGAGTCCACGAGCGCGAAAAGCTCGGACCCGGAGACGTACACCAGGGATCCACCGCCGAGGGACCCGGCGAAAGGAACCACGGAGGCTACGTACGGCGCAATCGGAGTCTCCTCGTCCGCCTTCTTAACCCTCGGAAGCTCGTACGAAAGCGCCGCCTCGCCGCGCCTGTGCGCGTCACCGAGCCCAGACGACACCGTGACGACGGCGATACCCTCGTCACGCGCGGGTGACACGCACGTCACGGTGCCGGCGTCCACGCGTGACCCCGCGATCGGACCGATCGTACCCACGCGGCAGTTAAACGCGGAACCCGCGCTGAAGGAACCGGTGACGACCAAAGTGGATCCGCCCGACGGGTGCGTGACGCTCGGAACCACCGAATCGACCCGCGCGGACTCCACAAAGACAAACACGAGCTCGGCGTCGTTCACACGCGTCGGGCCGACGTGGTCCACCGCGGGAGTCTCCACGAGCACGAGCGCGGAGGAGACGAAATGTCCGACAACCGCGACGGAGGTTTCGCCGAATCGAACGGACAACCCCCAACCCGGGGTTAACAGGTTGGAGCCGAAGATCGCCACTCGAGCGCCGCCGTCGACGGCGCCAGTCGCGGGCGTCGCCGCCGTGTACACCGCGAGCGCCGCCGCGCCGGTGTCGTTCTGCGCTGTCGCCGTGTCGTCGAATTGGGTGCCCGGCACCGTGTCCTGAACGACGCCAAGAGTCGCGGCGACTCGGCCGAACTCGACCCCGAGGCCCAGGCGCACGGGCGCGAAACCGCGCAAGGAGTCGAGACCCGCGGGGGATACGCACTCGATGAGCCCAGACTCGAGGAGCCTCGCGTGCACCGGCGCGATCGTGCCGACCGCGCACGCGAGCCGGCGTGAATCGGTGGAAACGCCCGGGGCGGTGACGAGCACGGCGGTGCCGCCGCCCTCGGCGACGTCGCCGGGCTCGACGCTCAACGCCGTTTCTTCAACCCTGTAGTGGTAGGCCATCTCCGAGTACGCGCCGTCGACGCCGTCGTCGAGGCCGTCGAGGAGCCTCGCGCCGAACTCGCCCGTGGCGTCGCCCACGGGCGTCTCGCACGCCACGAGTGCGGACGAGACCAGACGCGCGTGCCCGCCGCGATGGCCGACGGCGCACCCGATTGCGGAGGCGTCCGTCGCGTGCCGCGAGACGAAAAAGACGACGGACCCGCCGGTGACGTAACCCGATCGCGGGTACGCGCCGATCGCCTCCGATGGATGCCTAAACTCAAACACCACGTCGAGGGACTCGGCGCGTAGCCCGTTGACACCCACGGACACGAACCCTCGGAACGTGCCGACCCATAAATCCTCGCACGAAACCGTCCCGGCTGAAGTCGCGGCGCCGGCGACGCGGACGACGCCGACGACGCAGTCCACGTCGGACCCTTCGCGAATCGTCGGTCCGTACAGCGCCAGTCCGCGCGTGACTCCCCCCGCGCCGCCCCCCGAAGGGACGACCGCGGTGACGTGTTTGGCGTTTTCGTATTCGTAACGCGCGGAAGATGAATCGCCGCCGACGTACCCGGCGGTTCGAACGCCGACGAAGACGGGGTACGTCCCGATGTCCGCCGCGGGAGCGACGCACTCGAGGCTTGTCGTCGCGTTCAGCCCGGTGGCGTCGTTGTCCCTCGCGGCGAGTGGCCCGATCGTGCCGATCTTGCACGCCGCGGGTTCGATGGCGACGAAATTCGCGCCGTACACGACGAAAACGTTCCCGCCTTCGAGCGGGCCCCGGCTCGGTTTAACAGAATCCACCCGCATGTCGAGCGTATACGTCACGATCATCTCCGACTGGCTCACCACGCGCCCATCACCCGCGGCCGCCTCCACGGTCACCGCGCCCGCGCTCGCCGCCGGCGGAGACTCGCACAGGAGCATCGCCGTGGACACGAAGTGCGCGTCGACGCCCACGGCGCCGAACACGCACTTCGGTTCCGTCTCGACAAAGTCGGCTCCGAACACGCCGGCGACGACGCCGCCGCCGCGATAGCCCGTCTTTGGGGACAAGCCGGCGACGTGCGGCCTGGCGGCGACCATGACGATCGGGGGTGTGCCGGGCTGGCCGTCGGGGTCGAGGCCGCGGACCATCACCGCGGCGAACCCGGGCTTGGTCGCGGGCGCCAAACATCCCGCCCGGGACGCCTCGTTCGCGCCGACTGTACAAAACAGATTCATCAAACTCGATAACCCGCCCCATCGCGCGAGCTCCATCGGAATCTCACCCGTCACCGGTAACAGCGACGGCGCGACATCCACCAGGCCACCCGGGGACACGTACGTGAACGTGACTGACGTGAACGACCTCTGCGAAGTGAACGAATCCGCCGCGACGTTCACCGTTCCCGGCCTTTGCGCCGGTGAAATCGACTCCAACGCGTCCCTCGTAAGCCACCGGGCTCTCACCGGCCCGACGGTCCCGAACCTCATACCACCCGCGTCACCGTCCACGAAATACGCACCATCCACGCGTACCCTATCACCGCCCACTGTGGATCCAACCGCCGTGGACATGTCCATGTCGTCGTGCCCAACCGACATCCAATCCACCCCCACGCGGGAGACGATACCCTCCATCGAGTATATAATCGCGGGCGAGTTATCCAAAGTCGCGTCCGCCCCTGATGAGGTTGCGATCGACGCAGCCCCGGGCGCGTTGGGCGGCAGCTCGCACAGCACCACCGCGGACGACACGAAGTGCGCGTCGGAGCTCATGGCGCCGGATACGACACACGCCGACGCGCGCGGGTCAAAGTCGGCGCCGATGAACGCGACGAATCGGTGCGATCCGCCGCCGCTCGACGCTCCCCGCGGCGACGACGCTTGCACAAACCCAGCCCTGTGCGCACCCACGACCGCCTCCGACATCGCATTCTCCTCCATCATCGCGATCGCGCTATCGACCGTGAGGGACGCGTACGTGTGCGACGATGCGGCGTAGGAGATCCCGCCCGAACCGCCCCCGTACGGAGCGAGTCGAAGCGAAACGATGGATCCCGGGGACGAAGCCGGCGAGACGCACGTCGCGCTCGCGTCCCTCGCGCCGCCTTGGTCGCGCGCGCCGCCCTCGATGGACGCCACCCCGCCCGGGTCTACCGTCGCGGACACCACCACGGTTCCGAACCGACACGAGGCCATCGCGGCCGAGCCAAACGCGGAGCCGAAGTCGGCGGCGCCGTCTCCGGGCCATCGAATCGTCGATCGCGTCCCGCCGCGCCACCCGCCGGCGGTTCCGTTGGTGCTCAGTTCTTCCCCTTCTTCTTTCCCACCACCCGGGGGTGTCCACGCGGTGAACGCCGCGGATTTAGCGGGGCGGAACGCGGCGTCGATGTTGGCCACGGCGACGTGGTGATCGCCCGGATCCATCGGCGGCGTCTCGCATTGGATGAGCGCCGATGAGATGAATCTCGTCACCGATCCGTCACCGACTTGCGTCTCGTCCGTCCTGTTTCCTCGCGCGTCCACCACGAACCACGTGCACACGCTCGTGTGTGTGAACCCTCCGCCGGCGCCCGAGCGTGCGGACGTCGCGAGGACGTGAACCGTCGCGCCTCCTCCCCGATCGGCGCCCGTCGGGTAGATTGAAGCCATCCGTCCCGGGACGACGTACTGAAACGCCACCGTGTCCCGCGCGCCCTGAAAGTCCTGGCCGTTCATGCTAATCTCTACGTATACGAATCCCGCGCCGCCGTGCGGCGCGGGGGGCGGAACGCAGTGGAACCGTCCGTTATCTAGCACCTCCCCAGGAACCTTGGCGCCCCCGAACCTGCACGCGGTGAGTGTGTGTTGGAAAAAATTGGAGCCGTGGATGACCACCCCGGCGTTGGAACCCGCGACGTCTGCGACGGACGGTGCCACGAAATGGACGCCGCCGCTCGCGCCGTGGGGCGCGAGGATCGCGGCGAGGATCAGCACCAACACGCGCCATCCCCCCGCCGACCACCGCGACCCGCCCGCTCTTCCCGCCATCGTCGCGTTTGAAAACGCCCCTCCTCTAAAGTAGTGGGGTAAATCTTGGGGTAACCCGAGGTGCTCAAAAATGACCCGGGTTCCCTGAGGCGTTCGAGCGCGCGCCGAGTCTACGGACGCCACCCGATCGAGCGGAAGGGCTCGATCGGCGCGGCGTTCGCGACTGAGCTAAGAGCGCGCGCTCTTTGAGGCTAGTCCTCTAGCTTGTGGGGAAGGGGCGTCGGAGGACCGGGGTTATACGTTTGGGCGATTTCCTCCCGTTGTTGACTTGACCGCAGCGTTGGATCAGACCGACGAGTTATTTTCTTGAGTCAATTTGCGCGCCAACCCTCAAGTCCAAGAAAAATGATAATCGGAAGGACCCCGGGAGCCATTGTCCCTAGCGCCCCAACACCCACGCGGCTCCCTTGATCTCCGACATCATGTCCGACGACGGCCGAGAAGCAACCGTCGATGAGGCGAAACCCCTTCGAGAGAACGACGTCAAGCCCCCGACGACGGAGACCGAGGACGGTCCCAAAGGCCCGCCCGACATCTCCGGCCTCTACTCCCTCAAGCTCGACAACGTCGATTACTCCTTAAAAGAGGATGACCTGAAGACGATGTTCGGCGTGCACGGCGAGATCGGCGACATATACATGCCACGGAACCACCAAACCAAGCAGCCGCGCGGCTTCGCGTTCGTGCGCTTCAAGGATCGCCAGGCTGCGGAGGATGCCATCAAGGAATTCGATCAAAAGGAAATCCGCGGTCGAGCCGTCGCGTGTCGGTTCGCGGAGAAACCCAGGCCCGATAACCCGCGTGACCTGTACAAGGACAAGGGTGGAGGACGCGGTGGAGGAGGACGCGGCGGTGGATACCGGGGCGGCGGCGGGTCCTACGGGGGATCGTACTCCGACAGGCGGCCGTGGGGCGGCGAGGACCGATCATTCAGCCGCGACGATCGATTCGACAATCGGACGCGGGCGCCGGGGCCGGATAGGGGCGGGTACCGCGACGTGTACGACCGACGCGCGCCGGCCCCTGGGCCGTACGATCGTGCCCCGCCCCGGGATGATTACGGCGGTCGCGGAAGGAGGAACGACTACTACGATCGAGGATACGATCGAGGATACGATGAAAGGTACCCTCCCCGTGACCACTACGATAGGAGGGGAGCATATGACGACAGGGGATACGACAGGTACGACGATAGGTCGAGGGGTTACGACCGCAGGGACGAGCGCCCGAGGAGCCGATGAGACCGCCGTAGCCTTCTGAATTTGAGATTCCGTTCATGAAACCAAAACCGCATTCGTCATCGCCGTCGCGACCCTCGCCAGCACCAATTTGCATCGAGCAATATTTTCTCCCCTTCCAAAACAGGGATCATCTTCACTCTCACGATGAGCGAGGAGGCCCCGCCCCAAGGAGTTCCCGCCGCCGCCCCAGCGGCCGGCGGCGATGCCGCGTCCGTCCACGGGTCTCAGGTGGGCTCCGCAGTCGGGTCCCGCGCGGCGTCCATCGCGGGAGACGTCGCCCCGGTGGGCCAAATCGGGGGCGAACCAGGGCCGGGATCGGTCGCGAACGAGTCGGTGCACGGCGCCGCGACGCACGCGCCGCGGGTTCCAGTGAAGCTGGAGGATGTCGTGGCCAAGAACAGGCGATGGGCGGAGGCGTGCGACAAGGAGACGAAGATGATCCGCCTGAGCACCACCTTCATGGTGGGCAACAGGAACAACCTCGACATCTTCCCGGAGAAACCCAACCGGCTGAACCTCCCGGTGGTGAACGCGGACGTGGCGCGGGAGAGCAACGAACTCCTGGACTCGGTGTGCTCGGTGAAGGACGCCGTGTTGTTACCCGCGGAGAAGTACGAGCTGCCGCAGACGATGGCCCAAGAGGTGGGCTTCCATTACAAACCCCTGGTGGCGCCCAACCCGATGTTTCAGAGAGGCAGAGCCGGGTGCGAGATCACCGCGTACGCGGAGAACTACGTCGAGACCACCGGCGTGGGGCCGTACGCGCGTAAGAAAATAACGCAGGCCAGTAGAACCAGCAAGGGAGGCAAGGGCAAGAAGAAGAAGTGATCGTCGTCGTATGATAACTCTCGTTGTAACTCCATCGTATACTAACTATATCCACAGCGTCGAATTCGCTCTATTTGCGGTTAAACTTTGCCATGAGGTCGTTCACGTCGCCCGAGGGCTTGGAGCTCGGAGCCGCCTGCGACGCCTTCCTGATGTCCTTGGAGGGCGAGGGGAGTCCACCGCCGAACTCGCGAACCTTCCCCTTCTTCTTCTTCTTGCCCTTACTACCCCCGCCGTTCCCGCCCCCGCCGCCGACTGCTTTAGACGCGAATTCCACGCCTTCCACCGGGCACTTCAACATGGCGCGGCCCGTCTGCACCGTCAGCAGACCACCTTCGTCAGCCACCACCGTCCCGGCCGATCCTTTATTCGCGCCGCCGATGATCCGAACCTTATCCCCCGTCGTCGGCACGTCGTCGTCGTCGTCGAAATCGTACCCGAAGGACGGCGGCGGCGGCGCGGAATTCTTCACCGGGGCTTTCCGCGCCGAGCCCATCAACGCGTCGATCCTCGCCGCGGCACGTGTCCCCGCGGGCTTGTGCGCCCGGGCGGCTGTGACCTTTTGTTTGGGCGCGTCTGTATCCGGCCGGACGTCCGCGACGTCCACCTTGAGCTGCATGAGCCCCGCCTGGACGGTGACGGCTGAGCCGACGACTTTGCGCACCTTGCCACGCATGCCGGTGGTGAGCACAACCACCGGGTCGCCCACGTCGGGGCACCAGCCGCTCGGGACCTGCGCGGGCGGCCCGAGCTTCGCGGCCGCCGCCGCGCGCTTAGCCTCAGCCTCGGCAGCCTTCGCGGCGGCCGCGGCGGTGGCGAAATCGGTCGCGCCGGATGCCAGCGCCGCGCCCCTCTTTTCCCGCGCGGCTTCAACCTGCGCCCGTCTCGCGACGGCCGCCAGCTGTGTTTTCCTGTCGCGTCCCGCGCGGGCGATTCCGGACGCGAGCTGCACGTCCGCGGCTTCTTCAGCCGCGTCCACCCTGGCCTGCGCCGCCGCGATCCTCGGCGCGGTTCGGTCCACGTCCCAGAGGAGCGAGATGGCTCGTTTGATGTCCTCGTCGGCGCCACGTCGCGCCGTCTCTAAAGCGCCTATGGTCTCCTCGAGCGTCGCCCTGCCCTCACCCAGCGCCGCCCTCGCGTCGTCGATTACCGCGGGTTCCAGCCCGAACCGCTCGGCGATTTGTAACGCGCGGGATCGCCCCGGGACGCCCCACAGCAGCCTGTACGTCGGCGCGAGCGCCACCTCGTCAAATTCGACGGCGGCGTTTTCAAAAAAGCCACCGGGGTGCTCGTACTTGAGCGCCTTCAGCTCGCCGTGGTGGGTGGTCGCGAGGGTCAGGCCCGCGCGGTTGAAGTCCCCACCCCCGGCGCCGACGCCCGCGAGCCGCTCGAGCAACGCGCCGCCGATCGCGGCGCCCTCCGCCGGGGACGTCCCGGTCCCGACCTCGTCCATGAGCACCAACGAATCAGCCGTCGCCGCCGCGAGTATCGCCCGCTGCTTCGCGAGCCTCGCGCTGAACGTGGAGAGCGACTGCATGAGATCCTGGGAGTCGCCGATATCCACGAGGACGTCGTCGAACCACGGCATGCGCGCAATCTCAGCCGGGATGAACAGGCCGGACCGCGCCATCAACCCGGCGAGGCCGACGGCTTTCATCGCGGCGGTCTTACCGCCGGTGTTGGGCCCGGTGATGACGACGCAGCGCGTGTTCAGGGGCACGAAGACGTCCACCGGGACCGGTCCCTTGACGCGTTCAACGTCCGGGCCGTACAGCGCCGCGGACGAACCCCCGCGCCTGCCACCGAGCAACAGGTCGTCGTCGTAGGGCGACGTCGAGTCCGGAAGCCCGTCGTCCGTCGGCACTTTTTTCTTGGAGAGAGCCGCCTTCCTCGCGGCGTCGCGTCGCGCGGCTCGCTGCGCCCGGATGGCCTGCGCCGCGAGCACGGGCTGGCGTAACCCCGCGAGCTCCACCAGCAACTCCCGCCCTTCCGTATCCTCGTCCGATGTATCGTCCGTTTCGTCGTCGTCTAATTGCTCATACGCGGGCGCGGGCCCGAGCGTCGGGAACATCGCCGCCTTCTCCGCCTCCCTCGCCTCCCTCGCCGCCTCGTCCGCCACGCGCTCCTCGTCGAAACTCTCGTAGATCCCGCCAGGGCCCATCTCGATCGCGCGGCCGGGCGGGAGCACGAACTTGGGCCTGCACGCGTTCATCGCGGACGCCTGACGCGCGCGGGCGGCTATGACGTCCAGTCTGGTCACCGCGTCGAGCGCCTGGAAAAGATCGACGTTCGCCGCGGCAACCTCCTGGGTCAGCCTGCGCCGGATGGCGTCGATCGCCGTCTCCTCCGCGTCGACGCACTGTGCGAGCGTGCCGTTCAGCATCACCACGCCCGGGGGCTCGATGAGCACGAGCCCGCCGCCCGCCGCGACGCCGACGACGAGCGCGCCCGCCGGCGCCGGGGGCGTCACCGCCAACACGACCCGCCCTTGGTGCGTTGTGACCTGCCCGTTGGCGTTCTGGAGCGTCTTGCGGAGCTTAGCCTCCGCGGCGGCGCGTTGGGACCGTGCGCGGCGTAGCTCGGGTGATGCGCCGTCCTTGAACCCGCCTTGGTCGTCGACGCACGCCTTGATCTTATCCGCGACTTCGGGATGCGTCACCATGGCTGAGACGATGTTGCGTAGCGGTGCGAGCTCGGGTGGCGGCGCGCCGTTCTCCGCGACGTTCTCGATGGCTTTCTTGAGCCTGGTGGCGGATGCGATGAAGGCGACCATGGCGGCGAACTCGTCGCCGCCCAGCGAGGCGTACTTCTCGGCTTTGTAGAGCGCCCGGCGAACCTCCGCGGACATGATGCCGCCGAAGTCGATGGAGGCGCCGTGGTGGTTCTCCATGGCGATGGCAGCCTCGGTCTCGTCCAGGAGGATCTCGCTCTCCCACGCGCCGCCTGTCGGGGGTCGCATGGTGCGCACGGCCTCTTGCCCGAGGCGGGTGGACGCGTACTCGGCGAGGTGCTCGAGTAACTCGCGCCATCCGCACGCGTCGAGGCTCTGCGCGCGCAGCGTCTCGGGGCTGACGTCCTTGCCGCGCGCGGGGTTGGTTCCGGCGGCGGCGCTCGCGGATCCGGCGCGAGACACCACGGTAGATCGTGAGTACGCTCTCCATCGCGTGACTCCCTTGCCGCGGGGTCGCGTCGCGGTACACGCCGCGAGCGCCGGCGAGGCGCACGACGCCATCTCAAGTGAAGCGTCGACGTGGCGGTGAGCTCACACTGCCAAGAAACCAGATAAAACGAGGGTGCCGATGTCTTGGCACAAGTCGCGTCAGCGATGCACGTCCTGGCGCGTGCGACGCCCCATCCCGTCGTGATGTCATCCGGGTCCGATGCATCGTCGCGGCACAGGGTGTTCGTGTACGGAACGTTGAAGCGCGGGTTCTACAACCATCGGCTGCTCCAGGAGAGGGAGGCGAAGTTCGTGGGGAACGCGTCGACGCGCGAGCCCATGCGGCTGGTGCTGGGCGAGTACGGCATCCCGTACCTGATGAAAGGGGAGGGAAACACAGCTGTGCCGGGTGAACTGTGGGAGGTGGACGATGCCGGGTTGGACGCGCTGGACGTCCTGGAGGGAATCGACGAGGGGATGTACGAGAGGGTCACCATGGACGTGAACCTGATGGATGATGGTGGGGGACGAGACGAGACGATGCCGACGACGTCGGCGCAGGCGTACGTGTGCGGACCGGAATCGGAGCGGCGCGGGGTGGGAACCACGTGGAGCGAGGAGATCCATGCGTACGACACGACGGTACACGAGGCGGCGTACGTGCCCAAGCACGAGCGCGCGGCGGGATCGTTGGGCACCAAGTCCCTCGGGCGCGACTCTGGCTAAAATTCTACCATAAAAAATATCGAATCATCTACCGAGGCTGATCGAAGGTGAAGTCGTCGTCGCCTTCGTCGTCGCTGGACTCCTCGTCGCTGTCCACGTTCCCTTTCAAGACGCCAATCTTGCACTTCTCCAGCATGTACCCCCCGTTCACCCACCGATGGTACCGATCGAACAGCGCCGTGCAGTCCTTTCCCAGCGACTGCGTCAAGATCTTGCGTCCGCCCGGATGGAAGTCGAGGTACGGCGAGAGGTTGTAGACCTTCCCCCTGAGCACCGTCCACCCGTCCGCCTCGGTGCCGTGCGTCGCCACCTCCTCCATCGTTATGTCCTTCCGCCGCTTACCCCCGTCCAGCCCGTTCATGTCGGGCGTCCGCTTCGTCAGCCTCATCCAGTCCATCTGGCTGTACCCGGCCGCGAGCTGGATCTTCTTCCCGCCGCCCGCCCCATCTTTCGACTGCGTGCCCGCGGCGGAGGGCGCCCCGTCGCTGCCGTCGAGCCGCCGGACCCTCGCACCGCCGTCCGCGGAGGTCACCGTCGCGTTGGCGAGCAGCCCGCCGGGCCTCTTGCCTTCCCCCGACATGGGAAGGTCCCCGGGGCGCGCGTGTGTGGAAGGAAGGGCCCGCGCACGAGCGAGCTTCACTTTCTCGCCACCCACAGCTGTGCGGGCTCTGCCACGTCGCCGCGACGTTCACTTTATATCCGCGCGACGAGCCACGAGCCACGAGCCACGATCGCCTACGCTGCCATCGCCGCCAGGCTCCGGCTCGTGCCACTCGCGTTCCCGCGCCCGCGTCGACCACCCGGCGCCCCACACCACGCGCGTCTCGCGATCCGAGCCGCCGGCGGATCCCCCGCGCTCGATCTCGGCACCGAAGATCGAGCCATGGCGACGAAAAGGTCAATCCTGTGGTTCCGAAAAGGCTTGCGCGTCCACGACAACCCGGCGCTGGTGAAGGCGTGCGACGGCGCCTCCGCGGTCCAGCCCGTGTTCGTGCTCGACCCGTGGTTCGTCAAGCCCGAGCGCGTGGGCGCCAACCGCCTTCGGTTCCTGCTCGAGTCCCTCGAGGACCTCGACGCGTCACTCAGGTCCAAAGGATCGTCGCTCCTCGTGCTGCACGGCGATCCGGAACGCGTCATCCCCGCAGCGCTCGAGGCGTGGCGATGCGACAGGCTGTGCTACGAGTTCGACACCGAGCCGTACGCGCAGAAGCGCGACGCCGCGGTCAACGAAGCCGCCGAGGCGATCGGCGCCGAGGTCCACGTCCCCGTCGCCCACACCCTCTGGGACGTCGAGAAACTCCTCTCCAAATGCAAAAACGGCGAACCGCCAACCGCGTACTCGTCCTTTCTCAAAATCGCGCACAGCTGTGGGCCCGTGCCTCCGGTGGCCCCACACGTGCCCAACGTCCCAGCCATGGAGGATCACACACACGGTGACCTGGTTAAAATGCTCGGGGACGTCGTCACCGGCTCGGGGGTGCCCACGCTGGAACAACTCGGGTACCCGGCGTTGCCAATTGACGAGGGCTTTCCGGCGCGAGGCGGCGAGACGGAGGGACTCCTCAGGCTCCGCAAGATGCTCGACAGGACGGAGTACATCGCGGAGTTTAAGAAGCCCGCGACGAACCCGACGGACCTGTGGGCACCCGTGCTTGGCAAGGGTGCGGGGGGAACGAAGCCCGCTACCCCGTTCGACGCGGCTAAGGCTAAAAAAGGAAATCCAAAGGAGGTCGACGCCGAGGCGTTCATGGCGCCGGCGACCACGGCGCTGTCCCCGTACCTCAAGTTCGGCTGCGTCTCCCCGCGGACCTTCTGGCACGAGCTGCGCGTCGTGCTCGATCAAACGCTGAAGGGGAAGCACAGCAAGCCGCCGGAGTCGCTCGAGGGCCAGCTGCTGTGGCGGGAGTTTTACTACCTCGCCGCTTACGGCACTCCAAACTACGACCGAATGGCGGGGAACAGGATATGTCGGCAGATTCCGTGGACCTGGGACGAAACGCGGCTCGCGGCGTGGGAAGAGGCCCGGACGGGGTTCCCGTGGATCGACGCGTGCATGATGCAGCTGCGGAAAGAAGGGTGGATGCACCACCTGGCGCGGCACGCCGTCGCGTGTTTCCTAACCCGGGGGGATCTCTTCGTGCACTGGGAAGCCGGCGCGGCTGTTTTCGACCGCGAGCTCGTCGACGCGGACCACGCGCTCAACAACGGCAACTGGATGTGGCTCAGTTGCAGCTGCTTCTTCTACCAGTACTTTCGGGTGTACGGGCCGGTGAGTTTCGGTAAAAAGTACGACAAGGATGGCACGTTTATCCGCAAGTATCTCCCCGCGCTGAAAGACATGCCGGCCAAGTACATCTACGAGCCTTGGACCGCGCCGATTGACGTGCAGAAGAAGGCTGGGTGCGTCGTGGGCGTGGACTACCCAGCGCCCATCGTGGATCACGCGGTGGCGTCCAAGGAGTGCATCGAGAAGCTCGCGGCGGCGTACAAGGCGCACAAGGAGGGCACCGCGGGTAACATCGTGGCCGTCGGGAAGAAGCGCAAGGCTGGGGAGTGAGGGCAATTTTTCAATCGGTGACGATCCTGCGCTGATGATACAACTAGTCTATTAAAACATGGGGTTGATGATACACAGTATTGATTTCAATTGATGTGACTCTTAGTCTACCGTCGGGTCGCCTCCTCGTGCAGGAGCTGCTTGCCGCTCTTCTTCTTCCCCTGCGCCTTGGCTCGCTGCAGCTCGATGGCCATCTTATAAAACGGCTCAGTCGGCGGCTGCACCGGATCCAAACTCGGCTTCACCCGCTCCACCCCGTCCTCGTCGATGTACGTGGGCAGGTCGTAGCTCATGTCCGAGTCGTACGCGTCCACGCTGCCGCACGCGACGAACGGGACGATGCACTCCGTCGGCCACCCCATCGTCCCCAGCGTAGTGTCGCCTGTAATCGCGTCCTCCTGTAACATCCCTTTCCTTCGCTCGTGCAGCACCCGTGACAGGTCGTCGGGTTCGAACCCTTCCGGCGGGCGATACCCCTGGCACACCACGAACGCCTCGATGGAGGAGTTCCTCGACGCCTTGGGTTTGGCGCAGGTCACCTCCTTGAAGAAGAGCTTGAGCTGCGAGTACATCAACGCGATGTCTTTCCCGCGGAAGATCTTCGCCACGTAGGCGCCGCCGTCCGCGAGTATGTGGGTGCAGACGGTGAGACCCGCGAGGATGAGCTGGGCCTGCATGAACTCGTCCATGTCGTGCAGGCCGGTGACGTCGGGGGCGCCGTCGCTGATGACCAGGTCCGCCTTGTGCCCCGTGAAGTGCGCGAGGATCTCGTCAACTTTCGCCATGGAGGTCATGTCGCCTTGGATGGTGGTGATGCCCTCGATGGGGGTTATGGGCTGGAGATCGATGGAGATGAGCTTGGGCATGTCCTCATCGGGCACGCCTTTCTCCTTCGCGGGGAGGTAGATGCGCCTGGACAGCACCTGCGACCAGGACCCGGGCGCCGCGCACAGGTCCACCACGTGCTTCACATCCTTCAAGATGCCGAACGAGTCGTCGATCTGCAGCAGCTTGAACGCGGACCTCGCGCGCCATCCCTCCTCCTTGGCCTTCCTGTAGTATATATCCCTCTTATCCTTGGAGGCCTTCCCCATCTCGCGACTCCCGGGCGCGGACCAGAATCTCCGGAGAGAATACTCCGTCTGGTGCGGAGAGGAGTGGAGCGCCTCGGCGAAGATTTGGTCGAGTCATTTTATTTTGGCCGCCGCCAAAAGCGCCCTTGGCCGCCGACAGATTATCCGAGTGCGCCAGAGCGCGTGGCGCATCCACACGTAGGTCCCGCGGAGGTTGAATTCAACACACGGTCACCATGCGGAAGAAGGTGGACCAACGCATCCGCACCCTCATCGAGAACGGCGTCAAGCTCAACGAGCGCACCATGTTCGTCGTCGTGGGCGATCGGGGCCGCGAGCAGGTGGTTAACCTCCACTACATGCTCTCGAAGACGTCGGTGCGCGCCAGGCCCAACGTGCTGTGGTGCTACAAGAAGGAGCTCTACCTCTCGTCGCACAAGAAGAAGCGCGTGAAGCAAATCAAAAAGATGGTGCACCGCGGGCTGATGGACGCGGAGAACGAGGACCCTTTCTCGCTCTTCGTCGCGTCCACCGACATCAAGTACACGTACTACGCCGACACGCAGAAGATCCTCGGCAACACGTACGGCATGGCGGTGCTCCAAGACTTCGAGGCGCTCACCCCAAACTTACTGGCGCGCACCGTGGAGACGGTCGAGGGCGGCGGCATCATCGTGCTGCTCCTGTCCAACCTCGAGAGCCTCTCGCAGCTGTACACAATGACCATGGACGTGCACTCGCGATACCGGACCGAATCGCACCAGCACGTCACCGGGCGGTTCAACGAGCGGTTCATCCTCTCCCTCGGCTACTGCCCCACGTGCATCATCATGGACGACGAGCTCAACGTCCTCCCGATCTCATCGCACGTCCAGAAGCTCGTGGCGGTGGACGGGGACACCGAAGCCGGCGGCGAATCCGAGGATCTCAAAGAGCTCAAGCAATCCCTCGAGGGAGTCGACCCCTCGGGCGCGCTCGTGTCGTGCTGCAAGACGCTGGACCAAGGCAAGGCCGTCGTGACCTTCCTCGACGCCGCGTCGGAGAAGACCCTCCGGTCCACCGTCGCGCTCACCGCCGCGCGCGGCCGCGGTAAGTCCGCCGCCATGGGCATCGCCGTCGCCGGCGCCGTCGCCATGGGCTACGCGAACATCTTCGTCACCTCCCCGTCTCCGGAGAACCTCAAGACCTTCTTCCAGTTCATCTTAAAAGGATTCGACGCGTTGGGGTACAAAGAACACCTCGACTACGACATCGTCGAGTCCTCCAACCCGTTGTTCGGCAAGGCGATCGTACGTATCAACATAAACAGGGCGCACAGGCAGACGATTCAGTACATCCTTCCCCAGCACGCGGAGCGAGCGGCGAGCGCGGAGCTCTTAGTCATCGACGAGGCTGCCGCGATCCCGCTGCCCACGGTGCAGGCGCTGTTGGGCCCGTACCTCGTGTTTTTGTGCTCCACGGTCAACGGGTACGAGGGCACCGGCAGGGCGCTGTCGCTCAAGCTGATTTCCAATTTGAGACGAGAGGCTGCTGGGGTGGCCAAGGCGGGCGACGCCGGCGCGGGCGGCGGCGGCCGGCTCCTCCGCGAGGTTTCCCTCGCGGAACCCGTGCGATACTCCTTCGGCGATCGCGTCGAGAGCTGGCTCAACGGTTTACTGTGCCTGGACGCCGCGGATCACACGCCGCCGCTCACCGGGCACTTGCCGCCGCCTTCCGACTGCGAACTGTACGAGGTGAACCGCGATACGCTCTTCAGCGCTCATAAACCCTCCGAGGTTTTCTTGAAGCGGATGATGGCGCTGTACATCTCGTCTCACTACAAGAACACGCCGAACGACCTGCAGCTGATGGCGGACGCGCCCGCGCACAGGCTCTTCGTCCTGTTATCCCCGCCGAAGGACCCTTCCGTCTTGCCCGACATCCTCTGCGTGGTGCAGGTGGCGCTGGAGGGCGCGATCAACCGAGCGAGCGCGTCCGCCGCGCTCGCCGCGGGGCAATCGCCGCAGGGCGACCTGGTGCCATGGACCGTCGCGACGCAGTTCCAAGATCCCGAGTTTCCGTCGCTCACGGGTGCGCGCGTCGTCCGCATCGCGGCGCATCCAGACCTTCCCGGCCAAGGCTACGGCACCCGGGCGCTGCAACAGCTCCACGCGTACTACGAAGGCAAGCTCACGAACCTCGCCGAGACGGACGTTCCATCTCAGAAAGAGGCGAATAGAGCGGCACCGACGAACGCGGACGGCGGGCTTTTAGAGGAGCGGCTCGAGCCGAGGAGCGAGCTGCCGCCGCTGCTGTGCCCGTGCGGGGATCAAAAGCCGGAGCGGTGTCACTGGATCGGCGCGGCGTTCGGTCTCACCGATTCGCTGCACAAGTTCTGGTCCAGGCAAGGGTACCAGCCGGTGTACCTCCGGCAGACCCCGAGTGACGTCACCGGGGAGTTCAGCGCGATTCTCATCAGGCCGCTGGACCACGAAGGGAACGACGAGGAGGACGGAGCGACGCAGACGGCGCCGGAGTGGCTCGTCGCTTTCAATTCCGATTTTAGACAGCGGTTCACGGCTTTGCTCGGCGGCGCGTTCAGGCACGTCGGGCCCGGCCTGGCGCTGTCCGTGCTGGCGCCCAAGCTCAACTTCAACGACGATGAAAAGGCGAAAGGTGCGCCCGTCTCCGCGGTGCGCCGCAGCGACGGGCGGCCCATCACCGCGCACGACGTCAAGCGACTCGAGAAATACGCCCAGTCGCTAGTGGACCATCACCTCGTCGCCGACCTGGTGCCGCCGCTCGCCAGGGCGTTCTTCGCCGGGCAGATACCCACGTCCATGTCCTACTCGCAGGTTGCCATCTTGCTGCAACTCGGTTTGCAGTACAAGGAGATGGACGACGTGGCTAAGGGACTCGGTCTACCCACGCCGCAGGTTATGGCGCTGTACAACAAAGCCATGAGAAAGCTGCACACCGCGCTGAGAACCGCGAAGGAGCGGGAGGTGGAGGCGGCGATGCCGGCGGGGAGTGTACCGGAGCTGAAGCCGCACGCGATCGGTCTCGATGAGGACCTCGAGGACGGGTGAGTGGATTCGATTGCCCAAACTTTTCCCCCAACCGCAGAATTTATTTATTTTTCCCGGCGCGGCGAGCGGACGTGATGATACAACTCGAAGATTTCTGTTCACTGATATGGCATCGGGCGGGCGCCACCGTGTATTCGGGGTTATAAGTCCGTCCGGCAGCCCGGACCGTGACGATCAAACAAAGCTCAACAAGTCTGATCTGCAAAGCCGCCCGCCATTTTCATCGTTCATTCTCATTCTCGTTTTCTTTTTCTTTTTCATTCGCCTCAATTCGCCTCACCGTTTCCGCAATCGCAGGGCCACTAAATTCACGGAGGAGCAACGCTTGAAGCAGAAGGAACTGCTAGAGGTGAGTGCACCGCCTGTTTCCAAAGCTCGATTCACTTTAAGCCTTTTTCACACGCGCACCGTACCCTTTTGGCGCGGCGATGACGATAACCGGTTCATCTTCATCATTGTATGATCTCCGTGATTATGTACACCGCTGCGTTCTTACCGAGCCGCGCCCGAGGGACGAAACGTTTAACTCGATTCATGCGATACTTTTTAGTTGCATCGTTCCCACCTGACCGCGTGTTTATTAATCGATTCGCAGGAGGCTGGGCTGGAGAGGTACGCCATCGCGGGCAAGGAGACTGACTGGGACGACGCGTTGGTTGGTAAAAAAGTTCCAAAGTCGGGGATGCTCAGCGTCAAGCGCAAGCACGGCGACGGGGCGGACGCGTCCACGCCGGAGAAGAAGAGCTCGAAGAAGGACAAGAAGGGGGACAAGGGTCACAAGATGAAAGGGGCGAAGACGCCGAAATCGAGCTCCAAGAAGAGCAAACACAAGGCGTAGAGGGACCGGCTGCACCTATTTGGTTTTAATTCACACACCAGCCCTCCTCACTCAAAACCCAAAAAAATACTCCGCCCGGACGTGAAAGTAAAACCTGATTGCCGATTCAACACTCACTCTTCGCCACACTCAGGAGCGTTGCCGAGGACGTTCGCGATGGGAGGCGTCAACGGAAAGCCCCTCGTCGGGTACAGCAAGCCGCCGAAGAAGTCGCCGTGGTGGTGGTACCAGTTCGGCCTCTCGCTGCCGTCCGATCTCAGGGCTAAAACCTACGTCATCACCGGCACCACCTCGGGCACCGGGCGAGCCGCGGCGATGGCGCTCGCGGAGAGGAGCGCGCGGATCATCTGCCTCAACCGCCCGACCGAGCGCGCCGTCGAAGCCCTCGAGGCCATCAAGACGCACGGCGCCGAGTTCTGCGCCAAGGTGGAGCACGTCGACTGCGACCTGGCCTCATTCGACAGCGTGAAGAAGGCGATCGCAAAGGTGAAGAAAGCCTGCGCAGACTCCGGCATCGACGTCCTGTGCTGCAACGCGGGGATCATGGCCATCCACGACGAGGCCACCAAGGACGGATACGATTCACAGATGCAGGTCAACCAGCTCTCCCACTTCCTCCTCGCCAAGGAACTCATGCCCCTCCTCGAGAAGGCTGCCGAGCAAAGGCACCGATCGCGGATCGTCATGCACAGCTCCTCGGCCAGGTTCCACCCCTTCAACCTCGGCGGTAAGTTGGGCGCTAAGTACTTTGGCAAGAACGGCGGCAACCTCGGCGGCGACGGCGGCGCGCGATGGCAACGGTACCACCAGACCAAGCTCGCCAACGCCGTGTTCACCGCCGAGCTCGACAGGCGACTCCGCGCCAAGGGAAGCAAGGTGATGGCGCTCGCCGCGGCACCCGGCTTCGCCGCGACGAACCTGCAGGTGACCACGCACAACGACGGCGGCATGCCGATGGGCGGGTTGATGAGCGCCGTGGGCATGATGCTCGTCGGGCAGTCGCCGGAGGATGGCGCCATGCCGCTGCTGATGGCGATGCTGGACAACAGGCTCGCGAGCGGAAGCTTCATGGAGCCCAAGAACATGGCGTGGGGCGTGCCCGTGCTGAAGCAGCTCAAGGGTGGGTGCGGCAGCGAGGCGAACGGGAAGCTCCTGTGGGAGGAGTGCGAGAAGGCGGTGGGTGCGTTCAAGCTCTGATGATAATACGAGTTGCGTTGTTGTTAGCCTTGAAAACTAAATGCTTCACGAGATGAGCGTCACCCCTCCGTCGCCGCCCATGGCGTCCCTCCACCTGGACTCTATCCCGTCCATGTGGGCCATACCCACCACCGCCACCGTCCGCCCCTTACACTTATTCAGCAGATTATCAGTCATGAGATCGTCCCGCTGGTCCAACATGGCGCTCGCGACTTTCGGGAATTCTCGTCTCATCTGCCCAGTCAACGCCCTGACGGCTTCGCGTGTCTTGAGGAGCTCCACGGCGCTCTCCGGGTCGTTCCAGTCCACTCGCTTGAACCTCTCCACCAAACGCGGGTCCACGCCGTCCCACTGCATCGAACCCCCGCCGGTGATCATGCGCAGGATGTCCGGCAAACTGAGAGCGTCCCGCAGAGCTTTTATGGTTAGCTCCTGGGATCTGTCGCCGAGGACGAGCGTCGCGCCGATGCGGTCGGACTCTTCGATGCCAACCTTGAACTCCTTCCCCGGGTCCATGCCGCTCATCCGGAACATGTTGTACACGGTCTTGAGCCCCGCGCCGAGCATCTTCTCGCCGATATCACCGGGCGCCCTGAGTTGAGTGTGGAGGGGATGGAGCGTTAGTCAGAGAAGTCGTGGGACGTGGCGTTCCGATGTTGAATGAAAGACTCACCCGAGGGCGCCGAGGAGCTGCCGCAGGGGCTCCGGAAGCCCGCCATCGTCGGACTCGCCCGACATGCTCCGCCGCATGGCCGCGGCTCTGGTATCGCACAGCTCCAGGAAGACGGTGTCGGGCCTGACGCTGCGAATCACCGATCGCACCTCGTCGGCGCTTTTTCGGCTTATGTGTGCGGTGCCGATGAGATAGACCTCATCGCCGTTGCGCAGGTTCCTAAGGTAGCTCATCGTCTCCGGCACCGGCGACGTGTGGCTCGTGCCGACGGCGAACGACCTCGCCCATCGCGCCAAACTCCCCCCGCGCCGAACCACGCACGCCATCGCTCCCGTTGTTTGTGGAGTTGTCAAGGCAGATCAGGTCCCATTTATTAATATCGTTTACAAGAGACGCGCGTCGGCTAACACTTACAGGTAATACTATCGCGCGGGAAACTCCCCGAGCCGCGCCACCGCCTCATCGTCCAGGTCCATCTCAAAGTCCATCTCGAACCCCGCGTCGGAAACACGACGTCCGCTTCCACCGCTCGACGGTTGGCTGCCCCCGCCCGTCCCCGCCCCTCCGACTTCGTTGCCGAAAAACTGGTGACTCAGCGCGTCGTCGGGGGACAACCGCGACTCCGGGTTCCACGTCACTATCCGCTCCACCAGATCGCAGAACAGCACCACGTCCGTCTGGCTGGAACTCAAACCCGTGAGTGAGTCGCCCTCGCGTCTCCCGTCGTCGATGCCGAGGGTGTGGAACGATAACGACGCGGTCGGGTCCACGTCCATGCCCGTCGCTCCCCCGCCGCCGCCCGGTCTGGAGAGCTCAAACTTGCGAGCGGCGGCCGCGATGACGCCGCGCAGTGGCCTGCTACCCGGTATCGGGCCGGTACTACCGTCGTGCGGTCCATCGTGACCGAAGGATGCACCCTCCGCGGACCCCGTCGACTTGCTCCTCGAGCGGGTCAACACTTGATTTTGGTTTTGGCTTTGGTGTTGGTGTTGGTCGACTCCCCCCCCTGGCTGCCCCGCGCCCACGAGGTGCGGGTAATGCACAGACCGTTTCTCCGGCGGGCACCGCTCGCGCATCCACGACGGAACCGGGCCGAGCGCCTCGGCGATCTTCCCGAGCTGGTCCCGTTCGTCTCTCCCGGGGAACAGAGGCGTCCCCGCGTGCATCTCGACGAGAACGCAACCGAGGGACCACGTGTCAATCTCAACACCGTACGGCAGACCCAGTATAACCTCCGCGGCCCGGTAGAACCGCGATTGGACGTACGTGAAATCGGGCGTATCCCCGACGAAGCAGCTGCTGCCAAAGTCGATGAGCTTCACCGCGCTTCGATCGGCGCTGACTAAGAGGACGTTTTCGGGCTTTACGTCGCAGTGCACCACGCCGATGGATCGCAAAAAGCTCAACGCGGAGAAAATCTGCCTCGCGAACTTACGTACGAGACCAAGCGATACACCCTTGAACGACGTGGACCGCAGGACGTCGTACAGAGAGTGCGAGAGCAGCTCGAAGACCAGGCACCGGAACCCGCCGTCCAAACTCGGCGCCGCGTGGTTTTGGCTTTGGCTTTGGCTTTGGCTTTGGCTTTGGTTCCCGCCCCTGTGCACGAACGCGTCGAGCATCGAAACCACGTTAGGATGCCCCTCCGTCGCCGCCGCCGCCGTCCGGCCGCCCGCGTTATCACCTCCTTCATCGAACGCGGGCGCGTGCCCGCCCAACGCCCTTAAGATCTCGAGCTCCTTCGCCGCCTGCGCGTGAAACGCGTCCGACCTTCGCACGACTTTCAACGCCACCCGCGTATCCGTCACGATGTCGTAACCCACCACGACCCGCGCGAACGAACCTTTCCCGATGACCCGTCCCACCGCGTACCTGTCGTGGAGGATGTTCCGTGACTCCGCGTGCCCAGTCAGGCCTTGCCACGCCGGGTCGGTCTCTACTAAACCGCCGCCGCCGCCGGAGTGGTTTGGAAAGGACCGGAAGCGACCGCGGGGCGGGGTCGGCGGGGTGGTCCCGGGGCTCGGCCGTTTGTGCGTCGTCCCCGCGGCCCCCCCGGCGGGGGGGTGTCTGTTGTTGTAGTACTTGCGATTGATTCGTTTGTACACGTCTATGAGGTGGACGGTGCTGAGCTTGCGAAGCGGGAACGCCTGCGTGCGCGGCGTGTGGGATGGGAAATGTCGCATTTGTTAGCGTTTGCGGAACCCTGGATTTATTAGCGTTTGCGGGATAACGGTCTTGGTCGTCTGTCACGGTAGAACGGGGGTTGTCTGGTGGGGGCCGGGGAGGGTGTGAAGGCGTACCTCCGAGGGTGTCGCCGCCGTCCAGAGTATCCGTTCGTGCGGGAGGGCCCCGCGGTCCGCGGACGACCCGAGCGAGCGCGAGAGCGCGCCCTGGGGAGCCAGCGCGGCACCCGAGGAATTTGAGCCCGGCGAGCTTCCATGACGTTGGCCCGACGGTGACGCCGCACCGCCGCGGTTTATCGGCTGAGGGACCTCGATGGGCCTTCCCGTGTGTGTATCTACCTCATGGGTTCCATCCGAGGCCGTAGTTGGGGCCGCGTCGGCCTCCATCCCCCCCGCCGACGCCCCTCACACGCTCCAATGCGCGAAAGGTAACGAAGAGCCGTTCGCCGGTGTGTTTTCCGTCTAGCTAGACCCGAGGTGGCGTGCCATGCCCGATGATACGGGCCGTTCGAGCCTCACGCGGCGGATGTGCGACGGATTAGCGCTCGAGATATGTCGACCCCGCCTCAGACCTCCACGCGCGTGCCGGCAGAGTGTTATAGTGAGCGCGCAGGCTCACCAAATGCGAGAGGTGTTGAATATTCCGAAGAGCGCGAAACGTCAAAACAAAAGCATTTTCCGTGCTTCATCATGAAAGCCCATACGAAACAATTGTCTAATCACGAAATTAAACAGCAAATATATCCGTTTGCTAACTAAACCTCCACATAAAATAATAGATCCTAATGAAATGAATCGAACGCGCCCGAACCACCCGCGTCCACCCGCCGCACCCTCACGTCGTCGTACCCGAACCGCCCGGCGAAGCACTCCACCAACCTCGCCTGCACAGCCTCGTGCTCAAGGTACTCCGCGTCGCACTCGTGCTCCAGCGTGGTCACCGCCCGTCCCTCCAGCCCGCACGGCACGATGCGGTCGAACCATTCCGTGTCCAATCTATGGTTCATCGCCAGACCGTGCGACGTCACGCCTTGGCTTATCCGTACCCCCACCGCGCCCAGTTTCTTCTCCCCGACCCACACCCCCGTCATCCCGGGCACCCGGCCCTTGGCCTGAACCCCAAACCCTTTCGCGCAATCGATCATTAAGTCCTCCAGGCCCTCCACGTACGCCCGGGCTCCTACCTTCGCGTCTCGAAGATCGATGACTGGGTAGAGGACGAACTGGCCTGGGCCGTGGTAGGTGACGTCGCCGCCGCGTCGGGTTTTGTGGACCTCCGCGCCGCATGCCCGTAGCTCGTGCTCGGTCGCGAGGATGTTGTGCTCGTTCGGGCGCTTGCCTATGGTGTACACGTGCTTGTGCTGCGAGATGGAGATGGACGCGACGAGTTTTAGACTTGTCAGGATAGGGTTGGGAGGTGGTGGCATCTTGGGACGCGGTGGCATCTGGGGACGTGGACGAGATGAGGGCGCGTACCTGGAGGACCAACAGCGTGTCGTGTACCGTCGACGCGCGGCGCGCGGCGTGGAGCGATTCCTGCGTCGGGACGGTCGGGTCGAGGTCAGCCTTCACGATCGGGTTCACGGGGCGGGATCGCGCGAGTGACAGTTTCCGGGTGCCCACTGACCGGGGCGTCGACGCACCTGTATCGCCAGCCCGTCCGCGTACCCGACGAGCCCGTCGAATATCCTCACGAGGAGCGTGCGAGGGTGCCGTCCCATCGGTCCAGCCCCGCCCGCCCCGCGCGTCCGGGGCTGACGACTACGACGCGTAGAGAGACTGAGTTATCGTGAAAGATGTCGTCAACACCGCGTGTTGAAAAATAAATTTGGCTAAAGGTAAAAGTTACGTCGCCGAAGCCGTCGGCTTGTCCACCTCCACGTCCAGCGGCAGCGAACCGTCCATCGCGCGCTCCACCGCGTCACCCACGAACCCACCGAACGGCGTGCACAGCTTGCACCCGCGCGGCGCGAAGATCCCACCGCCAGGCGCCAAGGCGTTCGCGTCCCTCACCCGCGCCGCGAACGACTGGCAAGCCCGTCCCCACTTCTCCGCCAAAATCGCCCCGAGCTCGCCGCTCTCCAAGAACAAGTTCATCTCAGCCTCGTGGAACGCGGACCTCGCCCACGCGTTCCAGCTGCCCAAGCTCACCCGCGCGCGGTCCGCGACGCAGTACTTGGCGTGCACGAACGTAAACGGGTGGTCGTACGGCGCGGTGTCCACGTCGACGCACCCCTCGGTGTCGTATCCCGGAACAAAAACGTTTTGTTCACCAGACGCCTCCTCCTCCCGCACGTCCCACGGCTCCCGCGGGCCCGTGAGGTACAACTCGACGTCCGGCGCGGCGAGCAGTAAGGCCCTGGCGCCCGCGATGAGATCCGTCATCGGCGGACGCAGGTCGCACGAGAAGTGCGAGTTGAGCAAAAGGCGGACCCGAACCCCGCGTCGACTCGCCCGGGCCAACGCGTTGACCAGCGGGACGTGAAGCGCGCAGAAACCCATGCACATCAGAAACTCCGTCTTCGCCGAGTCGATCAGGCCGATGACCCCGCGGAGGATCGCATCCTCGCCTTGGGTTCCCGGACGCGACATCGCGTCCACGAAGCGGACGCTGCGTTCGTGCCACTGGAACACCAACGCCTCCTCCAGCGGATGCGGCCGAGAGACGCCGGAGTGGCGTTGATTTTCGGGGAGGGATCCGTCGACGAGTTCCTTGTGCCCGGCGGCGGCGGCGCGAGCGAGCGCCGCGGCGGCCGCCTGCGACGCCGCCTCCGTCTCCTCCTGAGCGGCGAGCGCGGACTCAGACTCGGACAGGTCCTCGCCCGTCTGCTCCGCCCAAACCTTGGCAAAGTTGGCATCCAACGCCCGAGCGGCGTCCCCGTCGACGAGCACGTCGCCGTCGTTGGCACCCGTCGCCGCGGTCGGGAGCATGTTGCTACCGCCCACGACGGCGAGGCGGCCGTCGGCGCCGAACATCTTCATGTGCGACTTGATGGCGTGCCCGCTGGTCTTGTCGAACGCCTTGAAGAACGCCACGCGGAAGGACCCGGGCGGGCACGACTTGACGGCGTCGGGGAGCGTCTGGGTGTAAAACTTGAGAAACTCCAGCCGCTGCTTGGCGCCTTGCGCGTATTTAGTCACCGGGCCCCATAGCTTAGCCTTGACCAGCGCGGACTGCGCCGGGAGCGCGTCGAGGAGAAGCCGGACGCGAACGCCGCGCTTCGCGGCGTCCGGCAGGAGGTTCTTCACGACGTTGACGAAAGGCGCCTCGTTGGCGAAGAAGTAACACGACATGATGTTGAGGTGAGACCTCGCGCCGACGATGGCCATGCGCACCAGCCGCAGGTGCTCCTCGTAGGAGCAGATGAGGCGGACGCTGCACGTCGGGGAAGGTGCGAGGCCGAACTTGGTCATCGCCGCCTCTGTTTCGTCATCCTTGACCGGCCACGGGCACTGCCCGTCGGCGGTGTACTTCTCCGCCCACTTCTTCGGGCACACGGTCTTTAAAGTGCGCTGCGCCTCCTCGAGCATGAGGAGCTCGGCAGCCTCGTTCTCGAGCCTGAAGTAGTCGCCGCAGGTCTGGTCGGTGCACACGCACCCACGCAGGGATTTAATGCCAGCCTTGACGACGGAAGGGCAACGCGCGTGACGCATCACCGCGCCGACGGCTTTTTGACTCGCGCGAGTCGCGCACAGCTGTGCGAGGATCACCTTGTGCCGTAAACGCTCGCCGGCGGTGAACTCGGGGAGCGGGCCGATGCACTCGTCGGGGTGGAGGCACTTGCCCGGCACCCGGGTGACGTACTCGTCTGGCGGGACCACCGGCGGGAGCGTGAGGGTGACCTCGACGACGGACGGGACCTCGAGATCGACGAGCGCGTCGGCCGATGAGAAAACCGCGTCGAAGAGATCTGTGGTCGTCGCGTAGGTTGCGGAGACGCGCGGGGTGGCGGGCCTCGACGCGAAGGTGGCGACGTTGCCGTCCTGCTCGAACTCGGTCTCGTTACCGTCGTGGTCGGCGGCGAAGGTGACGAAATTCTCGACGCTCGTGAACGGGGACCCCTCGGTGACGGGCGCGAGGGCGTTGAGCATCGGAGTCGACTCGGCCGCCGCGTTTTCTTCGGCGATGGTCGGAGGCACCTCGAGGACCGTGGTGACCGTGGCGGTGGGAACGACGGACGCGCCGGCGGCATCGCCGCCGGACAGGAAGCCGGAGGCTTCCATGCGGAGTCGACCGAAGTCGACTTGGTGTGTCGTGCGCGCGGGTATGAAGCCTCGGGGCGAGACGGTCACGTTTTCTTTTCTTGGAGGAATATGGACGAATATCCACTTCGACGCGTTTGGAGAAACCGTTTTTTGATGGCCCCGATCGGACAGGCAAATAGTCAGAACTTTCTGAATTTATCGGAAAGCGGTTTCACACGCGTTTTCCAAGGTGCCTTTCCGGCCGAGCAGCCGAGATGCGAAGTTGCCGAGCGAGGGCTAACAACATCGAATTAGGTTTGGGGCGGCCAGAACGGAACGCGCGTCGCTGGACATGCGAGCGGCGACGTGTCTCCTGCGGGGGGCGGTGTCCATCCGCCAGTCTCTCAGATCTTGTCCGGCGGCTAGGTCGGTCCAAAGGAGCCGCCGCCCGTCAGTTCGAACAGTGTGGACGTCGGCATCATCATCGTCGGCACCCGACGTCAGTGATGGACACACCTCGTCTAATAAGTCCCCGGCATCTGATAAGTCGGTGATGTTCGTCAGCTTCCTGTGGCCAGAGGCGAGCAGCTCAGCCGCGGGCGTCCGCACGGGCTCCTTGCTCCGCGCGTTCCAATCGTGGGGCTGGCGCGTCCACTTCGTCGCGTGCGCTAAACCCAACCGACACGCCGAATCCCTATCGGAGTCCGGGGTGGTCACCCACCACGTCCCGCCGAACAGGGGCGCCGAGTTCGAAGCCGCGCTCGCCGCCGCCAACCCCGACGCCGTGGTGTTCGATCGGTTCATGGCGGAGGAGGCGTTCTCGTTCAGGGTACGGGCCGCGTGCCCGAACGCGGCGAGGATACTCGACATGCAAGATCTCCACTCGCTTCGATACGCCCGACAGCGCGCCGTCGAAACTGGGATAAAAGCGCAGACGGCGGCCCGCAAAGCCGCCAAGAAGAACAAGAGGAGTGGAGTCAAGAATGATCCCGTGGGCGGCGATGATCACGTCGACCTGGTGGAGGCGGCGATGGCGGCGGTGCCCGCGGCGGGCGACGATAAATTAAACCGCGAGCTCGCGTCCGTGCATCGCTGCGACTTGACGATGGTGTGCTCGCCGACGGAGACGCGGTTGATGCGGGACACGTTCGGAATCCCACCGCGTAAGATGGTCCCGGCGTCGTTCTTCTGCGACGTGACCGAGGTGAACACGAACGAATCCACCACGCCAGGGTTTGAACCGAGGATCGGGTTCACCACCATTGGCACCTTCCACCACCCGCCCAACGTGGACTCCGCCGGGTGGCTCGCCCACGAGGTTTGGCCGCTCATTCGTGAACAACTACCCACGGCCACGATGCGGGTGTACGGCTCGTACCCGACACCCGCGATCCACGCGCTGCACAGCCCGAAGGATGGGTTCTTAATCGAAGGGTTCGCGCCGACGGTTGAGGGCGCCATGGACGACGCTCGAGTGTTGTTAGCTCCGCTTCGATTCGGAGCCGGTATCAAGGGTAAGATCGTGGACGCGTGGATGAGGGGACTGCCGGTGGTGACCACGCCGGTGGGTGCCGAGGGTATGGTCCCGGGAAAGGACACGCTGTGGAACCCGGGGGAGTCAACAGAAGGGACGGAAGGAGTCTCATACGAGCAAATAGACTGGGGCGGCGCGTGGACGTCGACGAGCGCGGCTGACGTAGCGAGGGACGCGATTCGGCTTCACGAGAACGAAGAGGCGTGGAGTCGCGCCAGGTCAAACGGGTTCGAGCTGATCGGGACGTTGTTTCCGGCGGAGCGTAACCTGGGCGTCGTTCGTGACGCGATCGAGGGGTTATACGAGGCGAGCGAGCGCGAAGGATGCGAGACGGCGCTCGACGAGTTGCGCTCGTTGGACTTTACGGGCGCGGCGCTGTGGCACCACAGCGCACGTAGCACGGAGTACTTCAGCCGGTGGATCGAGATGAAGGAAACCGGGGGTGAGTCAGGGACGCCCGCGGCGGTCGAGGAGACGGAAGAAGAGGAGGAGGAAGTGTGATTCTCGATTCGATTCGTTTCGTCCCGCGTTGTAACAAAATCAATCTCGTAAAAATCTCGTAAAAATCAATCGACGTCTTGAGCCTCGTGCGGCGGCCAAGCGCGCTGCGGCGGGCGCACGGCCCGCCTGGCCGCCATCCTCGCCCTCGTCCGCGGCCTCGCGTTCTCCTCGGAGTCCGGGGATTCGTCCTCGGCGTCGGAGTCGAGCAGCTCGGGAGGTCCCGAGTCGTCAGAGTCCGAGAGGCCGCTCCCGGTATAGGTCCCGTCGTGTCGGACCGATATCGGGTTGTTCGCGAGAACGGCGTTCATCGCCTCCATGATCCGCTCGTGCTCGTCGTCAGAGTCCAAGCCGGCGTCCGCAACTGCGCGTGCGGCGCGTGCGGCCGTGCGTGCGGCGGTTGCAACCCTCATCGCCTCCGTGAGCGCCTCGTCGGCAGAGTCCAACGCACTCAAGTCGCCGCCGTTCATCGCGGCGTTCATCCTGTTCATGATCAGCACGCGCGCCTCGGCCGCGCGCGCCGCGATTTCGTCCGAGTCGGCCGAGTCGTCGGAGTCGAGGGCTTCGGAATCAAAGTCGGATTCCCATTCGCCCTCCGATGATTCTTCCGGGAATGAATCATCCTCCGAGTCACCTAAACCGTCATCATCAGAGTCGTCTAAACCGTCTCTGATGCCCTCCATGATATCTTGCATGAACGGCGGCATCACCGTCTCGCGCCCCGTCTCCGTCTGCGCCCGCAGCAAGTTCCCGAGGTCCCGCGCCAACTGCTCGGGGTTGGCCATCGACTCCTGCACGATGTCGTCGACGTCGTCACCGCGCAAAATCGCCTCCATCGTGTTCATGCCGGTGGGACCGAGCGTCCGTTGCATCTCCGCGACCATCTCCGCCGGCTGGCTCGCCATCATCCTTTCGACGAGCGCGCGCTCCGATGATCCGTTCGCCTCCTCCGCCGATCCCTCCGCCGATCCCTCCGCGTTCGTTTGCTGGATCCTTCGATTCTCCCGCTGGCTCCGTCGATTCTCCACGTGACGAGCCACCGCCGCCTGAATGACCCGCTCATCCTCCTGAACGCGCCGCTCATCCTCCTGGCGCCGCTCCTCTTCCTCCTCCTCGGCGTCGCCCTCGCCGACAACCTTGGTCCTGCAGTTCGGGCACGTTCGCTCGTTGTGAAGCCAGTTCTCGACGCAGTTCAGGTGGAACCCGTGGCCGCAGTCGAGCCTGCACAGCCGCTCTCCCGGTTCGTTCGCCGTGGTCATGCAGATGGTACACGTGGCGCTCTCCGGGTCCTCGAACCCGGGTATGGCGCTGATCCCCTCGGGCGGTACCGTGACGCACCTGCGTTCCACGTCGCTCCGTGGTAGCCTCGACTCGAACTTTCGGTACACCTCGTCGAAGGCTCTGTACGCGATGTGCATGCGGTGTTCGCTCTGGTGTATCATCTCCACGATGGTCTTGTTGCACTCCTGCGCGTCCCGGTCGGGTAGCTCGGAGAAGTTTATGGACCTCCAGAGTAAGACGTACTGTCTGTGCAGCGCGGTTCCGATGGTGGCGTGGATGTCGGCTCTCGTGCCGTTGCCCTCGCGGTCGGCTTTCACGGCGGCTTTTTTATCAGCCGCGGTTGTGAATTTAGCCTCCTTGATCACTCGGGTTCGCTCGCGGATCCCGCAGCACTCCGCCTCGCACGCGAACTGCAGCGTCTGCCACACCCGCCACCACACCCGCTCGCCCGCTACCAACCCTTGATCCACCCTAAACCCTTCCTTCAGTATCTGGCTGAACACCCAGCCTCGGCCGCTGGAGTCCTCCTCTGTACCGTACACGTCGTCCTCCTCCCGATCGGCAAAGGACACGTGGAGCGCGGCGGACGCGGCAAATTTATCACCGTCCGAGAGCTCGCGGAGATCGGAGAGATCGCTGTCGGTGTCGGTGCTGATCAAGGAGGGTGGTCCGGAGCCTTCGAGTCCATCGCTCTCTTCGTCGGAGTCGACGAGCGACGGAAGCGAATTCACAGAGGCGTCGTCTTCTTCTTCGTCTTCCGACTCGCCCTCCGACTCGGACATGTCGAGCACCGGATGCGTCTGGAGCCCGTCGTCGTCGTCGTCCTCGTCCTCCTTCCCGTCCGCGTCCTCGTCATCCTTCCCGGGGCTGCCGTCGGTACCGCAGAGAGACGCCAGCCGTGCGGACTGTAGCCTATCGTGCGCGTCGGCGACGACGGATTGGACCCAATCCTCGCGATCCGCGAGTACTAGCCGCGACTCACGCTCCAACTCTTCGCTCACGTTGACCCACTCGCGTTCGCCGTTGACCACGGATTTGGCCATATCCTCGATATGCGCGACTAGCCGAGCTTCGATCGCGCTGCCGATGGAAGCCGAAGCCGTGACGGGAGCGTCGATCCCGAGCAGTTTCGCCGCGGTTTCCTTGATGAGATCGTCGTCGCTCTTGCCGGGAACCGGCGGTTGCTGAATCACCCACTCCACCAACCCCCACGGCATCGGATCCGGGTCCAGCATCCCCCGCGTCGCCTTCCGCATGTCCACGATGTGCGTGAACACGCGGTCCGTCGCGCCGGTGTTGACGCGGATGCACTCAAGCCCGTCGAAGATGAGCGGGAGACCCGCGCGGGCGCAGCGCCACCGCGCGAGCCTCGCCACCCGAGCCTTCACCGCGTTCGCCTTCCTGGATACCCTACCGTCCGGTCCGAAGGAGTCCCCGGGCTCGCACGATGCCAGCGCCAGCTCGAACGTGTTGTCCTCGCCCGCTTTCTGCCAGAAATCTTCCTCGGGCCTCACCAGCTGTCCGACAGTTCCGGAGATGACCCCGTCGGTTGATATCGATCCCACGCACGACGTCTCCGCGTCCTGGAAGGAGAGCCCGAGGCTTCCGTCGCCGGCCGGGGTATCGTCGAGCTTGAGGTGGCACAGCTGTTCGTCCCCGTGCGCGGCGTGCGATACGATCCACGTGCGCGTCTTCTTGTTCCACTCTACCACCTGGAACACGTACCGGGCGCTGGAGTCCGCGCCCATGGGTCCCGGGATGTTGATGCTGCCGATCCAGAGCCGGCCGGGCCTGAACCACGCGCGAACGCCCTGCTTCTCGGCGCTCGGGACGTCCTCGTAGTCCGGCAGCGGGTTCTTGACATCCTTGAGGCGGCTGCGTGGTGGCAAATCGGGGCGTGCGTGGTCAGCGTGAATGCGGGCGGGACGTGGGCGGGTAGTCCGAGGTCGCGTCGCGTCCCTTCCTCTTCGCGAATTAATGATGGTTGAAAAACGCGCGCGCGATCTGAACGGGTGATGCGGGCGCGGGGCGTTCATGATACTCACGTGATGTTCTTGGCGTTCTGCGCCATCATCTCCACGAACACGTTGGGCGCTAACGGAGTGCCGCGGCCGCCGACCCCGGCTCCGTTAGCGATCGCGCCCCGGCTGGCGTACCACGCCCGAGAGGGCTGCCCCGACTCCATCTTTACTATTTTTCGTCCTCCAAGATCCTAGTCACGGTCACCGGCAGAACCCCTTTCCCGTGTTCGCCCCGTCAGCCGGCGTGCGAGACGTCGGTCGCGCTCTGACCCGGCGAACTTGTATCGCCGTCGCTCCCTCGACGCGCACGATACGACCGAGAACCCCACTAAGGATGCGGTGGCTGACCACCTCGCCGGCCATTGAAAAATCTCGACGCTCCCTCAACTCTTAAACCTGCTCTGCCGCCCGACGGGATCTATTTCATGTCCAAATCAAGACTGCGCGCCTGTACGTAAATCCATCGAATTAGACCCACGTATGAAGTAACAGTTACACTCCTAATGGGTAATGAGACGTTGACCCGTGGTAGCAAATCGCCTTTGCATTGCGTGGCTCTGCGCTATCCACAACCGCGCGAAATCTCCAAGCTTTCAGGGTGTAGGGTATGATTGGCGGCTTCGGGCAGACACACTCCCCGAACACAATGTCCGCGATCCTTCGCAACCGTGCCGTGAAGCAGGCGCTCTCCGGCGCCTACGCCGGCTATGCCCGCGGCTTCGCCTCCGTCCCCGACGTCATGGTGAGTACTGCGGCGCCGATGCCGACCCGCGCGGATGATTACTTTACCCCTGTGCGACTGTACTTTTCCAAGATCGCGCGTCTCTATCCCCATCCACCGCCGCTCCTTTCGCCCATCGACGAATCCTGATCGCGCCCGTTTCCCCCACTCACATCCACCACCACCCACAGCGCGCCGCCGTGGTCCGCGAGACCGGCCCTTCCAGCGTGATGAAGGTGGAGCACGACTACCCCGTGCCCAAGCTCCAGCCCGGCGGCGTCCTCGTCAAGAACAAGTACTCCGGCATCAACTTCATCGACACCTACCACCGCTCCGGCCTGTACAAGCGCGAGCTTCCCTTCATCGGCGGCCAGGAGGGCGGCGGCTTCATCGCCGCCGTCTCCCCCGAGGCGACGGCCCAGGGCGTCAAGATCGGCGACCGCGTCGCGTACTCGTCCGTGTTCCAGACGTACGCGGAATACACCGCCGTGCCCGCCAACAAAGTCGTCACCGTGCCCGAGGAGGTGCCCCTCGACGTGGCGGTCTCCTGCGGCGTGCAGGGCATGACCGCGCACTACCTCACGCACAGCGCGCACGCGGGCCTCGTCAAGCCCGGCGAGTGGATGCTCATCCACGGCACCGGCTCCGGCACGTGCCAGTGGGCGGCGCAGATGGCCAAGCTCCGCGGGTACAAGGTGATCGGCACGTGCTCCGAGTCCAAACAAGACATCGCCAGAGCCACCGGCGTGGACGAGCTCATCGTGTACAAGGAGGCGCCCGGAACCTCGTACGAGGATTACACCTCCGTCGACCTCGTGCCCAAGGTGATGGAGATCACCGGCGGCGAGGGCGTGAAGGCGGTCATCGACGGCATCGGCCTCGCCACCTGGGAGACATCCATCGAGGTGCTCGCGAGGCGCGGCATCTTCGTCTCCTTCGGCAACGCGTCCGGCGCCGTGCCCGCGTTCCCGCCGCTCAGGTTCATCAACAAGTCCGGCTTCCTCACCAGGCCCAAGCTTAACGATTACACCGTGACACGCGAGGAGCTCATGTCCCGCGCCAACGACATCTACGGCTGGCTCGCCAAGGGTGAAATGACCGTGACGGTGAGTACACTTTTTGAATATTTTTCCCCCGACGTGGTTCATCGATACCCCGACCCTTATCCCCGAGGCGCCTCGTTGCCGATGAGATCAACATCGGTTGCAATCGTGGTCACACATGCGCAAACAACCAATACATTAAACAGTCGTTTGAGGCTACGAGACGCCGCCGCCGGCTTTTGAACGCACTCCCCCGACCCGCCCTGTCTCCCGACGGAACCTGACCTCGCGACTCCCCGCGTTTCTCCAGGTCGACCGCTGCTTCCCCCTCGAGCAGGCCAAGGAGGGCCACGACTACCTGGAGGCTGGTAAGTCTCGTGGTAAGGTGCTCTACGAGATCTAAGCGATGATACATTAAATTCACGCGGCGCGATGACAGCCTTTGCGCCGCGCTATTACTCAGTGTCGATTGTCAAAACGAAGACCGTTATATTCAACTTACTCAATTACAAGGAAACGTGTTACACGTCTCGGACCCGAACCAGGGCCAGACACAATAAATCGGCGCGACACCCTAGCTAGGACGCCGCGCCCACCCCCGTGACGCCCGTCAGTTGTAGGTGTCGCCCCACCGGACGTCGTACCTGCTCGCGAGGTAATGCGCCCCGATGGGACCCCTGCTTCCGTACGGGTAGAGCTCCGGCGCCATCTGATCGTCCTCGATCGTCTCCAGCAGCGGCGTGAACAGCTTCCACGCCTCCTCGAGCTCGTCGTTGCGGATGAACAGCCTCTTGTCTCCCTGCACCACGTCCAGGATGAGGCGCTCGTACGCATCCGGCAGGCTATCCTCTGAGAATTTGGTCTTGTACTGCAGGTCGAGGTCGGTCTGGTCGAGCCTCATGCCGAGGCCGGGGATCTTGGAGTTGAGCCGGAGGTTGATGGACTCGTCGGGCTGGATGCGAATCACCAGCTCGTTCGAGTTCATCTCGCTCTCGCTGCCCAGCTGCTTTTTGTACAGCTTCCCGGGCGCGTGGTGAAACTGGATGCGAATCTCCGCCTGTCGCTTGTGCAGCGCCTTGCCAGCCTTCATGAGGAAAGGCACGCCGTCCCATCGCGCGTTGTCGATGAAGAGGGCCATCGCCGCGAACGTCGGGCACTTGCTACCGGGCGGCACGGTCTCGTCGTCGAGGTACGCGGGGAGCGTTCTGTCCCCGTCTTTCCGGCCCTTGTACTGACCGAGCACCACGTTGTCCATCTCGATCGGGCGGATGCATCGAATCACCTTGACCTTCTCGTCGCGGATATCCTCGGCGTTCAAGCTCGCGGGCTCCTCCATGGCGAACAGCGCCATCACCTGTAGTAGGTGATTCTGCATGACGTCGCGGATGATGCCGTAGTTGTCGAAATACCCGCCGCGGCCCTCCGTGCCGAAGTTCTCCGAGAAGCAAATCTGCACGTTGCGAATGTACGCCCTGGACCAGAGGGGCTGGAATATGATGTTGCTGAAGCGCAGGACGGTGATGTTCTCGATGAGCTCTTTGCCGAGGTAGTGGTCGATGCGGTAGGTGTTCTCCTCGGCGAGAACCTCCGCGAGCGACGCGGTGAGCTCCCTGGACGACGTCAGATCGCGACCAAACGGCTTCTCTACGATCACGCGAGTCTCCCCGGTGGCGGAGCTGCACTCCCTCGACGCGTTCTGCGCGACTGGCACGAAGATGGACGGCGGGATGGAGAGGTAGAAGATGCGCATGGCCTTTGTACCCATCGTGGCTTCCTCCGCCGCCATCGCCGCGTCCAGCGCCTTGAAATCCTTCGGGTCGTCGTATAAACCCGAGACGTAGTGCATCCGGTCGAGGAAGGCATCCATGACTTCGTCGCAGTTGCCCGCGGCGCTGATGCGGCACGGGAGGGACTCGCGGATCTTATCCTTGAACTCCTCGTTCGTCATCTTGCTCCGCGCGTAGCCGAACACCCTGAAGTTCTCGGGGAGGTGGCGATCGTAGTAGAGCGAGAAGATGGCGGGGAGCACTTTTTTCTTGGCGAGATCGCCGGACGCGCCGAAGACGCAGATGGACAGGCCCTCGCCCTTGTCCGCGGCCTTGGCGATGTCCGCGAGGGACTCGTCGTCGGTGAGCTCGGGGAAGGTGGCGGCCGCGCGGACCCTGACGCCCGCGGACCGAACGGGGCGTCGAGAAGACTTCGCCAACGGGGCCTCGAATCGCACGCCCGTGGAGGCGAGCGCACGCTGGTTGCTCGCCCTGAAACGACGGTTCGAGATGGGCGCGCGCTGCGCGGGGGCGACCCCCATGCGCGCCACGCACGCGCTGACCGCGGTCATGGCGCCCTTTTAGAGCGTCGGTGACCTTCTTTCGTGCGACGAACGCGTCGCTCGTAGTGGCCGCCGTCCGAGCCGCCGTTGGTGACAAATAATCCGCAACGCAAACGAGTGACTGTCGTTCCGCTTTCCCGGGCCTTTTTGAGCAAAGATCTTCTTCGCTTTCGCGTTTTGGCGTCAAATTGGATTGACCGGCTCCGCTTGATCGACGAGTTGAACCCAACGAAAAGGGTTTGATCGACTCGGCAGATATTTTCGCAGCCGCAGGGACTCCCCAAATGCGGACGACGAGAAGAGACAGGAGCACGGGCCAAACAAGGCACCGGCGCCCTCCATCACATACGAGAGAGGAGACCCAGGTGGTTAGCTCGATGCCGGTGGTCAGCGGCATCGAGCTGTCGGATGCGGACCTCGCGGGGTTCCGCGAGGTCTTCGACCTGGTCGACAAGGACAAGAGCGGCGCGATCGAGATGGAGGAGGTGGAGGAGCTCACTCAGCTGCTCGGCATGGACCTGACGCGCGACGAGGTTGAGCTGCTGGTCCGTGAGATCGACAAGGACGGCAACGGGGAGGTGGACTTCGAGGAGTTCCTGCTGGTGATGGCGGGCGGGGAGAAGAAAGGGCGGTGCGGGAAGAAGGACATGCTCCGGTCGTTTCGCACGTTCGCGCAACGCACGCTCCCGCACGGGCTCATCTCGCGCACCGCGCTCACCGACGCGCTGGTCAAGTACTGCAAAGAGGACGGCGGGGTGACCCCGGGACAGGCCAGACAGCTGGTGGATCAGCTCAAGGCTGACGAGAACGGACACATCGATTACCTCGACAAGGTCAACACCCTCATGCCCATCGGATGAGACGCCGATCGGTGCCACGAGGAGCCACCGACGAGGAGCTGCGACCCCTCGCCTCCCGTGCTCTCGCGGAAAACGCCCCCCGATGCACCGTCGAGTCGACTCGACCCCCATCGTCGTGAAGCGATGTCTCGCACACACGACAACGCCGCGAGACTCGAGAGGAGACACCACGAGGGCAGGGCGGCATGTTCTTCGACCAAGCCACCGCCGCGGAGGTACGTGCCGCCGCGGACCCCGGAGATGCGGGCTCGCACTGGCGCAAGGAGAAACTCAAAGATCTCGTCTTTCGAGCCAAGGCGCTACGCGTCCAGGACCAACCGGAGATCGTCGAGGCCATCGAACAGCTCAAGGCGCTCACTTTCCAGGTCGAGGACATCGCGCACAAGCAGGCCCAACCCGGGTACACGACCCCGTGGTGGATGGACGGCGATTACGACGAGACGCGCGCGGAGGAACACAACGATCGAGGCGCACAGCTGTGCAAGGAGAAAAAACACGCAGAGGCCTTCGACGAGTTCACCGAAGCCGTCCGACTGGCGCCGTCCAGAGCGGTGTACCACGCCAACAGGTCATCGTGCGCGCTCAAGCTCGGGCGACACGTCTGCGCGCGCGACGACGCGGCGCACGCGATCGAACGCGACCCATCGCACGTCGCCGCGCACGTCAGGGGCGCCAACGCTTCTTTGAAGATGCGAGACCCGAACTCGGCGCTTCGACTCTTCGATGCCGCGCTGCGCCTGGACCCAGGGAACGCCGCCGCGGCGCGAGGCAAGACGACCGCCGCCGCGGCGGCGGGCGCCGCGAACGCCGAGCGCGCGGCGCAGACGGAACGCGCGCGCTTGGGCGAGCGGGACCCGCTCCCGGCGCCGTCGGCGTGGCCCGACCAATGCCATTGCGCCGAGTCGCTCCTCGCCGCCGAGACGGTCGCGGATGCGAACCCGGACGCGGAGGGACCGATCACCGCGCGATGCGAGGCGCTCGTGCTCTGCGGTAGGCTCGAGCGCGCGATGGCCTGCTCGGAAAGCCTCGCGAAGACGAGCGCGGATCGAGCGTACCTTCGAGCGGAGATTTTGTGGAGGCTCGGAGCCGAACGAGTGGGCGACGCGCTGGATGAACTGAACTCCTTCGCCGCGGCTTATGGGTCGTCGTCGAGGAACCCAACGCCGATGCCGCGTAAGATGCTCGAGCTGGGCTCACGGCTCACCAAGCTGAAGGAGCTGCTCGAACGCGGCGAGGCGGACGTCGAGGACGGAGCGCTGGCGGAGGCGGAGCGAGCGTTCACCGCGGCGCTCAAACTCCGAGACCAGCGACGATGCGGCACCGACGTCTCCAATTGTGGCTCAAAAAATAAGAACCCGTATCCGAACAGATGCCGCGGGGATCTGCTCCGCATGCGGGCCATCGCGCGGCTCGACAGGCTCGGGTACGGACGCGATGAAGCCGACGACGCCGCCGCCGCCGCCGAGGACGACGACGACGATTTTGACCCCGAGGGCGACCTCGAGGAATGCGTCGCGATCGACCCGGGGGACCACGCCGCGTGGCGGATCCTCGCCGATGTTTCTCGAGAACGCGGCGACTGCGAAGAAGCGTTCCTCCGCCTACGACGTGCACAAGCCGCGGCGCCGAACTCCGCGAAGATCGCCCAAGAGGTATTCGCCGCGGCGCGAGCCGCGCGGGATCAGATCCGCGGGGGTAAAGGTACGTACGAGGGCCGACGCGTCCCATCCGGCGTGGACGCGCGGGTGGACTCGTTTTATAAGATCCTCGGCGTGACGGCGTCGGCGACGGCGAAGCAGATTCGCCGCGGGTACCGCAAGGCGGCTGCGGTGTGGCACCCCGATAAGTGGCAGAGCGGCGGCGGCGCGGCGCTGGCGACGGCGGAGAAGGAGTTTCGGAGAGTGTCGGCGGCGTACGAGGTTCTCGGGAACCCTTCGCAGCGGCGGGCGTACGACTCCGACCCCGCGCGATTCGAGGCGAAGGTTGCGAGTTGATACGTGTTATTCAGTTCAGCGATGTATCATGACCCTCGCGTTGTTTGATCTTCGACGAAAGCGGTCTCTCTTGACTGACACTTACCTTCGAAGGTACATCGTAACAGGAGTCACGATGAATTCTTCCATGTCAGCTCATCCCGCGCGACTCCATGTACGCGAGCACCTTCTCCGCGCGCGTGTTTTCCCCGGCGCTCTCGAAGGTTTCCAGTAGCTTCCAGCAGGCTGCCTGACTGGGCGCGTGTCCGGCGGCGAGGGAGTCGATGAACACGCCCTCCGCGGACGACGGCATGCGCAGCGTCGAACACAGATTGAGCATCTCCTCGAAGACGTCCGGCGGGACGATGCCGTGTGGGACCTGCTTGAGGTCCGCGTAGGCAGCACTCGCTCCCTTGTACTCACCCTGTGCGCACGCGTCTCTCACGGCATCCGCCAGCTCAGCCACCCGAGGCGCCGCGGCTTTCTCCTTTATTTCCCTCATACGGATCGCCTTCTCCTCGTCGGTGAGGGACTTGCCGCGGTCCGTCGGTTTTCGTACTCGCACCGTGGGTTTCTTGTTCGTCGCGGGTGTCGGGGACTCGCCGCCCGGCGCCGCGTCGGGCCGAGGGACCCGCCTCGGGACCCTCGCCGCCCTCTTGGGCTTAGATGCCCGCGGTTCGTCCCCCGCCCCGCCCGCATCGCACCTTGCCACTTGGATCCACCGCACTTGGATTCGACCGGACGAGGCGCATCGCGACCCGCTGTACCGTCGAGGGTGTGTTCCTTTGGCGCCGCATGGGGCGGTCAGCGCGTGTAACATGCCCGATCCCAGTCTGCGCCGCGCGGCCGTGAGTGGTGACGAAAGCAAACAACGAAGTCTTCTTTTCCAGCTGTGAAGAAGAGGGGTCCGTTGGCCCTCGTTGGAGACTGGGCGTCTTCGGGCGGGTCTCTTCGCGGCACTCACGGACAGGCGCGATGTCGCAACCGCTGACTCCGCGGGTCATCCGCGACGCGCTCACGCCCGCGCAGCTCGCCTCTCTGCGCGTCGGCGGCGCGGGATGGGACGGACGTGTGGTCGGCCTACCCGAGACTTTCCGCCTCGGGCTCGTTGTAGGCGGTCTCGGCTCGGGCAAAAGCTCCCTCGCCCGCGTCGCTCACCAAGCCTTCGGGGTCGAGCCGCAACCGATGGATCCCCTCCGGTGGGCCCCCGACAAGGCGGTCGTCAGTGGCATCGGCGCCAGCCCCGACGCGTCCGTCGCGGCGCTGCAGTCGTGCGGCCTCTCCGCGGTCCCCGCGCTCCTCAGGCCCTTCTCGTCGCTCTCGGGCGGCGAGCGAACAAAGTCCGAGCTCGCGCTCAGGGTCCACGCGCACCACACCGTCTTCGACGACTTCGGCGCGACGGTATCGAG
>Ga0302114_10000023_pt1 | contig 120764 bp, 85 predicted proteins | sample AG5_Surface_MG_FD_203107 | JGI IMG/M metagenome (GOLD analysis project Ga0302114, IMG submission 203107) | Marine microbial communities from Western Arctic Ocean, Canada - AG5_Surface | ecosystem: Environmental > Aquatic > Marine > Oceanic | place: Canada: Western Arctic Ocean | collected... | reverse complement strand
TCTTCGAATCTTTTTCGCGGCTTATCGAGTCTCGTCGGAAGACGAGTCGCGTGCGCGGCGCCGTCGTGTCTCACCCTCACGACCCCCGCGCGGATCCTTCTGAGCGACGCGCGCGCCAGTCCCCTGAGGGCTCGTGCCGCCGCTCGATCGTCGCACTCCGCGGCGTGTGTCGGTGGGAACGCGTAAGGGTACACGAGGCCGCTCGTCGGGTCGACGCTCCAACCCTCGTCGGGGTCATCGTTTGGCCCAACGCCGTGGTCCTCAGCTTCGGGGGGCACCCAGAGCATGTCTCGCACGTCCCCACTCAGCTTACTGCGCCCGAATGTGACGTCGGCACCGCCTTGATGCTCGGCGGCACCGCCCCCGCTCGTCCCCGCGCCCTCCACCGCGCGCGCCCTCTCCCGGGTGCCCTCCTGGACATCCATGGCGAACGCCCACTCTTGAGCGCGAGCTTCCGTAATGGAGCCGCGCCCCTCCCCGACAGTCGCCGGCCTCCTCCGCGCACCGCGCACCGACGACGCGACGACGCGCGCTCGCTCGTGTGGCCCGCACGTGCACGGCAGGGGCAGCGACATATGCGGCGGCGAGGTGGGTCCGAGAAACGCTTTGGTAATGAAAAGCAAGACACGGAACACCAAAAGCTGCAGTGCAGCACAACGCGTCGATGATGCTTTCATTATTCATGTGACCACTCCTCTGATCCCTCTGTTCGGGCGTCGTGATGTACATCTCCCCGTGATGTTCTACTCAGTCTCCAGCAACCTGTTGGCCATCAACCCGTTGGCCATCAACCCGTTGGCCATCTCCATCGCCGCCTCCAACTTTCTGGAGATGTACAACTTTCTCTGGCGGATCCAAACGGCGTCCACCTCCTCCGCCTTCTCCACAGCGACCCGCACCCTCTCCGCAGAGACCTGCACCGCCACCGCGGCGTTGCGCGCCGTCTCCGCGGCGATACGCGCCGTCTCCGCGCCGACGCGCCCCGTCTCCGCGGCGATACGCGCGTTCTCCGCGTCGAGGTACGCCTTCTCCGCGGCGACGTGCTCCTTCTTCGCCGCCTGCTCCTCCTTCTCCGTGGCGACCTTGGCAAGGTGCTCCTCCTTCTCCGCGGCGATGCGCTCCTTCTCCATCGCATTCGCCGCGGTGATACGCGCCGTCTCCGCGTCGACGCGCGCCCTCTCCGTGTAGAAGTGCGCGTTCTTCGCGGCAACCTGCGCCGTCTCCACCGCCCTCTCCGCGCGGCGGCGCTCCCTCTCCGCAGCCTGCTCCTCCTTCTCCGCGGCGACCTTGGAGATGCGCTTCTTCTTGTTCTTCGCGGCGACGTGCTCCTTCTTCGCCGCCTGCTCCTCCTTCTCCGTGGCGACCTTGGCGAGGAGCTCCTCCTTCTCCGCGGCGATGCGCTCCTTCTCCAGCGCCTTCTCCGCGGTGATACGCGCCGTCTCCGCGTCGACGCGCGCCCTCTCCGTGGTGAAGTGCGCGTTCTTCGCGGCAACCTGCGCCGTCTCCACCGCCCTCTCCGCGGCAACTCGCGCCATCTCCGCATCCTTCTCCGCGGCCTTGGAGATGCGCTCCTCCTTCTTCGTGGCCTTGGCGATGCGCTCCTCCTTCTCCGCGGCCTTGGCGATGTGCTCCTCCCTCTTGCGCCTCCTGTTAAAAAACACGACGTCAAACTAATTGCCCTGACGGAAATAACAATAAACGTACCGCTTATCCCTCGCTTCCTCCGCCGGTGTCATCTCCTCGAGCCGCGCCTTCTCGCGCAAGAGCCACTCGATGCGCCCCCCCTCGTCCATCGCCTCGAGCCTGGCTTTGACATCCTTGTCCAAAGGCGTCAACCGCATCTCGAATCTAAAGGCGTCAACCGCACCGCTGAGGCCACCGAGCAGGCGAGCCAACTCTTTGAGGTGCGCCCAGTGCTCGTCCTTGGGCACGCCGGGTCGGTTAAAGTAGCACAGGTGCTCGCAATCCAAAGACACCTTCTCCTGGTCGAAATCAGACCACGTCCTCTTACCCTTGGCCCGAATGAATTCACGAGTGGAGAGGCGCGCCTGCGTAGTTTGGAAGGGAGCCGGGTTAGCAACGTACAGCTGTGCAGGCACGAGCTGCGGTCGTGGACGAAAGCGTCGGCGGTTTGAGCAACCAAAACCCACGCGACGCGGGGAACGAGCGATACTGGATATGCCGGGTAGAGCGGTCGAGCGGGTTGAAGGAAAGGGTCGAGGGAAGGGTCGAGCGGGAGGTTCAGGAGGTTAGGGTTCGGTCGTCACGCACCTCGAGGCCGTACGTCACGAGCACCGTCGGGCCTTTCGGACCGTGGTAGAGGCCCATGATGCGGACGTGAAACTCCTCCGCGACGAACTGGTCGCCCAGCGACCATCCCTCCATGGAGTCCCGCCCCGCGTTCCACGGCGTCGACCACGGATGGAGGTCCCAGAGCGGGAGCGCGTTGAAAGCCTTTTCCCCGAGGACCCTCAGCAACACGTTCATCGAGGGCTGGAGGAGAAGGCGTCCGGGGCCCTTGCTCCGCTGGCGAAGGTCATCGCGCGCCAGGGGGGTCGGACACCTGCCGAGGATTTGCCCGACGCGTGGAGTGACGCCCTCCTCCCCGATCTTCGACGTCAACGACTCGTGGAACTTGACGAACTTCCTATCGAGGTGTTCGAAACCACGCAGACGGTAGACTCCGTCGCCGAAGTTTTCGAACGCGGCGACCTCGCAGTCGAACTGCTCCTGCCGCGTCCCGGCCAGTCCGTTGTCGGCCCGTGCCTCCCGCTCCCGGATTCCCGCCAGCGCCTCCACCTGATGCGGCTCGAAATGTACCTCCATCGCGCGCGTCTTGCGGTCGCGCGCGCCTCGGAACGGTGGCGACGTTCGGCACAGCACAGCTGTTCCACGCGTGTAGCCTAAACATTCACGGCCCAAATCTTCAGGCGACAAAAAGCGAGACTGTCGCTTAACGGTCGTATCCTGCCACCTCGCCACAATCCGGCGCACCGTCGACCACGATGGCGCAAGACCCGGTGCCGTCGCCGCTACCCGCGACCACCCCGGAGGTGGGCCGCGGCGTCGCGAGCGGCGCCGACGACGGCAACGTGCGCGACAGGTGAGACCCGTCCGACGCCCCGACACATCTCGCAAAATCTCTTCCGGTTTCAACGTCAACAACGACAGCTGTGGGGCGGGATCTCGCGCCTTTAACCCCCCACGCACCCGCGATTCGCCCGTGTATCCGCGCATCGCGCGACGTTTACTGACACACACGATCCCCCCTTCGTCAAACAGCGCCGCCTCGGACGCGGACGAGATGGACTGCGTGCTCATGGCCGGGACCCCCGAGACCGGACCCCTCGACAGGCTCCCGTCCAACGCCACGACCATCACCACCCTCTCCCCCGCGCTCACCACCCCGGCCGCGATCCCGGAGATGACCGCCTCCCCCAACGCCGTCGTCTCCGATTCTGAGGCGATGTCCCCGCACAAGACCCAAGGCGCGCCCGGCCACGTCGCCAAGGTCAAGGCCAGCATCGAGAGCGGCGAGGTGGTCAGGAAATCCAAGGATGGCGGCGGCAAGCTGCGCAAGTCCTTGAACGTCATCGGGGGATTCAAGAAGGCCACCTCGGGTTTGATGGCCAAGCTCCGAGCGTCGCGCGATGCCCCCGAGACCCCCGTGCGCCGACCTTCGCCCAAATCCGGCGCCGTCGATGCGGGCGACCCGACAGAGAACGCCGCGGCGGTGTCGAGGGGCGACCTGGAAGCCGGCGGGTTCGCCGGCGACGACGCCGCCACCCTCGAGGAGGAGGAGCAGCGTCGCGTCGAGGAGGAGATCGCGCTGGCGGAGAGGCTCAGCCCGGGCCTCGTCGCGCACGCGGTGGGAAGTTCCCCAAACGGCGTGTCCCCGGGAATGGAGCCGACGGTGATCGACCAGTCGCCCACGCGAACCAGGTCCAAGTTTGAGCTCCCGGATGACACGGACGAGGAGGAGGATCATCACCTCCAGGCGGCACCGGTGGAGCAGACGGACGTGACGATGAGCATGAGCCCCGTCCACGTCGCGGATGTATCCGTCGACAAGGAGAACAACGAACACGGACGGCCCGGCGTGACCTTCGCGGCCACCCCGGAGGAGATCCGCAGCGCCAACTCGTCCCGCGACGATCTGCAAAACTCGCAGTACTCCCCCGAGGTTGCGCCGCTGCAACAGCGCGACGGTAACAACACGGCCAGCGGGTGGAAGAAGCCCCCGATGTCCAAGTCTAAGGAGGATGCGCACTTCGTGTCCAAGGTGACGGCGAGGCAGATGCCGGATAAGTACGGCGCGATGTTCGCCTCGATGGCGACGCCGCCGGCTAAGGTTTTCGGCAGCGGCCGCGGCGGCGTGGGCGGCAGTTACAACGATAGGATGTCCGGCGCGGGGATGATCCGCAAGTCGTCGCACTCCAAGGCGCACTCTGGTGACGGTGGTAAGGGGATGATGACCCCGTTGCCGATCTCCAAGAATGTCCTGGAGCGCATCGACGCCCTCGGCCCCGAGATGCAGCCGATGCAAAAGTACATCCTCATCGCGGGCATCATGCTGGACTTTTACGCAAAGTCGCAGCTCATCCGCGAGCTCAACAGGTTCGCCAACAACGCGGACTGGGGCTGGTTCGTCATGGTGTTCCTCTTCTTCCTCCTCTCCGGGAGCATGACCGCCATGTACTGGGTCCTTCACTACCCCATGCCCACCAAGGCTGAGATCGCAAAGGCTCAGAACGAGCACCAGACGAAGGTGTTCGGCTTCACCAAGATTGACTTTAAGCGGATGGTTCGCAACGCGGGCGCGGTGGCGTCCATGTGCATGCTCGGCACGCCATTCGCCGCGTGGCGAGCCCTGCGCACCAACGACCTGAGGCAGCGCAAGGCGGAGATGGACCTGCGGGGCATGCAGCTCGTGGACACCGTGTTTCTCATCCTGCCCGTCGCGACTCTCCAGGCGTACGTGGGCATGTCTTGCTCGTCCCCGGAGTCCCAGTGCCCCGGCCGCAACGGCTTCGACGCGCTTCTCTTCCTCGCGGTCCTCGGCGCCATCACGAGCGGCACGCTCTGTTTCGTCTCCCTGGACCTCCACGAGAAGCCCCCGAGCTACACCTGGGCGCAGTACTGGGCCGCGCACAAGGCTCACCTCTCGGAGATGGCGGCCAAGACGGTGTTTCGGTTCCTGGAGCTCAGCGCGAGGATCACGACCATCGCGCTGTTCTCCGCGGCGCACGGCGGCTGGGTCTTCTTCATATTCTTCATGCACGCCGTCATCGTGCTCGTCGCGTTGAAGTTTTGGCCAAAGCTCGTGGGCGGCGGCGTGCCCGACCGCAACGTGTGGCAAAAGTTTGTCGCCACCAAGGAGACCGTTGTCAAGGCGAGGTTCTGGCCGGACAAGTGGCGCAGGCTCAAGGTTGCCATCCTTGACGACTCCAAGCTGTTACTCGCGGTCATGATCTGGCCGCCCAGCATGTTCGTCGCCAACGCCACGGACAAGAACGGCAAGTTTTGGTGGCGGTCCAAGACGTGCCCGCGCAAATCCTTCCTCTCGGTGAACCGCGTCGACGCCATCTTCCCGCTCCCCGCGGTCGTCGCCGTGCAGGTCTTCGAGGCGATGCTCATGCTCGTCATCGTCGGCGCGTCCATCTCGCAGTATCCCCACTACCACAACTACTACATGATCGCGTTCCTGGCCAACATGGCGTGGCTGTGCGCCGCCGTGGGGTGGATGAGCGCGGCGAGTTTGTGGAACCCGTTTCTCCCCGAGGGTCCGCCCCTCGGTCTGCCCACCGCCACGCTGCACCCCGGCCGAACCCCGGGCCGGCCCGCGCGCGAGGAGGAGGATGCGCCGGAGACGGAGTGGCGACCGCACGAAGGATGGGGCGGGGACACGCCGATGCCCGCCGGGGATGTCAAGTCCATCGGCGGGGCTCTCGAAGCAGCCGCGCCCGCCGGCGACGGACGCGTCACCTCCTCCGTCGACGCAGGGATCTTCTCGCCTTCAGGTAAGACCCCGGGCGCGCGCGCGCGGACTCGCATGGCGGGAAGGACCCCCGCGGTGCGAGCGTCCTACGCGGCCGGTGACGGGTCGCAAGGGAGCTGGGAGGATGACGAGGAGAAGGTTGAGGTTGACGAGACGAAGGAGGTTGACGAGGAAAAGCGTCCCGACCCTGAGCCGGAGACGTCGCCGCGCGCGCTCAACTTCACGTCCGTCCCGGAGGATTTCAAGTACGACTTCGCGGCGGAGCGTGCTAAGCGACTGGCGGCGTTAAAGGCGACGCAGGAAGCTGCCGCCGAGGCTCAACTCGCGGCGCACCGCAGGACGGACAGCGGCGGCAGCGCGAAAAGCGAACAGACGGCGTCTCCGTCGCCCGCGGCGCAGCCCAAGGGTGGCATCTCGTTCGATCGCCTGCGCGGTGGCCTGGACAAACGAGGCGGGTACGTCCCCGGCCAGCCGCACACGATGCCGGGCAGGGTACACGCGTCCACGTCGTCCACGGTTTCATCCCTCGCGACGCCCCCTTTTCCGGGTGCGTCCAAGGCGGGTGTCCGATCGTCGACGGTGTCCAACGCATCCGAGTCGGACGTTTCGATGGCCGTCGACGCGACGCTGACGGCGGCGGTGCACGACGTGAGCGGGGAAGATGAGAACGGTGATCCGTGGTCATATGACCCGTGGGGTGAACGAAGAAGGTGAGGTGAAGGCGGCGCGAGCTTTAAACGATCTACACAATTTTTTATCATCACCGAAACAGATACTTCTTGTCGGCAGATACGTCGCGGTACGCGCCCACCGCGTTCGTGGCGCGCACCTCGAGTTTGGGGGACCTTAAATTGCCGTACTCGTCCACATCGCTCCACCGTTTGCTCCGTAGCTCGTTCCTGCGCTTGGCGAGTAAACCCTGCGCCTCCCCGGTGGACGCCACGCGCTCAGCCCTTTGCGCCACCGAGCCCATGTATTGCATCGCCGAGCAAGCCACGTACGAGCCCGCGAGCGCCATTGCGCCGAAATATGCGCCGACGAGGACGGGAACCCTGAGCCCTAAACCGCGAGCCGCCTCCGGAGATGGACGGTTTCGTCTTTTGTACCACAGGTACGCCGCGACGCCGCCGACGAGGAACACTCCCGAACCCTGCCAAGCGGGGCGATGATCCGAGGCGTCAGCCGGGATCGGGTTGAGTGCCTCGTTGTACGCGTCGCGAGATTCATCCGTCGACAGCGAGTCCCAGTGCCTTTCGATGCCCGGAATGTGCCCGGCGCCCACGACGCCGACGACTTTCTTCACCCGTTCGCCCCCCGCCGGTCGATGCATCGAGTGCGCGAGCACCAAGTCGCGATCGGCGACGAGCGTCTTTTGTATGGCGTGGTTCTGGAATCCAGCCACCGCGAGGCTATTCCGCGCGAGGTACTCCTCGGACCGAACGAGGTTGATCACCTTCTCGCCGCATCTTCTCACTTTCGCGATGTCCTCGACGGTTGGGGCGTCGACGTGGAGGAAGCCAACTTTGAACCCGCTCTTCTCCACGTCGTCCAGCTCGGCGGGGTCGGAACCGCAGCCCGCCTCGTACATGAGCCGCCGCGCTTCGATCGGCAAGCGAAACTTGACCGGGATCGACATGTTACTGCCATCGCGGAGCTCGATCTGCAGGTCCTCCGTGCTGCGAAGGATGTCGTCGAGGTCGGCGTCGGATCCTTCAGAAGATTCTTTACGAAGATCTTCGCCGAGATCCACGGACCGGCTCTCCGCCTTGTACGCCTCTTGCGCGGCCCGGGAGAACCACCGCTTCCAAACCCGCGACGTCGTGACCTTCATGTCCAGATCCCCGAGCACCACCTCCGCGCCCACCTCCTTCGCCGCGTCGATCGCCGCGAGAAACTCCGCCCCCGGAGTGGTGCCCAAGACGGCTCCCACGAGCGCGTAGCCCAACGCGCCCGCGAGCGGAATCCACCGGCTGGGCTTGAACATGAGATCGAGCTTGGACTCCACCCGCGCCGTGGCGGCGGCGGCGGGTGACGCGGTCTGCGAGTCCTTGACCAGGGCGTTGAGCCTGTTGGGATCGAGCTCGATGACGACGACGTCGGGGCGTTCTCGAAGGATCAGCTCGCGGGTCTCCTCCGCGGCGGCTTTGGAGACGTGCGCGGTGCCGATGAGGGTGACCGTCGCGCCCGTGCTCGGGTGTCGCAGCACGGCGTGGGGTACCTTGGCCCAGCGGTCCTGCCACTCGTCCTCGTCGAAGCGTATGTTGATCACCCGCACGCCCCCGGGAGCCTGCCCGAATGAAACCCCTTCTGGGAGGATCGGCGGCGGCGGCGGGTCTGACTCGCCCATCTCCGCCCTCCCCGTTCGTCGCCCGCCCCTTTTCCTACTACCCTAACTACCCTACTACCCTACTACCCTAACGCTCGGATATCCCTCGTATCCGCGGCGCATTTAGAGCTCGGGGATGGGCTTCTGCGTGGGGAGGAGGCCGAAGCGCTTCTTGCACGCGACGCGTTGCTTGGAGAATTTATCGTCGGGGCTGAATCGCGCGGGGTGCGCGGACTGGGTGGGGCTGCCGTCGGGCGCGGTCTTCTTCAGGGTGTAGACCCGGATACCCTTCTCGTCGAGGTAGTACATGAGGTACATGGTGTCAGACCGAGGGTTTGTTCGTCGGTCGCGTCGGATCGGTTGTTGGGCGGTCCGAGAATTCACACCAAGAAATAACCTCGCTGCCGAGTTTGGCCGCGCATGATGAAAAATGTGACGTCTGAGACTGACTGCTATACGAGGCAATTAGTTTTCGGCAAATGGAAAAGTTACACCAGAATCTGTATGGACAATCACACTCAGAAAAGGTCGTTGTTTGCAATCCTCGTCGCGGTTGCCTTCGGCGCTTTTCATTGGTCCGCGGAATCCGACTGCAGCAACACAGTCACAGCCACGTACTCAAACCACGTTTCGTGTGACAAATAGGATTGGGTGTTCCCATCGACCTCCCCGACTGAAGACGCCACACGCACGCGCGCGACAGACCTTAAGCGTCAGTCCGCATCCGCACACACTCGGCGTTCACCAACCGCCGACTTCCAACCCCCGCGTCTCGAGTCAATTGAATCAACGCGTCACGGTCGAACGATGGCTTCGATGACTGCGTCGCTCTGCGCCCCGAACCGCGTGTGCCCCTCGCTGGGAGGCAAGCGCGCGCTGGGCTCCACCCGCGCGCTCGCCGCGGCTCGCGCGCCCGCCCGGTCCAACTCCAGGAGGAGCGTGACCACCCGCGCCGTCCAGGAGATCGCCGGTGCGGACTGGAAGAAGGAGGTCCTCGAGGTGCGACCGGTCACGACGCCCCCTTATCCCCGACTTCGCGCCAACTGAAATGCAAACACGCGCCCGATCCTGAAGACACGATCGCGCGGCGCCAAACCCCGAACGTCGATCTGACCCACCGCTTTCCCATCCCCGCGTGATTCCTTCCCGACTACCACAGTCCGACGTCCCCGTGCTCGTCGACTTCTGGGCCACCTGGTGCGGCCCGTGCAAGCTGATCAGCAAGGTTGTGGAGAAGGCTGAGGAGGCTTACGACAGCGACAAGCTGAAGATTGTGAAGATCGAGGTGGACCCCAACCCGGACCTGGTGGAGGAGTACGGCGTCTACGGCCTGCCCACCATCATCCTCTTCAAGGATGGCAAGATGGTGGAGGGGAGCAAGAGGGAGGGGGCGATCAACCTGCCCAAGCTCAAGGAACACCTGGCCTCCTACGGCCTCGAGTAAATTTTGAGAATTCGGTGTTTGGGTTTGGGGCGCTGCGGGTCAGCGCTGAGCGAGTATAAGAAATGCATTCTTTGTAACAGCTGTATAGGTCTCGAGCCGTCGAGCGTCCGCGTCTCTCATCATCGCTAGTTTGGCTTGGCGAACAGGCCCTTGAACTTTTCTTGCGCTCGCTTCAAACCGTCTTTTATTTCTTGCTTGGGATCCGGCCTCGTCGCCTCCCGTTCCTGAAGCGTCCGGACCATCTCCGCGAGCACGTCCCGCTCCTGCCTGATCTGCTCGATCGCCGCCAGTTCACCTTCTTTCGACAAGATTATCTCCTTCGCAGCCTCGAGCGAATCCTTCAGCCGCCTGAGCTGCTGGCCTTGCTCGCTCTCCTCCTTCTTCTCGCTCCGCGCCGCCGTCGCCGCGGACTCGCGAGCGGCTTCAGCCTCAGCCTTGGCCTCAAACAAAGCGCGCTCGAGCTCAATCGCTCGCGTCTCCGCGGCGGCGGTGGCCGCCGCCGCGGTTTCACGCGCGGCGGCGGCGGTTTCGTCCTTCTGTTCAACCTCGGCGCGAAGCTCCGCGAGTTCCGCCGTGAGTTTCTCGGCGAAAGAGTCGGCGGCGGCTTTGGCGTCGTTCAACGCCGCGAGGGATGACTCCGCCGCCGTGACCCTGGACTCGGCATCCTTGGCGTCCGCCGCGCGTGAATTCTCCGACGCGGCGATGCGCTCCTCGGCGGCGGACAGCTCCTCCTTGAGGGCGCCGGTGGTTCGCGCGTGCGAAGCCTCAAGCGCCGCGAGCTTGGATGCGGACTCGCCCGCGCCCGACGCAGCCGCCGCGTTCAGAGATTCGGCCTCTGCCTTGGCCTCCGCCGCAGCAGCCTCCGCGGCTTCCGCGCGAGCCGTCAGCTCGTCCGTGCGAGCCATCAGCTCCTCTAAGCTCTGCTTCCCGGCGGCCTTCGTCGCCTCAATCTCCTCACTCTTGGCTGTGAGTTGCGCCTCCAGCGCCGCGAGCTTGGACTCCGATTCACCGGCGCCCGACGCAGCCAGAGCCTTCATAGACTCCGCCTCCGCCTTGGCCTCCGCCGCAGCAGCCTCAGCCGCCTGCAACTTACCCGAGAGGTCGTCCGTGTACTGCTTACCCTCGGTCTTGACGCCTTCGAGCTCCTCGGTCTTCGCCGCGAGGGAAGCCTCGAGCGCGGCGACCCGCGCTTCGAGTTCACCGCCGGCGGATGAAGCCTGCGACTTGGCCGCGTCAGCCTCGGCCATCGCGGCGGCCACCTCGGCGGCGGCGGCGGAGATCTTCCCGTCCGCGGACGATAGCTCCCGCTGCAGCGCTGACACCTGGGACTCGAGATCGGCGGTGGCGGAGACAGCCGCGGATTTCGCGGCGTCCGCTTCCTCGAGAGCCGCCGCCGCCTCCGACGCCGCCGCCGCCGCCTTCCGCTCCGCATCCGACGCCCGTTCCTCGGCGGCGGTCACCTTCGCCTCCCACTTCGACTTCATGTGTTCCACCACCTTCTCCTGTTCCCTCTCGAGCATGGCGGCGGCGTTCCGCGCGTTTTCCGCGGAGTGTTCCTCGAGCGACGCGAGCGCCTCGCGAGCGGCGTCCACGGCGCCGTCCAGTTCCATGTTCTCGGACTGGAGCTTCGTGATTTTGGCTTCGAGCGCCGCGGTGGCTGACAAATGCGAGGACGTGACCGCGTCGGCGTCAGCCTTGGCGGCCTTGGCGGCAGCCTCCGCGGCTTCCGCGCGAGCGGCGAGTTCATCCGTGTGCCGTTTGCCCGAGGTCTTCACGCCCTCGAGTTCTTCAGCCTTGGCCGCGAGCTGCGCCTCAAGCGCCAATAGCTTGGACTCCGATTCGCCCGCGCCCGACGCCGCCGCCGCGTTCAGAGACTCAGCCTCCACCTTGGCCTCCGCGGCTGCAGCCTCCGCGGCTTCCACGCGAGCCGTCAGCTCGTCCAAGCTCTGCTTCCCGGCGTCCTTCGTCGCCTCAATCTCCTCACTCTTGGCGGTCAGTTGCGCCTCCAGCGCCGCGAGCTTGGACTCCGACTCACCAGCGCCCCACGCAGCCGCAGCTTTGGCGACGTCAGCCTCGGACTCGGCGGTCGCAGCCTTTGCCTTTGCGGCCGCGAGCGCGGCTGTGAGGGAGTCGATTTTGCCGGTGAGGGAGCCGACTTCCGCCGCCGCCGAGGCTTCCGAGTCCTTCACCTTCCCCGCGGCGACGACGGCGGCTTCCTCCGCCTCCCTCAGCTTCCCTTCGAGCTCGCCGATCTTACCGGCGAGTTCGCCCCCGGACGACATCGCGTCCGCACGGGCGGAGTCCGCCTCCGCACGTGCGGACTCGGCGGCGCGTGTCGCCGCCGCCGCCTCCTCTTCCTCGGCGGAGAGCCGCGCCTCGAGCGCCGAAATCTTCGACTCCAGTTCATCAGCGCCGGATGACGCGGCGGCTTTAATGGAGTCAGCCTCGACGGCGGAGGCGGCAGCCTGCTCCTGCGCGGCCGCGGCCTGCTTATCCGCGGCCGCAGCCTGCTCCTGCGCGGCGGCCAGTGCGGCGGTGAGCGCGTCCACCTTTGCGTCGGTATCCTCGCGAGTCTCAGCCTTTTCCTGCGCCTGCGCCAGTCGCAGCTCGAGGTCGGCCACCTGCTCCCTCAGCTGCGCCGCGTCCGTCGCCGCCGCGGACAGGCCACCGGCACTCGCGTTGGCCTCCTCCGCGGCAGCCTCCGCGGCCATACGCGCGCCCTTCTCGGCTTCAAACGCGCGTTCCAGCGCTTCAAATCGTTTATCGCTCGCCGCCAACTCCGCGTCCGTCGCCTCCTTCTGCCGCGCGAGCACCTCCTCCCGCTGCTTCTGCATGGCGCGCATCGTGCCGCACTCCTCCGTGAGCTGCGCGATGCGCGCGTCGTTCGCCGCCGCGCGTGACGCCGATTCGTCAGCCGATGACGCGGCGGCGGCTTCGAGCGCCGCGATCTTCGCACCCGCCTCTTCGACCGCCGCCTCGGCTTGGACCCGCGCCGCGTTCGCGACGTCCGCCTCGGACCTCGCGAGCGCCGCCGCCTCCTCCGCCGCCTGCGCGGCGACCATCGCGGTCGCGCCCCCGGGGTCGAGCATCGTGGACCCGTCCAGGGTCACGTGCGTCTGATCGGCCATGGCGAGCGAATCGGCTTTGGCCTCCGCCATCGCCGCGGCTTCCTCCATGTGAGCCGCTCGCTCCTCGGCGGCGGTGGCGCGGGATTGCGCGGCGGCGAGGCGCGTCTCGGCATCCTCCGCCGCGCGCCTCGCGGCGTCGGCCTCCTCGACCATGGCGCGCTGGGTTTCGTTCGCGGTCTGCCGCCACTGCTCCAGCATGGCCTTTTCCTCGGTGACGCTGGCGAGCTTCGCGGCGAGCGCGGTGGTTTCGCGCCTGAGCTCCTCGCCGCCCGGTCCCTCGCGGCACCCGGCGCACATGTACTCGACGTGTTCCCTGCAGAAAGTCGCTTTGCACGCGAGGCACTGACGTTTGACGTTCTGGCCCGCGGAGAACGCGCTGAACCCTTTGCCGCACGCCTGGCACTTAGGTGCGTTCGTGGCACCGGTGGTTGACGACGTGATGCCATCGTCGGCGCCGAGGGGCACGGTGGTCATGCCCGGATCGTCGTTCGCGGGCGCCGCACCGCCGGATAGGAGGTCGTCGAGGTTCACCGTCGGCGCGGGCGCGTCGGCGGATGCACCTCCGGCCGTCGCGACATCGTAGGACGGCGGAGGTGCCAAGCCATTGAAGGGGTCTGACGAGGAATTGTTTTCTCCCCTGTCGCCGTCGCGGTCGGGGGTCCTGGCGCCTTGGGTCGGTTGGTTAGTCGACGCGGCGTACTTGTCCTTCGCCTCCGCGTACCCCCTAGCGGCTTTCGCGGCCGCGTTGGCGGCCGCGGCCTTTGCCTTGGCGTACATGTGCGCACCGGTGTGACGCTAGGTAAACGGCTCAGATTGATAAGTCATCTGGGTGGTCTGCTGTGGGACCTGAGAGCTAGAGCTGCCCGGCAAAGGCGAGACCAACCCCGGTCGCCAGGCCAAAGCGACGACGCGCGCCCGGTCGTCCAGAGAGGAACCATGAGCGGCGAGGACGCCGCCAAGCCCACCGCGGCCGACCCGGACTTCGACCCGGCGTTGGAGGAGAAGAACATGACCAAGGAGGCGCAGGCGAGGTCCATCCGAGCCGATCGCAACGCGGAGAACCCCGAGCAGTCGCTGCTGGACGCGCTGGAGGACTACATGATCCTGTGCGGGGGCGACCCTCTGGAGGACGTGAGTGACCCTCGCGTCGATATCGCCCCTCAATCTCCCCCGCGTGACCCCGTCCAGATCGGTCCACGCACGTCACGCCCAGATTTACCGCCCGATCGCACAGCCCGACCCACTCCTCGCGCGCGCCCGGCCCATGCGAGCGCCGCTGTTCATCCACTTTTTCGAAATGGTCAAGGAGAACGGCGACTGACCCGCCGCTCACGATCGCCGTATCGCTCGCAGGGATGGAGGGTAGACATGAAGATGCGCCTCAACGGCGCGACCGAGGGCCAATACGACGTGGTGCGTACCCCCGCGGTGCCATACACCACCCCAAACATCGCCGTTCACGCCGATCCTCGCGTCGTCCCAGAGATCTTCCCATATAACAGAGATCTTCCCCAACAAATAACCAACAACCTCGGAACCGAAAGCCCCGCCTGATGACCTAAACCCTTCTCCCATCCTTCGCAGTATTACTTCAACCCCGAGGACGTCAGGTTCCGATCGCGCGCGGAGGCTGTCAGGTACTACGGCCTCACGCCCATCGCCGCACCCCGCGGCGGGAGCAAAGGGGCCAAGCCGGGCGCCAAAGCGTTCGGCTCATCCTTCGGCAAACCCAAGCCTTACCAACCGCGCGAGCCAAAGGTGGAGCCGTACGTCCCCGTCCCCGACGTCATCCCCCGTACAGACGCCGCGCGGACCGCGAGGCTGAACCCCGCCAAGCAGGCGCCCTTCACGGTCACGGAGGGTGTCGTGGTGTTATCCCTCGGGAAGGTCGACGCCAGGTCCAACTTCCACGACGCGACGCACGTGTACCCGGTTGGATACAAGACGGAGTGGATAAACTCCGATCACTCCGCCAAGTTCCATTCCGAGATTTGCGACGGTGCGGTGATTCCCGGTGGGTCGTCGTACGGTGACACGCCGGTGTTCAGGGTAACGAGGTGGCTCACCGCGAAGGCGTTTGAGAAGGATTTCCCGGATGACGAGCCGCGACGGGAGGCGGCGGCGAAGAAGGCGAACGAGGATCCGCTCATCTGCGACTCTCCCAACTCGTCCCTCGCGGCGTGGTGCAAGATGGTGGTGGAGAGCAACTCGTTTCACACCATGAACGGCGAGGAGACGGAGCCCGGCGCGAGGAAGGTGACCAGCGCGGGCACCGCCGATCGGTTTTGCCTCGACGACATCGACGTCATCCAGACGATCGAGGCGTCCACGTGGGTCGACGACGTGTGCCCCATGTACCAGTACTGCGAACAGCGCGGGAGCTGGGCGGCGGAGGGTCTGCGACGGGCCAAGTACACGCTGGCGGCTGCGCGTGAGCTCCTGAACGTCATGAAGGACGCGAGCAAGGCTCAGACGGAGGCCAAGGCGGCGCGGGAAAAGATGAAGCGACCGCCGATGACCCAGGAGGAACGGGACGGGCACGAGGTGAAGCGGGTCATGGACAAGATGCTACACAAGCTGGAGGGTGTCCACGCGAGCAAGGTGAGGCAGAGCGAGCGTCAAGGGGCGCGAGAGAGTGAACGATCCGAGCGCGTGGCGCAAAAAGATCGCGAGCGAATCGAGCGAAAGGCTCAGCTCGAGAAGGAAAAGGCTGACCGCGATGCCGCCAAGGAGCGCGAAAAGACGGAGAAGGAAGCCGCGCGCGAGGCTGCCAAGGTTCAACGGGAGAAGGACAAGGAAGCTGCCGCCGCCAACAAGGAGAAGGCCAAGAAGGCCAAGGAGGAGCAGCGCGAGCGTAAAAAGTTGGAGGATGCCAAGAAGGGCGTCGCCGCGAAGCAAGCCGAGGCGCGGGCCTCGCAGTGGCTCCACGGCATCACGCCCCGCGTCGCGGATGAACTCCCGGTCGATGACGGCGGCGTTCCAGCCCCTGGGCCGGTGACACCGCCCCCCGCGCCGGAAGGGTTCGGAGCGGGCGTCGCTTCGAAGCCCCGGCTCGCCGGGGAGGTTCTGGAGGTTTGGACGTTTCTAGACAGGTTCCGCGACCTACTCTTCGCCGAACCCGTCCAGCGCGACGAACACGGCAACCCGATCGAATCCCCCGCACGCGGGGGACGCAGGCGCAAGCACGTGGAAACGCGCGCGCCCGCGGAGGCTGCGCCACCGACCCCCGCCGCGCTCGCCGCCGCCGTCCTCGACGGCGACGCCGCGGCGGCTTCGGCGCTCGTCGGCGCGCTCCTCCAGCCGCTCCTCGCGACGCATGCGTCCGCGTCGGAGAAAGGCATCTTAGCGGACGCCCTCGCCCTCGCGCCGGTCACCGACGCGTCCACATCCGTCCCAGGCGGCGTGTGGGAGGAGAGCCTCCGCCGGTACCTCGCCGGCGTCGCCGCGTCGATGGAACTTCCCCCCGAGGGCACCTCCGTTCGATCCGCCGCCGACGCCGCCGAGGTTGTCTGCAAGCACATGTGCGGCGGGTGCCCGACCGCCGTGACCATGGCCCCAGAGACTGGCACGGTGACCACCCCGAGCGCCGCCGCCGCGCTCGCGGCTACGCTCGAGGGACACCCGAAGCCCCCGCCCGCCATCGCCGCTCGCGCCGACGCCGAAGCCATGACCGCGTGCGAGATTGAACTCTACGCCAACTTCGCCATCGGGAACACCGGCGAGTCCGAACGCAGGCAGCGCGCGGTGCAGGCTGCGATGGGCGCCGCGACGAACCCCACCGCGCTCGCCGTTCGCCAATCGGTTCGAGTCCTCGCGCACACGGACAAGTTCCGACCGCCCGAGCTCAGCCGCGGCGCCAAGCGCGAGCACGGCCAGGCGGCCGCCGCCGTGCCTTACTACGCGGCCGTCGCCGCGGGTGCCGGCGCGTCCGTCGCGGCGAGGGCGCGGTTCCCACGCGCCATCGATTACGAGGTGATCGACCAGAGGTGCGCCGCCGGTGTCTACGCAGTCGCCGCGCTATCCGCGCACCCGGATGACATGGTCGCGGTGGATTCCGCAGAGTGCGGCGAGCTCGTCTCCGCGGCTCACGCGCCGCAGAAGGACGCCGCGCACCTTGTTACGCAGCGCGTGTGCAAAGCCGCGCGCCGGGGCAGGCCGGAGGGACACTGCTCCGACGGATTGGTCCACCTCGAGATTGGCGTCTTGACGCTCTTCGGCGGCGAGGACGGCGCTTTGCCCAAGGTTGCGTGGGACGACGGCTGTCAGGTGTGCGGCGGTGACGTCGCCGCGGGGGTGGTGCTGATCTGCGAGGAGTGCACGGGCGAGTACCACTGCGCGTGTTTGGACCCTCCGCTGGAGTCGGTCCCGGAGGGTGAGTGGTTCTGCCCGGGTTGCGCGCGCGCGCGGGAGTGCCGGGATCCGACGTCGAGGGAGCTCACCGCGCTGAGGGGCACCAAGCTCGACCTCGTGACGCGCGGGCTGCCCACGCCGGACGGCGAGCTCGGGAGCACGCGGTGCCGCGCGGACGCCGCGCGACGGCTCATGAAGATGGGCGAACGCATGGGTCGGGGATGGAGCCGGTGCACTCCGGGGGAACGACTCGACGTCTTGCGCGAGTTGACGCTTCAGCTGCTGGACTCGTCGACGGTTCGCGCCATCCTGGACGACTGCGAGCGCGTGCAGTTCGAGGTGCACGAGTCTCTGCGCAAGCACATCAGGGACTTCACGTGCTACCGCAAATACGGCGTATCCACCGCGGAGAGGGACGCGATCATGCTCGCCGCCCGCGCGGAGGCGGAGGCGGCGGCGGAGGCGGCGGAGGCGGAGGCGAAAGCCGCGGCGGACGCGAAGAAGGCTGCCAAGACCGAGACTGACGCGTCACCGGGTGCCGAGGGTGCCGAGGTCAAGGAGGATACCGACATGGCTGTCGACGGGGGCGATCCACGGGGCCCCGGGGGACCCAAGAAGGAGGTCAAGTCCTACGCCGTGCGCATGGCCGGCATCGCCGCGGCGAACGCGTCCGTGTTTGAAATTCCCGAGAAAGAGGGTCGGCTCCGGTGGCAGGCCAAGTGGCACGAGCTCGAGCAGCAGGCCAGGTCCGCGGACCTTCGACTGTCCCCCGTGGGAACCGACCGTACCGGCGCGTCGTACTACGTGGTGGCGCCGTGGGGCCAGGTGGCGGTGCAGCCCTCGGGCGGCGGCGCGGTGAAGCGCGTCAAGGGATCCACCGCCGCCTCCGAGGTTAACAAGAAGCGCAAAAAGCCCAAGACGGAAACCGGCGATGCGAACGACGCCAACGACGACGACGACGACGACGACGACAATAACGACACGAGCCAACCCCAGGGTCCGGATGGGTCCACGCGCGACGAGAACGCGCATCTCCCCGAGGAGAAACCGTGGGGCATGTACCAAGGCGTCGAGGGTCTGGGCGCCCTCGCGGCTTCACTCAACAAACGGGGTTTCCGCGAAGGTACCCTCTGGAGCGAGCTCGAGCGTCGGTTCGGCGCCGCGCCCGTGCCCTGCGAGGAGGCACCCGTCAAGGTGGAGTCGCGAATCGAGCCCGAGGGCGCGGAGGGTGACGTGGAGATGAAGGAGCCCGAGGAGGAAAAGGACGAGGACAACGCGCAAAAGGCGATGGCTCCCATCGGAGCCGTGCGGGCTGTCCCGGCGCCCCCCGTGGACGCGAACGGCTGGAAAGCCCCTTCCCCCGCGGGCGCCGCCGTCGATACCCCCGAGGCGACGATCGCGGCGATCCGCGATGAGATCCTCGCGCTCGACGCCGCGCTCCCCGACGGCGGCGGCGAGGGCAGAGCGTTTTGCAAAGTCAGGGGGTCCAAGGAGCGGAGGGAGGCGTGGCGACGCATGGTCGAGACGGCGACGTCGCCCCTGACCCTCGGCATGGCGTGCGTGCTGCTCGAGGCGTCGTTGAAGCGCGAGTGGTTGTCGCCCGCGTGGTTGCCGTGGTCGCCGCCCGCGATCGCGCTGCGCTCGGCGTCGCAGCCCGACGCCGGCGCCGCCGCCGCGTCTGTGTTTTTGCGGGTGCACGCTCTCCGCAGGGCAATCACGTGGGGTGGGGCGCAGCAGAGGCGGGTCCGGGAGGAGATCGCGCCGGAGCCGATGCTCAGCCGCGAGGAGCGCGGCGCCCGACGGGCCGCAGCGCAGGCTGCCGCGCAGATCGCCGCTGTCATGAAGGCTTCCGAGATGGACGTGGACATGTGAGCCGAGTTTCTCGACGCTAACGTATTTATTGATGACATTCACGATTACATTCAGATTCGATTACAATTCAGAGTCGCCCCCTCAACGCCGCGACCGCCTCCCGACTCCTCGCGTGCAGCGCCCACACGTCGTCGTCGGGAACCTCCGGCGCCGCGGTCCTCTCTCCACTCTCCAATTCCGCCAAAAGCGCCCTCGCGGCGGTCAAACGTCCCTCAGCGTAGGCCTTCTCCAACCTCACCCGCGTGTCCCTGGACGGAGGTTCGTGCATCAGCCTTCTCGCCGAGCCGGGCGCCATCGCCGCCGTCTTGGTGAGCGCCACGCCGGGCGAACGCACGGCGTACGGGTTACCACGCCGCTCGACCGGGCTGCCGTACTGCTTCTCCGCGGCAGTCATAGCCTCCGAAACCTCCCGATCGATGCGGCGCTGACGAGCCGCCTCGGCGATGGCGATTGATTTCTTGGTCGGTCGCGGCATGTGAACGCCGAGCAGGCCGCCGGCGTGCGCGCCCGGGGACTCGGACGCCTTCTTCTCCGGGCTCTTGCCCACCCACGGGTGCATCTTGACCGTCTTCGTGGGCGTACCAGCCGGGGACGTATCGTCGTTGTAGTGGATGATCTGGTTCATGATCCGCCGCTCGCGCTCCACCATGCCAGCCTCGAACCTGCTGTGCCTCCGATCGAGCGCGCTGTCCGCCATGGAATCGAAGGACAGCGGGTCGCGCTTCTTGGACACGGGCGCCTCCGCGCGTAGGCTCGCGATGCGCGCGGCGACGTGCGCGGATTGCGGCCGGGGCTTGGTGTACGAAGGAGCCGGCCGCGCCTTGAACTTCATCGCCGGGGATTCAACCTTTGATTCAACCTTTGTGTCAACCCTCGACGAGCTTCCCGCCGCGAGCTTCCGCCGCGCCGCGCCGAGGTCGTACCGCCTCGCCTCCTCCGCGGTCATGCGCACGCCGCCGACCGGTACCCTCGCGGCATGGCCCGAGATCCCGAGCTTACCCGGGGTCTTGGCCGCCGGGGACTCGGTCGGAGAGACCAGGCCCCGTCGCCCCCGCGCGGCGGCGACGACGGCTACCCGGCTCGTAGCCGCGTGCGCCGGGGTGGCCGGTAGCCGTCCCCCGGGCGACGCCGCGCCGCCCGCCCCGCGCGCCGCGTTCTGGTACACCTCGGACATGATCGTGTGGCGGGTACGGGGCGGGGGCGTGGGCGGGAGGAGGCCCTGCTCCGCGACGGCGGCGGCATCCGCGGATCGTCGGAGCCGATTGATCTCTCGATGCGCGTTGAAGCCGTCGAGCTCGGCGGTGGCCACCGCGATGCGTCTGCTGACGTTGTCGGCGGATGCGCGTGTCGCCGCGGACGTGGCCTTGGCGGCGGCGCGCGTGGCCATGTCCGCTGCTTCGCGCGCGATGGCCGCCGCCATCTGCGCCTCGGCTTCCGTCTCGGGGGATGGATCGTCGCGGGCAGCCGCGGCGGCGGCTGATGCGTGCGCCGCGGCGGCCGCGGCGACGTCGGCGGCGTGCTCGGCGTGCGCGGATGCGGCTCGGGAGATGAGGTGCGCGGCGTTGTCCCTGGAGGTGTTGGCGACCGCGGCGGCGACCGCCTCGGTGGCGCCCTTCGCGGAGCCCCACATCGAGGACGATATCGAGTCGCCGGGCGCCTGCGTGAATCCGGCGGCTCTCTCCGCGGCGAACCTTGCGGCCTGCTCGGCGATGATATCGGCCGCGGTGTTGGTGTTGTGGATAGCCTGCGGGGAGGTCGAGATGGAGTCGTCGTCTTCAGAGGTGGCGAAGGCGACGCTCTGCCGCTTCTTCTTGGCGGATTTCCCGGGCGTGGCTCGGATGAGGTTCTCGACCGCCTGGCGCGGGGACTGCGCGACGGCAGCCTCGGTGACCCGGGCCATATCCCTCGCCGCGTCGCCGCGAGACGCGCGCTCGCGGCGACCCGCGACCTGAGCGGAGCCGTACATGTGGCACACGTGCGGGGCGCTTTGACCTGTCGTGGTCGCGGGCTTTCAAATTAGGCTCAAAAACGGGCCGCTCGGTTGGCGCCAAACCACAATCGGAGGAGTCGATGGTGGAGAACCTCGACCTAGCGGCCGCCGTCGAGCGCCGGAAGGCCGGGCGGCCCTCGCGATGGGGTCCCGAGCCCGATAGGACTAAGGTGGAGGTCCCCGGACCGCCGCCCGGCCCACCCGGCGCGTACGCCAGCGCGGGACCCCCCGGCCCATACGCGTCCGCGCCCCCCCCGATCGCCGATGCCGGCGACGGATCTAGGAAGCGTCGTAAGAGCCGATGGGAGCCCCAGGCGCCGGCGATCCTGGACGGGTCAGCGCCCAACGGAAGCGCGTACGCCGCGCCCAGCGACCACAACGCGCTCACCCTGCCGAGCGGTATGCAGATCCAGCTTCCGACGCTGCTCCTCAGCGAGAAGTCCGCGCCACCCGGCGCGTCGCCCGAGGTGGTGGCCAAGTTTAAGGAGCTCGCCGAGGTCAACAGGCGCGTCTTGCTCGGCCTCCCGTTCGACGAACGATCGGAGCGATCCAGGGAGCCGTCGCCGGAGCCCATCTACGACGCCAACGGCGTGCGCACCAACACCCGGGACATCATCGACAAGGAGAAGTACGCCACACGACGAGGCGAGCTCATCGAAAACTTGATCGAGATTTGCCCCGGGTTCACCCCGCCGCCCGACTTCAAACCCGCGCGCAAGACGCGCAAGATATTCATCCCAGTCGCGGACCACCCCGGGTACAACTTCTTCGGCCTGATCATCGGCCCACGAGGTAACACGCAGAAGAAGATGCAGCGGGAGACGAACACCAACATCGCCATTCGCGGGCGAGGATCTTCCAAGCCCGGCGGCGACCCTAACAAGCCGTACGACCCCGTGGACGACGAGCCGATGCACGTGATGATCACGGGCGATACCCAACGCGAGGTGGACGCCGCCGCGAAGATGGTCCGGGAGCTTTTAGTGCCCGTGGACGAGGACAACAACGAGCACAAGAAGCGGCAGCTGAAGGAACTCGCCGAGATCAACGGGACGCTGCGGGTGGACGCGGGGGCCAACTTTCTGGACCTCCGCGCCAAGGAGGACGAGGAGAACTCGACGATGTACCGGCTCAGCGACGACGTCAAGGCTAAAGCCGCGGCGCAGTACGCCAAGGACGTGGAGTTGATGCACGGCCCGGGCGCGGGCGGACAGCTGGACAACGCGTACAGCGACTTTCTCTCCGAGCTCGGCGTGGATAAATCGATGGCTCGGGGCGGCGCTCCCGGCGGTTCGGGCGTCGTCGGCGCGCGCTCCGGCCTGGGTTTCCAGGGCGGCGGCAGCTTCCGCGGCGGCTCGGATGAGGACGGCGCGAAGCTGTACGTGGGCCACCTGCCGCCGACGATGACGGCGGAACAGATGCTGGAGATGTTCAAACCCTTCGGCCGGGTGCTGCAGATCGACGTCATCCCCGACAGGGAACGCCAGCTGGCGTGTAAAGGGTTCGCGTTCGTCCAGTTCTCCACGCCGGAGGAAGCAGTCGCGGCCAAGGCGCTCAGCGGCACGGTCATCGAGGGGAAGAGCATCGACGTCCGGCTCAAGGCGGAACCCCGGGCGCCGAGGGAGGATAAATTCGCAAACGCGGCGCCCGTCAACGAAGCCGCCAAGCTCTACGTCGCGTACATGCCCGAAAACTACGGCGCGGACGAGCTTCGAATGCTCCTCCAGCCGTACGGCCTACCGTCCGACGTGCGGGTCATCTCGGACAGAGAGACGGGGCGTTCGCGAGGGTTCGGGTTCGCGCAGATGATGGACGAGCAGCAGGCGCACTCCGCCATCCAAGGCTTGAACGGGCAAATCATAGACGGGAAACAGCTCGTGGTGCGAATCGCGGGTGACAAGCCCCCGCCGCGCCAGGTGCACCCATACGGCGGGTACAACCCATACGGCGGGTACCCCGGCTACGGAGTACAACCGGGCTACCCCGCCGGCGCAGGGTACGAGGCTGCGGCGTACGCAACAGACCCGGCGATGGCTGCGCAATACGCCGCCTACTACGGCTACGGGGCACAGGCTCAGGCGGCGGATCCAAACGCGGCCGCCGGGGTGCCCGCTGGTGCCGACGACGCCGCCAACGCGGCGGCGTGGGCGGCGTACTACGCGTCCTACGGGTACGCGATGCCCGGCGCGGAAGCCGTCGCGGCTGCGCCGGCGACGGAGGCGGGTATCGAGGTTGGCGACCCGGAGGGGGCTCCGCCGCCGCCGCCGCCGCCGGGGGGTCCGCCCGAGGGTGCGTTCGCCGTCGGGGACCCGGCCGAGGCGCCGCCGCCTCCCGTGCCCGTGATGGTCGCGGTGCCGCCGCCGCCGCCCGTGGCGGCTGCTCCGCCGCCTCCCGCCGAGGAAGACGACATGGAGATGTGATAGCGCGCGCGTGCGTTGATTGAAAACAAGCCAAATTTTGCCGCATTTTTACGACATCTTTTCCCGATTTTCGCTGAAATCCTCGACGACCGCTGTCGAACCGAAGCGCGAGTGCGCCACCCGCAGCCGCGCTCGAGACGCATCGGAGGCGGCCACCGCTTTCGTTCGTCGGTTTTAGAGCGCCTTAGCTTTATAAACGCGCGAAGAGCGCCCGGCATCACCCACCGCCAGTCGCGATGCCGTACAAGGGATCCGGGAAGCTTCCCGGTAACCAGAGCGGCAAGAATAAGCCGCTCGCCGACCAGCTCACGGGCGACAAGCTCGCGCAGGGCAAGGGCAGGACCAAGAAGCGCGAGCGCCAGCCCGAGGAGGATGACTTCATGACCGACGCCATGTCCAACAAGGTCATGCTCGCCGCCAGGCAGCAGCTCGAGGAGGTCGAGGCGGGCTCCGACGACGATGGCGGCGGCGGCGGCGGCGGGCCCGTCGCGCGCCCGACGCTCGGACGCTCGCTCATCCAGGCCACCATCCACGAGGACAGCGACGAGGACGACGACGACGAGGACGACCCCATGGGCGCGGGGCGCGACGGCCAAACAGTTCGCGCCAGGGGAGCCTTCGACGACGACGACGCGACGGCCGACGACGACCGCGCGGGGCCCAAGGGTGCCCAAGAAGATTACTACGAGGACATCGAGATATCGCCCGAGGACGAGAAGGCACTTGCCGCGTTCATGGCGCCCAAGGCGAGCAAGGAAAGGACGCTCGCGGACATCATCCTGGAGAAGATCAAGGAGAAGGAGCGGGCGGATCGAGGAGAAGGCGGCGGCGGCGGCGACGACGAAGCGATGGTTGTTCCGGAAGGGATCGACCAAAAAGTCGTGGACGTGTACAGGCAGGTGGGCGACTTGCTCAAGCGGTACACCGTGGGTAAGATCCCCAAGGCGTTCAAGATCATACCGGCGCTGAGCAACTGGGAGGAGGTGCTCTACCTCACGAACCCGGACAAGTGGAGCCCGCACGCCATGTTCCAGGCTACCCGGCTTTTCGCTTCCAACCTCAACGCGAAGATGGCGCAGAGGTTCTACTCGCTCGTGTTGCTCCCCCGCGTCAGGGACGACATCGCCGAGCACAAACGGCTCCACTTCGCGCTCTACCAGGCGCTGAAGAAGGCGACGTTCAAGCCCGCGGCGTTTTACAAGGGGATCCTCATTCCCCTGTGCGCGTCGAGGACGTGCACCTTGCGGGAGGCTGTCGTGTTATCTTCGGTGCTCACGAGAGGGTCCATCCCGATGCTTCACTCCGCGGCGGCGCTGCTGAAGCTCGCGGAGCTGCCGTACGCGGGCACCACGTCCTTCTTCCTCCGCGTGTTGCTCGATAAGAAGTACGCGCTGCCGTTCAGGGTCGTGGACGCTCTCGTCGACCACTTTCTTCGTTTCAGAAAAGAGTCCAGGCAGCTGCCGGTGGTGTGGCACCAGTCGCTGCTGTGCTTCGTGCAGAGGTACAAGCAGGAGATTCGCGCGGAGGATAAGCTGTTGTTGCGTAAGCTGGTAGAGGCGCAGCACCACTACCAGATCGGGCCGGAGGTTAAGCGCGAGCTCAACGTCGGGCGGAGCCGGGGTGAGAACGAGGGCGAGGGCGCCATGGATACGGATGAACAAAACGGGGGAAAGAAGAAGGCTGTGTTCGGCGGGTTCGCCGCTGGGGTCAAGCAGGTGAAGGCGGTCCAGGAGAGCGTTCGGGACATGCCGGAGGTGCGCATGATGGACGACGACGACTACTGATGGAACGAACGTATTAGCGTGTTACTAAGTCTCTATTAAGACCGCACACACTCGTTTCGAAGTTTGCGCGGTCGTCTACGTCTAAGCAATTTGTGTCTCTGTGTGTCCACCCTCCCTCAGGCCGCGTTCGCCGCCGTGACTATCCGTCTGTACTTCCACACCAGCGCGGCGACGAACTCGTCGTCCTCCACGTCGCGTCGCGTCACCTTCGTCTTGCACAGCGGACACTGCTGCTTCCGCCGGAGTGACTCGTTGAGGCACTCGGCGCAGTAGTAGTGCTTGCACGACGTTCGCACCGGCCGCTCGAACGTGGAGAGGCACAGGCAGCAGGACAGGTCCTTACCCAAGGTGGACACCCCCCGTAGGAACTTGGCCTCGTCGTCCTTGCCACCCTGCGCTCCCGCCATCTGGAGCTTCGCCATCTCAGCCCCGAAGCTCTTCCGTGCCTGACTCATGGGGACCTGGCTCATGGGGACCTCGAAGGCGAAGTCGTCGCTCTCATCTGTGGGCGGTGGATGTGCCGCGGGTGTCGTCGCGGGTTTGGTCCGCGGCTTAGTCGCGTCCGATGCGGGCGTCGCGCCCGTCCCTGAGCGTCTCTTCCTCGCCGCCATCACCCCCAACGACGCTCCAGACACTGGCGCCGTTTGAAAAAGGCCCGGGAGTTCTGTGCAACTGCTCAGCTAAATCGGGAATCCCCCCTTCGCCCTTCTCCACAACTGCGGGAGACGTCCGATTCAATCAAGATGGCTCTCGAGGCTCGCTTCTGGAGGTATGACAGCCGCGTGCTGATGCCCGACTGGCACGAGGACGCCGTCGCGGCTCCCCACAAGGACACCAAGCGACGAGTCACCCCGCCGTCCGGATTCCAGAGCGATTATTCCAGGGCGTCCCAAGAGGTGGGCGTCCCTGGGGAGGTGAGCACGGGCGCCAAGCCCAGGCGTCGCATGGTCACCACCCAGAACTTCAGCGCGCAAATCTCCCAGCCCAGACGAACGGAGCTCAGGCCCACCGTCGGCGGGTTCGACGCGACATTGACCAGAGGCGCATCGTTCGAGGAGGAGAGGACCACCACGTTCCAGAGGTTTCACGTCCTGGCGCCCGAACGGGCCAAACGCGGACCGGCGCCGCCCGAGAAGGGCGACGACGAACGCGCGGTGGGTGGATACCCCGCACGCGTCAACCCCGTGCGTCCGGACGCCGCGGTGTACAGCACCAGCCGCGCGTTCTTCATCAAGAACGCCACCGACAGGGACTTCCTGGACAACACGAGGGACACCACGAGCTTGGGATCGGGCATCGGCGGTCGGTGCGGAGCGCGCGGGCCGCTCGTGAGGAACGCGGGGGAGGCGGGGTGCAGGAACGCACCCTCGGTGTGGGCGGATGACTACGCGCACGGCGTGTGAGCGTTGTTGTTGGTGTGTCGGCCGCGACGCGCTCGTGTGCGATGCTTCTTCAAGTGGATGCGTCGAGGCGGCTCTAGTACAGCCGTGAGAGGAGTCACGTATACGTAGAGAAGAAGACGCGGAGGATGTGAGATGAGAGACCGGTCGTTGTATCTCAATATTACAAAAGGGTGCGACAAGGGACACAAAAGTCAACTAGTCCCTCTGTTCGATCTCCTGGGCGGCGTTGGAGTAGGTGCAGAAGGTTGCCCCCCCCCCGTCGCGCCTCCTTGAGCATTATTTTTCAACACCTCAATAATCTGGTCGATCTTCTTGTTCGTCTCGGTGTGGCAATCAACCAGCTGCTTGAGCAGCTGCTGCGTCGCGTTATTCTGCTGCGTCGTGTCACTCTGGAGGAAGCTTGTGGGCAGCGTGGGGAACTGCAAGCCATTCCCTGCCCCCCCCGAAAATAACCCCGAATATCCACCTGACATACCCGGCAGCGAGATGGGCATTCCTTGTGTCGCTGGTGGCATACCAGGCACACCACCAGGTGCAGTGCTTGTAAGCAACGCGGGGGGATTCGGGACCACTCGATCCTCTCCTAAAACCTCCCGAGCCTTCTGTAGTACCTCAGCTGATAAGCTAGCATCCAGCTCCCACGCGGAATGCGCTTTTTTACAAGCCGGACACTTCCGCTGCTTGCTTTTTATCACCAGGTACTTATTTGGATCGTCAGCTTTCCTCGCCACACCGTGCCTGTCCACACCTTGCCTGACGCGTCTAGTCACCGCGAGCGAGGCAGGGGTAGAGATCTGGCCGCAGATCTCGCCGGTCTCCTTGTCATCGCCCTCGACCTTCCGAAGGCATTTAACCGGGGGGTTTGAGAGCGTGTATTCCGGCACTACAGACGACATGCTGCCGGAGCGCTGATCGTGGTTGACGCGCTCGACGACTGAGGACCTTGCCTCGATCGACGTGTCTCCAAGCTGATGTTCTCGGGCACGCTGACGAAAAGTTCCGAGGGCAATTAAGGTCAAATAAGGGTCTAAACACCAAGTAAATACCTTCGTAATAAATTTCATAGACCCTAAAATCTTAAGGCCAATTAAGGGTCTAAACAGCAAGTAATAATAAATTTCATAGACCCTAATACACTTAACGAGGCCCGAAAAGTGCGTAACGACAGCTGAGATACTGACACAGCACATTATTCGGCGCGCGTTCGAGCCCGCGCCCGCGGAGTCTACGTCGTTGAGGATGGCTCCTCGACGGGCCTCGGATGAGCACCTCGAGCTCTTCGCCAAGATCCGCCGCCAGTGGTTCGTGCGCCGGTGCGTACGACCCAAACTTCGGGGAAAAGGGAGATTTGACATTTCGCAAGCGGCGGTTCAGGAGTTTTTCCGCGCGTACGCCCTGGTGCTCGCCGCGGAAGGAGCTGAGCCGCTCAGCGGGGCCATTGGGCGGATCCTCCCGCCGGACCGCCCGTGGACCGCCAACGGGATTCAGGGGGTGTTCGACGCCTTCGGACTCCACTTCGAAACCCTCTTTTGGAAGTTGTACGGAGACCTCCGCAAGTTGGAGGCGGACGGTTCACTCGTGGCTCTTCCGTGGGATTTCATTTTCCGCAACCTGGAGGAAACCATGTCCGCGGGCAGGGCCAGAGCAAGAGACTCGCTGATGTGGAACGCCGTACCGGTCGCGGACGTCCACGACGCGCACAACCCGCTCGTGTGGATGTACAAGCGGGTCCCGGATGGCGTGCAGCTCCTTAAAGATCTCATCGCCGAGGGGTTGGACGCGGTCGGGGTTCCCCGCAGGGTCCTCACGTGTGGCGCTCAGGTGCGTAATCTCGGGTGTCCCGAGGGTTTCATGGGGGTATCCTTCCCTCAGTCGCCCTCTGACCATCACCCGTTCCCGACGCGCAGGCGCGGAATGACTTGACCGACGCCCGCAAGAAGGGGCTCTGGGCGGGGCTGCCGGACACCGCCATCCACAGCCGCGCAGTCCACCCGACATTCGCCACCTCCAAGGGGATGTTTCAGTTTTGCGGCAAACGCAAGATCGACCTATTCATCGAGGCCTTCGTGCACATGGGTGGGCGCGCGCCCCCCAAGGCTGGCGAGGACCGGTACAAGTACTGCCGCCTGGCGTTCAACAGAACGGACGGGCACACGCCCACGGCGGAGGAGGTGGCGGAGGCCAAGCTCGAGGAGGATGCCAAGGCGGCGGCCAAGGACGCCGAGCGCAAGCGCAAGGAGGAGACTGAGGCGGCGGCCAAGGCGACCAAGGAGGCGACTAAGGCGGCGGCCAAGGCGACCAAGGAGGCGACCAAGGCGGCCGAGGCGGCGGCCAAGGCGACCAAGGAGGCGACTAAGGCGGCGGCCAAGGCGACCAAGGAGGCGACCAAGGCGGCCGAGGCGGCGGCCAAGGCGGCGGCCAAGATTTACCTCCCGGCAGGGACGACATGCGCGTGTGGTAAGAAGCTGGAGAACAAGGTGACTGTGGGGGTGAAGATGATGAACAACAAGTCCCCCACGATTAACTTCGCGTGCCCTCACCAGGGTTGTGGTCGTGTGGGGTTGACCACCGCCGCCGACCGCGCGAAAGTGCTCCAAACCGTGCCCAACAACGGGGGGGCACATCTGGAGGAGGCGCTGATGATGAGGCTGCGGCTGATGGTCAAGCATCACAACCAGGCGGGCAAAGTAAAGGACGGCGCCGCGTTTACTGACGTCGTTATTCGCGACGACATCATTACGGCCGAGGGGAACAAGGGACGGCCACGAGGAACAAAGCACGTCTACGGAAGAGAGAACGGAGGTGCTCTGGTGCAACGGGTAAAACTGATGCGAAACGGCAAACTATACAGGGGTACGTTCAAGACGATGGAGGAGGCCGTCGAGTGGCGCGATGCTATTCTGAAGGAAATTCCAGAGAAGAGGCGGAGGCGCATTTGAGGGTCACGGAGACTGACAGGTGGCAAGAGTAACGACGCGACGGAAAGATCGATAGGATGGTGGGTCACGGAGGATGGCTTAGAGCAGGTGTAATTGAATCTCACATTTGAAAATCGACAGCTCCACGCGTCCTTGGTCCAACCCCCGACTCGAGGGGTTCGCGTCGCGCCTGTTTGCTAACTTGGAAAAATCCGGCGTCCGTCGCGGCCGTCGCGGCCGTCGCGCTCGAACGCCCCGCGCGCGGGAGCTTGAGCCTCCTGACACTTAAAGGTCCTCACTCGTCGCTTCGGTAATAAGAGTAGTCGCGACGGGGATCTTTCGGACGGACGGACAGACGGTGGTGCGCGCCCCCGTCCATATGTTTGGCCCATCATGTCAGCGAGCCCATCACGTGGCCCATCACTTGCGACCGGTGGGGAGAGAGAGGGAGAGGCTCGCGAAGGGCGACGCCGGCCCCCGGTGAGCCGCCCGCTCCGCCGCCTTCATTTGCCTCCTCTCGGCAAAGGCGCGAATCTCGGGCCGTCTCATGGCCGCGCCCCTGACGCCCTCGAACGCCCGCTCGACCGCGGCGCCCGCGTTCCTCAGTGACAAGGTGAGCGACGCCGTCTTGTTCGAACCCTTGGAGCCCTTCTTTCCCTTCTTCGACTTCTTCTTTGGCTTGTCGTCGTCGTCGTAGAGGTCGGCGTACTCGTCGTAGTCATCGACGACGTCGTCGTTCATGGTCTCGACAAACTCTAAAGCCTGCTCCGCCGCCGCCGCCGCGCGCTCAACCTCCTGCGCGGCGAAGTACTCCCTGGCGTCCTTCAAGTCCATGTTGTAGTACCTCCAGGTGCGCTCCCAGATCTCGTTGTGTCGCTGCATCTGCGAGTACAGCCGCGGGTGCTGCTGCTCGAGGTCCTCCTTGGAGGGGGCGTCGTGCATCTCACCCTTCCAGCCCGGCATGGACCACTCCGTGCCTTGCTCGTAGATCAGAGGATCCTGGTGCATCAAGAACCCGCGGCGCTGAAGCGTAGCTTCAGACTCCGGTTTGTACTTGAACATTCGCGCCGACTGCGCGGTGTTGATGGCCATGTTCATGGCGTCGTAGCTCTCCATCTCGCCGCACACGCCGGTGTAGGAGCCCAGGAACTGGTCATCCTTCCACTCGCCAAAGTCGGCGCCGTCGTCCTGGCCGCTGAACTTGACCCCGCAGCCGTGCTGAGCGTTGTTCCTCCACTCGCCAAAGTACACGTCGCCGGTGTGGCTCCAGCGGTACACGCCGTACCCGTGCATGGCGCCGCGTTTGAAGTGACCCTCGAACCTGTCGCCGTCGGCGAAGACGAAGCTACCGAGCTTGTCCACCTGGCCGTACTTGGAGATCAGACCCTCGTAGCTGGAGGAAAAATGAAGGGGGGAAGGTCAGCGCTGGTGGATTGGATTGGTGATTTGTGATTTGTCCTCCTTGGATTATCTCCAACCGGCGATCCCGGTCCCGGGGGTTTATCGATGGTGGATCCACGACGGGAGAATCGCGAAGGATCGAACCGCGGGTGTCGAACAGGTGGGCCCGGCGAGCGGGCGTCGTGACGGTCGCGGCACACTGACGCGCGCCGTTCCGGGGCGGCCAAATCTTCGCCAAAACCCAAACCCTGAATGATGAGAAGCGTCGAGGTGAAATCGGTCCGTGCGGGGGTGCACTCACTATCCGCCATCGCCGAACACGATGGAGTCCCACGTGTAGTTGCGGTGGAAGGGGGCCGGGACCTTGGACGGCATCTTTAAACGTCGTCTGGCGCTCGGACGTGCGCTCCTCGCGCTGTCTCCGTCTGGTACGGAATTCGCTTTTCTGCAGATTGTGGATATCGAATCCCCATCATCTCACTCGACTCGATCGGACGAAATTTCTGGGTCCGCCGCACACGCCGGTGTCGTGACTGAGTTGCGAGTGTCGTTTGGATATTTCTCTGTGAACGCACTCAAACTCAAAGCGGTAACATCATCGACCGGAAGGCGCACTTCACCGGCGCAGCGACGTACCAATGGCGCTCCGCATCGTCACCTCGCGTCTCGCGCGCGCCACCGCGCAGGCCGCCCCCGGCTTCTACGCCGGCGCGGCCCGTCACATGTCCCAGGAGACGGACATCGTGAAGGACGTCTTCGTCGAGCAGCAGAAAAAATTCCGCGCTCTGCTGGACGCGACCAAGGACCTGGAGATCCCCGGCCCCGGCGACAAGGCGGCCATCGCCGAATACGCCCAGAAGCGCTACGACATCATGAAGAAGGTGAGCCTCAGAACCCGTGCTCGATGCACCCCGTAGGCGGTCGAACGGCGTGTCCGCGCCCGTCGACGGACCGATGACCGTTCGCCTAGGGTTTCTTTTCAGCACGAGCCTCGCGCGGGCTCGAGCGCGCGAGATCGACCCCGAACGGCCGGGTTCGACGCGTCTCGGGGCTGGGAGAACGTCCCGGGTGGACGTGGAGGGCATCGCGCACGTGTCCTCCTTGTCCCCCAGCCTCAAACCCGCGCACGTCGCCCAACGTCAACACCCCCCCATCCATAATCACGAAACAATCCAATCCGTCCCCAAAACTGACGTCGTCTCCCCCCCACCCATCCCCACCAGCTCGGCATTCCCTCCACCGAGGAGCGCATCGAGATGACCCTCAAGTCCGGTAAGAAGCCCGGCATGACCGCGCGCGAATACATCAAGTTTGCCTCTGACCAGCGCAAGGCGATGGGCATCCTCGACGAGTCCGGCGTCGGCCGCGCGCTCGAGTCGGCGCTCGGGGAGCTCGAGGGCAAGAGCGGCAAGCCCCTGATGGTCGACGACGCGGCCGGGATGAAGGCTTTGTACTCCAAGGTCGAGGCGATCGTCGCGGCGGCGGGCCTGGATAGCGGGGATGCCAAGAAGGAGTCCATGGTTCTCGAGGCGGAGTTTGAGATTAAGAAGCTCCAGGAGGAGGTGGCCAAGAACGCGGCGGCGTGAGGACGGGTCGGAGGAGACGGTTCCGTTGAGTGTTAATCCCTGTAGCAGTATCATAAGTTGTAGAACCACGAGAGCACATTTTCTCTTATTCACGAGGTACTCGGTGTTATTACATCGCTCGCGCCGTTCACCGCCGGAAGAGTTCGTCTTTGACGATCTCCTGCAACGCGTCGATCCTATCCCCCGTCTCCGTGAACGCGGCTCTTGACTTTTCGATCTCGTCCATCGGGTCCTCGAACTCCTGCACGGCGCGTTCGTTGGCGTCGATGGCCGTCGCCGCCATCGACCGTCCCCACTTGGCGTCCTCTCGCGCCCGCGTCTTGCACCGTTCCAGGTGCGTCAGGAATTTGCTCAGGTCGATCTGATTTTCCATGGATGGCGTCGGGTCCGCGGCGTACCCACTGGTGCCGGTCATCGTCGGGGGCTTACCGTCCACGAAGACCCTCCGCAGCTCCGCGCGGATCTCGGCTACTCTACGAGCCGCATCCGCGTCGCCGTTCATCGCCGCCGCCGGGTCCTTCGTGTTGAACGACATGAGCAAGGAGTCGGCGAGGAACTCCTCGGGGAGCTGCACCTTCTCGCGATGGGCCCGCATGAGCGTGGTGGCCATGTCCTGGAGCAGCGCGACTTCCTCAGGCGGCCGCCGCTGTCTATACGCCAGGTGCACGGTGTCGAACGCGGACTGGCAGAAGTCCTGGTCCAGCCCGTCGCTCTCCAGGAACTCGCGCATGAGCTCCTCCGCCGCCGTCCCGTCGCCACACTTCTTCACCTCGAACGAAAACTCGTCGAACTTGATCCCCCGCCACGACCGGACCCCTCCGATCACCTTGGGCCACTTACCCAGACGGACAACCACCGACGTCCGCGCGGGGGTCGCGCGACCCCGCCATCCGGGGGCCGCCACAGACACCGGCGCACGCAACGCGCTCCACATTGTGCCAGAGAAATTCCTCGTGAGTTTAACAAAAGAATCAATCTGATTGCCTCGAGGACGTCTGAACACTAGAACGCTATCAGAACACTCCGCCGCCGTATCCCCGGTCGAGAGCGCCGCGATCCGGGAAATCCCTCGGACTCGGCTGTCTCCGCCGGACCAGCTCCTCGCCCGCCGCCATCCTCGCGCGCAGCTCCCGCACCGTCCCGACCCCCAACAAACCCATAGCGCGCTCCAGCTCCACGCTCAACACCTCGATGGCCTTCGCGGCGCCCTCCTCGCCGCCCGCGCAGAGGCCGTACAGGTACGGCTTACCTATCGCCACCGCGTCCGCGCCCATCGCGAGACCCTTCAATATATCCGTCCCGCGCTGCACCCCACCGTCCACGACGAGCTCGATCGGCAGGCCCGTCTTGGCGCTCGTCAGATGAGACCCGCCGCACGCCGACGACGCCGCCGCCGCCGCTTTCGAACGAACCTCCGCGTAGGTCACCTTATCCGTGAGGTCCATGCCTTGCCCCACCGCCGAACGCCACACGTCCTCCTCCGCGGTCTTCGCCTCGTTCCACGCGCGCATCCCGCCCATCGCGTCGCGAATGGACGGTAAGACGTCGATGGGCGCTGGAGCCTGTGAGTGTTAAACAAAACACGACGTCAGTATGTCTAATTGCCCGTGTGGGTATTAAAAGAAACGCACCGTCTCGAGCTGCCGGCCGCCGTGGTTACTGACCCACACCGCGTCGAACCCTCGGTCCACCGCTTTGACCGCGTCGCTCGGCCGGACCACCCCTTTGAGCGCGACCGGCCCTTCGTTCCACTCCTGGCACAGCCACTCGGCGTCGTCCCAGTCGAAGGAAGGGTCGAAGGCGTCGCGGATGAACGAGACTTGCTCGCGTCGGTCCTGTGAGAGTTAAGAGTTGCACAAAACACGACGTCAGTCACTCTAATTGCCCGTACGACGAAAATAAAAAGAAACTCACCGTCGGAAACGCCTCGTCGCTCTCCCTAGTCTCCCCGCGTGTTCCCTCCCGCGCCCGCCGTGTCCGTCCCTCCGCGGCGAGGTCCACCGCGGCGTAGGCGTACTCGGGCTTTGACAAGAAATCCCACGTCCACGCCGGTCGTTTCAGCGCCTCGTACGTCTGCCGGAGGGTGTAGTTTGGCGGGACTGTGAACCCGTTTCGTGAATCTCGTTCGCGGTTGCCGTACCAGGTGAGGTCCACGGTGAGCGCCAGGGCGTGGAAGCCGTTTTCCCGCGCCTGCGCCAGCATGTCCCGGACTAAGCTCCTGTCCTTCCAGACGTACAGCTGGAAGAGCTTCGGGTGGTGTGTGGGCAGCGCGGCGGCCACCTCGGCGGGCGCGGCTGTGCCCATCGTGGAGAGCGAATACATGGCGCCGTGTGACGCGGCGGCTCGCGCGACGCCCACCTCGCCGTCCGCGTGGAACATCTTGGATCCCGCGGTCGGGGACGTGAAGAATGGGATCTGGACGTCGCGGCCCATGACTCTGGTGGACATGTCGAGCGGCGGGGAGAGTCCCGCGAGGATCTTATAATGGAGCTCGAGCTGCGAGTACGCATCTTTGTTTCGTCGGATGGTTATCTCGTCGTCGGCGCCAGCGTCCAGGTAGTCGAAGACCATCTTGTGCGCCCTACGCTTGGCGGCGTCCCGGATGTCCGAGATGTTGATGCAGGCGTCCAAACGTCGCCTCGAGGGGTAGTCCAGCAAGGGGCGCACCACCGGGCTGAGCCACTTCCGACGATAGGGTCGTTCCGAGGATTATTCAATTGGTGAGCGGACGTCTCGGGAAGACGAACGTGGGGGGAGACGTATCGAAGGGAAAGTAGGGGACTGAGACGGGGCCGGACCAGCAAGTGGTGTACCCCGAGGGCATGCGGCGTGAGCGACATGGCGACTCCCGCCACGCTCCCGCGCGCTTCACCGAGTGAGGCTTTCGACGAACGCGTGCAGATGTATAAAGAATTGTTTGATCGTATTACTTTTCCCCAAAAACTGACCCGTCGCGCCTTGCTGCGACGCGTTCGCGTTTCGCATCTCCCCCGCACCAACACCCACCCATTTAATGAACGGTGTTGATATCTACCTCGCCGGCGATGCCTTCTTCTCCCCTTTCTTGGGATCCTCCACGGGATCCTCGAACTGCCTCTCCGACCCGAACCCGGGCTCCCCGTCCTTGACGTTTGCGAGGATAAACTTCTCAAACTTCCCAGCGTTGGCGCCGGTGTGCATGTGCACCTGCTCCTTGTTGCGGAAAAAGTAAAAAGTGGGCGTGGACTTGACCTTGAGCTCATCCCTGCAGAGCACCGTCATGTCCTTGTTCTCGTTGCCAAACACTTTAATGAACCGCGCGCCGTTGAAGCGGTCGGCGAAATCCTGGTATTTTTTGGAAAACGCCTTGCACGGCTTGCAGTAGGTGACGCCAACCATGAGCACGGTGAGCGAGTCGGTGCCGTCGGCGTCGTCCAGCACCTGCTCGTACTCGTTCATGGTGTGGATGATCTCCACGTCGCTGTTTCCGATGGAATCCTTCCACCAGGCGATGAACTCCCGCTTGTTGATGTCGCCGGTGTCCTCGTAGTCCATCTCGATGAACAGCTCCTTGATCTCCTCCTCCGAGAGCTTCACGTTCAGCCGGTTGATGCCGACGGCGAGCTCCTCCAGGCTCAGGCGCCCGCTCTTGTCCTCGTCGAGCTCATCGAACACCGCGCTGAGCTGCTCCTCGTCCAGTTTCTGTGGGGAGAGGCCCTTGGCGTGGCCGATGGCGGCGCGGACCCTCGCCGTGTCCCTGCGGAGGGTGAGAATCTCGCTGGCACCCTTGCCGGCGCCGAGCACGGCGGCGTTCATGCCTTGCTCCGCGTTGTAGAACGGTGTCTTGACTTCCGTCATGTGCTTGGACCAGTACTTGAACGTGGCGGACGCCCTGCCCGCGATGATGAAGTTGTCCGGTCTCCCGACAGCCTCGATGCGCATGAGGTAATGCTGCACCCGCAGCGCCCACCGTTTCCACTCCTCCTCTATCGGGGTGTTCTCCTCTCTGGGCAGTTCGGCGTTGGCCCATCGGGGGTAGTTGAAGGTGGCCAGCTGGCGCTCGACGTCCGCGGGGTTGTGCGCGAGGATACCGTTGTCGAAGAGCGCGATCCCCGCCGTCTTGCCGAGGTTGACGCAGACGGTGGTGCCCGTCGCCAGTTTCTCGGCGCGAAAGTTCATCTCGCCGTAGCCGGTAGCCTCCGGCCCCGACATGACCACGACGTCCCGCCCCACCGCGTTCTTGAGGTAGTTCTCAACCTCCAGACGCGACTGTCTGCTGTCCGCGGCGGTGCTAATCTCCGCGGATTGGCTCGCGAGGGGCGCGTTGAGGCGCGCGGCGCCGCTCTTCGCCTTGAGCGCCTTTTTCCTCTCCTCCGCCCGTACCTTCTCCATCTCCTCGTACTTTCCGCTCGTGACGAGCTTGTCGGCGGCGAAGCCAGCCTCCATGGCGAACGCGCTGGAGCTCATCTCCCCGACCGCGTCGTCGAAGGAGTCCATCGTCTCGTTCACAGCCTCCGCGGTGGTGTCGACGCGAATGGCGGGGAAAGCGACGCCCACGTTGCCCTGCCAGGCGAAATGCTTGATGATGGAGGTGAGCGCGGCGGCGACGGTGGAGAGCTCGGTGTCGTCGAGGGGGATGGTGATGAGCTCGTCGATGAGTTCGCCGGTCTCGGTGTCCACGGGCGCGGCTCGCAGCGCGCGGTCGTCGCTCTTGGAGCGTCTCATGTCGTACACTCCGAGGATGTTGCGGCGATCGGAGAGGGAGCCGCTAGTCGTCGGGGGCTTTTCCCGAGCGGCGTTCTCTAGGCCACCCTTGGAGGTGGCCGCCGGGTTCTTGCCCAGGGACGAGGGCCCGCCGCCGGATTTGGCACCCCCCGCAGCTTCCTTCTCGGCGGCGATTCGCGCGCGTCGCTCCTCCGCCGCCTTCTCCGCCGCCTCCGCCTCCTCGTCCACCGGGGGCGTGGGTTCGCGGCATTCGCCCTCCAGGTCGGTGCACGATCCCTCACCCTTCTCCTCCATGTTGATGCGGCCGAGCGCGAGCAGGCCGTCGGCGGCGCCGCCCATGGACTGGCGGTTCTTGCTGACCACCTTGTAGGCAATCTCCGCGGCGCTGGAGAGCACCGGGAGCTTGGCGAGCTTGAACAGCCAGCCCATCCCGGTGATGTCGTAGAGCGCAGTGAGAGCCTCCATGCCGGTCATCGTGGTGGCGTCCTTGGACTTGATGACGTGGATGGTGGCCATCGCCTCTTCGAACGTGATTCCCTCGTTCTTATCCGGCGAGTACTTCGGATCCGCGATGTCCTCGAACCTGTTTCACGGGAAGGGAAGGGGAAGGGGAAGGGACGGTCAGGATCTCGGATCTTTGATATTTTATTTTAGGCGTCGTCTCTTGACGGGCGCGACGCGCGGTGCGAACGGATGCGGGGTCGAGAACGGACGATGGACGGCGATGATGTCGTCGCCGTCGCATCGTCGTCTATGCGCGAGACGACGCGGCGAAACAGCCACGGAGGCCGGAACCCGGCGCCCGCGGGCAACGGAAAGAAAAGCCCACGGAGGGCGGTGACGACCAATGCGTGCACGTCGACGGCAAGTGCGCTCACACTCACCAGATCTTCTCGTGGCCCTTCTTCGACTTGAGGAGCTTGACGAGGGAGTTGCACACCGTGCATCCGCCGTCGTACAGGTACTTGAGCTCCCAGTTCTCGGGCTGATCATCGCGCGGTTTCGCGGCTGCCCGCACGACGGTGCTCACCCGACCGGCGGGGCGGCTCGCCTTCTGACCGCATCGGCCTCCTCTGGCGCGGTTCACGGCGCGGTGACCGAGCGCGAACGAGCCCGCGCGGGCGGACATCGCCGACACGGCGTGAGACGCCATGCTCCAACGACGCGTTTATCGATCGAGACGACCACTTAAGGTCGATTCACCGCTTCCGCGTCTCGAAGTGGCGTCTCGGCGGAGGCTATGACAAACTTTTCTTTTGAGGCAGCCCGATCTTTTTGAGGCGAAAACGTGCCCGATCCTGTGAGTCATGGCAACGATCGTCTCTCGCAAGCCGAGCCTCAAAACGTCGCGCTGAGAGAATTATGCATTTTGGCAGACTGATAGCCATAGCAACGACGATTATTTGTTGGTTTTCATGCGGGCTCGAGACCGCCGCCCTCAGAAATATCAATGAAGAAATATCATTGGTTGGCGCGGTTTCCGGTAAAACGTGTCCGCACCACACAGGCAAAAGGTCACGATTTCAATTCCCTTTTTGCCAACAAAAGTTGTTGGACACAACTCTCAGCACGGCGCACCCGCCAATCCCGGCGCCGTCGCCACCAGCGCGTACGGCTGACCCCGCGTACCACCGGGGACCCACCGCACGTTACGCCCAATCACCCTCACGATGAACCCCCCCGCCCCACTCTCACCCCGGCCGCCCCCGAGCTCCACGACGACCCGCTCCACGTTGTTCATATCGTCCCTAAAGTTCCCTGAAGCCGACTCACCCGAGGTCGACGCCTGATCGCCGCTTCGTTCAACCGTCAGGTCCAGGTCGTTGACGAGCGCGGGACCCCCGGCGGGTAACGCCGCGGGCGGGTCAGTCCAAACAAGCGTCACCCTCAGCTCGGCGTCGCCCGCAGGTCCATCGGGCGGCTTCAGCGGGTTCGAGTTAAAGTTCTTCGTCTCCAAACAAAACGAGAAAGTCGCGCCGTGCTCCACCCGCCCGTCGTCGACGATCCACATCCGAGACGAGCCGTTACTTCCGAGCGGCAAGGACCGTCCCACGTGCACCCGCCCGTGCCCTTGCCGCACCGACGGCGGCGGTTCCAAAGGCAGCCCGGTCTCGGTGAATCCGTTCATCGGTTCGCACCCGTTGATCAAAGCCGCCTTGACGAGCGCTGCGGTGGGAGCGAACCCATCGAGCGGGGTCCTCGCGCCGCTCGGGTAAAAGCCGTCCGTGAAGTACTGGCGTATCAGCGCCGCGGCACCCGCGACGACGGGGGTCGCCATGCTGGTCCCCGCGATCGTAGTCACCGAGCAGTGCATCGAACGGCCGTCGATGTTTCCGTCGACGCGGCCCGCCGACGAGGTGATCTCGCCGGGAGCCACCAGATCCGGCTTGATCCGCCCGTCCTCCGTCGGGCCGAACGAGCTGAACGACGCCACGTGGTCCACCCGTCGTCGCGATACCTCCGCGGGGCTGAACGTGACGACGCACGGCATCGCCGCGAGCAGCGCGAGGTGCGACGAACGCGGCACCGACGCGGCGGGGACGCGAATCGAATCCGCTCGTTCATCCCCGTCGTTCTTCGGTCCCATCTTGAAGAACCCGGTGACGTCGTCGTTGGCCACGAGCACCCCCGCCGCCCCGGCGTTCTGCGCTCTTAAGATCTTATCGGAGAAGTAGCACCCGCCCCGCGTGACCAGCACGATCGTCCCGGCGTAGACGCGTCCATCGATGAGGTCGGAACACGCGTCTGCGGGATCCGCGGCTACCAACGTGAGGGGATCCGCGTTGAAGACGAATCGAGACGCGCCCATCGCGGCCATGTACACCGTGAACCCCCGTTCAGGATTCGGACCCGCACCCGCTCGCGTCCGCACCAGCATCGTCGCGCTGTCCCCGACCGTCGAGGGGACCACCGCGGGACCGGACCAGCCCAAGCTCGCGCCCACCGCCAACCCGTTCTTACACGTGCTCGGGCTCGTCACCGTGCTCGGCGCCCCCGCGCTCATACCAAAGTTACCCGCCGCGAATATCGGGAGGAAATCCGGGTGGGACCACGTGTACTCGTCAACCTCGCGCGCCAAGCCGTCGTACAGCGGGGCGTCGTTACCCCAGCTGTCGCTGTGAATCCGGGCGCCGTCCTTGTACGCGGAGTCGAAGTAGTCCGCGATGGAGGTTGGCAGGAAAAGTGAGCCCCCGGAGCCGACGCCGATATCGTTAAAGTGGACCCTCGCCCTCGGCGCCATGCCGTCGTACTCACTCGCGCCGTTCGGCGATCCAGGCACAGCCTCGCCGAGGATCGTGCTGACGACGTGCGTCCCGTGGCCGTTGCCGTCCACGTCGTCCCCCCACAGGGCGTTGTACCGCTGAATCTTGCGGTGCCTCGGGCCGGGCTCGTCCATCTCGGGGTCCGCCAGCCAGCACGAGCGGACGTCCAGGCCGCTGTCACCCACGCCGACCAACACCCCTTCACCCCGTATACCCGCTCGCCAGACGGGGTGGACCCCCCAGCCCCCCCGCGCGCGTGGGTTCGCGGTGTATCTGCTCACCGCGTCTTCAATCGGCTCTTCAATATTTTCACCTACGCCGGTTTGAATGACGGCGGAGGTGAACCTGTTGCGCGTCGCCACGTGTCGCCGCGTCCGTCTCCGCTCGATCCAGTGCGTCCACGGTCTCGACGCGAGTGCCGCGATTAAAGCGTCGGTGATGTTACCGGACACGAGCACCGCGCCGCGGGAGGTCGTCTCCGCTTTCGCGTCGAGTCCGAGGAGACGAATCGCCGCCTCCGCGTCCGCCGTTATAACTGCCGCGTCCACGCCGTCCACCGGTGGGGGATACGCCGCCACGTGGTGTTCATGATTGACAGCCTTGAACAACGACGCGTCGGTGTTCGTATCGTCGATGCCATCGTCGATGAGGAGCAGGTTGGGGGATATCTTGTGGTGCGGTTTGAGTTCCGTGGTCCAAGCGCCGGGAACTTTGGGTAAAAGCTCAGCCAGCACCGCGTTGTCACGCACGACGACGAGGTAGGCTGAGCTCGGCACGTACCCCGCGATCTCGCCTGCGTCGTCCATGGCATCGCGTAGGGTGCCGAGCGCGTCGGCGTTCGGGAGGTGGACGAGGTGGAGGGTCGCGTCGCGCGACCCGCGCCACCACGCGGGTAAAGCGGGCTGGTCGCGTTTGGCGGCGGCGAGGAGCAGGCGGCGTGCGCGGGTTTCGGGCGCGTGGGGTGCGTTCGGGGCGTCGGGGCCGGACGGGGGGTGCTCGATGCCGCTCGGTACGTCGATTGTGGTGTCGTGGAGCATGATCCGGCCGCCCCCGCCGCCCCCTCGGTCCTGCGTGAAGGGCGCGAAGCGTGTAAGAACGGCGGGGAGGAACGCCGACGGCGCGGGGAGAGGGTGGGGGGAGGAGGAGGGGATCGACGCACCGGCGATCCTCCCGCGGCGCCCGCGGCGACGAGGAAACAACCGAGCACGAGAATACGCATCGTCATGGCGCGCGCATGAGTGCCGACGTGGCTTCAAAGACCGCTTTTCTCGGACAGATATCGGACAGATACGCCTCAACTGCTTCGTCGCCAAAACTAGTTTGCTCTAATCGAGGTTGACGCCGGCTTTGCCGAACCCTCCCGTGTCACCACGTCGCTTACCCCGCGCCCTCACCCTCTCCTGCTCCACGTCCGTGATGCTCCTCTCCCACGACGGCGGATCCACGTACGCATCCTCGTAGTCGTCCAACGTCCCCGGCATGTCGTCGAGGTCAATCTCAATCTCCACGTCGTCCTCGTCGGCGACCTCGTCCCCTTCATCGGCGGTGATGGTGTCGATGGTGAGAGCGCCGCCGTCGTTCGCGTTACGTCGCTCGAGGGGCACGCCCGGCGCCCACAGACCCTCCAGGTCGAACCTTCGCCTGGCATCCGGCGAGAACACGTGCACGACGCAGGAACCGCAGTCCACCAGCATCCAGTGGTCGTCCCCCGGGGTTTCCCCATCCGCCGCATCCGCGCCCTCGATGCCGGGCTGCAGCTTGTTGCCGGCGACAAACTTGGTCCGCTTCTTCACCGCGTGCAGCACGGCGCCCGCGAGCATGCGGATGTGCCGCGGGGACTTGGCGGTGCACACGACGAAGTGGTCGCTCCAGTTGCACTTCTCCTTGACCGGGATCACCACCACGTCCGCGCCCTTCGCTTTGAGCAAGATCGTCGCGAGCTCCTCGGGGTCAAACGCCTCGACGTAGTTCATGCGACCCGTCCGCGGGTCCGGCGTCGTCTCGTCGCTCTCCTCCTGCATCTCAGACGCGGTTATCGCATCAAACGCGTCCTCGGCACCCACCTCGGCACCCTCTTCATCGTCCCCCTCTTCGTACTCGTACTCGGAGTCCTCGTCGCGGAAGTCGACGGTGCCCAGCGCCTGGCCCAACGACTCCGCCGCCGCCGCCGCCCGCGCCGCCCTCCGCCTCCTCGCCTCCTCCGTCTCCGGCTTTGGCGGCCTGCCCCGCCCACGCACCTCACCGGCTGTACTCGTACCTCGCGCCTTCTTTTCGATCGCGGCGCGTTCCAGTCGCTCCTCCTCGACGATGGCCCGGGCGTGACCCGCGGCTTCCTTCTTCAACTTTTTAACCTTTCGGTCCAAGTCCGTCTGCGCCGCGATGAACGCCCGCGCGAAGTGGTGCTCCGCATCCTTGAAGTGCGCGTGGAGCATCTGCGTCAGCGTCTTCTTAAGCCCCGTCGTGGGCAAACCGACAATCTCGCACGCGCGGCGCAGGTCCTTGACGTTGAGACGGCCGAGCGCGGATTCCGTCAGCGCCGCGTTTGTCTGCTTCGCCGCGAGCTTCTCGTTGCTCTTGTCGAGCATGTGCCGCTTGAGGTGCTCGTACACGGCGGGGGTGGCGCCCGGTATACTTCCGGGCTTGGGCAGGATCTTGTGCACCTCCCCCGCCGCCTTGGACGATTCCCACTCATCCGCTAAGCGCAGTTCCTCCTTCTTTCGTTCGAGCGCCGCGAGCTTGCGATCGACTCGGCCTCGTTCCGACTGCGCCTTCTCCGCGATCTCCCGCGTGTCCACGGTCCTCACCCGGCGGTCTTCTTTCGGCGCGTTCTCGCGTTCCGTCTGGAGCCGCCGTCGCTCGCGCGCCTCCATGAGCGCGAACGCGTCCTTGCGCCGCGCCTCCATCTTGTCCTCCTCCAGCATCGCGACGATTGCTAATTCATCCGGGTCCATCGTGCTCGGATCGATCGGGGCGTTCATCGTCTTGGATGCGTACGCCGCGGCTCGAGCGTTTGGTCTCCCGCCCACGGGGTTTAGGGCTTCCCGTCCTTTGTTCGCGGTGGCCACCTGCGACCTTGATTGGCCCATGGCGAGCGCCAGTTTTGGGTTGAGCACGGCGATCTCGTCCATCGGCATCGGCCAGGTGAGCGTGGATCTGATGGAGACGCCCGCGTAGTCCGCGGGTGCGTTGTAGTAGGCGTCGTTTCTGCCCGGCACGGAGACGTCCACCGCGCCCTGCGTGAGTTGGGTGACCTCGTCCTTGAAGAAGACGACGCCGTCCCCCGACGCGAGCGCGTGCGCGTCGAGCTCGAACTGTGTCGACGCGGCGGAGGCCATCGGACCGCCGCCCCGAAGATTGGTGTCGGTGGTCGGGGCCCCGCGCCTGTGCTTCCCGCCCTTCTTCCCGGTGCTCCATCGCGCGAGTGACGAGGACGACGCGGATACCCCGCGCTCCTGCGCATATCGCGCGCACCTCGCCGCCAAGGCGATCGCGTCCCGCCTCGCCCGCCACATGCTCGCCCAAACGCTACCTACGGCGGCCCTAACTGTGAGAAGCTTCTGCCCACAGCGCCACGCCTTGACTCAAGACTTGACCGTTCCCAGTGCTTCATCAGGTACGCTTTTACCGGCCACCAGCCATTGGAGAGCGCACGGAGGACGCAGACGCGATGGCGACCGCCCTCCAGCCCCCCGAGGATCTGGCGAAGCACCCGTGTAAGAAGATGAGGCTGGGCGGCAGGCAGAACGCGCTGCCCGAGGAGTTCTGCATGGCCTCGACGTGAGTCCCCATCACGCCAGAGATCCTCATCATGACTCTCGGAGCGAACCTTTTGAAAACCCGAGGTCGTATCGACGCCCTTCTGACCCGTGTATCCGTCCCCAACCACCCTCCCACAGCAAGACCGGACGTCCGTGCAGCAAACGTAAGGACCCCGAGTGCGCGCTCCCGTTCTGCAAGGCGCACAGAGAGAAGGGCGACGGCGCCTTCCGCAAGGTTCCCCATCCACTCGCGGGCCTCTGCCTCGTCGCGAACTTTGACATTCCAAAGGGATACAAGACGGTCTTCTGGGGCACGCGCAAGCGATGGAGGGACACCGAGAACAAGGAAGGCGGCGACTACGCCATGTCCTTCCGCACCAACGGCGGCGTCATCGACCCCACCACGCACAAGGAAGGCAGCCAGCTGCAGTTCATGTCATGCCCGGGGCCAAACGAGAAGATGAACATGAGATCCACCGATCGATTCTTCGGAGCCACGCACGAGAAGGACCCGAGCGATCGCACGGGCAAACGCGGCGGGCTGGTGGGGCGGGAGTTCGTGGTCATGGAGTCCGTACCGAAGAACCACCAGCTGCTCATATGGTACGGGAGCCAGTGGTTCAACGCGAGGGGTATTCCGCGGATCGACGTAGGACTACCCAGGTACCCGGCGACGCTCAAAAGAACGGCGTCGGCGGAGACTCTGGTAAACCCACTCGCGGATACCACGAACAAGAAGACAAAGGCGTGAACACGGGGTATACGCAGGGTTCAGACACACACGGATACACGGAGATACGACACTTAGCACATACGTAGCACACAGATTCTTTCGACGCATTCATTGGATAAACAACGTTCACACCGCCCGCGACGCTAAGAGTACGAAAACTAAGTAGTTTATTTGCCGGCGAAGCCGATGGTCCATCCCTTGGAGCCGTGGTTCGCGGCGTTGAGGAAAGCAGCGCTCGCCGCGTGCTGCTCCGGGGACGGCTGCTTGCCCGGGTAGAAGAACCCGGCGCGGACGAGGCTCTTCTGCGCGGGCGTCAGCTTGCTGGGCATGATGACCTCGAAGATGATGATGAGGTCGCCCCGCCCCTCTCCGCTCGCGCGGGGCATCCCTTCGCCGCCCACAATCTTCTGCGAGTTGGCATCCACGCACTCAACCACCGGGATCGCCAAAACGCGCCGATCCAACGTTTGGATCTTAAGCGTCGTGCCGCACAGCGCGTCCACCACGCTCAACTTCGCCACGTACACCAAGTCGTCCCCCGAGCGGGTGAACGATTGGTGCCTCTCGGTTTCAACGACAAACACCACGGCGCCGGGCTCGACGCCCGGCTTCGAGTTGCCCTCCTTCTCGAACACGAACCGCCGCCCGTTCTTGCACCCGGGCGGGATCTCAACCGTCAGCGTCCGGTCCTCCGTCTCGATCGCACCGCCGGCTTCTTTCTGCGTTTTCCGCGAGTGCGTCGCCGCCTTGTGCGCGCCCAGGAAGATCTCCTCGAGCGTGCACGGCAGGTCGTAGGTCCTCTGCGCGCCGAGTGCGGGCTTCCCCGCGCCGCCGAGCTTCTCGAACGCGTCCTGGATGACCATGAGCGCCTCGTATGGGTTATCGGTGGCGAAGAACTCTTTAAAGATGGCCATCGGGGACGCCTCGAACGTGTAGATGCCTCCCTTCCGTCCGCCCCTTCCGTCGGGCACGCCATCTTTCAGCCCGATCTCACCCAGCAGGTCGAAGGTGGCCTTGAGCTTGCGGTTGGACAGGACGTCGTACGCCTCCGCGATGCGCTCGAAGATCATCGCCGCATCTTCCGAGTCGTCCTTGTCCGGGTGGTACGTCAGCGCGAGCTTGCGATAACTGCGTTGGTCGCGAAGGGGGGGGACGGGGATGGGTCAGCGAGGGTACGTTTTGGGGATCAATTGGCGGGGGGCGTGCGGGGCGCGCGTGGGGGGGTTGAGGCGGGCAGCCGGGGGGGGGCACTCACGCTTTCTTGATGTCGATATCCGTCGCCGCTCGCCCGACCCCGAGCTCCTCGTAGTAGTCCATGGCGTCTACCGTGCGACAGTGCGCGCCTCGGGTGCTGCCGAATTTGGCTCTTCGGCCGGAGACTGGCCGGAGACAGAAAACAGCGAAAGGCGAAAGTCGGACATTCATTCAATCACGAGGCCGCGGGCCCCTCTCTCGGCACGCGCGCCGTGATGGGCAGAAGGACCCGAGCGCTCCCGCTCGTATCGGCGGTCCTGCTCGGGTTCATCACCACCTCTCTCGGGTTCCAGGAGGAGCGCCTGCCCGGATGGCAGGGTGAGGTGGCGCGCGTCGGGGCGGACGGCGGTAGCGGATCTAGGCTTCGAGGCGACCGCGATCCCGCGCGGGACTCCGGTGCCGACACCGGCGGGCTCCCCGTGCTGGGCAGCATCCACACCGACGGCTCACGCATCGTCAAGCTCTCCACGCAGCCCAGGGCGTACCTCTACCGCGGATTCCTGCGGCAGGCGGAGTGCGACTACGTCCAAGAGCGCGCCAAGCCCAAGCTGGAGAAGTCCACCGTCGTGGACAACAAGACCGGCCAGTCCGTGCCGAGCAACATCCGAACCTCCGACGGCATGTTCTTCGACCGGCACGAGGATGAAATAATCGAAGACATCGAACGACGGATCGCGGAGTGGACCAGGATTCCGTGGGAAAACGGCGAGGGCATCCAGGTGCTTCGGTACGAGATTGGGCAAAAGTACGAACCTCACCTCGACGCATTCAGCGACAAGTTTAACACCGAGGAGAGCCGGGGCGGTCAGCGCATGGCGACCGTGCTGATGTACCTCAGCGACGTGGAAGAAGGCGGTGAGACGGTGTTCCCGCGGAGCGTGGATAAGCCGCACAAAGGGGACCCGAACTGGAGTGAATGCGCGCAGCGGGGGGTCGCCGTCAAGGCCCGAAAGGGCGACGCTCTCCTCTTCTGGTCGCTCGACATGGACCAGAAGGTCGACGAGCTGAGCCTTCACGGCGGGTGCCCGGTGATCAAGGGAACCAAGTGGAGCGCGACGAAGTGGATGCACCTCAAGTCCTTCGACATGGGCGGAGCCTTTCGGTTCCCGGAGGGCGTGTGCGACGACCAGAACGAGCAGTGCGAAGGGTGGGCGGGAATGGGCGAGTGCGATAAGAACCCAAAGTACATGGTGGGCACGGCGGGGCGCGACGACGGGAACTGCATGCGCGCGTGCGGGAAGTGCCCGCCGGGGAGCAAGCGGAAGGAGCAGGTGGACATGTCCAAGTATCTCAAAGATCCGGATGGGATCAAGAAAGGGGTGGAGGTGGACATCGCCGATATCTTCTCGAAGACGGACGTAGCCGCTGATCAAGGGGAGTCGGCGCGAAAAACTTCTCCGCCGGCGCCCTCGAAGCTCATCGGCGTCGACGACAGCTACGCCGACCTCGCCAGGTACCTGGAGGACTAGCTCGATACGCACCGGTAGCTCACTTTAGCGATGAAACGAACGAACCGTCGATCGCGAAGAGTGTTTGTTGTTTTAAATCTTGTTCGACTTGACCCCAGTCTGTTCCTCTGGCAGCGGGCGATTGAACCCGCCCGGCCTGTTCATGTATTGCCTCGCGCGCCGCGTCGTCTTCTTGTGCACCGCGCTCACGTTGGCGTTCTCATCCTCAACCTGCTTCCCCTGCGTGGTGCCGAACCCGCCGAAGCCCATCAGCGCCATCATCTCCGCCTCCTCGGGGTCCACCGGGGGCCCGTCGCCGTCGTTCGTCTCAACCGCATTCATCTCGGCGGGAGTCTCCTCGGGCGCCGTAGCCGCCGTCTTGCTCTTCTTCTTCGGCCGTTCCTCGGCGGGCTCGACGACCGAGTCGAGGAACTCCTCAGCCTCCTCCCGGGGGTGGGGATTCGAGTCCCTGTGCCCTCCACCGCCCCTGTCCCTGTCCCTGCCGCGATTGTCGTTTCGGCCGCGGTCGTCGCGAATCTCTCGACCGAATTCGTCCAGCCTCGGGGGATCGCGTCGTTCTCGTGAGTCCCGCCGTTCACGCCTGTGCGGGCTCCTCGACCGAGATCTCCCTCGTGCCCCCCTGTCCTTGCCTCGGTCCCACTCCCGGTCCCTGCTCCGTTCCCTGTCGCCGTCCCGCCCCATGGTTCACGTCTCCCTCCCGCGTTTACTCCTTCTTGGTCTCCAACAGTTTGCGGAGCTTGATCTCCTCGTCGCGTTTCGCGTCGAAGTGCTTGACCCAGGAGGTAGGGCAGTGCTTCTCGTACGCCTTACGGAGAGATCGTGCGTTGCGCTTGGCGCCGTTTTCGTCCAAGCAAGCGAAGTAAGCGTCACGAGCCTGCGACGGTGGGCGAGGGTGGTCGCAACCCTAAACAATCGGGAACGATTTGATGAACGGGGACGACGAACGGGGACGACGAACGGGGGACGTTTACAGTCGCAAATACGGACACGAAACGACGCTCACCTCGTAGCACTTCTTACGTTCCTCGACGAGCATCAATGGCGCGTCTCCACACCTCGGATCCGCGAAAGAGGGCGCCAATCGCGAGTGGTGGGCGAAGGCGAGTCCAACGAAGTTTGTTCCAAGATCGCCGAGTAACATCGACGACGAACAGCAAAACAGTCAAAAACAGTTACTTGAATTGGAAATTGTATAACTTCACCCTGTTCAGGTGCCCATTCCATACCTATTCATGATTAACACGCTGCCCGCGCTCGCGCCAAAAATATGGGAACTAAAAAAACACACCGTCAGTCACATTGCCCATACACACATTACACGTAAAATCACGAGAAACACGTCGAAAGATTTCGGTCCACAAAAAATAGGAGAGGTTTTTGAGACTGGACAGTGGAATTGACGAAACAGAATCTACAGAACCGTCCCTAACCGTGCATGGGAGTTCGCAATTACGAGTAATAACGAACTCCCGAACCAAATCTCACGATGCCCTCTCCGTAATTAATCTCTCGACGAACCCAAATAAAATAAACCAAGAATGAACCAAGAAACAGGGGAACCGAAGTTTCGCACGCTTTTCTGGGAGTAAAGCGTACCCGGGAGAATCGCGTGCGGGTACACTGGTGCCGGAGACCGTGGCGTCGCGGTGGCGTCTGCCAGTTTACGGCCCTCGAGTCTATCGGAACACAACCGTAAGGTCCAACACCGACCCGTACATCGACCAAACCCCCGAAACGAACGTCGACCATGGCGCCAGCAGCGTCCGATAAGGCCGAGCAGGCGGGCAAGAAATCCGCGGTGAAGGAGGAAGCTGCGAGTGACGTAGAGGATGACGACGAGGAGGACGACGACGTGAGTTGCGCGACGCGTTTCCCCTTAATTTTCGCGCGAATCCTACATCACGAACCGATACCCGCGTTGCCCGACGTCTCGAACCCACCACGAATCGGTCGCGCCCGCGTCGGGGCCGCGAACTCCGCGCTCCGCACGGCATTCACAGGTGTCGAGAGCTCCATTTGTTATTTTTTGTCGAGTTACGAACCAAGGGAAACTGCACGGCTCCTACCCTCCGGAACCGCCTCGCTCACCGCGCGCGTCTCCCTCCGTCCCCCGATTGATTCAGCCCAAGGTGTCAAAGACGAAGAAGACGTGCTCGTCGATATACAGAGGCGTGCGCCAACGACCGTGGGGAAGGTACGCGCGTCACCGCAGATCTAACCGAATCGCGACCCCCCTTCCCGCACTGCTTTTTACATCCAACAAATATCTAAAACTGACCTCCCCACCCAACCCCCGTTACTTAACCCAACAGCTGGGCGGCCGAGATCAGGGACCCGAACCGCGGCGCCAGGCTGTGGCTCGGAACCTTCGACACCGCGGAGGAGGCGGCGCGGGCGTACGACGCCGCCGCGAGGCACATCCGAGGTCCAAACGCCCGGACAAACTTCTCGCTGGCGCCGGGGGAGGTGCCGCCGCCCTTCGTCCTCCCGGACCCGCCCGCCGCGCGCGGCCGCGGTAAGGGCGATGCCGACGGACCACCCGCGGGCGGCGGCGGCGGCGGGCGGGGTGCCGGCAGGGGCGGGCCCGGCCGTCCCCCGCACGCCACCAAGAAGCAGGCGCGGGCTCCGATCGAACCAGGCGTCGGCGGCATGAACAACACCGGCCTCCCCGGGTACTCCCTCGGCGGTACACACATGAACGGACCTTCAGGGCCCCAGCGCGGCTCCAACAACGGGTACAACAACGCGCACAGGTCCATCCACGGCAGCAGCACCGCCCCGAACGACCTCTCCGCGCTCGTCAACGCTAACCTCGCCCTCGCGCAGCAGAACCTGGCGATGGCCGGTCAGGCCACCGGCGGCGACGGCGGGTACATACGGCTCGGTCTTAACCAAGGTCCCCAGGCGAACCCGTCGGGGATGCACCCTGGTGAGAACGAGATCCCGAGGATACACAACTCCAAGCGCGAGCGTGCGCCGTCGAACCCTTTCTTAGGGACGTCCTTCGGCGTCGCGGGGTCCTTCGGCAGCGTCTTTGGGCACGATTACCTGTCGTCGACTCCGGAGAACGGCGGCGTGTTTCCCATGGGCTCGTCGCCGCTGCTGATGGGCACGAGCCCGGACGCGGCGGGGGGCAGCGGCCGTGGGGGCGGCATGCACGTCAAGATGGAAAACTCGATGGGCGGCGGCGGCGGGGTGTTTGGCTCCATGAAGGATGATTTCCAGGTTGGTTCGCTCGGCCTCGGCGACGGCGACGACGACCTCCACGCCGTCGGATCCCTGGAGCTCGGCTCACCCCTCGACAACTTCGGCGACTTGCTCAACTCCCTCCCGAAGCACAGCGTCGGCGGCGGACGGGGGATGGGCGGTCGGCTGCCGATGAGGCGGGAGACCAGGGGCGTTTCGCCCACAAACGCCTTTGGGCTCGGCGGCGGCGTCGGCGGGATCGAAGAGGCTCTCGCCGCGGGGAAGCGGTGAGCACGGCGGGTCACCACCGAACAAGAAAAAACACCCATCCTCGGATGTAAATTCTTTGACGTCGCGCCCACGTGTTGGAAGACGTGGGCGCCGTGACATCCATTCTTCACGCGGACTTTCCATCGAACGCGTTTCCTTCACGGAACGCCAGAACGAACGAACTTGGGCACTGCTTGAAGAACGCGTGATGTACATTACCTTCGCGTAACACTTAGAATGACGTATCCTGAATGATATACCATGTATTGTTGGAAACTAGCCGCCGTGATCTCGTTCGCGCGATCGGGTCGAAGACGCGGGAGGAAGCTCTCGATAAAAATCTGTGAACTGACTGACAAATCAGCCGAGGGCTGCGAGCTATTGCTGCTAAGCTAACTCGCGTCTACGGCCGGCCAGCCGCCGATGATGCGTCGCACGAGACACCAATCAATAAAGACTTCGATGAATCGCTTACTTCTTGCCGCCCTTCCTGTACTTGCCGGACTTGATGTCGTCCTCGTAGCCAGCGCCGATGACGGAGGAGTCACGGCACGCCTTGTCGAGGAGCCACTCGCCGAAGGACTTCTTGCCGCCCTGATCGAACGAAGGGTGGGTGAGACGCGGGTATCGGTCAGCGTGCGTGGGTCAGAGACGGTTAAAACGTTCGTGGTGTGAACGAACGAGTTCGAGATGTATCGCGATCGGAACCCGCGCGGAGATCGCGCGTCACCGATCGGCGCGGGGGTTGGAAATTTTATCCTCGATCAGCGCCGCGCGAAACAAACCCAGGTTCCTGAGTCGGGGGTGACGACAACAGTCCCTCTCGGAGGCGAGATTCGTGCGGCGCGGCCCGCGCGCGTTTGTCGGCGTCACGAGCGCGATCGACGCCCCGCGTGATTGTAAAAACGCGCGACGCGGGGCGAAGATCAGTTCGCGCGATCCCCCGGACGAACCCGCGCCGTCGTCGAGGCGCCTTGCGTCTCACGCCGCGGCGCCCTCGGTCCACGAGAAGAAACCAATGCCAAGTGGAGGAAAACACGGGAGAAAAACACACCTTGGCCTTGGCCTTGGCCTTGGCGACGGTCTTCTTGGCGGGCTTGGTCTTGCCAAAGAGGGCGTTCACGCGGGTGGAGCGCACGGCACGGACGGCCTTGACGGGGGCGACCACGGGGGTGCCGACGAGGGTGGACATGGCGAACATCTTCGTGTGTTACGTCTGCGTGTGTCAGAATGGGAAGGCGGGCGGGGACGCAATCGAAGGTGGGTTTGGGTTTAGCCCTGGTTCATCGAGCCACACATCGCACTACGTGGAAATCTCTCGCGATCCTATTGGTCGAGAACCCGGCTTATCTATATTGGCCACAGTCTCCATGGGGAATTAACTCAAGGAAATAGACCGTACACTCTCGTCCCAAAATGCAGAGTTTAAAGTTTCGAACCTAATCATCACCAGACAACAACGGCGCTCGCAGATCGTCGGGCGGCGAAACCCCTCTCGGATCGGAAGATGTCGTCACAGCCCGCGACGCAGGGTAACGTGAACCGGGGTAACCTGCCCAAGGGTGCGTGCTACAAGTGCGGCAAGACGGGCCACTGGAGCAGGGACTGCACCGCCCCTCGGGAGGAATGGATCCCGCAGCAGCCCAGGGACGCCCCAGGGACCACCGCAGACGCGGGCGACGTCGATCCCGAGGCGTCAACCCAGAATAAACCCAAGAAGAAGAGCACCCGCGCGCCCAAGTTCACCGTCGTCGATCACCTCCTCGGACCCAACGGACTGGCGTACCTCCACGACGTCATCCCCGAGAAGTTCAACGAGATCGCCAAGGGCCCTGGGCACGAGTTTGGAGACTTTCAGCGGCTCATGGGGCTGTACAAAGAGTGGACGCGCAAGATGTACCCGTATAAACCGCACGAGTGGGTCATGAACAGGGTCAAGGTCCTATCGAAGACCAAGGAGGTACGCGCGTGCGTCAGGGAGCTCAACGAGCGCGAGCGCATCGAGCTCGGCGGCGACGGCGTCGACGTCCCCGAAGACTTCAACCCCGAGGACGTGGTCTTCCCGGACGCGGACCCCGACGACGACGACGACGAGGGCGAGGACGTGGTCTTCCCTGACGACGACGACGACGATGAGGAGGAGTGGAACGAGGCGAAGCACGGCGAGAAGGCGCGGAAGAAGCTCGCGGGCGCCGACGAGGACGACGAGCTCGCCGAGTTGATGCGCGAGTCCAACGCCGAACGGAAAGGCAAGACGAAGGGCAAGAAGGCTGTCGAACCGAAGGGTGCCGACTCGGACGACGAGGAGCCGGTGCAGTCGCAGATGGAGGACATGGGCGACGCGTTCGACGAGGCGCGGAAGACGGTCGGTGAGGGGTACTTTGACGAATCCAGCGACGACGACGACGAAGGCGGGATCGCGCTCGTCAACACCACGCGGCGGAAGTCGTCGGCGCTCGGCGCGGGCGAGAAGGGCAAGGCGCGGAAGAAGCTCAAGGAGGTGGCGGCGAAGCGTCGGCGGAAGAAGAAAGAGCCAACACCCGAGCCCGAGCCGGAGCCCGAGCCCGAGGCTGCCGAGGAGGAACCCGAACCCGCGCGCAAGAAACTGCGAAGGCGAGCTCGTGATTCTGATGACGAGGATGACGATGACGAGGATGACGAGGAGGAGGAGGCCGGCGCGAACCGCCGCGCGCGCCGCCGCGTCGTCAAGCGGGGCATCGAGAGCGACAGCGACGACGACTTACCCATACCGCAGCATCTCGGCGGGACCATGCTCGCGCCGTCTCCCGCCAAGCCGCTCATCCCCAGTTTCCTGTACGAGTCCGACGACGACAAGAAGACGGAGACGAAGGAGTGAAGACGGAGACGAAGAGTAGACGAATGGGGAAACGGCCGATGTGTTCGTTTAGCAACTCGATATGCCCGTGGTATTAAAAGTTTCACGCACCGGCAAAGAGGGAAAGAATCGTCGCGTGCAATCAGTTGGGGTCGAAACATTAATCAGAGCTTTGACGCGCTCTGCTTGGCGGGTACCCGCGAGTTGAGCACCCTCACCGTGTCCCCGTCAATCTCAATCACCTCCGGGTCCGCACCCACCACGCCGAACGACATCCCGACGTCGATCCTCCAGATCCGCCCGTCGCACTCCCCGTTGCAGCCGCCCAGCTGCGGGGTATGACCCACCACCAGCCGAGTCGCGGGTCCGTACTTATCGGTGATGGCGTCCAGCGTGTTACCGAGCACCTCGCACGCCCTGTCCCTGTCGCTGTCCGTGACGAAGTTCTCCGTCCCGAACGTGCGGTTCCACACCACGCTGTCCTTCACGCTTCCGATGGCCATGCCCAGCGCGGTGCGATCCTCCTCCGAGGAAATCTCCGCGCCGCGCATCCAGTCCGCCACGGCGTTGTTCAAACGCTCCAAACCAAACTCCACGTGCCGGGGCATCAAGCCGCCGTGCGCAAAGACGGTGTCGTTGACGATCAGCACCGTGCTGTTCATCGCGAGCTGCTGCGCCAGGGGCCCGCCGGGGGAGAACAGGCCCACGCGCGCCTTGACCTGCTTCTTCCGCGGGTCATCCTCGCCGCCGCCGAAAGCCTCTTTAAACGCGGAGCCGAAGAGGTTCACGAGGTGCTCGCCGAACCTCATGGACTCCTGAAACGCACCTTGCGTGACGTACCTGAAGTCCCCGGAGACGTTGAGGACCTCGTGGTTACCGTTGAGGATGTACACCGCGCCGCCCTCCGCCTCGGCCTGCTTGTGGAGCTTCTGGAGGAGGATGAGGATGGCGATCTCGTCGTCGCCCCGATCGAGGACGTCGCCAACCTGCACCACGACGGTGTCTCCACCGGTCCACTCGGGATTCACCGCGTCGCCGCCGTCGCCGAGGACGCCGGCGATGGAGAGGGCGCGCCTGGCCTGGCCGATGTCGCCGTGGACGTCGCCGAGGGCGACGACGCGGCCGGGCGCGGTCACCTTGAGGGGCGGGTAGGGCGCCTTGGCGTCGCCGCCCGCGGGGGTCGCGGGGCCCTTCGCGGCAGCCTCGGAGGCGGCGCAGAGGGGGGACGCGACGGCGCGGCGCGCGAGCGGGGCGAGCGAACCGGGCGCGTAGCGGGTCACATGCGTGGGGAACCTCGCCCTGCGCAGCGCGAACGCGCTCATCGAGCGAGCCGCGGCGAGCATCCGTACCGCTCTTCCCTCGACCCGGTGTGAGATGTGCGACCTTTTGAAGCGCAAAGGTCGAACTCGCTGTGAGTGGCGAAATCCCAAGATAAGCTCCGCCCGCGCACTGGCCGCCGGTGCCCTTCAACGCCGACCGATCGTCGCCGTTGAGACTACGAGACTCGTGTGCGCGTGTGCTGACGCGTGAATAACAACGCGCGCGTCGACCCAATCCCCGTCGGCGCCGCTTTCAGTGCGGAGAGGGCGGAGAGGTCGTGACGTCGACAGAGCTTCGCGGGTTATTTGTCACAGTGATCTGCACGGGGACTCGCTCAGAGCCACAAGCCACTCCGTATGGGAACGTTCCTGGAGAGACTAAATACGGTTAACGGGGTACTATTTCTATTTCAAGAGGGTATCTCAGATAAAGAGACGTGAGAGGTCACTGTTCCGATGCACGACGCGTGCGCCCTGGGGCGCGCGGGAGCATCGCTGGCCGCCGCGCGCGTAGCATCCTCAAGGACCGCGACCACTTCCCTCTCTTCAGCGCGTCACGCGTGCGCCGCGTCAGGTCCCGCGACTCGCGCGCCGCGCCGCGCCAGTAAGATGGGGGCAACCACCGCCGCCGAAATCGAGCCGTCGACCTCGGCGCGGGCGCGCGTCCACTTCGAGGACGTCATCGTGACCAACAGCCGCACGACCGACATGGCGCACACGCTGTGGCGTGCGGTCATGCGCCCGGGTGACACCGCCGTCGACGCCACCATGGGCAACGGCTGGGACACCGTCGCGCTCGCCCTCATGCTCGCAGACCTCGAGTCTACCTCGGACCCGGCAGTCGAGTCCAAGCCCGGCAGGGTCGTCGCGTTCGACATCCAGGAGGACGCGCTCACGAGCACGCGGACCAGGATGGACAAAGATCTCACACCCGAGCAGGCATCGCGCGTGGACCTCGTGCTGAAGAGCCACGACATGATGGAGGAACACGTGAGAGAACACGATTCAGTGGGTGTCGTGTGCTTCAACTGCGGGTATCTGCCCGGTCCCGACGGAAACAAGGAGGTCCGAACGGCGACCACCACCACAGTCAGCGCGGTGGCGGCCGGCGTGAAGACGCTCAGGCCGGGCGGAGTGCTCACGGTGGTTGGGTACACCGGGCACCCGGGAGGATGGGACGAAGTCGAGGCGGTGATGGAGCTGGTGTCGGCGTTGGACCCGCGGGAGTTCACGGCGACGAACCACTCGGTGGTGAATCGCGATAACTGCCCGCAGCTCATAGCGGTGCACAGGAAGGTGACGCAGTGAGTGACGACGCAGTGACGGTGCGTGCGCCGCCCGCCCACGTTTCCCCCCACGACTTTTTGGTTTTGGAGCGATGACGAGAAACCATTTGAAACTCAAATGGAACTGAACACTGAAAAGTGTCTTGAACGAGACAACCAACCTCCTACTCATTCCGAGCTTCCAACCCCGACCCGTCTTTCACGTCGTTTCCCGCTACGCACCGTCACGAACCGACCGATGACCCCCGCTCTTCCTCTCGTCACAGGTGTCTCTTAGCTAGCTAGCTCGTATTTTAGAGAAGAATCTTATAAGCTACACTACTCGACCCTAAGCAGGGGTCTATCCAACTCGTCCTCACCCTCCGGCGCGTCTCCATCATCCTCGCCGTTCACGCTCGCCACCCTCCTCATCCGTTGCGCGCGCTTCGTGTAGTACCTGGCCTGCGCCAAGATGGTCGAGTCCAGCGCCACCGTCCCGAGGGATCCGAGCAGCCACGGTATCGAGTTGACTAGGTACGTCGGGTTACCGCCGCCCCTTAACAAGATCGCCAGCCCGTACGCGATGTTCGCGCACGCCGCGGTGAAGAACATGCTCATCGCCAAACCCTCGCAACTCCGCCGGCTGTGGTTCTTGTAAATCTGCGACAGCCTCGAGCCGAGGTAGAACACGGATGACGCGTACCCGACGGCTCGACCGACGACAACCTCCCACTCGGGGTTACTGGACGCGCCGCATATCGGCAGACCGGCATCCGCGTGATGCCTCCGCCGGTCGTCGTTGTTGTCGTGGTCATCGTTGTTGTCGCTGTGTACCCCCGCGTACAGCTGTGTGTGTACAGCTGTGTTTCCGTACAGCTTTGCGCCGGCATCCGCCGTGGGGGGCTGCAGGTTGACGCCGCCGGTGCGCGACGCGGTGGTCAGCCCGAGCGCGAGCGCGATTGCGACGGCGACCACCGCCGCGACGCCCGTCGCCGCCGCGAGTCCCACCGCGGCGCGCGCCTCGCGTCGTGCCCGTCGCCGACGGTCCGCGCCTCCAAGGGCCTCGTTCGTCGTTCGAGCGCGGTTCGCGTTCCCGCCGTTCCCGCCGACCCGCCTCGAGTACCACTCGCCGGGACCCGCCGGCGGCGGCGACGATACCCTGTCCGTTCCGGTCGGGCCCGTCTCTCGCCCGCTCTCTACCGCGTCTCCGCCGCCGTGTCCGTCACCGCCGCGTCCCCCTTCACCGCCGTCCCTGTTGTCGGGATCGATTCGAGCGTACGCCACGTCCGGGTCCCTCATGTCCGCGGTGATCAAGCTCACCGCGTCTCTGTTGAGCAGGGTGTAGTAGACGAACTGGAATATCATGGCCATGTCGATTGCGATGAAGTACACGGCGGTGTACGTCTGCGATGGGAGCTGGTCGCCGGTCATGAGGCACCCGAGCAGGTTCAGGGTGTCGCCCATGAGCCACTCGGCGAGGAACCATGGGGACAGGCCGTCCGCGGACTTGCGCCTGAAGTTGCGGACGAGCTGGGGAAACTGCGCGACGAGCCAGGATCCTATGGAGGCGAGGCCGAGGTAGAACCCAACCTCCGCGGACGGGTTGTCGATGCAGTCCTTGAACCACAGCCGAATCTGTGAAGAGACGAAGACGCGGGGAAGGCGGGACGTCAGCATCCCTACTCGGAAGGATCTCGAGAAAATAAACGCCGAGTGGGGAGAAGATGGGGAGATGGGGACTCGACTCGCGCGGGAACGTGTGGGCACGTACCCACTCCTTGGAGCCCTCCTGCGCGCACGCGCATGTACTCGACATCGCGTCCACTTTCGGATCGCCCCCCTTCGCTCCACCGAAAAGCACAGCGCACCCGCGCCCTCCGTGTGTGCACGAGGAGGGTCACACATTCAAAGCCACTTGAGAGCCAGGGATTTGACGCGTGACTGGGCAGCCTGGCCGTGTCCGGGTTCGTCCGCCCTGCCAAGTTTTGTCGGGTTGCAATTTGTCGAGCGGGCAGAAGCTCTGGCCGCGCAGCCGGACGCGATCGATCGCATCTGAGCGGTCCCGAACGCCTTTAAAGAGGTATCGATCGAGCGCACGTCTCGAAACCACGTAACCCGCCTTCAAAGCGGGTCCGGGAACGCGGCTCGGTTCCGGTTTCTGATACATACGATTGCCAAATTTGGGGCTCGCGAAGGGAGGATTTAGGAGCTCGCGCGCGCGTGGGGGTCATCACGTCGAGGTCGTCACCGTAGGAAGGGTTCGCCATGCCGTCCAAGATTTTGAAACTGGGGGAGAAGAACGAGGACCCCGGGCCGTGGCCCACGAACATCCTCGAGATCGGAACCGTGGGGACGCGGAAGAAGCCCTGCCCCCTGTGCGGGCTGTGGTTCGCCGAAGAGAATCTCACCGGGATGTCGTCGCTCAAGACGGTGCTGACGCTCAAGGTGAAGTGGGGGGTGAAGGGCGCGAACGAGAAGCTCACGGACAGCAGGATGACCGCGTCCAGGCTCTACACCGGCGTGAACATGTGCGCCTTCTGCGCGCAGCTCACCATGCCGGACCCGGAGGACGAAGACGACGCCGAGATCTTCGCAAACTCGCCGCAGAAGACCCCGAAGAAGAGCTCGAAGAAGCAGGAGGTGGAGATACAGGCCTCAACCTTCCTCCAGACGTTCCTCTCGCCCGAGGCAAAGGCAAAGTACAAGTGATGAGAGAGTAACTTTTGCAAACGACGAACCGATCGATCCATTGCCAAAAAAAAAACACCAAAACCAAAACCGACGCGTAGAACGTCACGTCGCTCACGCCTTCCGACCCGCCGCGTCACGCAGCGCGGCGTAGTATTTGTCCTCGAAGTGGTCCCCCACCGCTGATGCACTCACCAGCGTCGCCAGCGCGTTCGCCGCGTCCGCCGCGGTCTCCTCGTCCACCCCGAGCGCCGTACCGACCCCCAGCGCATCGGCGAGCTCCACAATCTTACTTGCGCCTTTATTCTGAATCTCCAACCGGACGGACTCGGCGGCGGCGGTGACGTCCCCGCGCATCGCCGCCCTGAGCGCCGCGTTACCCATCCACCCGGCGGAATCACCACCTGACGGAATCATCGCCTCCACGTCGGCACCCGGGTCGGCACCCTCCTTTGAATCTCCGTTTGGTTCGTTCGACCCGAAAGCGTCGGAACATCCCGCCAGTCCGTTCGAGTCGATCCTCACGCCGTGATCCACGTGTCTGTACCCCAGCAGCGCCGGTAACGTGGGCACTAAGTCGTCGCCGTTCACCACCCGTATACTGTCGGGCACCAGGTCGTTGTACATCGCCACGAACGCGCGGTTACCCACGCGCGGGGACCCAAAGTTATAAGCGGTGACGGTGCATTTCCGTCCGCTCGCGCCGAGGTCCGCCGCGAGCAGCGTGCACAGCGCGCCGCCCAGGCTGTGACCCGTCACGAACACGTGCCACCCGTCGTCCCCCCCGTCCGAACGAAGCGCGCGCTCGCCCTCAATCTCCACACCTTCGCCCTCAATGGTACCTTCGTCTTCATACCCGGCTTGCACGACATCATCCACGGCATTCAATATCCGCCTCTTCACGCTGTCGTACGCCGCCAGGAACCCCCCGTGCACCCTCGGCGACTCCTCCCCGTCTTCCACCTCGACGCGTTCGGGGGTGAACGCCGCGGGTGCCAGGTTAACATCCGTGAGCACGTCCATCGGTTTCGACATCTCAGTCCCGCGGAAAGACACGACGCATACCCTATCTTGAACGCATCGCCAGACAGCCGCCTGCGTGTCTGTCCGCGTCGACTCCACGAAACACACCTTTTCGAAATCGTGCGGCGACGCGTCCTTACCGCGTACCACAAGGCGCTTCGTCGTCGCGAGCGTGGCCCACTCGCCGTCGGGTTTGACCGCCCACAGCCCGCCCTCTCGTTCTCCACGGTTCAACTCCGCTGTGACGAACGCGAGCCCGCCGGCGACGGCGCCCGTCGCCTTGGCCGCCAGACGCATCGACTCCGACCCGTCCTTCTCGCCCTTACGCTCCATGAGCCGCGCGGCGCGTCGCAAGCCCTGCCCCACCACGGCGTCCGCGCGGGGATTGAACGGGACGAAGCGAAGCCGGGCGACGATCGAGCCGCCCCCCTTGCCGCCGCCCTCGGCCGTCAACGTCGCCGTCACCTCCTCCTCGACCGCCAGCCCGATCTTACCGGTGAGCGGGATCTTCACCAAACTGCCGTCGATGAGTGCGCGCAGGGGCAGCCTCGTGACGCCGAGTAAGTCGTCGGATTTGCCGCCGTCCTCATCGAGCACGCGCACCGTCAGCGTCTGGTTGGCGGCGTTGGCGAACGTCGAGTCTCCCGGGCGAGTTCGTTTGACTAGGAGCCTCATCGGCGCCTCGTCGTCCCACTTGGGATCCAGCGTGAACCGTTTGGTCCCGGTCCTCGCGCTGGACCCTCCGCCGACGGACACGACGCAGTACGGGTCGGAGAGGCCGAGTGTATCGCCCCTCGGAAGCCCTTCCGCTCGTACCATCGTCACCTCCAAGACGCCGAGGTACACTTCTCGGACAAAGTCGGAGAGGTACGCGGTGCTGCCGCCCTGGACGTCGGCGTCGACGACGCCGCCCTCGGGGGTGGAGTAGGACTCGAACGCGAAGCCGCCGAGGAGGACGGCGGTGTCCAGGTCGAAGTTCGGAGGCAGCGGACGCGGCGTTCCCGAAGTTCGACGCGTCGCAGATTCCAAGATTCTTTTTTCCGCGTCCGCCTCAGACGACGCGCGGGTCGTGCGGCGGACGACGGGGGATCGACTCACCCGGCGACGGTCGAGCCGCGGACGAGCGACCGCCCGAGGCGCGACGCACGCCGCCATCGCCGCCTGCCGCCGTGCTCTCCACCGCGTGCGTGCGGACGCGCGTGTGCCACTGCCGACGACGACGTTTCACAACGAAAATATATTATCGGAAAATGTTTGGTGCGACGACGTCATCGATCAGAACTCGAGGCGCGTCCGGCTGGACCGCGCGAGATGATGACCGCGACCGCGACGCTTTCGCTGGTACCCCGCGCGGCTCCCGCGCCCCGGGCCCGCGTGCCGGCGACCCCCAAAGGTTGGGGAGGCGGTGGAGGATCGTGGCGTAAGAAGAGGATAGGCCAACCAACTCGCGTCCAGGGCGACGGCGACGCTCCAACCCCGCCCCCAAAAGACAACAGCGACCTGGAGCCCGAGCAGCGCGACTACACCGGCACGCTCAAACAGTTCGACGAACCAGTCTCCGTCCCGAAGAAGCTGCCCGCCATGCTCTTCCCCGCGGAGGAGGTCTTACTCCCCGGAAGCTCGCAGGTGCTGCACCTGTTCGAAGCACGTTTCTTATCGCTGCTCGACGAGGTGACGAACGAAACCGGCGGGCTCTTCGCGCACGTCACATTCCTCCCGCCCGCGCAGGGCGAGGCGGACGACGGCGGGCTCCGCGTCAGCCAGGTCGCCACCTTGGTCCGCGTCGAAGAGGTCCAGCGCGAAGAGGTGGGCGCCAAGGTGACCATCATCGGAGAATCGCGAATTCAACTGCAGGAACTGGAGGAAAAGTCCCAACGCGGGTATCTCGTCGGAACGTTCGTGTCCATACCCGTCATGCAGAACGACGGGAGCGCCGCGTACAAGCCGAGCACCGCGGAACTAGACGAGGTGGAACACATCACGGATTTCATCGACGACGCCGTCAACGACTGCGTCGCGCTGGTCGATCGATTGATGGACGGCGACGTGAACGAAGAGCTGTGGGACGTGAGCAACGCGGCGGTGAGTTCATCTTTCATTTACGTACTGTACGGGCAATTTGACTGACGTCGTGTTTATCATATGTAACAGGATGACGTCGAGTGGGGCCACGGGGAGGTTGGCAACTTGAAGCGCGCCATGGCGTGGATCGATGGACCGTACGTCACCCTCGACATGCTACCACCCGGGCCGTGCAGCATGAGCCAGTGCGACTGGCTTAAAGACGCGGTGGAGGAGAAGGTGAAACACTCGGAGCTGCAGCTGGCGGAGAGGTTGTCGTTCGCGTGCCTGCAGGTGGCGCCCGCGAGCACGGAGGCGGACTACGCCAGGCTGGTGAGCTGTAGGAACGTGGCGATGAGCGCGCAGCACGGGCTCATGGACAGGTTGAAGCTGGGGAAGATTTTGCTGGAGGAGCAGCGGTCGGCGCTCCGGGCGAAGGTGGCGCTCAAGAGCGCGTTTGGCTCTGTTGACGAGTCCCCCGCCGGTGAGGAGGACTCTGCCGGTGATGATGAGGACTCTCGAGACTGAGACTGATTATTCGTTGAACACGAGCGCAATTAGTTGGTAATTACGTATTGGACCAAATATGACTGGCCACCTGTGCCAACATTTCATCCTTTTTTTTGGTTTTCTCCCGCCAAAGTCGCGACGACGCCGAGGTTTGACCCAAGACGCCTCGCAATTTTGAATTCGCGCTCTTCCAAGTGCAACGAGGACTGGGGCGACGCCGTGGGCTCGTCACTCTGCTTCGCGCCCGTTTGAGCGCGTGTTTTTTGAATTCCCGTTCCCCTCGCGGCGACCGGGTCTTACCGCGCCGACTCTCAGAGCCGAAGCACACACACGCGTCATCTCCCAGGCGGAGTCGCGAGCGCACGTTCCAGCGGCGCACCCACCCACGCGCGTTACCATCGCCCGCGCGTTCATCGGCCACCACCCGTGGACGACTTTGAAACTCACCTCCCTCGTGAGATCCACATAGCGGGCGTATCCAAACAGAACAGCGAAAGATGAGCGCCATCAACGTGACGCAGGTTCAAGTGCTGGTGAGTACTCGCGCGCTTACGTCCCTCCCAGCCGTCGCCCCCGCCGCGGATCACCACGCGCCACGCGCGAGCGTGGACCACAATCGGGCTTGTTACGCACGGCGCTCGCCCAGAACCACATCTCGATCCTCACGCGCTAACCCTACCCGTTCCCCCCCCCGCGTTCCCCTCGCAGAACAATCCCCAGATGTTCATGACCCCACTCCAGTTCGAGATCCAGTACGAGTGCCTCCAGCCCCTGGCGAACGGTGCGCGAACCCCCGAGTCCAGATCCCGACCACAGACCCACCCTTTGAATAAAATCCCACGCGGGGTGCCAAGATCGGGTGCCAACCGAACATTCGACTCATCGACCCTTCCCACCCATCCCCCTCGCGCAGATCTCGAGTGGAAGCTGACGTACGTCGGCAGCGCCGAGAGCGACGCGCACGATCAGGTCCTGGACACCGTTTTGGTGGGCCCCGTCGCGGTTGGCTCGTACAAGTTTGTCTTCCAGGCGGATCCCCCCGACATCAGCCGCATTCCCCAGAGCGACATCCTCGGCGTCACCGTGCTGCTGCTCACGTGCAGCTACGACGACGTGGAGTTCATCCGCGTGGGATACTACGTCAACAACGACTACCACGATCAGTTCGAGGAGCTCCGCGAGAACCCCCCCGCGACGGTCCAGATCGACAAGGTCGTGCGGAACATCTTGGAGGAGAAGCCCCGGGTGACGCGATTTCCGTGCGAGTTCGACACCCCGTCCATACCGACCAGGAGCGGCATGGAGGGCGACGGCGGCGTGGCGATGGGCGAGGAGATGGAGAACGTTCAGCCGGGGTTCGGCGGAGGCGGATTCGAGGAGAAGATCGGGTTCGATCAGGCTGCAACCGCGACGCAAGGGTTCGGTTTCAACGCGGGGCACGGGCCGACCGAGGTTCAGTACTGATCGAACAGTGAACCTCGGATGAGGGTGTGTCGCTCCTAGAGAGTCAAGTTAGTCCTCGACGCGTTCGACGATCGGAGTTTTAAAGAATCATGTTGAAGAATTACAGACAAAAATAATGTTGATGTTGATACGCACGCGGAGAAGGCAGCTCGCTCGGTCACTTCTCTGCGAGATCACCTGGGTCCTCCCAGAGGTCGCCCACGTCGCAATACTCATCCTCGCCGATGGCCACCCTCATGAAGCACGGGAGCTTCTCTAAGGGCGCCAGGAAATCCCTGGTCCACTGCCCACCCACGAACACCTTACCCGTCGGGTCACTCGCCTCCACCCACAGCCCCTCGGTCAGGTACACGTCGCGTTTGGTCACCCCCTTCGTGACGACGGGCGCGACGATGACGTCGTTCCCGACGGCGAATTGGTCTTGGATCCTGTACGTGTTCTCATCCTCGGGCGCGAGCCACCACATCGGCCTGCACATGGGCTCCAGCGAGTGCGCCGCGGCTTCCGTCAGGTGCACCAACGTCTCGACAACCTTCTCGCGAATCTCCAGAGACTTTCTGGTAAGATCCGCCGCTTCCGCGCCCACGTCCCACGGCGCCAACGAAAACTGCAGCGCCGGCATCAACGCGTTAGCCTGCGCCCACCGCACCATCAGCTCCCGGTCCGGGAACTTCCCAAAGTACGCGTTACCCCCGATCATGTCCGGAAGACAAAACGGGTACCCCGTGATCCCGCTGGTGAGCAGCGTGGGGATGATGGACCGAAGGCCGTTACCCGTGCCCCAGTCGCTGAACCTGTCGCCCATTCGCGTCAGCGTCGACGTGCCGGTGGTGTGGTGACCGGTGCGAACCTCCGCGAGCTCGAACCGGGCCGCGACGTTCTGGACCCAACACCGGGTGTACTCGCTCGGGTGCGTCAGGGACGTGTGGGTGCGAAAGTGTCTTGGAAGGAAACACGGTTCGCCAGCGTCGAATTTGTACCCGTCGATCCCGTACCGCGTTTGAAGAGACTCGAGCCTCGCGACAAACCACTCAACCGCGGCGGGGTTGGTCACGTCGAGCGCGACGACCGGCGGGGAGTTCCACCACTTGAAGAACCCGGGCTTCATGCCGTTGACGATGGCGTCGAACGGGTGGTGCGAGTGGTCGGATTCGACAAAGTAACCCAGTGGTTTACCCTCCCGGTACGCGTCGGTGTCCTCTTCCACGAAGGGCATCACCCACAGCGTCACTTTGAACCCCATCGCGTGCAGCTCATCCACCATGCCTTTTGGGTCCGGGAACTTGAACGGGTCAAAGTCGAGCTCGCCGTAGCCGCTCTGCCACTTGTCGTCAATCTCCATCACCGAGCGCGGGAGCTTGTTCTCGAGAATCTCGCGAGCGAACGTCAGGGTCTTGCGCTGGTCGACGTTTTGCTTGTACCGCGCCCACGTGGTCCAGATGGGCGCGCGGATCACCTCTGAGGGCGGCGCGCCGGTGGGTTTCTTGAGCGTGCGCAGGCACGCCTCCGTCGCGTGCTTCACGTTGTCCAGCGCGAGCATCCCCACGCGCATGGAGAGCCACTGGGATTCATCCTCGTACCCGGGTTCTAAACCTTCATCCACCGACCCCACAACCGCAGAGCTCTCCGCCTCCCAGCCAATCATCGGGTGGTCCATCGTAAACGCCCCGCGGCCTTTATGGAACCCCGCCCTGGCCTGTAAACGCAGCACGCCGTCACCTTCGCGCTCGCCCTGCTTCATGGGTAAGATCAGCCGCGTCGCGTTCTGGATCCCGACGCCGAAGCTTCGGTTGGAGACTAACGAATCCCACGCGCCTCGCGGCTTTGGCGCGTTCAGACCGACGTGGAGGTACGGCGTGTCCGGGTCCACCAGCACCGCCAGGCCTGTGCTGGTGACCCAGTGCGTGGCGACGAGGGTGTTGATCCCGTTCGGCCCGTTGTCGAACGGGTAGTGCGGGCCAACCTCCCAGCACCCTAGGTTCAGGGGCCAGTGCTGCTTCATGAGGTGCCCGCCCCCGAACCAATCCCCGGCGGCGTCCACGTCAACCTTGAACTCCGCCATCGCGTGCTCCGGCTCCACGCACGCCTCCGCGTTGACGCTGAACTCGGCCACGAATCCCTCGGCGAGCTTGGCGCTCCAGTCGTCCACGGCGTCGCGGCCGAAGCACCTGGACGCGGCGGACTCGATTCTTAACCTCGCCACGACGCCCCACCTGATCTCCGCGCCGATGACGTTGCCGTCGTCGTCGCGAACGGTGCGCGTGAACGTCCCCGGGATGTCGATGCACTCCTTGGGTAGCTGTACGTGCGCGGTGGACACGGTCGTCTCCGTGGGCATGCCGCCCGGGGTCTTACTCCGCTTCCATCGGCGAAGATTGACGCGGCCATCCTCGGTGAGCCAGAGCCTCGACGCTCCGTCGACCAGCACCACGCTGCCGGGTTCCCTGGCGCTCTCCGTGAACTCGGGGGCGATCCCGGGGTTCATGAGTGACGGGTCGGTCTCCACGACGTTGGGTTTGGGTAGAGTGAGCACGGTGGACGCGACGACGCGCGGGCCCGGGACGCCTCTTCGTGCGGCATCCTCCGCGAGCCTCTTCGCCGTGGCGAGCGCCTCGACCGCGGACGTGGCGACGGAGGAGGGCCCGCCCGCGGTGACGATGAAGCCGAGGGGCACCGCGTTGGTCTTGGTGCCGCCGCGGCTGCTCGGTTTCGGCGCCGGGTGCGGGCCGTACTGGACGCCGGGTGCGGGCCCGTTGAGAGGGGTGCCATGCTGACGCGACTCCCGCGCCTCCGGCTCCGGGGAGACTCCGCGGCCGAAAGAGGGTCGTCGCGCCGCGGAACGCGTCACGATCGCCCTCGAACGCGCGCGTCCGCGATCAGCACGTCGACCGTCAACAGCGGGCGCCCTCAACACCCCCGGGATCGCCACGAGCGACGCCGTCGCCGCCATCGCCTCCGCGCTTATTCACGCAAGATTCCGGACGCTGAGATGTTTTAGCGGCTCTGAATAAAACGGCAGGCTCGAGGGATTCCGTCGAGCGACGTCTACTCTCGGCACCGTCCGGTTCCCGTGACCGTCCCTGACGCTCGAACACCCACCACACGAAGCGGCAACCACCAAACTTCGTTCAACACACACGCGCGTCCTCCGCTGCGCGTCCCTTGATGGCGGCCACGTCAGTCACGAAATCCAGACGTCCTACTCACTTGTTGACCTAAAGCCAATTTCGGTGGAATTTGATTGGCTCGATCGGCCGAGGAGAAATACAGACCGCGTTCTCACTGGCTGTCGGGGGCAGATCGGAATCTCAAAAGCGAAATGTCCGTTTATAGACCGGGCGAACACCGGGGTAACAACATCGGCGAGTCGACAACTGGGCTACAGCTGTACGAAATAGGATCGGCGCTCGTGACTGAAAACAAGTGTCGCGAAATTCGAGTTTCCTAACTCGTCGTTCCCCGTTCGCAGTTGGTTGACAAACCCGATTCCGCCGCGGGTGCCCAACCAACAGTCCATTCCCCCTCGAAGCATTATTGCGCCCGAGCCGTCATGGGTCGCAAGGTGGTGCCCCCGCCGCCGCCCCCCGGCGTGCTGGAGGTCATCACGACCTATGTCGTCACGCACGTCGACATCGCGAAGCTCGCGGTGGTGACCGAGATGCGGAAGATGACCCCGGGGGACAAGGACACCGTCATCGCGGGTCTCTTCGTCCTGGCGATGCTCCTGGCGCAGGTGCTGCTGGTGGTCGCGGCGCGCGCCATCGCCCGGGCCGTATCGGGCGGGCCGAAGGAGGTGGAGGAGCCGATATCCGCCCAGGTCGCGGGCCTGGCGTGGATGAGGTCGGCGGGCATCACCCACCCGGAGAAGGCGTAAGTGCACACACACAGATACCCCGCGGACGAATCTTCCCCTCAACGGCCGTTCGGTCCCCCGGCGACTCACCCTCCCTCTCCTTCCCAATATCCACGCATCACAGTGACGAGGATGACGAGGAGGACGACCTTCACACCCCCGTGAAGATCCGGCCCGAGGATGAGGCCCCCGACAGCCCGCTCGGACCTCCCCCCACGCCGTTCTCCCCAGGCGGGCGCCAGAGCGTCTTCTACAGCAAGCTCACCACGCACGAGCACCAGCGGCTGCGGGAGTTTCGCGCGTTGCTCAACAAGAGCGCGCGGGAGGACCCCGCGCTCCTGTCGACCCCGGCGCTGAAGAGGTTCGCGAACGACGCCACGTTGTGCAGGTACCTCCGCGCCAGGGACTGGAACCTGAAGAGGGCGATGAAGATGCTCAAGTGCGTCCCCGACGCTCATGGCCCCATTCATCCTCCCACTCCCCCAAATCCAAATCCAAAAAAAACCAAACTCATCCATTGGCATCATCCCCTAACCAACTCGTTCATCATCATACCCTAACTCCATCCATCAGGGCTTCGCTGCAGTGGCGCAAGGTGGCCCGCCCCGAGCAAATCACCTGGAACGACGTCCGGAAGGAGGGCGAGGAGGGCAAGCAGTACCTGAGCGGCCGGGACAGGCACGGCCGCGGCGTGCTGACGATCCGCCCGGGCCGCGAAGGGTCCAGAGAACAGGCGTCGCACGTCCGCTTTCTCATCTACACACTGGAGCACGCCACGTGGAGCGACACCGCGGAGGAGGACCTACCTTTGGGCGCGCACGCGGAGCACACGTCCGAGAAGCTCGTGGTGCTCATCAACTTCACCGGCTGGACGCTCGCGACGGTACATTTCTTTTTATTTCCGTATGGTCAATTAGAGTGATGACGTCGTGTTTTTTGGTAACAGGCGCCGCCCATGAAGACGAGCCGCGAGACTCTGGCCATCCTGCAGGAGCACTACCCCGAGCGTCTGGCGGTGGCCGTGTGTTACAACCCGCCGTGGATATTCGCGGTGTTCTGGAAGGCCATCTCGCCGTTCATCGACCCCAACACGTACCGCAAGATCCGGTTCGTCAACCCCAAGAGGGAGAAGGAGGTGCGGCGGATGAGGACAATGTTCGACATGTCCTGTGTCGACGAGGACATCGGGGGCGACCGCGACGCCACCTTTGACGCGCACGCGTTCGGTAACAAGATGCGGGTGTTCGACGCGCGGAAGGCGGCGGTGCTCAAGTCGAGGAGGTGAGCTCGCGTCGTGTTGTAATTTAAATGTTTGCTGCGTTACGATGAGTGCGGGCGCGCCGAGCTTCTGCGGCATTTCTGCGGTTGGTTTTTCGTCTCCGTCGGGCACGACTTTTCTTATTCCAATAACGTTATGCATGTTCGTCTAGCCTCCTCCCCGGGGCACTCTTCCCCCGCGCCGTGATACGTCTAGTTCGATGGCGGGCGATCAAGGTCGTGACGGGTCACCCGCACGCGGCCAATGGCAGCGCGCCATCTCCAAGGTGGCCGCGTCGAACGCCGTCCCCGACCCGATGGACACCGTCGGGGATCGGTTCGCCCGGGTCATCAAGGAGAGGACCTTCCTGGACTCGGTGAACAACGAGGGTGCGTTCCTGGCGGCGTTCGGGCAGAGGAGCCTGCACAACCGGCTCTCATCGAAGAGCCTCAAGGTGGACTCGGGGCGGGATCTCGAGACGGAGCTCGAAGACTTGGGGAGCGCCGACGGGGGCGCGCCCTCCTCCTCGGGTGCCCCAGGTGACGACAATTCATCGGAGACCAAGGCTGAGCGCGTGTCCCGATTCGTGAAGGTGCAGAGGAGCATGAAAGGGGAAGGGTTCGCGGTGTCCTCGGCGTACAGCCGCAACTTCGAGTATGATCCAAACCTGGAGTTCAAGTTCTCGCAGTTCGCTCGAACCCTTTTCTATGAACTCCACCCCCCGGGAGCAAACTGGTTCGCGGTCATCGCGACCGAGATGCTGGTCTTCGGGCACACCTTCAAGGAGGCCAAATTCTGCGCCGCCGCACGCGGGATGTTGCCACCCGGTTTTCTGATCAGGTTGGTCCCAGGGACCAAAGGTCTGTTCGAGCGCTACTGTAAGTTCTTTGGGGCAATGGAGGGGATGCCGTTTTTCTTCCATTTGTTTTTCTACTTCTTTGGTTTCTGGATGTACTTCCCAATCTTCGCGGTGGCGCTCAACGCCGACGTCCGAGAGTACATCGAGCCGTTGGAGCTGTTGCCCATGATCATACTGCAGCTCGGTCGCGTGTTTTGCCTTGCTTGCAAATACGCTCTGCTGCCGGAATCATACGTGAACGATCGCTATGGAAAAATATACCGTCAGATGAAGATCACTGACATGTCACGAACTCTGGTCGGCGGTGGCTGGAACAAATCGAAAGAAGACGCCCACTTCGACATGCTCAAGATGGAACTGGAGAATGCCTGCATTCAGGCCGACGTTGATCTCAACAGCACGGAAATCAACGTCGGCAGCGCGCAAGCGGCGGCGGCCATCAGGTATCGGTCTCACGGAATCGGCGAGCAGCCGGAGAAGAGCAGGGCCAAGTCGTCGGAAGTTGTTTCAGGGAAGGAGTTACTCGCCGCGCTCACGGACGTACACATGGGCGCCCCCATGCCACCCCACATGGAGCCGGGCATCATGGTATTTTCCATCATATTTTCATTGACGGCGCCAATCATGCGAGCATGGTGCGGGCGGCCGATGTTCGGTGCGACGCATTTGAGCAAAGCCGCGTCGGCCTTTTTGATGATGTATTCGTGGTTCATCTTCGCGAACAACATGACATTCTCTGCCTCTGGCGCGTGGCACTATAAACGCCACTACAACGCGATTTTGGCTCTAAACAACATGGTGCGCTACCCGGGTGAGCGAGTGGTCAATTTCGTGCCGGAGTTGCCCCCCGCGGTGAAGGGCAAAATCTCGCCCGATCAGGAACCCGCCGAGCTGCAGCAGCTGCGGCGAGCCGTGGCGATGGACCGCGAGTTGGCGGTAGTCGTGGACTTGAAGGATCCCGCGAGTTGCCTGTGCTGGTCGCTGGTGCGGAGGTCTCTGAGGCGCGTGGGATCGTCCTGGGGCCGTCGAATGAACGCCTACTCAATCATCTTCCTGATGATGTCGTTCTCGTCCGCCGGCGTGCTGCTGCTGCTCTACTACGGCGCCGAGCAAATCAACCACAGGCTCGCGACGTCCGGGTCGTTCTACGTGTTGTCCATATGCATCAGTTTCTTGGTCTGCACCACCGTGATCGAGGCGGCGGCGATAAACGAGATGGTGCCCAGGCTCCGGTCGTGGCTTAAGCGCGAGACCGTCGCCATCGCCGCGCAGATGGCGTACCTCGACGTCCCAAAGGTTCGAACGGATGCCAGCCGCAAGGAGGAGGAGCAGCTGCACAGTGCGCACAAGCTCATAGAGAGCGTCGAGCAGTACATCCTCGTGGAGGAGGAGCAGAGCGACCCCGTCGAGGTTTTCTTCAAGGTCAACGCGACTCCCGCGGCGGTGACGTTCGTGGTGTCTTCGCTGCTGTCCATGCTCCTCATCGCCATGCAGCGGGGGTTTACCATGATGGACTCGGAAGGGTGGTCGTACAACGGGCCGCAAGGGCAGTTCGTGAGGGACCCGAATGTGGAACTGTAGTTTCGACCTAATTTATTTGTATACCTAGCTAGCTACTAGTCAGCACCGTCTCCGTCGTCTATCCGCCACCTCCGTCACTCCTGAGCTCCACCGGCCCCGTGCTCTTGACGAAGTAATCCCCAATCTTCTTCTTACCTCCCTGTCCCAGCACCTTGACGTACAGCGAACGCGGCACGACTCGAAAGTCGAAGCTCACCCTCGTGGCGCCCGTGTCGTTCGGCTCGGTCACGTGCCTGCAGTTGTGCCCGTCGAACATCAGGAACGTCCCGGGGTCCATGTCCACCGGGTGATAGTCCCCCAAGTCCGGTTCGCTCTCCACCCACAGCGTGTTGTTCCCCGCGACGCGCGTGACGGGCACCCAGAAGTTGACCTCGGCGGGTTGGTGCCTCGGGTAGTCTCTGTCTCTGTGCAGCGCGATGGTGGGCGCCATGGACGGCATGGCGATCCGCAGGGTGGGCGGGCACTGGTACACGACCCCATCCGGGTCACCGCACAGCGGCGCCACCTCGTGACGGACGAACGCGTCGAACGCGTCGATGAACGCGAGCCACTCGGGGGTCTTTTGGAACGCCTTGAAGCTCCTGCGTTCCTCCCCGGGCCGCATGGCGAGTCTCCACTCCTTCGGCATCTTCCACCCGGCGTGCCTGAACGCGTGCATGAGCTTACCGAACCTCGGGGGCGTGGTAGGTAAGGCACCGCTCGGTCCGACGTCGTGGGTCATCTCCAGCGGCTTGGTCCCGGGCGAACCCTCGGGCCATGAAGGCTGCTTCACGAGACTGAGGACCAGCTCGTCGAATCGATACGCCTCCGGGCGGTACGTCGGGCGTCGCTCGCGCCTCAGCTCCGAGAGCCACGTCGGTATCTCCGGGACGGCATCCGCGGTGGTCTCCGATACCTCCTCACGGGCCTCGCGGGTGGCCCGCGCGCCCATACTGGCTAGCTAGAGTGAGGCGGCGGAGGCGTTATTTTTTGCCAGGCGGGTGAGTGAAAATCGGATCAGCCCGGGTCTTCAGGGTAAGGGTGATCGGGGCTGGAGATAGGGCGCGGCTTCCGCGGGGGTTTCCGCGCGGGTTCCGGCGGGGAAAACGCGCGGCGTCGATTGAACGTATCCGAGGTGCATATTCGGCGATCGGGGCGAACCCCGCGGCGGTGGATGGGCGGCGGGCGGCGCGGCGATAGGGGGCGATAAGTTTGCTGACTCACGCAGCTTTCCAATCCAACTCGACCCTCGGGGGGATGGCTTTGCTTACAAAGCCTTTCCGACTAACCCACGCGCGCGACTCTTTACTTGTTCACGATGTTCTTGATGAAGAGGTCGGATCCGATGACCAGAGAGAGCACCGCGGTGCAGATGGCCAGCGAGCCGCCGACGAGCACGTAGAGCGCGGTCTCCTCATCCACGTCGTCGCCGAGCTCGGCGAGCTGGAACATCGCGTCCTGCGCCTGGGCGGGCATGGCCGCGAAGACGCCGGCGGCGCCCGCGGCGAGCGCGACGGGCGCGACGGTCTCCTTCTTGGCAGCCTTGGCGACGGGCTTGGCGCTGCGATTGGGGTTCGGAACGGTCGCGAGATGTCAGGGAACGGGTCGGACGGTAAGGGTGGCGCGGACGGGGAAATCCGGGCCCGATCGTGCGTTCGTTCCGTCGGATTTCAATGCGCTCGTACCTGGCGACAACCTTGGCGCGGCGGATGGTGCGGCGGGCAACCTTGGGCGCCGCGAGCACCTTGTTGAGGGCGAGAACCTGGCTCATTGTTTAGTGTGTTTGTATATTGCGAGTCGCGTCGCGCTTCGCTTGTGTGGCGCCACTGCCGGAAGCGAGAGGCCGCCATCGGGGCCAGTCAAGCGGGGTCAATCATCAACTCTGCCACTCCCGGGCCAAATCTAATCTTCACTATTGCGCGTCGCGCGGCGCGGTCTCGCCCCCGCACCGGCGATGGCGGCGTGTGACGGCCACTCCCACGGCGATGACACGGCCCCGCAGGAGCTCGAGGAGGTCCCGGCACCCTCCGTAGCGGACGTCGACGCGTGTCGCTGCGCGTCGTGGCACGCCCTGGGCGACCTGTCGTCGCACACCTTCGCGCACCGGCACCTTCCGCTCCCGCCCGACTTTGTGGCGTACCTCCTCGAGGACGGCCTGTCGTTGGCCGCGGACTCCCAGGCGATGCCCGCGAGGATCCGCCCCGACATCGCGGAGCAGATGGAGAGCGCGTTCACCCTCAGCGACGAGGACGAGACAGACGCGGGTGGGGGGGAAGCCGACGCCGGAAGGGCCGTGGGAGACGCTGAGAAAATGTCGTTCGAGCAGCTCCGCGCATCGTTGGGCGGCGGCGGCTCGGAGTCATCGTCGGACGGCGGGGGTCATTCATCGGACGACGACAACGACGCCGGAGTAGCGCCCGTGCGGCACTTCCCCGAGCTGGAGGACGCGATGCGAGAGGCCATCGAGTCCTTGGGCGGCGCGGTCACCCCAAAGCTCACGTGGTCCGCGCCGAAAGACGCGGTGTGGATGGCCACCACCAACGACACGCGGTGCCAACACCCCGCCGAGGTGGTCCTCCTCCTCAAGGCGTCCGACGCGGTGGCGTACGACCTCCAGGACGCCTACGCGCAGTGCGTGGACGCGCCGGGTGACGGTGACGGTGACGCGGGTACCGGGCTCAAGTTGACGCGCGGCGCGACGCTTACGCTGAGGAAGTGGGCTGGGCTGTCGCCGAGCATGGAGTTCCGGTGCTTCGTGCGGCGCGGTAACCTGCGAGGGGTGTGCCAACGGGACGTCGCCAACTACTACCCGTTCCTCCCAGATCAGGTGAACGTCATCGAGGAGGCCATCGCGGTGTTCTGGCAGGAGAAAGTGCACGGCGTGTTCCCGCTGAGTGACTACGCGATGGACGTTTACGTGACCAGTCAGCGAAAGGTGAAGATCATCGACTTTAACCCTTACGGCGGTGCGACGTTGCCGCTGCTGTTCGACTGGAACGAGCTGGACGGTGTACCGGGCGGGGATGGGGCTGGGGACGGTGCTGGGGACGGGGCTGGGGACGGTGCTGGGGCTGGGGACGGTGCTGGCGGTGACGGCGGCGAGGGCGGTTTCACGGATGATTTGGAGTTTCGGGTGGTGAGGTCGCAGGGTCACATACGCCCCGCGCCGCAGCTGGGTGTTCCGTTCGACATGTACGATAGGTCCGCGGACGGGGCGCTCGCGAACTTCGTGGAGCAGCAGCGGCGACGTCAGGAGGCCAACGCCGGGACGGCGGGGCCGTAGCGAACCAGTAGTGCTACGCCAGTTGGCAAAAATAACCGTCTGGAAAAGATCTTCACGCGTTTTGCGCGAAACAGTTGAGATAACCTTGGACCGTGTGCGCCGAGTCCACAGCCACGCGCACGGAAACGCGACGCCCCGCAGCGTCGGCGAGTCCATGCGCGCGAGCGTCTGCGTCCCAGGCATCGTATCCGCGAGTCCGACCGTACCCACTCCGACGCGCACCCCGCGATCGAAACCGCGTGGGCACATTCAAAGTTCTTCTCGGAGTTTACCCGTCGTCCCTCGCGCCTCCGCCATGACGGACCAGGACCCCGCTCGCTTCCTCGGCGACGCCGTGCGGAGCCAGCAGGCCAACCAAGGCGCCAGCCAGGTCTGGGCGGAGGTCACCGCGCTCTCCCAGCTCCCGGGCATCCTCGACCTCGGCCAAGGATGGCCAGACTTCGGCGCGGACATGACCGCCCGGGAAGAGGCGAGCAGAGCTCTGCTCGACGAAACGGACCCGAGGAACAACCAGTACTCCATGATACCCGGGCGCGCTGAGCTCATAAAGGCCATCGCGCGGTACTATCGCGCCACGGGCAGCTCCAACCCGGTCAGCGCGGACGGCGCCAACGTCCTGGTGACCGCCTCGGGAACGGAGGCGGTGTACGCCACGATGCAAGCCACGCTCTCCCCCGGGGACGAGTGCGTCTTCCTCGAACCCTTCTTTCCGTGGTACATCAGCAACTCCAAGATCTTCGGCGCCAAACCCGTCGCGGTGCGAATGAACGTATCGGACGACGACGCCGGAGTCAGTCGATACGAAGTGAACTACGAAGCTCTGGAGAAGGCGCTGTCGTCGCCGGCGTGCAAGGTTCTCATACACAACTCGCCGCATAACCCCACCGGCAAGGTGTTCACGGCGCAGGAAAACGAGCGCATCGCCGCGATGTGCGTCAAGCACGACGTGATGTGCATCGCGGACGAGGTGTACGAGCGGTGCACCTTCGACGACGACGCGGGTGACGGAACGGCCGAACCGTTTCCACGTATGATGAACGCGACCGGGATGGCGGAGCGGACGGTGACGATCGGCACGGCGTCCAAGCTGCTCGCGCTGACGGGGTGGAGGGTCGGCTGGATCACCGGCCCGGCCGCCATCGTCGCGGGGGTCAAGACGATGAAATCGTACACGACGTTCTGCGCGCCGACGCCGTTGCAGCTCGGAGTAGCCGCCGCGCTGAACAAGATTTCCGGCGAAGCCGAAGCGCTCGGATCGAACGTCGTGACTTCGGACGAGGCTGCGGGCGCGATGGCCACGAACGTCGCGGTCCTGTCCGCGGCTCTTAAAGACGCGGGTCTTAAGGTGATCGCACCGGACGGGGGGTACTTTCTGGTCACCGACGTGTCCGCGACGGGGCTGTCAGCCGTGGAGTATTGCAAACGGTTGGCGGCGGAGGCGAAGGTTGCGTCGATACCGATGGTGGTCTTTTACGACCCGGGCGCGGACGGTACGGGCGCGCCGGACACGTTCGTGAGGTTCGCGGTGTGTAAGAAGCCGGAGACGGTGCGGGCGTGCGCCGAGGCTATCCGCGCCAACCCCGTCGTGGGCGAATGATACGAGTAGCGAGTCGTTAGGTGGCGGTTCATTCTTTTCAAGTTGTTTTTTGGTACGAAGGTAACACTTCGGTGTACATGTACATGATATAACCTCACGCGCGCTTCGCCTCCACGGTGGTGAGCAGCCCGAAGAGCGACGGCGTCGTCTCCACGACCCGTAACCCCGGCGTCGCCTCCACTAAACCCACCACGTCCTGGTTCCAAGCGCACCCCTTGGCCAACGACTTCACCGGACCCGCCACCGCGTCCTGATACGCACCCAGGAACCCGGGCGCCTTGCTGTGCTCGACGAGCAGCGCCATGCCGCCGGGTTTGAGCACCCGCGCCAGCTCCACCAGCGCCCGATTCGGTTCGTTGAAGACGCATAGGGAGAACGTGTCGACGACGCAGTCGAAGGAGGCGTCGTCGAACGGTAGCTTCTCGACGTCGGCGACGACGAACCGAACGGGCGGCGGTTGTTTCGCTTCCTCCTCCGCGCGCGACGCCGCGTCCCGGGCGGCGGCGACGGCGGCCTCGACAGCCTCCGGCGTGGCCTCCACCAAGGCGCCGGCTTGCATCGCGTTCATGGCCATCGCGGTCGCCGCCGCTTCCGCGTCCGCTCTCCGACTCGCCTCGAACTCCGCGTCGGTTCGCACGCGGAACCCGAGAGTGTCGGCCCGTGACTTGGCCTGTGCGAGCATCCCGCCGCTGATGTCCACGGCGGTCAGGGACCGGACGGCGCCGCCCGGGCGGAGGTCGTACCCCGGCAGGTTCAGCCCCGTGCCCACGCCCAGCTCCAGCACGTCCCCTGACGCGCGGGCGAGTAGATCGCGGCGTGACTTCTCCAGCCCGAGGGTCTCCGACGCGAACGCCCCGCCGTCGAGGTCGTCGTAGTACGACGCGTACCTGTCGTAGTTTTTGGCGATATCCTCGGTGTCGGCGAACGTGTCGGCGTAAGACGCGAGGGGCGACATCGAGGCACAGGAGGCGGCGGCGCCGAGGAGCAACGCGCGGCGATCGACGGGTGGGGAGTCGGTGCTCGGGCATCGTGCATCGTCGTCGTCGTCGCGGGCGCCGATCAGGTCATGGCGCGTGGCCGCGCGCGTGACGGTGTCGCGACGGGATCCGCGATATCCCAGAGGGGCGCGGACCGCCGGCCGCGGCGTCGCGAGGGGCGGCACCAGCGCCTGCGCCATCGGTTCTGGTCTCCACTCCCTAGGGTAAAAAGCGATGTTAGTTTTGCGAAGTTCATCACTTCTCTCGGAGCGCACGCACGCGTCCACCATGGCGGGCGGGATGATGACGGTCAGTCCGTGGTCGCCGCCCGCGTGGGCAGATTTCCCCGGCGCACCCACGCGGCGGTATAACCTCGCCAGGACCCCGACACCGATCCACCGCTGGCACCTTCCGGGCGTCCCCAAGGGCTGCGAAGTGTACATCAAGCGCGACGATCTGACGGGCATGCAGCTCTCCGGTAACAAGGTCCGTAAGCTTGAGTTCCTCCTCGCGGAGGCGATGGACCAAGACGCGGACTGCGTCATCACGATAGGAGGCGTGCAGAGCAACCACTGCAGGGCCACGGCCGTGGCATCCAGGTACCTAGGACTGGACTCGCACCTCATCCTTCGAGCCGACCGATCGGTGGCGGACGCCGGGGACCCAGGGCTCGTGGGCAACCTCCTCATCGAACGCGCCGTGGGCGCCGACGTCCACCTGGTCACCAAACGCGAGTACGCCACGCACGGTAGCGTCGCCTTGACCCAAGGCCTCAGTCGCAAACTGGCACGCGAGGGTAAAAAGCCGTACGTCATACCCGTCGGAGGGAGCAACGCGGTGGGCACCTGGGGCTACGTCGACGCGATGGCTGAGCTCGCCGGTCAAATGGATGGAGCCATCGAGGGTGGGTGCGACGGTGTCATCGACGGAGGACGTCCGTTCACGGACATCGTCATGGCGTGCGGCAGCGGCGGGACCACCGCGGGCATCGCGCTGGGCGCGGCGCTGTGCCCGGGGCTGGGTAGGCCCACGGTGTCGGCGTACGGCGTGTGCGACTCACCGGAATATTTCTACGAGTTCGTCGGCTCCATCTTGAGCGACATGAACGCGCCGGTGGAGGACGTCATCGGTCGCGTGTTGATGCCCGGGATCAAGGAACGGGTCGGTGGGGTGCTTCGGTGCGTCCAGGCGAAAGGGACGGGGTACGCGATGGCCACGGAGGAAGAATTGGGTACGACCGCGGCGGTCGCGAGAACGACCGGGGTACTCTTAGATCCCGTGTACTCGGGCAAGGCGGTGCATGGGCTTCTACGCGAGATGGCGGAGGACACAGGGGCTTGGGACGGGCGCGTGGTGTTGTTCGTACACACGGGCGGCGCGCTGGGTATGTACGACAAGTTGGATCAGCTGCGGCCGATCATGGAGACGATCGGTCCGTCGCGCGGGTACGACTTTACAGAGTTGGACACGGCGTGAGTGATAGACTGATAGAGAAGAGTGTGCGTAGCGGCTCGCGTGTTATTAAAGGCGCGAGAAAGAATGGTCAACCGGTGAAATGAATCGCGTGCGACTGCGACGGTGCGATGCGCGTCGTACGTAAAGAATGTGTGGTGCGCGGACATCGCGGCGTTAGAAGTCAGTCGCCTTGTCGATGGATGCCCAGATGGCGTCCATGTCCCTGTTGGCGTCGACAGCCACGCACTTCTTCTTGCCGTAGTGCTTGAGCACGGGCACGGTCTGCTTGTGGTAGGCGTCGAGTCGTGAGACGAGTGCCTCCGCGGTATCGTCGCTGCGCTGCATGAGCGCGTCGCCGGTCTCGTCGTCCTTCATCCACTTCGCTTTGTCCTTTTCGCCGTCCAAGGATTTGTCCCCGAGCTTTGCGAGCGACTTGGGCGGGTTGAACTTGACGTGATACGACCTACCCGAGGACTTGTGCACCCACCTCCCACAGATGCGCTCAGTGAGCACGGCGTCGGGGACGCTGAGCTCGATCACCCTGGACACCGCCTCGCCCGTCTTGGCGAGCGTCTCGTCTAGCATCTTGGACTGCTGAAGAGTCCTGGGAAAGCCGTCGAGGATGAAGCCCGCGTCGCAGTCCTTCTCCTTGATGCGATCGGCGATGATGCCGACGACGATCTCGTCGGTGACGAGCGCGCCGGAGTCCATCGCGGCCTTGGCCTTCTTGCCGACCTCGGTGCCGGCCGCGACCGCCGCGCGGAGCATGTCGCCGGTGGAGAGCTGAGGGATGTTCAACTTGTCCACGATCTTGGGCGCGTGGGTGCCTTTTCCAGCCCCAGGCGGACCGAAGAGGATCAAGATGTTCCTGGGCTTGGCCGCGTACTTGGAGTTGTCGCCGAACATGTTCTTGCTGGCGGGCGGCTCGGAGGAGCTCTTGGAGAGGCACGGTCCCATCTTTACCGGTCTATGCGTACGATGAGGCGCGTGGCGCGGGTCAAAGTGGACGCCGTCGGACGATCTGCAAAAAGCTGCACAGACGGCAGCCGAGAGATCTCGAACCGCCGCCCTATTTCTACTGGCTGAGAGACGGCGCCGGTGCACAGCTGTGCGCACGCGGGGGTCGAGGCAGAGAATACTCGACACCCGCACCGCGCGATTCGGGGAGGCAGAGAAGACAACCTGCCGCGATGTCCATATACATAGGTGCGCCCAAACCCTCGGATCCCATCGAACCCGGCCGCGCGCCCGCCCGGTGCCCACTCCGGAGATCCCTGACCGATCGAATCGATAGATTTTTCCCGCCGCTGACCCCGCGCCCTTCATCCATCCAGGAGGTTTACCCCCCTTCGTGGAGGAGGAACGTCTCGACGAGCCGTTCAGGGAGTACGGCCCGACCACGGTTCGCATCTGCGAGGGGTTCGCGTTCGTCGACTACCCCGAGCAGGCCATGGCGGATGCCGCGATGGACGTGCTCCGCCCGAAGCTAGCCGCCGACGGACACCTGGGCGGCTACCCCGGCGTGAATCTCTCGTGGGGCAAGCGGTCGATCGTGCTCAAGTACCAGATAGAACTCGCGGAGAAGAAGCGGAGGGATAAGGAACGCGAGACGCGACGGGAACGGAAGGATGCGGAGAGGCGTGCGCGCAAACGAGACAGGCGTCGAGACAGCAGGAGCAGGAGCGGGAGCCGCGACGGGGGCAGGGGCAGGAGCCGCAGGAGCCGCGATGAGAGACGCGACGGGAGTCGATCCGCATCGAGCGACGGTTCGTCCTCGTCGGAGTCGAGGTCGCGGGACAGGAAACGGCGGCGGAAGCGGCGTAAGAAGCGGCGGAAGCATCGGAGCCGGAGCTCGAGCCGGTCGTCCAGCAGCCGAAGCAAGAGCAGAAGCCGGAGCCGAAGCCGGAGTCGCAAGAGACGCGGGCGGAAGCACCGGAAGCATCGCAAGCACCGACGCCGGTCGCGGTCGCGGTCGCGGTCACGGTCACGGTCGCGGACTCGAAGTTTGGAGAGGACGCGGGACGATGGGGGAGCGGACGGGGGCGGCGAGAGGCGGTAGCCAAAAATAGGTTTCGTTTCAATGCACGAGCTGACAGAGAATCATCACGAAATCTTCGTTCGCGAGGGCGGTCCGGTGGACACAGTTCACTGCGCGGAGGAGACCGCGCGGGTGGGTTCGAGCACTCAGGCGCGATGGGTGCTGACCACATAGAGCACAGCTTCTTCCCGTGGGAGGAGACCAACCTGCACAGGCTGCACTGGGACGGGGACAAGGTGCGTTTCCCGATTTAGCCCCCGAACGGATGATTGTGCTCGTATGATACTCGAGACTCACGACGCGTCTACCTACCCCGCCCCAACCTCAGGTGTTCGTGATGGCCGAGGTGGCGACTCTGCTCTTCGAGGAGAGCCCGGTGATGTTCGCCAAGTTCCTCCGCGCTAACCAGTACCCGCGGAAGCACACCGTGGAGCAGTCCGTCGTGGACAAGTGCGCTGCGCTCGGGATATCGGGCGAGACATCGTCGGGCGGATCGGTCGGGGTCACGCTGCTCCCGGCGACGACCGTCGAGGCGTGCCTGCTCGACCGCAGACGGAACGACCTCGTGAAACCCTTCAAGCTCTCGCTGCTCAAGCTCGCGTCGCAAGAGGCGAAGCGATACATCGCGAACGGCGACTTCGAATCCGCGCTGCCCATCGCGCTCGACGTCGTCAAGCGCGGGCAGGACATCTACCCGCCAGACCCGAAAACTCCCCCGGCGGTGGAACTCTTCCCAATGTACCTCCTCGCGGCGGAGGCCAACATGGGAGTCAACCGCGATAACGCCGCGGAGGATTTCTTAGGACTCGCGTCCTGGCTCGCGTTGAGGGACCCCGAGGGCGTCGGCGACGACCTTCGGTCCCGATGCCACGCGCTCACCGGCCGACTCCGGCAATCGCAAGGCCGGCTGGAAGAGGCCATCGCCGCCTTCGCGGAGGATACGTACCACCGCAGCTGCGCGTGGGGACCGGAAGATGTCCGCACGAGCTTCGGGTACTGGAACATGGCGACGTGCTTCGCGACGATGGGCGCGTGGTCCAAGAGCGTAGCCGCGTGCAGGACGGTGGTGGACGTATGGTTCGAGGCCACCGTCGCGTCGGCGCTGGGCGAACGCTTGGGTGAAGGCGTCAAGCGGACGCAGGCGAGCACGCCGCTCGAGTCCGAGCTGCCCATGACGCGGACGCGGGTGCTGGAGGGTGTGGATGCGCTGCTCGGCGCGAGGGAGACGCTTCTGGCGCGGGGCGACGGGCTCCTCGGGGATGATTTGAGAGCTGCGGATGCGAGTTTGGCCGCGGGGCTGGCGCTGTTGAGGCTGGTGATGGGCGGTGACGTGGCACGGCGAGAACGCGCGACGGAGCTGGCGGAGCGGGCGCTACGCGAGTACCCCGCGGACGAGGTCCAACGCGTGGGGCTGGCGGAGCAGGCGCTGGCGATGGCCGCGATGATCGACGGACAGTGACGGTGTTGTAATCTATCTCTCGTGGTTCGTACCGGGTAACACTTATTTGGCTATCGCGTGTCCCGTGGCCAGCCTCTCGTGCCTCCCTACGTTGGTTCTATCGTTGTTTTCTTTCGCGTGCTTCGTCACCTCCCCACGGCCGCCGCCGCCGCATCCTCCGCGCCCATGAGGTGCTGCACCCTCTGCAGCACCGAGTCCTTCGTGGCGTCGTACGGTTTGTCTTTGCTCGGGATCTCGAGCACCGCCGGGATGGGCCTGTCGTACTCGTTCACCAGGTACCGTATGCTGTCCGCGGCGAACTGCGATATGAGCACCACCGCGATGTCCTCCCGCGCAGTCATCTCCTTGAACGCGTCCTCGATCTGCTTCGTCGTGGTCTTGTCGGAAACGACGAGGTAATTCGTCTTGCGTCGCAGATCGACGTTCCCGACGCCCGCGAGGAGAAAGCCGGTGACGGTGTCCTCGTCGCCGATTACCGCCATGAGCGCGCCCTTGCCCTCGGTCGCCATGCAGCCTTTCGTGACTTCGACGCCGGCACGGCTACGTCGTCGAACCCGATCTCGCGATGCGCACCGCGCGGCCGACAGTGCTGCACCTCAAAGGGCGCCCCTCTCAAACTTGACGACGATACCAGCCTCGTTCAAAGCTAACTTCGAAGCTAACATCACATCTGTCGCGCACGGGGTTAGAGGGACAGAATGGCGACACTGAGCGATTCCTCGGCGCTCACCACCGCGCAGCTCACTTCCGTGGCGCGCATCATGGTGGCGGGCGCCTTCTTCTCCACCCTCGGCTCGCTGTGCATCCTCACCGTCTACGTCAACAGCCCGACGCTCCGGAAGAGCTTCGCGTTCCAACTCGTCTTCGGCCTCGCGCTGGCGGAGCTCGGGAACTCGTTCTGGCCGTACTTCTTCATGCCGTCCGAGGGCGCCGCGTGCGAGTGCCAGGCGGTGCTGCTCCAATTCTTCTCGTTCGCCTCCATCGCGTGGTCCGGGGTCATCGCGTGGACTCTCGATCAGGCGACAAACACCGAACGCAAGATCGGAGGGCCGTCCGCGCCGTCGCTCGCCGCGTCCATCGTCGGCATAGGCGATCCCACGCGCGCCCCCGACGTCCGCAAGTTCCACCTAGCGGTCTGGTCCATCTCATTCATCTTGGTGCTCATACCGTGGGGCGCGGGGGTGTACGGACCCGCGGGCGCGTGGTGCTGGATCGACCCGAGGCACGGAGCCGAGGCACACGCGCTTCGACTGATATGCTTCTACCTACCCCTGTGGTGCGTCATCGCGTTCCAGATCAGGACCTACTACGTCGTGTATCAACGGCTGAACAGGGTCACGCTGCTGGCGTCGGCGACGGCGGCGGTGAGGGCGGACATGCGCCGCGAGGCTCGAGAGCGAGAACTCGCTCGCGGAGAAGGGGGCGACGCTTCTGCCGCCGCGGACGTAAACGACGAGGAGTCGCAGAAGGACGACGCCGACATGGAGGCGACGCTGCGGCGGCTGCTGCGGCGGCTCGGCGCGTACCCCATGGTTCTCATCGTCGCGTGGACCTTCCCGACGATCAACCGGCTCAACAACTATGTCCAGGGGAACAGAACGGGCCACGGCGATAATTACACGCTTTACGTGTTGATGGCCATGGGCATGAGCACGCAGGGCATAGGCAACGCGGTGGTGTACGGCATGTCGGGCGCGGTGCGGCGGGAGGCGGCGAGTTTAATCGAGCGGTGGACCGGGGTGAGGGTGTCGGACTGGGGGATCGGGGGTCGGGGCAGCGCCGCGGGCGGCCTCGCGAGACTGGCGAGGGAGACGGATCGGGGGACGGAGATGAGCGCTCCCAGGGCGGCGTCATCGTCCACACACGACGGCGGGGATGCCCCTGAAGCACCGGGACGGGCCGGACATGAGGTTCTCTTAGAGGTTGACGAGTCCTTGCGATGATTTCCCCGCGGGGCTGTAGTTAGTAGTCGTTTACAAAAGTCGTCGGTTCACAGTCTCATTTAATGTTCCGTCATTGCGACCCCTCGAGACCGATCCAAGACATCAGCGACCGCTTCCCACCCTTCGCCCCGGCCCTCTCCCTCGGCGGCGGCATCGTCCCGCCCCCGGGTCCCGCCAACGCCGCCAACGTGGACGCGCGGAGGGGCGCGCGCTTCGCGGGCGACGCCGTCTTCGCCGCCGCCGCCTCCGCCGCGCCCCGCTCAATCTCCATCACCGCTCGGTGCACCACGGGCGAAAGCCTCGCGCGGATAGCCTCGTCTCTCCGTACACCCCCCGTCGTCGCCGGGCCCTCGCGAGGTACGTCGTCACCTCCCTTAGCGTACGCGTCGTCCTCGTCCACCAGCGCGGCGCGTCCCCGTGGTCCCTTCGTCTTCTTCCCGCCCGTCGTCGCCGCATCAGTTTTGACATCCGACCAGAGTCGCTTCTTGCCGGCGCCTTTGAACCGCGGGTCCGCGGAGAGCCAACCGCGAATCACGGGGTTGAAAGCGGGCGGGCCCGGCACGGCCGCCTTGGGCGTGCGTGCCGCCGCGTCGTCGTCCTCCATGACCAACGCCGCGGCGCCGCGCGCGCGTCCGCCTCCGGTTGGCGGGCCTATTCTCGCCGGCGTCGTCGCCCCGGGGGAAGTCTTTCCCGTCCCCGCCTTCGACCTCCTCGGCGTCGTCGTCCCGGCCCTCGCGGCCTCGACTCGCTCCCTCGCCTCCCTCGTCAAGTCGTGCTCGGCCTCGTCGGCACCCTGCGCCCCGAACAAACTCGCCGCCCGCCGCAACGGCGACCCGACGCCGGCGCCGCCGAACTTTGTCGCCGCGGCTACCACGTCGTTCAGCGCGGCTCGTCCATCCTGCACAGCTGTGTCGGCACCCAGCTCGGCACCCGCGAGTGCCTCGCGGGATAACACCGCGAGCGCGCCGAGCTCATCCCACCCGGGCTGCGCGGTCTCATCCCTGAACCTCACGCGCTGCTCCGTGCCAAAGCCGGGGAAGCGAACATCCGCGGCGTTTTCGTCGGCGCCTGCGTCCCCTTCCTCTGCGTCGTCGTTCTTCGCCGCCTTCGCCGTCGGTGTCCCGGCCGCGCCCATCACGGCGTTCGCGGCGCCGGAGATGGACCGCAGCATCCGGCCCACCAGCCCGGGCTCCTTGTTCTGAACAGGAGCGGCGGCGGGCTTGGGCTTACCCCCGCGGGCGGCGGCGCGAGACCTGGTTTGCCGCGGCGAGAACACTCCGCCGGCGGCGGCGAGCGCGTCCCTCGCGCCCGCGGCGCCCCGTCCGGGCGGCTGGCTCTGCGTGGGGAGGATGTCCTGCTGGGTATCCGGCGCGAGCTGCGTCGGGGCGATGTCCTCGACGACGGGTTCGGGCCGGGTCTTCCTCGCCGGGCTCTTTGTTTTTTTAACAACGTTCGCGGCGGCATCGCCGGGCTTGCTTCGCGTGCGCCTCGGGGAGAAGACGCTCTCGGCACCCTTGGCGTCGTCGTCGTCCTCGGTGGCCAAGGGCGGGGTCGCGGTGGCGATGTTCGCGAGACCTCGGGTCTGAGGGTCCGCTTTGACGTCCACGTCGTCGTCGTCGTCCTCGGAGTCCGAGCCGGAATCCTCGAGCATCGGGCCCTTCTGCCGCTTGAGGAAGTCGCCCTGCGACGGCCTGAGCACGGCCTTCGTTTCGAGTGCGTCCTGGGAGTTGGTCGGAGACGCGTCGGGGGTCTCATCCAACGGGATAGCCTGCGGTTCGCGAGGGTTCATCGTGGTCGTCAGGTGGGTTTCGAGGGTGGGTCGTGGCGTTCGTCGGGGGTGCCAATTTGTTCTAGGCACCCCGACGACGACGTGGGATCTCGCGCGCACCGTGCCGAGGTTGCCCCATCCGGGGAGCGAGTTGAGTAATTCCAGCTGTCCAGGGGCGAGACGGTTCTCCTTGTCGAACTGCGTCTTGCTCCACACCTCCGTAGGGTGCATCGCGGCTGCCATGCTGCGGCTGCGCGGAGCAATTTTGAAGCGCTCAACGGTCGCTCCGGAAGGAAGATGTCGTCAAAATGATGGAGAATGCCTCGGACACTTCGTTCGCCGCAGTCATCGGTGGGTGATGGCGAACACCGTGACGACCGCGATGCTCGCGCGGTCCAAGAAGCCCCTGATGCAGTTCCGGGAGTTCGCCGAGCTCAAGGCTGAGGTCGCGGCGATGCGAAGGGAACGGGAGGAAGCCCGGGCGGAGCACGACAAACTGAGGGCGCAGCTCAGGGCTGTGAGCAAGGCGTTCGGTACCCTGAGCGACGTCGTGGTGGACGAGATCGGTGTGGTCAAGAGGGAGGTCAAGTCCATGCGCGCGGAGCTCGACGCGCTCCAGGCGGGCGACGAGATGCGATGGGCCAAGGACCTGCGCGCCGACCTGGAAGCCACGGAACGTACGCTGATGGGTCAGATCCACGAAGCAGCCATGGAGACAAAGTCGGGGTTCATCGAACGCGACGGCGTGGTCCGACGGATCGGCGCTCGCGTCGAGGAGATGGCGAAGGAAGCCGAGCGCACGAAGGCGAGCGCGGTGGAGGAACGATCGCGGCGAATGGAGGAGAGCGAGCTCACGCGCGAGGCGCTGGAAACTGCCGACGCCGACAGACGGGGCATTCGGCACTCGGCGCACCTCGCCGAGGCGCGGCTGCAACGGTCGGAGGATGCCATCCGAAGGCTGCAGGACGGGCTGAAGGAGCAACGGGATATAGCGATGATGCGGGGACCGCAGGCGGCGAAGAACGTGGCGAAGCACGCGCGCGCGATGGAGGAAGCCGGGTTCTTATCGCCGAGCAAAGAACTCTTCGGCGGCGTGCGTCAAAAGGGTGACGAGCCCACCGGCGGCAGGGGCTCACCGAGCCAGCGCCTCGGACTCAGCAAAGCCAGCGAGGCGTTCCTCGGGTGAGATTAAGATTAATCTCAGTAGCTTTTAGATGGACCGGACGTCGACACCGACGATCGTGAAGAAATAGAAATACACATACGCGACGACGGGTAGCTCACGACTGGTTTGAACAAAATGTGACATTTCAACCCTCTCACGCCTTCTTGCCGTCGTCTTCCTCCAGCGACTTCTCGTCTAGGTAGATGTTCTCCGCCATCTGCCAGATCTGGAGGATGTTATCCTCGGCGACGGACGCCACGACCCAGTCGTCGTTGGGGTTGTAGGCAAAGTCGCTGATCTTCGAGGTGTGCCCGCCGTGGATGAAGAGCAGCTCGGGCGGACCGTCCTCGGCATCCTCCGGGGACTGCTCGTCGCCGATGCGCCCGAGGTCCCACACCATCAGCCTGCGATCCGCGCCGCACGAGCTCATGATGGTCTCGTGCTTGGGGGACCAGCCAATCTGGAAAACCTCCTCGGTGTGGCTCGTGAAGGTGTGCAGCCGCTGGTTCAGGTTCCTCACGTCGAAGAGCGCCACGGTCTTGTCCGCGCTGCCGGTCGCGAGCACGTACTCGTTGAACGGGTTGAACGCCAGGCAGTTCACCTCAGCCTGGTGCGCCTCCACGCTGTTCAGGCACGCCCCGTCGGGGGCCTTGCGGGTGTCCCAGAGCTTTAAGGACTTGTCGTCGCCGACCGAGCCGAACATGTGCTCGTGCTTGCAGTGCCAAGCCACGTCCTCCACGACACCGAGGTGACCCGTGTAGATGGCCTTCGCGTCCACGGTGCGCTCACCCTTGCCCAGCGGGCCCTGCACGTCCCACAGGCAGATCTGGGCGTCGTCGCTGCCCGAGAGGAGGTGGCCGGCTTCAAACGGCGACCACGACAGTCCGTATCCCTCCGTCTTGTGGCCCTTGAGCCTGATGTCGGGCGCGCACCCGCCGTCCGCGGGGGGCTTACTCGGGTGCTTGCTGTAGTCGAAGACGTACACGTCCGCGCTGATCGTCTTGGTTGCGATGACGAACTCGTTCTGGGGGCAGTAGCGGGCTCGGTTCACTTCGCCGTCGTGGTTGATGAGCTGGACCACCTGGACCTTCCCGGCGGAGGCGCCGAAGCCGCCGACCTCGCCCTTGTCGTCGCCGCCGCGGGCGTCGACGTCGGCGTCCTCGAGCGGGAGCTGAACCTCGGCGCGCATCAGGTAGTTCTGCTCGTTCTCGGAGGTGTGCGTGCCGAGGATGAGCTGCTGGATGCTGTAGTCCTTGCCGGCGGGCTCTTCGCGCTTGGGGAGCCACTGCACGGTGAGCGACGGCCACTCCAGCGCGTGCGTCACCACGAGATCGTAGAGGAAAGGGGTGTTCTTCTTCCAGATCTTGTACTCCTCGGCGATCATGCGCTCGTCCTGCTCATCAGGGAACTCCTCATCGTTGACGGGCATCGTTGCTTACGAGTGCCTATACGCTGCTTGTCAAAGAAAAGGGTCCGAGGGGTTCGCGCGGGTTCGGCGGCGAAGGTCCTCGTGCTGCGTTCACGCCGTGACGGTGAACGTGCGGTTGGAGCCGATGGGGTTCCGACCGAAAGAAAGAATCGCGCGCGCGTCTGTGACCTCGACGGGCGCCGTCCGCGTCGTGCGCGACGTGGAGAGTGAGATCCCTAGCGAGTCCGATCGCGCGGAGCTTTTGAATTTTCCCGCTGTTAGGGCAGTTGACTGGGGAGAATAGACCAAGAGTTGACGAGTCACGGGGTCAATGTCCAAAGACCACGGTTTTTTTTGTTTTCCCGAGATTTGAAAACGATCTTCGCCAGCTTTGCTGCTTCACACATCGGACGAGGATGGCACCCGACGCGACGATGGCTCCCTCCGATGACATGCTCCGCGAGCCCAACGGCGTGAGCGACGCCCCGCTCACGCTGCAGCGCGCCGTCCTCGACTACACCGCCAGAGACGAGCGCTTCGCCCTGGACAAGAAGATCTACGGCCAGTACTTCCAGCTCTACTTCCAGAGGCTCATGCTCCTGGCGCCGCGGCTCAAGCAGGCGGTCGCAGCCAAGTGGCCCGGGGTCAAGACGTCATCGGTGCTCGACCTGAAGGAGGGCGAGGAGTGCGTGATAATGGGCACGCTGTACAAGGACATGAAGCTCAAACCCTCCATCCTGGACGAGTACGTCAAGGAGGCGGGCGCCAAGGCTTCGGATGTCGCCGGCAAAAAGTTCGTCTCCGACGACGACTCGCTGGTGCTCGAGGACGAGGGCGCGCGAGTGAAGCTCACGGGCAAGGGCGTCGCGGTCGACTGCTTCGTCACCGGCGTCGTCCTCGCGGTGAAAGGCCGGGTCGTGGCCAACGGGGAGTTCGAAGTGGACGAGATCTGCTATCCCGCTCCCGCGCCGCAGACGACCCGACCGAGCCCGCCGGCGACGAGCCCGGGGCGGCACGTGCTGCTGTGCTCGGGCCTGCGCGCGGGCGACGACGCCGCCTCCTCCGCGCTCAACCTCGAGCTCATGTGCGACTACGTCACCGGCAACCTCGGCGGCGCCAACGAGCAAGGGGTCGCGGCTTCCGTCGCGAGGGTGGTGGTGTGCGGCGGCGCGTTGTCCGCGCCCGAGGTACCGGCGCAGTCGCTCGACGGCCGGCAGCAGGCGGCGGTGGCCAGGCCGCTTCGCGAGCTCGACGTGCTCCTCACGACCCTCGCGGCGTCGGTGCCCGTGGACCTGATGCCCGGCGAGGGGGATCCCACGAACCAGGCGCTTCCCCAGCAGCCGCTTCACCCGTGCCTCTTCCCCGAGGCGAAACGGTTTTCGCCAAACACCTTCGCGTCGTGCACCAACCCGCACGATTTCACGCTGGGCGGCGTGGACTTCCTGGGCACCGCGGGGCAGAACGTGTCCAACCTGGCGGCGTACACGGACGTTACTAAAAACGGCACGGGATCCGATGCATCCGCGGCGGAGGCGTTGGACCTGATGGAGGCGACGGTGCGGTGGCAGCACGTGGCGCCGACGGCGCCGGATACCCTCGCGTGCTACCCGTACAAGGACAGGGACCCGTTCTTCATCGAGAAGTCGCCGCACGTGTACTTCGCGGGAATGCAGCCGTCGTTTGGGTGGAGGAAGGTGAATGTTGGGGACGTGGAGACGGTTTGCGTGTCGGTGCCGGATTTTTCAAAAACCGGCGCCGTCGTGATGCTCAACGTGGACACGCTCGAGTGCCACCCGGTGACGTTCGGGCGATGAGTGACGAAGCGGGGGCTTAGTGCTATTCAATACAAGTAAGATTACGCTTGTTCATCACACTTGTACGAGTGAACGTTTCATCACAAAAGAAGTGCTATCGGGCGCTCAGTACGAGTGCGCCTATGGGATCAGCAACGCGCCCAGCATCGGTTGCACTCGCCCGCGCAGTTGAGTCCTTGCGCCGCGCAGTCCAGGTTGTTCCCCAGCACCTGCGGCACCCTGTTGATGTAGTTCCGAAAGTTCTTCGTGTTTGGCTTCATGAAGTAGTTCTTCGTGATGTGCTCCACGTTCACCCGGAGTCTGGTCTCCACGTCGCACCCCAGCACCTCGGGAACCTTCCCGAGCACCTTCTCGGCGATGTCCGCCTGTTCGATGCCGATCTCGAGGAGGAACGCGATGCGCGCTTCGACATCCTCCACCTCGGGCACCTCCTCCACCTTCGCGTTGCGCCAGTACGTCTGGCCGCCCCATCCGAACGCGCGGATCATGGTCTTGTCCGCGGACTCCTCGTCCATGCCCAGCTCGCCGACCAGGATGGACCGGCACGACTCCCACTTGCCGAGGTCGTCTCCGGAGAGTTTCGCGGCGACGTCCTCGGCGGTGACGACCGCGCGAAGGGGCGGTAGGGTGGGGGCGCGGCGGGCGGTAGGCAAGCGCGCGCGGCGGGGCGCGAGCGCGGGGGCGCCGATACGAGCGGCGGTGAACGCGGACATGGGTGGAACGCGCGCGCGTGTGTGTGAGCGCATGACGTGGCTCACTTTTTATCTCGCCGGCGCACGAGAGCCCCTCATTATTTTTGGACAACACGCATCTGATGTTTTGGCGACGCCGACGTGTCTGTGTGTATTAATAGACTAGTCGTCGATTCAGCCCCTGAAGATTCCGTGGTGGGTGGCGCCCTCTATGACGAAGGTGAGGATGAGCCCCACCATCGCCGCGCGTCCGTTCCACGTCTCCGCCGTCGGCCCGAACCCGATCCTCCCGAGCGGCGTATCCTTCCCCGGCAGCCCCGTGCAATCCACGGCCCTGGGATCGCACAGGTACTGCCGTCCCGCCTTGGCCAGCGGCTCCGGTCTCCACCGGGCGAGACCTGTCCCCTGGAACGGGGTTTCCTTCGGGTCCGCCATGATCATCGGCGCCAGGGTCCCCGCGATGACCAGCGTGATGATGGTCAGCGACACGCCGTGCGTCAGGTTGAACGCGAGCTGGGTGGTGAAGGACTTGCCGGTGATGAGCTCGTTGAGCATGGCGGTGAAGAAGCCGAACATGGCGACCCTGCCGTTGACAACCTCGGGGACGCAGCCATCCACGGCGAAGAGGAGCTGCGCGTCCGCGCTGAACGCCTTCTCCAGCAGGCCGTCGCCAGCGGGGGCGGGCGCGGACTGCGATCCTCCCGCCGCGGATCGGGCGGACTCGTTGTTCCGCTCGATCTCACCCCAGTCGACCTCGTTGTCCCTCGCGCGACGCGCGGGCGCGGGCGCGGGTGCCGCCACGGGTGCCTGCCCGGCCGCGGGGGACTCCACGGGCGCGGACGCCGGCGCCGCGGGCGAGGATCCACCCTCCTTGTCCTGCTTGGCCTTCCGGCTCTTGTCCTTTCTCTTCTTCCTGCCAGCCATCGCGACGACGCGCGTTGGGGACCTACCCGCGGCGGCGCTCCTTCGCGGCGCGGTGTGAGGCGCGAGGGACGCGAGCCTCGCACCAGGGAGCACGCCTCCGGTGGCGAACGTGTGCATCGGCGCGATCGAACCTACGGCGGGTCGACTGGAGCGTCGTGAAGTGGCGGATAAGGCCGGCGCCGACGTTTGGTGAAGAAGTTGCTTGGAGCTTGAAGCGCGATTTGCGCCTGCGATTTCCATCACACTCGGAAGCGTGGAGCCGGTGGGTCTCGTGCGAGAGTGTCACAGCCATGGCGCCGTTCGAAGCGACGATGGGCGGGGGCTTCCAGCGCGGGGACATCGCGCGGGCGAAGACCCAGGTCGGGTTCAAGGCGGCGGCGACCACGCGCGCGGAGGAGATGTTCAAGGAGAGGACCGTCGGGCTGAAGACCAAGGAGGAGTTCGCGGGGACGAAGAGCGCCATCGAGGCTGACCTTCACGAGGAGACGGAACGAGCGAAGCGCGAGGCGGACGAAATGACGGTTCGGAGGCTGGACGATCGAAGGAAGAAGAAGAAGAAGAAGGCGAGCGCCGCCGCGGCCAAGCTCAGCTTCGCCGACGACGACGAAGATCCCGACGGGGGCGCCGAGGGCGAAGAGGACGGGGCGAACGGGAGGTTCGGGAAGTTGGGCAAGAACCCCGCGGTGAAGACCGACTTTCTCCCCGATCGAGAAAGGGAGCTCGAGGACGCCAAGGAGAGCATACGCCTGAAAGAGGAGTACCGCGCGGCGATGAAGGCCAAGCTGGAGTCCAGCTTCGACCTCCACTTTCTCTACTGGCAATCGCGCGGCATGCTCGGGCAGGACGTCCGGAAGATCAAGTGCGTCATGTCCGTCAAGTACGGCGACTCCGTCGGGGACTTGTTGAACAGGTTCAGGGACGAACACCACAGGGAGCACACCGAGCTCGCGCACCTCACCGGCGAGCAGTGCATGTTCGCCAAAGAGGGCCTCATCGTGCCCGGCCACCACACCTGGTTCGAACTGATCACGCGCGGGTGCGTCGTTCTGGACAAGGACGTGTTCAAAGACCTGGACGAACCTAAGTTCGTCACGACAGAGGAGCAGAAAAAGAAAAAAAGGGCTGGGATGGAGGTGAAGGAGTCGATGAAGCTGTACTCGTATTTGGACGCGGGGTGCGTGATGGACCGAAAGTGGTTCGATCGAAACGCGAAAACGTTTCCGATGTGCAAGTGGGAGGTGTACAACCCGCGGAAGGATTACCGGACCGCGTTCGTGGGAGACGCGGGGCCGTCGGTGGTCAACACCGAGCACGTCTCGTGAGTTGAATGACGCTTAAAGTAATACTTCCTTCATAATCGAAAAGGGTACTTGACTAGTCTAGATACGTTCAACCAAGTCGGGCTAAAAATACATGTCCCACTTCCCCCCTCTCTCCGTTTACTGCTTGAGCTTGAGGATGGCGGCGGTGGCAGCCTCCGTGAGGGTGGTGTTGTTCGCCTCGGCGTACGCCTTGAGCACCTCGAACGCCTCGCGCTCGATCATCACGCGGGGCAGACGGCCCGCGGGGGTCGCCGCCGCGGCAGCCGCGGAGGCGGCGGGCGCGGCGGCGGCGAGCGCGGCGGCGGGGAGACCCTTGTAGCTCTCCTGCGCATCCTTGATGGACTTGAAGCCCACGCGGTTGGCCCAGTCACCGAAGCGCTCGTCCGCGTTCTTGCCAGTCTTGAACGCGTAGAAGATGGGCTCGAAGAAGGTCTCGATGTCCTTCTCCTTGACCTTATCCGCGTACGGCTCGGCGAGCTTGAGCAAGTTGCTGGTGCCGCCCATCCAAATCTGATAGGAACCCGGGCCGTCGCCGACGAAACCGAGCTCAGCCTGGTACGGCCGGGCGCACCCGTTGGGGCAGCCCGTCATGCGGATCAGGAACTGCTCATCCCCGGGAAGGCCAACCTTGTTCATCACGTCGCGAAGGCGCTTGTTGATGTCGGGGAGGCCGCGCTCCGCTTCGGTGATTGCGAGCCCGCAGAGGGGAAGCGCTGGGCACGCGATGGAAATCTGGTCGAGCGGGTCAATCTCGCTCGCGTCCTGGACGCCCGCGGCGGAGAGGGTGGCGACGATATCCGCCTTCCACGCGGGGTCGATGTCGGTGAGGAGAAGGTCCTGGTTCGCGGTGAGGCGCACCGGGAGCTCGTATCGCTCGATGACGGCCCTCAGAGCCTTCTTGGCGTCGCCCCTGAGGCGGCCGTTGACGACGTGGACGCCGTACCAGAGCTTACCGTCGCCTTGCTCGTTCCACCCGTGGTAGGTGGGCATGGTGAACGGCGGGAGATCGGCGAGGGGCTGGAAAGCCTTGCCCATGTACTGCTCCGTGACAGCCTTGAACTTCTCCACGCCCCAGGAGTGGATGAGGTACTTGAGGCGGGATTGCTTTCGGTCGTCGCGGCGGCCGTAGTCGCGCTGGGCGCAGGCGATCGCCTTGACCGCGTAGAGGATGTCATCCACGCCGACGAACCCGAGCTCGGACGCGAGCCTGGGGAAGGTGTCGTTGTTGCGGTGCGAGCGGCCCATGCCGCCTCCGGCGTAGACGTTGTACCCCACGTGCTCCCCGTTCTTCATGACGACGCAGATGCCAATGTCGTTGGTGAGGAAATCGATGTGGTTATCCCCAGGGACGGTGATGCCAATCTTGAACTTGCGGGGAAGGAACTGGGTGCCGTAGATGGGCTCGGGGGATCCCTCAAAGTTGGTCCCGAACCTGTTGTCGTTTCGCGCCGCGACAACCTCCGGCTTCTCCACCGTCAGCACCTGCTCGCCGTCGAGCCAGACGTCGTAGTAGGCACCCGATTGGGGGGCGAGTAAGTCCCCGAGGTCCTTCGCCAGATCCTGCGCGATGAAATACTCGGGCTTGAAGTTCTTGGCGTAAGGCGCGGGGGACGCCATGACGTTACGGTTGATGTCTCCGCACGCGCCAAGCGTACTGCCCATGTTCTTAATCACCGCCTGGAACGTAGCCTTGAGGTCCGTCTTCAGGATGCCGTGAAGCTGGTACGTCTGGCGGGTGGTCAGGCGGAGCGTGCCGTTGCCGTGGGAGTCCGCGAGGTCGTCCATGGTGAGGTAGAGCTTGTTAGGGACGGTACCCGCGGGCTGCTTGGTTCGCATCATGAACTGGTAAAACTTGCCGGCGCCAAAGGCTCGCTTCTCGCGGTCATCTTGCTGGTACCCGCCGTGGAACTTGTACAGCTGCGCGGCATCTTCGGAGATGAAGGTGTCCTCGGTGGCGAGCTGCTCGATGAGCGGGTGGCGGAGAAAGTCGGAGTTTTCCTTGATGTACTCAACCTTGGACCAGTTCTTCTCGCCCTCGTTGGCGGACTTCTTCCCCGTCGGGGTGGCGACGGCGACGATGGGGTTGGCGACGCGGCGCGCGACGGAGGCGCGCACGCGGGAGGCGCGCTTCACGTCGTTCGTGGGCCTGAACCCGACGAATGCTGTGGGTGGAAAGGCGCGGGTACGGGAGGTCAGCGGGAAGGCGTCGTTGGACGCCGTTTGGGAAAAAGCGCCGCCCGGAATATCTCGGAATTAGAATCTCGCGGGGGGCCGATCGGGGTGGCGCCCGCGTCGCGTCTCGAGTCGGGGGCTCACCGTTGATGCCGGAGGCGGACGCCATCGCTGACATCTCACCACCTGTGCGTTTAGTGTGTCCTGGGGTTTCACGGAGTGCGGGGCGGGGAAGGTCAGCGCGTCAGTCGTGGCGAAGCCGAAGGGAGACGCGTCATCGAAATCTCAATAATATCGAGGGAATCTTGGGGCGAAACCCCAGCGGGTCGCCCGCGCCCCGGGACGGGTACGCGGCGACGGGGAGGGATCATCGACACGGAACGGGGTGTACACGATCCGAACGCGGACGTACCTGCTGCCGAGAGGACGAAACGCGACGGTCGATACTCTCGCCGACGCGGACTCTGTGACGGATCGAGCGCGAGGTCTTGGCCTCTTCCGTCTCCAAACGTCCAACTGATTTTTATCACTTTTTGCCCTTTGCGAACTTGGGCCCATTCCAGGTTAACCGAGTTCGCACAGGCAAAAGCTCTGCTGCTCTGTGAGCCCTCCGTTGCACGAACTGGCGGCGAAAAGAGTTTGTCGCTCGTGCGTCCCTTCACTTTAGCAGTCACCGGACACGACCAACCGCGGCCGAGCCTGACCTCTTCACGTCTTACTTCACGTAGACGCGAGAGACCTCACTCCGACACACACACACGCGGAGCTAGCGCAGTCGCCAGCTTCCAGGGACCGAGCGCCTTTCACACAGCGAACAGTCGCATCCATCTCTTAAAAGAACAGCGGAAAGATGAGCGTCGTCGGCCTCGACTTCGGCAGCGTCAACTCCGTGGTGGCGCTCGCCAGGCGCAAGGGCATCGACGTCGTGCTCAACACCGAGTCCAAGCGCGAGACCCCGTCGATGGTCAACTTCGGCGATAAGCAGGTGCGTCCAGGTTCACGCGATCGCGCGCGCAGCTGCCCATTTTTTCCAATCGTCGCGCGCGGACGGCGCCTTCCTCAGGCTTCATCGCGATCTGAGATCGCGCGCGTTACCGCCGCCGCCCCGCGTCGGTGGGTCGCGTTCGAGTACACGAGCGCGGTGGTAACGGGAGATATCGCACGTCGGGCGAGTGGGGAGGCGAGCGCGCGCCCGCGGCGCGTCGTGATCGCCCGCGTTCACGCGCGTCTCCCGCCGCCGACCCTCCGGCTCCCACCGGACTTCACGTTTGCCGCCGCGCCCACTGCCGCCGTTTTTCCCACCCGCCCACCCGAACGGGACCGCCGCTGACCTCGACCGTTTCCCCTGTCTTTTCCGTCCTACCACAGCGCTACATCGGCTGCGCCGCCGCGGACAAGATCAACATGCAGCCCAAGAACACCATCGTCCAGCTCAAGCGCCTCATCGGCCTCAGGTTCTCCGATCCCGAGGTGCAAGCGCTCGTCCCCGACCTTCTCTTCCCGATCGCCGCCGGCGCCAACGACGAGATCCTCATCACCGTCAACTACCTCAACGAGCAGAAGACGTTCACCCCCGAGCGACTCGTCGCCATGATCCTGAGCGACCTCAAGACGATCGCCGAGGCGGACCACGGCGCCAAGGTGACCGACAGCGTCATCTCCGTCCCAGTCTTTTTCACCGACGCCCAGCGAAGGGCGATGCTCGACGCGGCTTCAATCGCGGGACTCAACGTCATGCGTCTGATGCACGAGACCACCGCGACGGCGCTGGCGTACGGTATCTTCAAGACGGCGGAGTTTGGGGATGACCCCCACAACGTGGTGTTCGTCGACGTCGGCGCTTCCGCCATGCAGGTTTGCGTTGTACGGTTTACAAAGTCGCAGCTCAAGGTTCTGGCCACCGGGTACGACCGCAACCTCGGCGGTTCGTCCTTCGACCAGGCGATGATGGACCACTTCTGCGAGGAGTTCAAGGCTTCCAAGAAGATCGACATCAAGACCAACGCGCGCGCGCAGCACAGGCTCCGCACCGCGGTGGAGAAGATGAAGAAGGTGATCTCCGCCAACCCCGAGGCGCCGATTAACATCGAGTGCATCATGGACGACACGGACGTCTCGTCGAAGATGACCCGCGAGAAGATGGAGGAACTGTCCTCCGATCTCCTCGACCGCATGATGGAGCCCGTCAAGAAGGCCATGTCCGAGGCTGGCATGATCCCCGACGACATCAAGTCCGTCGAGCTCGTCGGCAACGCGGCGCGCATGCCCTTCATCTCCTCGCAGCTCGAGGCTTTCTTCAAGCAGCCCTGCTCCAGGACCCTCAACGCCTCCGAGTGCGTCGCGCGCGGCTGCGCGCTCCAGGGCGCCATGCTGTCCCCGCAGTTCCGCGTGCGCGAGTTCGAGGTTGTGGACTCCTTCCCTTACCCCGTCTCCTTCCAGTGGCAGGCTGACGGCGACGAGGTGAAGGATATGGAACTCTTTGAGCGCAACAACGCGGTGCCGTCCACTAAGATGATGACCTTCTTCCGCGACGAGACATTCACGCTCCAGGCCAAGTACACCACCCCCACGCTCCTCCCGCCCAACGCCATCACCCAGATCGGGTCCTTCGACGTCGGTCCCATCCCGTCCACCAACTCGGACGACGGCAAGACCAAGCTCAAGGTTAAGGTTCGCCTCAACCTCAACGGCCTCGTCTCCGTCGAATCCGCGCAAGCCGTCGAGGAGATCGAGGAGGAAATCCCCGCGGCGCCCGTTCCCGAGCCCGCGCCCGCGGCCGAGGCGCCCATGGACACGGACGCGCCGCCCGCCGAGAACGGCGAGAACACCGCGCCGGGGGATCCCAACGGCGAGAAGCCCATGGAGACGGACGCCGCCGCCCCCGCGCCGGAGAAGAAGAAGAAGGTTAAGAAAATTGACGTCCCGGTGTCCTCCACCGTCGGCGGCTTGCCACCCGCGGTCCTCGAGCAGTTCGTCAACGAGGAGTTCGAGATGGCGCTGCAGGACCGCGTGATGGAGGAGACCAAGGAGCGCAAGAACGCGGTGGAGGAGTACGTGTACGGCATGAGGTCCAAGGTGACTGGAGCCCTCGCGGAATTCGTCGCGCCCGACACGGCGGAGGCCTTCAACGCCCTACTCAGCGCCACGGAGGACTGGCTCTACGAAGACGGCGAGGACGAGACCAAGGGTGTCTACAACGCCAAGCTGGAGGAGCTCAAGGCGATCGGCGACCCGATCGAGCTGCGCGCGAGCGAGGAGAGCACCAGGCCCGGGGCGTGCGCGCTTCTCCAGGCTAAGGCGTCTGCCCTCCTCGCCGCCGCCGCGCCCGACGCGGCGCACGAGCACATCGACGCGGGTGACCTCGACAAGGTCAAATCCGAGGCGCAGGCGGCGCTGGACTGGCTCGCCGAGAAGCAAGGGCTTCAGGCGGCGGTCGCTAAGACCCAGGACCCCGTCCTGCTCTCCGCGGATGTCGACAAGAAGCTCGCCGCGCTGGAGCGGTTCGCGAATCCGATAATGTCCAGGCCCAAGCCCAAGCCGCCGGCGCCGGAGCCCGCCGCCGAACCCGCGCCCGCGGCTGACGCCGACGGCGAGGCTGCGCCCATGGAGGAGGACGGCGAGGATGCGCCCGAGGATGCCCCCAAGGCTGACGATCTCGACTAAAGAGGTTGACCGCGGGGCGACCGCTCATTCCGACGTACCTCGAAGGTGCGAAGGTAAACTACAAATCACGCCGCTCGCTGTGCATGCATCGACATGACCATTTTTTACCTCAAAGCTTGAAATATGAACAGGCACTCATCACTCATGTTCGAACCGTCAACGCGCCACGTCTTCCACTTTTAATATCCATCGCGTGACTTTCATCGCGACCCCTCGTCTCCCCGAGGCGTCGTGGCAAAAGGCGTCCCCGTCTTAGACGTCCCGTCTTTTGTCCACACAACTCGCCTCGCGTGCTCCGTTGTCGAACGAACGAGCATGGCGGACGCGACGCGCTACAACGGCGCCGTATCGCGCCTTCACGCGATCACCGCGGCGGTCATGCTGCTGACCCGCATCAGGGCCGCGGCGGCCGCGTCGCCCACTCTGGGCCCGTGTCCCTTCTCGCACCGCGCGTATCGCGAGGCGTCGTCGGGGCACTTGCAAAAAATCTTCGACCGCGCCGGGTTCGACACGTCTCGCGGGGCTATGTGGTTCACGAAACACGACGACGCGCCGCTCGACTGCGAGGATTGCCACCATGTCAGCTCCGCGAGCACGTACGGCTGTCCCATGCTGGTGCGCGCCCTCTCTTCACCCCCTTCACTGACGAGAAACAACGACGACATAATAACAAAAGCTGATGTGACCCCACCCTCTTTCCACTCGCAGCCGACAAAGGGCGACCGGGAGCGCGCGTGGGAGCGCGCGTGGGAGCGCGCCTCGTCCTCGAAGACCGACCCGCTCATCGACACCGCCGTCCTCGCCACCGACGCCACCACCGTCGGCTCCATCCCTCACGAAACGAGCGCGCCCCGACCCGCGCGATACCGATCCGACGTCTTCCCCGACCTCTCCCTCGCGAGCGTCTCGCCCTCCGACGCGACCGTCGTCCCCGTCCCCGACGGCGAGCACCTCAGCTGCGAGCTCAACCTCGGGTTCAGGGACGTCGCCCTCGTTCTCGGGTGCACGCCCCCGCCGTCCAGGTATTTCGGCATAACCCCGCACCTCTACCGAACATACGACGGAAACGAGGTTCACGAGCACTTCACACCGCTGGGCGACTCACTCTCCTACGGCGTCGGTCCATCGACGAACGATCCGGCAACAGCACCCGCCACACGATACACGAGGTTCGCCACCGCCGCCGCTAAGGTGAGCACCAACTGGTACGCCAACGACGCGCGCGCGGTGGTGCGTAACGACGAGATGGAATGCTCCGGCCAGCCATTCGCGACGCTCGTTGGGCGATCGCGGCACACGATGAGCGTGGCGATGGACGCACTGGAGGCTACCGGCGTGATCAACATGACCGCCGTGAACCCGTACGGCCTGGACTCACCCAACACCAAGTCGGATGAGCACACGCACGCGGTGCTGTTTCGCGACGCGGCGCCGTCCAACGCGACTGACTGGAACGCCTACGCCGAGTCGCCGCCTTTCGTCGTCCTTCGACTGACCCCGCGCGAACCGACGCTGGCGTTCGACCCGTTTCACGCCATGGACTGGCTAGGAAGCGGGCACGACCACCACCCCGGCGAGTTCCCACGCGCGGTGACCATCGCGAAGAAGACACGCGATGAACGGGGTTTGAAGCCGGCGGTTGAAGCCGTGGCGGCGAAAATCGCTGAATCGTTTGGCGATGTCGACGGAAAGTCGCGAGTCTCCGCGAAGGTCTCGACTTCCCCGCTCCACGTTCCTCACGTCACCTCCGCCGACGACGACGTCGGCGACGTGACGTACGTCGACGGTCCGGACTTCACGCTTAATCCGGACGGCTCGAGGCGGGTGTTCATCGTCGGCGTCAATCACGCGGCGGCCGGCAACGGACATGCAGCGGATTTATTCGCATTCACCCGCGACATGTCCGCCGCCGGTGAAGGCCGCCGCTCTCTCGTGGCCTCCTTTACCGACTCAGCGTACGCGGGCACGGCGTTGCGATGGAGCCAGCTCGCGGGCGTGGATTCCACGGATGCGTCGAATTTGTACGTGGTGCAGATCGCGAGGCGGTGCCCTGAGGGCGCTGTGGACGGCGACGGCGTGGCTTGCGTCGAGGCGAAAGTGAACGGGTCTCTCGGCCGTGTGTACCTCGAGGAGAGGGCGTACGCGCAGCTGGACACGACGGTTGGTCCCGGACGAAACAACATGGTGGCGCCCGTGATCGTGGAGGTGACGATGAGCTCGCCGGAGATTGTGGGTCCCGGTGGCTCGAGCTTCGGCCAGTCTTGGTTCTAAAAGTGTGGGTGCTCATTTTACAACGCTAGTGTGAAATATTACGGTGCCCTTCCTTCACGCGCGCTTTCCCGGCGGGTTGAGCGCCCTCCCGCGGTGCGTGAACGTCATGAAATCATCGCTCTTCTCCATCGTCACCGGCGGCAGCTCTACCGGCTCCGCCTTGATGGGCACGAGCTCCCCGGCGAACCCGACGGCGCCCCACACGCACGCCCCGAACCCGATCAGGCACTCGATCACGACGAGGAACGGCACGCCCTCGAACTCGTCGCCCGCGATCTTCAGGTCGTTCCTGTACGCGATGACGCTGTAGCACGCGTGAAACACGACCAAGAAGCCCGCCACCGCGCTCCAGTGGTACTTGTTGTCCAACATACCGTGTCGAGCGCGCCGATCTGTGACGTTAGGGTTGACATCGATGGCCGAGTAATCTTACTTTTTGGCCTCGCCTCGACGCATCGAAAATCCTGTCGGTGCCACGTCGATTGAGATCTCTCGCCTTATCCCCGGCGCCACTTCGTCACACGCGGCCGCACGCCTCGTCATGATATCTGCCGCCGCTACTCAGCGCGCCGTCTCCGCCGTCGTTCCCCGCGTCCGCCGCGCCGTCCAGCACCGCGCCGCCCACACCCCCGTCTCACGCGGTATCCACCGATCCTCCGTCGTCACAAAGGCTTCCAAGGAGGAACAGGACATGATGGATCAGCTGCTGGCGATGCTCGGAGGTGGCAAGAAGGACGCTCTGATCGCCGAGGACAAGGCCCTCCCCGGCCGCCAGCAGGAGATGAAGGTCGCCAACAAGCACTTCGTCCTCGGCAACCCCATCAAGGAACCATTCCCCGATAACCTCGAGACCTGCGTCTTCGCCACCGGATGCTTCTGGGGCACCGAGAAGATGTTCTGGCGCGTCCCGGGCGTGTACTCAACCTCCGTGGGTTACTGCGCGGGGTACACCCAGAACCCCACGTACGAAGAAGTGTGCAGCGGTCAGACCGGTCACACCGAGGCGGTCCAGGTGGCCTGGGATCCCACGCTCATCTCCTTCACCGACCTACTCGCCATGCACTGGACCTGCCACGATCCCACGCAAGGCATGAGGCAGGGCAACGACGCCGGTACCCAGTACCGCAGCGGCATCTACTGCTCCACCAAGACGCAGCTCGAGCAGGCGAAGAAGAGCGCGGAGGTGTACGGCGCCGCGCTCAAGGCGGCGGGGGTCACCACACGGGACATCACCTCCGAGATGAACGGACCGGGTGACAACTGCGTGTACTACTACGCCGAAGATTACCACCAGCAGTACCTCGCCAAGCCGGGCGCCCGGCCTTACTGCTCGGCGCAGCCCACCGGCGTGCCCGTCCCCGACGATTTCCTCAAGGAGAACGGTGCCAAGCTCAGCGCAGGTTACTGGAAGAAGTACGGACCTCGGCCCGGGTGCACCATCCAGGTGTCCAACGAGCCCGTCCCCGTGGAAGAGGCGCTTCAGGCGTAAGTGTTGTGATCAAATCTAATTCTTTGATGAAACGTCCGTATCGCGTCGTGCTAGCTAGTCCCAAATGTCGTGCTATTTGTATCGGTAATCGGTCACCGGCGCGACGAGCTGGTCCCCGGCGTCGTCGTCATCCCGCGGCCTGAACATCTCGTACACCCTCGCGCTGATCACGTCCCCAACCTTCCGAGAAGTCGCCCCCGCGTGAGTTCCCACGCAGTCCAGCCCTTTGAGCAGTTTCTTTTTCTCCGCCACCGAAACGCTCTGGTCCTCGTACGCCGCCATCAACGCCGCCATCGTCGGGTACCGCTTGACGATGGCGATCGCCTCCTTCTCCGCGAGCCTCGGGATCTTCATCAGCGCCGACGCCCACACCTGCGCGGGCGATTTCTTCCGCCGGATCCCCGGGCCGGCGCCGTGCCCGAAGCCCGCGTCGACGTCCTGCGAAAACTGCGAATCCAACGCCTGGCTCTCGTGTATCGTCCCGTCGGGCGCGGCGCTCTTGCCCGCGACGAACGCCGCTTCGAGCGCAGCCTGCACCGCGGCGGTGCCTTTCCCGCCGTTGTGGCCCAGGATGGACAGGATGGTGGTCTCCTGGACGTACGGCTTCTCCGCCCACGCGCGGTGCATGTTAACAACGTGCTCACACGCCATCTTGACATCGGGCGCCGCCGTCAGCCTCACGCCTACGTACACCCGCGCGTATATCCTCGCCAACGCGTTCTCGATGGGCGCCTTGGAGAACCCCGCGACGGCGCCGTTGGTGCGAAAGTCACGTCGTTCGCGCAGGGTGCACGCGCCCTCGACGTTCGTGACTAACAGCGACAGCGTGTGATTGGGACCGTGTGATTGAAGTTTGGTTTTGAACGAGCGGAGAGTGGACCGCAGCCCGCCCGCCGGTTCGGGCGCGTCGGCGTCGCCGTCCCCTACCCCAGCCTCCACCGCCGCGGCATGGTCCCTCCACGCCATCTCCACGAAATCCTCGCCCGGTACGTACACCAGTGTAAAGCCGCATCCGTCGCGGACGTCGGCGGTGAGGCCGGTGACTTTGAACCCGCGCGGCTCGTCGGACGGCTCGTGGTACCGCCACGTCACCGAGCGCTCCACCGGCAGCATCTGCGACACGTTGAGGCACTCGTGTACCTTCCCTTGGGTGTTCACGCCCATCTTGAGCTGGGCGCGGAGCATGTACCCGAAGTCTTTTCCCATGGTTCCCAGGCGGGTGTCCCAGACGCAGGTGATCTCTCTCATCTTGTGCTTGCCCGACGCGCGCTGTTGCGTGCGTTTGTCCGCGGCTTTGTCAGCCTTGGCGCGTTCCTTGGCGGCTTCTTTGTTCGCCTTGTCCGTGGTTTTATCCGTGGCTTTGCGTTGGCGTTCGTGTTCCTTCTCCGTCGCTTTACGCTGGCGCGTGCGCTCGCGTTCCTGCGCCTTGTCGAGCCGGGCGCGATCGCTCTGGCTCATCGACATCATGATGGGTGAGTCGTCCGAGTAGTCGTCCGCGCCGCCCTCGTCCGACACGCGCCTCGACGACGGCCGCGGGGGCATCGGGGGCCTCACGTCGACGCCGAGTAAGATCCTCTCCGCAGCGGACCGGCCTCCGACGGCCGGCCGGGGTTGGGGCGGGGCTGGGACGAACCCGCCGTCGCTGATGTCCGAGCCCGATTCGCTGTTGTTGTCCGATCTGGCTCGAACGCTGTTGTCCGAAGGTCGCCCCGTCACGCCCGGCGGGTCGTCCCTCACGACGAGTGGGGACTCCGCGGGCCGGACATCTTCCTCGTCCTCGTCGCTGTCGCTGAGGAGATTGACGACTTCCACCATCTCGACGCCCGACGGAAGTGTGCTGTCGACGAGATCCGCGGGTGCCTTTTTGACTCGGCGCCTTTGTCGTCGCGGGTTTGACCTGTCGTTATCCGGTGCGGCGTGCGGTCATACCGAGCCGCGCGTGCATCGATGAGTGTCACCACGCGTTCGATGTCGCTTTCCGCCTTTTGTGGACCCGTCACCACCGTCCGGGCGGCCCGCGGTGGCGTCCAGACCCGGGCGCGTCCCCAGGCGGCGCGCATGTCCCGCGCCGTCCTTCCCGTCGGGACGACCCGCACCACGATTGGTGCTCGTCAGCCCAAGTTCGGACGCGGGTGCACCGTCACCACGCACGCGTCAGGTGCGTTCAACCCTCCCGCCACCGCTCGTGGTATACGCGTGACGCGGCCGCGGCAGCGCGGGTGTCCCTCGCGCCCGAGCCCCGGCCCCGGCCCGCCGCTCGCGTTCAATCCGCATTTCACGAAACCTAAAACCTCAACAACCCCCGAACGATTCACCCATCATCACCTCACCGTTCCCACCCTCCCCCACCCGAACCTTTCCCACTATCGCAGCTAGCGAGGGCAGCCAGCCCCCGACGGACGACGGCGACGGCGATGACGGCGACGGCAAGGGCCCCGGCACCGGCGACGACTTCTACGACGCGTGGCCCGAGTGGGTCCCGGAGGGCCTGCGACTCAACACCGACGACGTGTACACCGTGCTCATCACCTTCGCGGTGTCACTGGCGTTCAGGGCGACGATCGCCGAACCACGGTTCATCCCGTCGCTGTCCATGTACCCAGTCTTCGACATCGGCGACAGGCTCATCGCCGAGAAGATCACGTACAGGTTCAAGCACGATCCCTTCCCCGGCGACGTGATCATCTTCCACCCGCCGAAGACGCCGAAGACATCCGTGGCGCTGACGAAGGAGGTGTTCATCAAGCGCGTCGTGGCGGTGGCCGGGGACACCGTGGAGGTGAAGAAGGGCGAGCTGTACGTCAACGGGACATCGCGGGGTAAGGAGCTGAAGCTGGAGCCGGCGACGTACAACATGGAGCCGCAGACAGTGCCGGCGGGTGACGTGTTCGTGATGGGCGACAACAGGAACAACTCGTTCGACTCGCACATCTGGGGGCCTTTACCCAAGGAGAACATCCTGGGCAGGGCGTGCTTCAAGTACTGGCCGCCGCAGAAGTTCGGGGGACTACCCAAGTACCCCAACAACGTCAACGCCGGGTCGTTGGCCTCCGTCCCGGAGAGGTACTAACTTATTAATCGTAAAGGACGACGTCTGCGCATCAAATAAAACTACCTGTATCAAATCGTCTACGCTAGATACTCATCAGAACATGGTCGTCAGGAGCTTGCGGTCCAGGCGCTTCGGCGGTCCCGACGCCGTCACCCGCAGTATGTGCTCCGGCTTTGGCGTCCGCTCGTGGTGCGCCAGCTGGTACGCCCCGAGCCCGTTCGCCACCCTGTCCAAGTTCCCGTCGCCCGCGTGCTTGGGCATGCGCGGCGAGTAGCTCGTGATCGTCGGCTGCGCGTTGAGCGGCCGCGGGTGCCGGAGCTCGTCGATGACACTGTCGCTCAGGCCAACCTTGTGCGCGTGCTCCATCCGCTGGTGGTACGCGCCGTGCCTCGACGCCAGGAGCGCGCGCGCCTCGTTGACGTACTCGAAGAACCTGTCGAACGACGCCCGCTTCAGTTGTCGATGCTTGGCACGCATCGTCGCGAGTTCCTCCTTGCACTCGCGCTCCTTCAGCTTGTACCACGCGGGCTGGAGCGTCGCGTGCCTCGCGTGCGCCTCGTCCTCCAGCTGATGTAGCTCCACCTTGAACCGTTCGCCCTCTTCGAGCTGGAACTTGGTCGGGTGCCGGGCGCAGCTCAGGTTATGGAGCAGCGCTCGGAGCTCGAAGACTCGTTTGCTCATCTTCGGCGTCAGCGGCGCCGTCGGGTCCTTGCACGTGTCCTTCGTGGACTTGAACAGCGTCCACTTACGCTGAATCACCCGCTCGATGTACGTATCCTTGCCCTCCCAGTGCCTGCGCAGCGCGTCGTGAAGCTCCTCGACGCGAACCTTGAAGAACGCGTCCTCCTCGTCCTCCACGGTGTCGAAATATTTTTGTTCGAATGCCTTTTGCGAGCGCTCCACGTCCTTGACGTGCGATTCCCTCAGCGACTCCATGAACTTCCGCCTGTTCTGCCAGAGCACACCCGACGCCACGAACTCGCCCGCCTCCCTCAGCGCCACCGTCTCCTCCTTGAGCTTGGGTATCAGACCCTTGATGAGCTCCCGTCGTTCGTGCGCGTCGATGTGGCCATCCTTGTTCTTGTCGAATTTGCGAAGCATGGACTCGGCATCTTTCAGGCCGAGGACATCGATGTAGAGGTCCGGGTCGATGTTGGCGAGCTCGCCGTAGTCTAATCGACCGTCACCGTCGGCGTCCGCGCCCGTGAGCATTTTCTGTGAACACAGGGGAATGAGGGTTCGGCGGTCAGTCTCGTCTCGGGGGACGATCGGGTGGGAATTAATTAATTGGCTCGATTAAATTCTCGCGGGGGGACGGGTGGTGGTGAGATGGGTCAGTCGATGGACGTCCACTCACCCTCAGGTCCTTCACGGACTGCATCTTGAAGTTCGCGCTCTTGCTCGTCTCCATCGCCAGCTGGCGGTTGGACTCGCGGAACGTCGAGCGCGTCTGCTTCATGGAGTCGTACGCGTCCAGCTCCAGCTTGGACGGCATCTTCCTCGGGACAGCCACGGACGGCATCGCGGCTGTGTTGACTCACTCGGGTCACGGCTCGGGCTTTGAACGCGGTCCACGCGCGCGAGCGTACGCGTGCGAGGCTGATGAAACCTTGGCGCGTCGAGGCCGTCCGCGCCGGGAGATGTGGTCGGGGCTCTCGCTCCTAATCGACCGAAAAGGAATTTTGGCAGTCTGGTGTGTTTTGGGATTATGGGCCCGTGTTCAGGCTATGCGCTATGAGCCAGGAATACTTATCCACGTCGAGCATCACTCACGTCGGCACCTGCCACGCAGTTACGCACCATGCTCGCCATGTCGACGACCTCAGCGTGCATCGCGCGCCCCGTCGCGCGCGTTTCCGTCGCCGCGTCGCGATCCACCCGCGCGGCCGCCACCGTGGGAGTGAAGACCGTTCACGTGGGTGTGAAGATCCACGGAACGTCGGCGATGAACTTCGCCACTGCGCGCGGGCGCAACTCGGTGGTGACGCGCGCGGAGGAGGAGACGAAGGCGGGTGCGACGACGGCGGACGACGACGAGATGCCCCCGTGGGAGAGGCGCGAGCTCATGAAGAAGGCGGCGATGGAGAAGGGCGGCCTCCCGTGGCCCGCCTACCTCGGCCTGGCCGTCATCGTGGCCATCGCGTCCATCGGAAGCTGCTTCGAGCTCAACTACGGCAACCCCATCTTCGGCGTCGTCGGACCGGACTCTTTCCTGTACAAGCCGATCCTGTACTGGTTCATCGGCACCGGGTTCCCGCTCGCCGCCTTCCTCTGGACCAAGGGCATCGCCGGCGCGAACGAAGCGGCCGAGCTACAGGATGAGCTCGACGGGTATTGATAGATTCTGAGAGACGGGTCGCGGCATAATCGGTTAGCCACGTGTCCTAATACAACGCACGCTCGCATCGCCGACGCTACATTCGCGAAACCGTCAGTCCCAAAACTCGTTCCACCCGCCGTCCTGGTGCATCCCGCACCCGGGCGCGGTGGCGATGTGACTCTCCTTGTCCGTAGTCATCTCTCGCTCGGTGTCATCCGGCGCGAGCGACGCCAGCCGGACGCCAGCCGCCACCCTCCCGGCCCAATCCCGTCCCTTGCCGTCCTCGTCCGGCACCGGCTCGCAGCACGGGCACCCACCGAGCTTCGTACCCCGCGCGCACACGAACGCCCGAGCGCCGGGGTCCATCTGCCGAAAGTACGTGTGCGCGAAGAGAACGCCCCGCCCGTCGCCGCCCTCGCACACTTTTTCAACAGATTCCGTCTCCGCCAACTCTCTGCGTCTCTGTTCGTCGGGTGCGGAACCCCGGCCGTGGACGTGCGCGTGCCACCAACCCATCGCCTCCATCGCGTCCCGTCGTTTGCGAGCCTTGCTGTACACCATGTGAACCGCGACGAGGCCCGAACCGACGCCGTTGCCCCCCGGGGCGTGGTTGACGACCCCGGGGTTGTCCGAGTCGCACGTCGTTGGTTTTTCGTCCCCGTTCTTCTTTGTCAGCGATCGAAGGTGCGACAGCGCGGATTTGGCGTCCAACACGGTCTTCACGCATCCCCGGCCGAAGAGCCAGTCCGGTGCGCCGGCGATGAGCTCGCTGCGCGTGCCGTCCTTGGGGGAAGTGCGTGGATTGACGGCGACGTAAGAGATATCCGCCCTCGCTCTTTGCGCGTCGATCGCCTCGCAAGTCGCCAGGGAATGCGGGCACTCGCCATCGGCGTACACGGCGCCGCCCGCGCCGCTCGCGACCCTCCACCCGCCGCTCGCCGCCGCCCTCACCGCCACCGCGGCTCGGAACATGGGCTGGTCCAGGAGCGCCTCGGTGATCGCGTTACCTTCGTCATCCTTCGCCACGTCACCCCCGAGTTTGGTCTCAAACGCGGAGAGCATGTCATTCAAGACGCCCAACACCGGGCCGTCGTCGGACATCGCGCTCCTTCTAAAGTACGTCAACCCGATGTTGAGCTGCGTCTTGAATTCCTCGCCGTTCGTATCCAACCGCTTTAGTCCGCACCGCGCCACGCCCGCGTGGTTCGTCTCGGGCGTTAGCTCAGCGTCCGCCTCGCACTTGGGTCGCGTGCCGAGGTTGAAGACATCCGTCTGCGACACCATCGCGTACGGCGACAGGAGCGGGCCGTGAAGCGCCAAATATGGGTCCTCGAGGAACACGACGTCGGAGTCCACGCGCATGACGGAGTACCCAGCGATCAACGCCCGACGCACCACGCGCCACTGCTGCGCCCACAGGAGGAACATGTCGCCGGGCTTCACGTTCCAGAGCTCGAGCTTCGGGTGGTCGATGAGGTGCGAGCTGTGGACGCACCCGTCGATCTGGGCGTCGCGCCTGAGCTCGTCGCACAGCTTCGCGGAGGAAGTCAGCATGAGGTAGTTGCGTAGGCCCAGCGCCGCGAGGTTCTCCACCAGGTTGACGGCGAAGTCCACGGAGATCGTGGAGAGCGCGGGATCCTTGTGCATCCGCCGATGGTCCCTGGTGTCGCCCACCGCCATGACGATGAGCTCTTTGTCCGATGCACGCGCGCGGGCGGCCAGGGCTTTCTCGAGCGCACCCGGGGCCTCGATGTCGACGTTATCGATGGCCTCGATGCCTTCCATCCGCGGCGCGGGGGTCGTATCCTCGGTCGGCGCCGGCGTCTCCACCACGACGGGAGTGGCATCGGGTGGTTTCCACAGCGGCACTCCCGGCCTCTCGCGCCTTCCCCGCTTGTACCACAGGTCCCCGGCGTCCGCGCCGACGCACAGGCTGCTCCACACGAGCGCGAGGAGCAGCACGAGCGCCCACCCGCGCCCGCCAAACCTTCCCATCCCGCCCAGGCGCGCTCACCGCGCTGACGCCTCTGCTGTTTTGGCGCGTGTCATCTCACTCTGGCCGCAGTTCAGAAAACGCGTTCAGAAAAGTCGGCACGCGTTTCACAAGCCACACCACAAGCGCACGCATCATGCTGGTGGCGACCCGCTCCGTCCTTCCCGCGCGGCTCCCGCTCTCTGTCCGCCGTGACGCGAGCGTCCGGCGTCGCCGAGCCCCGGTCACGCGCGCGCTATGGGGCGCGTCCAAGGCTGACAAAGCAGGCGTTCCGGAGGCATCTAACGCCCTCGTCCCGGCGCAGCAGTCCGCCGCGCTCTCTGACCTCCCCGCGTCGCCCGCGGAGTTCACGGACCAGCCTGCCACGGTCCCATCCACGCTTCCCGCCGCGAAGAAGGTGCTCAAGGCGCGGACCCTCGCCGAGGACTTCGCCGCTTCGGGTTGGGGCAAGCGCTTCACGTTGGGGCTCAAGTGGTGGACTCCAATGTCACCGATCGTCGGATACGACGGCGTGGGCGACGCGGTGTCCCGCCTGTGGGAGAACACGGTGCTCCTGTCGGGTCTCATCGCATCCCTCGCGGGGTTCGCGGTGGTGTTCCCGAGCAAAGAAATGCTGGACGCGAGCGCGGGGTGGACCACCGCGTACTTTGTGCTGTGGACGCTCACATTCTGCTTCACCGTCACCAGCGGCTTCGTGGCGACCATCTTACTGAACAAGATCTGCAAGTGCGCGCCGCAGAACATGCCGCTGTGGTTCGCCAAGTTCGGCGGGTTCGTGGAGGTGCCCCAGTTGTTCCTGTACCTCGGCGGGTGGACCGCGTTCGGCGGACTCGTCTCGTGTCTGCATCCGTTGTACAAAAACGACGTCGCCACAGTCGGGCTCTGTTTCGTATCCGTCGGCCTCGTCGTGTTGGTCACCAAGGTTTACTCGCAGACCACGGACTTCGAGAAGGCGTGCGCGCGAGTGGCGGAGAAGAACACGACGGGTCCGGGCGTCGGGGACAGCCTGGTCATGGCGGACTACGCCAAGCGACGGAGGGAAGCGGGGGAGCGGGTCGACGAGTGTTAACCATTAATGTTAGTTCTGACTCGGCGTTTGGTCCGATAACTCTTACTTGTACGACACTCTACGCTCCTCACGTTTCCTACCTACTCTATCCACCCACCGCCGTTAACACCTCGGGAAACTGCGTGAACACCGCCGAACACACCACGCACGTGATGACCACGCCCATGACGTCCATGAAGACCTGGATCGTGGTGCCCGCGTTGGCGGGGTCCTGGCCGGTGGCGGCGAGCGCGAACGGCATCGCCGTCCCCGCGACGGTGCTCAGCGTGACTATGCAAAACAGCGAGAGCGCGATGCCGAACGCGCCCACCGCCGCGGACGGATCGCTCGAGCCCGCGGCCGCGACGGCGACACCCGCGGCGTCTTCCACCGAGCCGCCGTCCAGGCCGCCCGTCGCCTCCGTGATCATGACCCTCGCGAACCCGCCGAGTGAGAGAAAGGTCGCGAGCAAGAATCCGACCCTCGCCTGCTGCCACAGGGTGTCCACGAAGCACTCCTTGGTCACCACCATGTCGCCGGTGGCGAGTCCGCGGATGACCCGGATCGCGCTCTGGTTCCCCGCGTTACCGCCGGCACCCACGAGCATGGTGAGGAAGAGGGTGATGATGAGGTTATCGCGAACTAAGTCGCCGTAGTGCTGGAGGACGACCGATGATGACGATTGGAGGACGAGGAGGCCGAGGAGCCATCGCCCTCGTTCCCACGCCTCGCCCACGACGGTGTCGGCGGCCGTTCCGACCGCGTCCTCGGCGCTGGTGACATCGTCGGACGACGCCGACGAGGATGACGCGTGGGTCCCGGCATCGTCACCCTTGGGCAGCTTCTTCTTCTTGGATTTTCCCGGCGCCCGTACCCATCTCGTCTGCGCCTCCATCACGCGCAGGGCGAGTTCCCGCTGCACCTGCTGGCTCTCCGTGAGGTTATCGTTGGCATCGTTGGTCTGCGTGGCCGTCTTCGCCACGTACCGGGTCTCCGCCGCGGCCTGCTGGCCCTCCACCGGTCCGTTATCGGCAGCCACCCGCCATTTATCTTTGCCGCGTTCCAGGTCAGCACCGGTGCGCCGGTGGACTTTACCCGCGCGGCGTCGCATCTTCACGGTCGCGAAGGGTGTCGATGCGAAGGGCGACAGAATCATCGTTTGTGTTTGACGAGTAGGCGTCCAAACCCACCGTGCGCGTCCCCACACAGTGGACTCAGCGCTCGAACCCCCGCCGAAGCCGTACCACCAATTTACCAGTTTCGCGCGTAACAACCAATACCCAGTCCGGGTCGCCTCGAGCGCCCCGCCACTCGGAGCAGCGCCGTAGGGGATGTCACTCGCGATGCGCGCCTCGGCGGTTCGCCTCCCGCCGGTGACGTGCCGTTCGGCGCCGACCCGCGCGGCACCCGCGTGCCATCCTCGCCGTCTCGCGTCGCGCGCCCCACGTTCCGTCGTCGCGCCGTGCCCCGGTGGAGGTGGGATCTCGCACCAAACGTCGCGTCGGGCGACCCACCTCGTCACGCACGCCTCCGTCGCACCCGTCGCGGCGGCGACGAGCGTCGTCCCGGAGATCGCGTGCGCGTTCTCCCTCGGCTACCTCGTCGCGTCCTTCGTCGCGTTCTGGTGGGGCGCACGGCGACCGGACTCCAACGCCGCGCGGTTCCTCCGTTCGTCCATGCCGCTCGTGCCCCTGTGCGTCGCCTACCTCGCGCTCCTCTGCGCGTCCTGGTCGCCCGATACCCTGTCGCTCATGATGCCCGGGTCCTTAGCGGAAGGACTCGCGACGGGCAAGCCCCAGTTTTTCCCACAGCTGGACGGCATCATGACGCTGCTATCCAGGCGGGTCACCGCGGCGAGCGCGTGGCTGCACATCGCGTGCATCAACTTTTTCGTCGGGAGGTTCGCCGCGTTGAGGGCCCAAACGCTGCGAATACCGGTGGCGCACACCCTGGTACTGACGCTGATCACCGGGCCGATCGGGCTGCTGAGCCACTGGGCGACGCAGGAGTTACTCGCGGGCAAGCAGGCGAGGGAACGAAGGCGGGCGATGACGGCGAGCGAGACGTCGCCGGCGTTGAGGCTTTCGATCGGCGTCAACGGCGGCGGGATCTTGAAGGATGGGCGGCCGTTCGGAGAGGCGTACGGGTACGCGTACGGTCACAAGTACGGGGGCGGGTACGGGGATGGCCGGGTGGGAGATAACAAGGGGGGTGTGCCCATGTCCAGGGCGAGGTTCCTGATGCTGTGTAGGCTAGCTAGCTTCGCCGACAAGAAATAAATAACAACAGCGATTTCGTCTGCCAGCGTGGAGGCATCCCTAAATAATGTTCGCCCCTGTCGCGTCGTCACAAGAGGCCGCGCGGGTGGGTGACTTTGGGGCGATGTCGTGTGTTTCCGCGCGCGCGTGCCTCCACGCGACTTCGAGGGGACGCGGCGATGCTTCTCGGGGAGGGAAACATCGGGTTTCCTCGAGAACCCCGCTCTCGTCGCGGGGATTATCCGGTGCGCGAAAGATTGGGAGGTCCAATGGTAGCACACGCGTGATGGCGGGCTGGGTGGACAACACCGCGGAGGTGACGGTGACGGCGCCCCTCCCGGTGGTGTGGGAACTGTGGCAGGATAAGACCAGGATCCCGAACTGGATGCCGTGGATACACTCCGTCGAGCCCGTCCCCGGGGTGCCGGGCGACACCAAGTGGCAACTCAGGACGAACCAGTTTGGCCAGGATTTCGAGTTTTCGTGGATCGCGCGAGACCTCCCGCCGGTGAAGAAGGAAAAGATCCACTGGTTCAGCACCGACGGTCTCAACAACAAAGGCGCGGTGACGTTCGATCAGAGGCCGGACGGGCGGACGGTGATACGGATGAACATATCGTACGAGGTGCCCGAGTTGTTGGTGCCGTTCGGAGCGGCGCTGAGTCCGCTGGTGGGGTCGATACTGCAGGCTGACCTCGATAGGTTCCAGGCGTTCTCGTCCAAGGTCGTCGCCGCGATGGGCGCCGGTGGGAAAAACAGGTGACGGGGCCGAGGTGCGCCGATGACCGCCGTTCATTTGTAGAAGGTACCTTCGTTCGAAGGTACTTGTAAAAGTTTCGATAGCTCATCTCAACGAAGCTCGCTCTCGGCTCACGCGCCGGGGTCGCCCCGCCCTCGCCCGCCCCGACCCCCGCCCCGCTTCTTACCCCTCCACCTCCGCTTCGGCTTCGGCCTCAGGCACCGCGCGCCCTCCGGCGGCAGCGGCGGCGAGTAAACCTCCGTCCACCAGTCCGTCTCGGCGTCGCCGCCATCGCCGCGCCTCCACACGCCTCCCGCGGACGCCCCGAGCGGCACCCTCGCCTTGAACTCGAACGGCGCGTCGGGACCCGCGCGGGATATGATGTACACCGCGTCCACCTCGAACGTCATCGGCGCCCACGTCGCATTCATCGCGCTCTTCGCCTCCGAAGCCGTCTCTTTGTCGTCGTACTGACCGACTGACAGGTGCGGCGTGAACCCGGCGGGGGATATCGTGGAGAGGTCGTTGGCGAACGGAAACGCGCGTTCCAGCGCAGCCTGCGTCGCCATCACGCCGTCGGAGACCGGCGGGAGCGAGTCCGATGCGGCGTTTGCGTCCTCCATGTCCTCCGCTCCGTGGCCGCTCGGGTGAAGCCAAACCGTGCAGCTCTTGGCGTGTGCGAAGTGTCCGAACGTTCGAAGGGAGACGGTGAACGGCTCGATGTCTCGCAGCGCCTCCCTCGCCTTCGTCGCGGCTCGATCGAAGTTGCCGTCGCCGTCTTCGCCGTCGTCTAGGAGGAAAGGGTAGAGAAGGTTGAAGTGCGGCATCCACCGCGTGTACGACTTGTCGTTCACCGCCCTTATGCGCTGGATGGGCTCCCACGTCGATTTTGGAGGACAGATGACGACGGCGCTGGTGTGCCGCAGGTCGCGCTTCGTCCACTCCTTCTCCGTCTCCGCGGGCATCGCCTCCCCGGTCGTCTCGGACACGGCGGCCATCATCACGGCCGCGAGTTGAGATCTGGAGCTCCCCCCTCTGATGAACGAGCGGGTCGTGCGAGCGGGCGAGCCTCGGAACCCCGCGCTCGCGAGCCCGCCCCGAATCACCGACGCACCGCGCTGCATGCGACCCTACCCCGTCGCTTGTTAATCTATCTGTTCGACGAGCTCCCGATGTCCTTCGAGCCGCTGTTCATGAAAGCCCCGCGTCGCACGGCAGCCACGTCCAATGGCTTCTCCGACGCGTACAGAGACGTTCCGTGTACGCCGCCGGCCAGGACGAACGGCACCGAGAACGTGCAACACGCGAAGGCTATCGCCGCTATCGCCGTCGCGCGTTTGGACATGTACCGGCTGACACGCGCTTCGTCGGCGTGTGCGCACGTGGTTGTGTGTGAGTTGGTTATTAGAGTCGGGAAAAATAAGGCACCCTTTCCGTTTGTGGCACCCTCTGATCTTGTCACTGTAGGAGCGCGCGGTCGCCTTCCGACGGCCGTCATGGCGCAAAACGCGGACAATTTCAAGGTTGAGATCTTAGTGGACGGACAGGTGCGTGAACCCTCGATTAACAGCGCACACCACGCGACGCGAAGACGACCGCGACCCGAGTTTACAAAATCTCTCCCTCCCAAATCGCAGCCTCTGGACGTGCACGTGGGCCGTGACGGGCAGAAATGGGTCACGTCCAGCTTCAACGCGGGCTCCACAAAGATGATTGAGTACGCCGAGACGGATCCTTTCGGCGAGAGGTACACTCAGAGATGGCCCGCGACCCCGTATTCGGTGAGGGTCACGTGCACCTCTCCCGGATCAATTAATTCCCGCGTCTATGTCGATGGCAAGTTAGCATGCAAACGAATGCATATATCGGACAAGCCGAATACGGCAACATTCGAGAACAAGGGTTTCCAGGCGAACGTATCAACGCTTGCGTACGGTAAGGACGAAATCAGCGAGTTCATGTTCACGCTGCCTCGAGCCGAGGTTCGTCCAGCTGGCGCACCCGCGCCGGAGCCGAACCCTGAGCTCGGCACCATCGTCGTGAAGTTTTGGGAAAACCGAAAGCAACCGAATCAAGTTGTCGTTGACCCTGCTGCAGCCCGGGGGGGCGCGCGGGTGAAGCCCGCGACAAAGGCAGCGTTGGCGAAGGGCGGCAAAGCGACGACCGCCACGGCCTCTGGAAACCAGATTCAGGCGATTCATGGAAGGGCTTACACGGCGGATATATACGAAAACGTAGGCACCCACCCGGTGGCGACGGACAGGTACAACTACGCCACTCGCTCGCAGCTCCAGATGAGGGGAATCATCAACCCCGAGATCGTCGTGCCCGTGCCCAAGGATGAGGACGTGGAGGTCGTGGAGGCTGCGCCGACTGGGCGGGCGAAGCGGCGCAAGAAGGAGGAGGATTTCAAGGTTGATAAGGACGGCGTCATCAGCTTCGACTGAGGCGGCACGGGATACACGCACGTATGACACGACGGTATCGACGACACGCATATAATAAGAGCCGCGCTAGCTAGCTAGCTAGGCTCCAAATGTTGTAACACTACTTGTAGACGATTCGATATCCGGCGTTGTTATTTTCCAAAAAGAAAAGCTACTTTTCCTCCTTTGGAAACTTGAACGCGTTCTTCCTCGGCCGGACGAACCCGATGCACCGCCGCTGACCCGGGTGAACCGCCTCCACCGACGCACCCCCCTCGTCCACCACCTCCCCGCCCGCGTTGTACCACGCGACGATCCCTCCCACGAGGTTCCGCACCTCGTACTTACCCTCCAACTTCTCCGCCAACACCGGCGCCGCCAGCCCGCCCTCAGCGCCGACAGCGCTCACGCAGACGACGACGTCCGCACCCTCGCACGCCGCCGATATATCCGCCCCTCCCGCCACCTGCTCCACGTTGTTGTCTTCGAAGGACACGAACTTGACGTCACCGAGGGGCACGGAGTCCTTGATCATCGACACCGCGCGCTCCTCCGGCGCTCGGCAGTCGATCACGCAAATCTTCTTCTCGTCCTTCGTCATGGAGTCGACGCGCTTGACGCTCATCCATTTGCATCGCGAGTGGCTCGGGAACTGCGTGACGTACGCGCCAAACTTGGGAGGCAGGTCATCGGCCGGGTCCGGTTCGATCGCCTCGCCCTCCGCGGCCAGTAGTTTGTGCACCGCGGCGTCGAATTGATCGTCGTCGAGCCCCTCCGTGGCTTCAATCATCGGCCCCTTGAACTCCTCGAAGGACACCGCCGCGTCGCCGTTGGCGTCCAGCCACTTCATCGTCTTCCGCACCTTGACCTCGTCGCCACCCGGGACGAGCGCGACCGCGAGTTTGGTGAGCTCGTCGCGGTCGAGCTCGCCGGAGTCGTCCTCGTCGACGCGTTCGAACACCATCTTCAATTTTTCAAGCCGGTCCGCCTTGGCAAACTTGATCGCGGTGAGCACGCGCCGGACACCGGACACGAACGTCTCCTCGTCCACGTCCTGCATGATCTCGAGCATCGCGGTGACGTACTCGTCCTGGTCAACCTGCCCGTCCCCGTCTTTGTCCATCCAAGCGAGCTGCGACCTCGCCTCTTCCACGCCCTTCCCCGGGTTAATCTTCCGACATACAAACACGAGCTCGTCAAAGTCCAACGCGCCGTTGCCGTCGCCGTCCAGTGCATCGAATGAGTAACGGAGCTTCTGCGTGCGGTCCATCTCGTCGAACCCGCGGCTGAGGTACTCAGCCTTCGCCGCAGCCTCCGCCGCGAGCCGCGCCTCTAATTCCCGCTTCTCCGTCATCGTCTTGGAATTTTCTCGGAGGAAATCGCCCAAAAACTGCAGCGGCCGTATGGGCCGCCAGTCAGGCGGGACGTGCCCGTCCTCGTCCCAGTCCTTCCCCGCCGCCACACGGAGCCGCTCGGACTCTATCGCGTCGATGAGCTCGTTCAGGCCTTTCTCCACGAGCGGCACCACCTCCGCTTCGAGGTACTCTCGGTTGTTTTCGCAGTGGTAGTAGAATCTCGGATCGGTCACCTCCTTGTTGGTCCGCGCGAGCAGGTCCTTGATTCGGTGTTCAAACTCGGGCGGTGAGAGGTTTTCGGTGAGCTCGAGCATGGCGTCGAGGTACTCCTGCTCGTCCACGGTCGCGTCGCCGTCCTTGTCCATCTCCTTGAACCACGCCCTGGCGTCGTCCTCGCTCATGGTCTGGCACATGCCCGTCGCGAGGTGGAGCACCTCTTCGATCTCGATGCTGCCGCTGTCGTCGCCGTCGAGGGCGTGGAATACCACGCGAAGGGCCTCGGACCGGTCCATGGCCCACTTCTTCGCGTCAGCCTTGGCCACGGTGTCCGCGGTGCTGCGCGTCAGGGTGTCCATGACGCCCATCTCGGCTTAGGCCAATCCGGAAATCGACTTTGCGGATCCTCTTCTGGATGATTCCGCCGAGAGCCCGCGTCTGAGGCTGCGCGCGATGTCGCACCGGGGTGGACTCCGAGCACGAACGCGCGGTGACGTCGATGCTGAACCCTAACTTCGGCTCGGCCGCGGACGCCCGGTGCCTCACCCGTCCGCGTCGCTCGCTGTGGCGCGACGAAGACGAGGGCGAGTTGACTCTCGCGACCGAAAACAGGAGCGCGCCAACCAACGGGAGTCTCCTTCAGTCAGCCTCGCAGTTTGATAAGGCTGCGAGAGCCCAAGGCGGGCGAACACTTCAGAAGGCGCGAGGCACGCCGGGTTCGCGACCGTAACTCGATCGTGACTCGATCGTAGTCTCACACGGCCACGCACACGCGTCGATCGGCGTCGAGCTCCCACCCGCGCGTCCACACCGCCGCGCCGAGCCCAAGGCCGCTGCACTTATAGGGTTACAGATCTGAGATGAGCGCGACGACGAGAAACGCGGCGAGGAGGCTCGCGGCGAGCTTGTCCAGGCGGCTCTCCCTCGCGCGCGCGGCTACTTCATCCAACGTCGTCGTCGATCACGCGGTCCCGATCGAGGCGCCCCGCCGCAGGAACATCCCGACACGACGCAGCGTGCAAACGCCCCCAGTTCGGGACCCGGCTGTCAATCTTCTCAATCAGCACAGGGCGTGGACCGGCCTGACGGTGGGCGAGCTCAGGGCGCAGCTCACGCAGAGGCACGGGGGATGGAGCGGCGACGACGAGGACGAGGACGAGGAATGGGGCGATCATCCCCTGGACGCGGTCATGGAGAGGCTCGCGAGGGAGACCATGGGTGAAGACGTCAAGGCGGTTCGCATCGGAGACGGCGTCACCGTCGTGATGCCGGGGCAGATCGCCAACGTCATCGACGGCTTTGGCGAACACGGCGGCGGTGGGATCCAGGCGGCGTCGGTGAAGCTCAAGCGGAAGCGTAAGATGGCCAAGCACAAGCACCGCAAGCGACGCAAGAGGGACCGTAACAAGTCGTAATAGCAATTAGAACATTATTTGTGGCGGACATGAGTCATTGCGCTTTTCTAAAAGTTTTATTTGTATTTTGTGCCCGTCGTCATACTGAAAAGCTGTCCCACGCGCTGACGTGGAATCGGGCCCTGCCAACCCGACACTTTCAAAACCTCGTGTCGTGGTAAAGTGACGGCGCCGGCACTCTCAAGTGACGCGCTCGCTCCGTCGGGACGAACGCAATGCAGACAATCATGGGATCGTCCGCGGTCCGCCCTTTAGTCGGTACCGTCTCCGCGCGCCGCTCCAAAGTAGCGGCCGCGCGGGTCGGCGCCGCCCGCGGAGATCGCCTCGCGGTGGTTCGCTCCGCCACCCTGCGGGTGGCCCGCACCGCAGATGACCTCGGCGCGGCGGGCTCGATGACCGCCTCCGCGCGCGTGCTTCGATCCCGCGTCGCGGCGGTGATGCCCACCACCGGTCGTTCCCGCAGGTGCGTCTCGCAGTATCTCCGAATCCTTCACGGCACGTCGCCGTATCGCGTGCGGCGCCGACGTACAGCGCCTGCGCTAGGGCATC